>Ga0073934_10008396_pt1 | contig 13787 bp, 10 predicted proteins | sample LarsenN4metaG_FD_76834 | JGI IMG/M metagenome (GOLD analysis project Ga0073934, IMG submission 76834) | Hot spring sediment bacterial and archeal communities from British Columbia, Canada, to study Microbial Dark Matter (Phase II) - Larsen... ...
CCCAGCGGATCTGGCGCGGGTTGAGAGCACGCAGGTAGAACTCGAAGATCGTCTCTCGCGACGAAGCACGGTTGAGCGGCACCGGTCGATAGGGTTGATTCGGATTGACGCCGACGGCGCCGGATCCGCTCTGTACCGACTGGAGTGGCTGCGCGCTGTTCGACTTCGTCGTCTTCCCATCCTGCCGCGGCGCTTGGGCCATTACTGAAAGAGCGCTCAATGCGATTGCGAGAGTAACCCGATGGACGCAAGTCATATCGAACCCCGCCTCACCATGGTGATCGTTGCCGCCAGCTTCTGATCCTTGAATCGCAGGTTCGCTCCCCGGACATCCGCCCGAGAAGAGCGCAGTTTCGGGAACATTGTCGGTTCGAAGCACGGTACCCGGATGTCGCTCGGCGGTCGGACGTGCAGGCGGCCGTGCATGGTTCCCTGGATCGGGTCGGTCATGAGGACCTCCATCTTTCCTTTCCCGAGGTTCTTGATGTGATGGTCGAGAGCACGGTATTCAAGTTGCTCGCGTTCGGTCGCGCCAATGGCCTTTTGAAACTGCTCGAATCCGAGGAAGTCCTTGCGCCAGAGTTGCTGTGTCCGCTTCTGCACTGGAACCTGAGAGGAGGCTTGCTTGAAGTACTTGGCGGTCTCCTCATCGCGGGTCTGGAGCAACATGGTGGTGCCAGGCGCCGATGAGACGTCTTGCTGAAACCCGCGCCCGACCTGCAGGAGTTGCGGCAACGACTGCATCGAGAACAAGAACGCCGTGTTGGTGCCGCGCGCGGTGTTCAGAATCTGGGCGAAGTTCCGATAACTGAACGGCGCGAACTCATCCATCACCACTGAGAACAGCGGCTTGTTGGTACGCTTCCGCTCGGACTCCGACTCGTACCGTTTGCCGACCACGAGCTGCAAATTCTGGAGCAGCATCTTCCCCAGGGCCCGAACCGGTGCGGTGTTCTTGTTGATGTTCAGGCTGACGAACAGAATCAGTTCCTGGTCGATGACCTCGTTGATGGAGAGCAGATTGTCGTAGGGGCCGGTGATGACGCTCAACTCGTCGTCGAGGAACGTCATGCACTCGTTCAACAAGCCCTGGATCTTGGGTACCCGGTCCCGGTCCGAGAACGACTGGAAGAGGTTCTTGGCCGACATCTCGAAGTTCAGCCGGCGTTGCGTCGAAATGCTCGAGTCGCGCGCCATCTGGTGCCGGGCCAGCGCGACCTGGTCTTCGATCACGCTCTGGTCGAGCGCCATCACCATCACGTCGTAGAAGTTGAACGCCCGGCCGGTGTAGTGCAGGATGCGGACGATGTCGGCCAGGTAGTTCAACTGGTGCTTGGCGAAGAACTCGTCGTGCAGGTCAAACGACCCGAAGACCATCGAGACCTGCGCCATGTAGTTGTCGTCCTCCGACGAAAACGGGTTGTACTGGACCGAGTAGTCGGGACGCGACGGGTTCATCAGCCGCAGATCGTTGAGCCGACCGGCCCGGTGGATGTAGGGCAGGAGCGAGTGAAAGAACTCGAGGTCTCCTTTGCCGTCGAAGATGACCATGGGGATCCGGTGCGACTCGCCCTCCGGACCGACGCCCCTCATCAGGTCTTGCGTGATGATGTTGCGGAGCAACGTCGTCTTGCCGCTGCCGGTCTGACCGAGGACGAGAGCCTGCATCACGCGGGTCTCATCACTCCACCGCCAGGGCATTCCGTGCACGTCATACCCGAGAACGACGGAGTTCTCTTTCCATGCGTCCTCCACAATCCGGCGATCCGCGCGGGCCGGAATCGTCGGCAACTGGTTCGGCCAGGAGTCCTCGCGTCCCTTCTTCGCGCGCGTCAGTTGATAGACAGCAAGGAAGAGGCTGACTCCACCAAGCAAAACCCAGAGGGTCAGTTCCACGATCTGGCGGTCGTGGAGGAACCAGGCATACTTGGCGATCACGACCGCGACGAAGTAGGCGCCGAGCACAAGCAGCCACAGAAGAAGGGCCGGGCTCTCCTCGATGAGCGAGGGCCGGTACTTGTAGTCGGGTGCAGGTTGCATGTCCATCTCGGTACTCCCCCCTCACCGCAAGTGGAAGTAATAGCCGATCAACGCCGCCAGCAGAGCCAACCCGCCGGAGGCGACGATCCACTTCTTCGGCTTTCGGCTTCCCTGCTGAAACGGGTTCCGTGGCTCCAGTGCGACATCTCCAATGAGGTTTCGCAGACCCATGTGTTTGCGGTCGCGTAGGAGACGCTCGAACTCCCGGTGCACTTCGCCTGGAGTCACAGGCGAACGATGTTCATTCACCGGCGGGGCGGCCATGGGCAACCTCCCGAACCGCGCGGTCTTTCCCTAGCACCAGGAACGCGTCGACAGCTGACGTGGAATCAGGTGCGAATGCTACTCGCACGAGTTGCTCGCGTCTCCCGGATGCTCCCAGTCGAAATGCGATCCAGCCGGCGGCCTGCTTGCCGGCGGGGATTGCCTCTGGCTCCTCCCCTGCGACTACTTGAGCATCCCCGGCAGTTCTGGTCTTGATCTCGCGCAACGCCCGGTCTCCGAGTTGGCTGCCAGCCAACGGGATCAAGGAGAACGATGACTTCACCGGGTCGAGTTGCATCACGGACGGCTGCGCGGGCCGGTAGGCCCGACTTCCGTGATTCAGGACTGTGTAGCGGAGGTAGTAGCGATCACCATCCCGGTAGAGATCGCGCAGCAGCACCTCGACCTTACGAGTCCGGTCCCGCTCACCATACAGCAGTATCGCCTGGGACTGCGTGAGCATCTCAACCGGCAGTTGCGGACCACGATCTACCGGCACGGTTTCCCTTGCCTGTGTGTTCGTCGAGACCAACTGCAGCGGGGGCTGATCGATGGCAAAGTGCATCTGTTCGACGCTCGGCGCGGGAACCAGTTCGTAGCTGTAACGGCCGGAAGCCGTCCAGATGAAAAGATTTGTCCGTGCATCTTCCTCGGCAGGCTTGACGAAGACCTTGTTCTCCCGCCGCTCGACCGTGAACGCATTCTGATTGCCGACCGCCACCATCGACACGGGTTCGTTCAACTCGATGACCGTCAGGTGATCCCGCGCGGTCTCCACACGCACCACCCTCTTCGGGTCGGGCGTCTGGGTTTCGAGTTTCTGTGCATTGAGATCGCTGGCCGCGAACAGGACCAGCCAAAGGAAGGGTGCGGACGGCTTCATGGGGCCTCCCAGTGTTGAGCCCAAGCGGCCCGGGAGTCCGCGCGGCGTGCACGGATCCCGGACCGGTCGGGGTTGGTTCACATGGGCTTGGCGGGTGGAGCCACTTGCGGGAGTTGGCGGGTTCCGGGAACTTCGAACTTCCCGTTGCGGATCTCACCCGTCCCCGCGCTGCAAGGGAACGGATGCACCCACTGGACCCGGCCGCCGTCGTAAACGACCTTGCCATCCGGCGTCACCGCCATCAGGAACGTCATCTTCGCGTAGCTTTGTCCGCTTTCGCCCATGACGGTTTCGACGAGGAAGCAGCGGCCTTCCTCGTCCATTTCGACCATGCCTTCGCACACCTTCGGCGCAGCCAGTTGGACCGGCCGGCCTCCCGTGCGCTCGACAATGGCCTTGAGCAGTTCGTTCGGGAACGCATAGAACGGCAACGCTCCCGAAGCCTGATCGTTCTTCGTGCCGCAGACGATCGTGTGAAGCGCCTGCAGCCAACCCATGCGGTTGTCTTCTTTCCGCGCCGCCCATGTCCGCACAAACCAGATCAGCGACCGGATCTCCTCCTGCCACTGCTGGTCGTACGATGCGAGGGCCGCGCGTGCCTGGCAGAGCGTGTGCAGAAGCTTCGAACGGAGTTCCTTGTTGTCCTTGCCGGATTCGAAGGCCGCCTCTGCTTCCTGAACGCCTGCAATCAGCACCTTCTTCTTCTCGATGCCAGCCTGGATGGTCAGCGCCCAGGCCCGATTCACCCGTCTGCATTCATCGACCATCTCCTGGGAGAACTCATATCCCTGGACGAGGCCGCGGAACTGCGAGACGGGCATCCGGTTCGAGAAGAAGTCGGTCAGTTCTTTGCGGACCAGGTTGTACATGCCGCCGATTCGGTCGGTCGCGGGGCCTTCGACGCGCTCCGGTAAATCCTTGAGGGATCGAAGCCGTTTCGCTCGAAGCCATTGCGCCGCCGGTGTCTGTTTGATCTGCTCCCGGATCGCGCGGATCTTGTCCTGGTCTGGCGTGACGCCATGCTTCAGTTGATCCAGGGCGAGTTGAAGTTGCTCGACCAGTTCACGATGGCAGTCATCCCGGCCGGCTGCGAGGCATTGGGTCATCAGGTCGGTGATTGTGCCGATCTGATTTCCCATTGCGCCAACAGCCACCTGCGGAAGATTCCACCACGGAGACCGGGCCTTCTTCGCCTTGGTTTTCTCGACTGATCCATTGCCCTTGTACTGGAAGCGATGCTCCACGAACCGCGGGAAGCGATCGCCCTCCACCACGCAGACAAAGTCGAAGTCGTAGTCGCCGCCGTTCTTCGCCGCCGTCCTCGAATGAAGGAGAAAGGTGCCTTCGAGTTCGAGCTGCTCCGAGGTGACTCTCGCCGCCAACGCTTCCGCATCCGGACAACCTTGGCGAGCGAGTTCATTCGCAAGCAGTTGACGCGTTTCCGTCGGCGGGATCTTGGTGTACGGCAGCAGGTCCTCCTTCATGCGCACGGGATACCGAACGACCAGCCCACGGTTGGTAGCCAGGGCGTTGATCGAGCGGTCCTGCGGCATCCAGTCGGAGCCTGAGTACACCAGTCCGTTGTGCAGCAGCAGATAGCCGTCGTCCGCGAGTGCGAACGCCGGCATCTCAAACCCACCCGCTGTGCACACCTTGAACGCCCAACGCGCCAGAATCCGCTCCAACTGGTTGTTGACCCAGGGATGCTGAATCAGAAAGCCAGTCGGATCCGCCTTGAGAACGCCTTCCAGAACGGTCCGCTCCACCGATGTCGCTTCATCGCCTTCAGCGGGCATCTCGTCCACCAGCGGGCGCTGGGTTTCCGAGATCCCGAGAAGCTCGAAGAGCCCCGTGTAGTCGCGGTATTCCAGGAGGTCTTTCAACTTGGCGGTCTGGGCGAGGGCGTGCGGCTTGATTTCGAGTTCGAACGAGTCTTCCGGTGCGTGCTGGACGACCGTGTAGCTCGACTCGAAAGCCAATGGCCGCGAGTATTCGCGAATCCCAAGGATCATCTCGCCGGTGAACGTTCGTGCTTCCCCGGTGAGCCAGGCGAGCAGCTTGGACGGACCCTTGTATTCAGGCTTGACGGAAGAGACGGGCAGGATCACATCGGTGTCGAGGGCATCGGCCACCTCGTCTGCCATGACCTTGAACGATCCCTTCGCTTGCGTTTGGGCGAACGCGAGACGGAACTGGTAGAAACGGTTCCCAGGCAGGTTCAGCTTGTCGAAGATCGACTTGCGCAACCAGCCGCGGCAATCGTTGGTTCCCAGTTCGTGATCCGGCACCACGGTGACGCGGCCATTCGGAATCTGCAGCCGCACCATGCAGGGCGAGACCAGAATTCCAAAGTACGTGACCGCGGCTTGGGGCCAGTCGGAGAAGCGCGCCGCCAGCGGACGCTCGTAACGCGCGTCCACGGCGTAATACTTCCCGTTCTTGGCCGACCCGGATGCGCCGATGAGCCGGTACTCCGTGCCGTCGAGGGCGAATCGCGAAAGGGTGCTTTCCACCTTCGCGCGTTCCACCTGGTCGAGCGGTTCGGGAGTCACAGAGACGGACGCCAACTTGATCCCTGGACAAAGGGCTTCGAGCAGCGTGTTGTTCAACTGCGCTTGTGGGCTCAGGTTCGGCATCTTGCGTTCGATCTTGCCTTCCTTGGTGACCGTCAGGCTGAGGACCTTCAGGCCGGAATTCGTTGTGACGGGTGCGAGGCTGGTCATGAGTTCTCCTTGAAAACGGTCGTGGGATGGGACAACAGACCGTTCATGAGGGAGTCCCCACGTGCGCAGTACCCGGGCTGGGGTCCTTCGCTGGCCTGCTGCCGAAACACTCGTGTTTCGGGTCAGGCCTCCGCGAATGGAAGCCGCCCTATTCCGTTGTGTTGCCTGTCGCGATACGGCTGGACAGGTTGCTCTCGGAACCGGTGAAGGTCACGAAAGCGGATTCCCACATGAGGTGTGGGCGCCTTCTACTCAACTTGCGTTGGCAGTAGAAACCCGTTTGGCCGAGCTGACCGGCTCTTTCTCCAGCCGGACCTCGTTGCCCTCAATCCTTTGCGTCACGCGGTACTCGTGGACGAAATACACGCGGCTGTCGTTCTTGAACGCGATCACAAGTCCCTCCGGTTCGCTCGCAACCTCTTGCTCCAGCGTGGGCTTGCCATCGTCGCTCGCCGGTCGGCCGACGAAATAGCGGACGAGATGATCGGTTGCCTCCGTTCGCCGGCGCCGGTCAGGCCGCCGCGAACTGCCTTTTGCTGGTGCTTTCTTCACGCCGGCAGCTTTTGGTAGTTCAAAAGTTTGCGACCGATCCTCAGGCTCGTCCGCTGACGCGCTTCCATTCGTCTTCAAAGGGCACCTCCTTCCAGCCGACTTCTGCCGGCACGTAGCATTTCCCGTTGTCGTCGAGCCGCAGATAGAGCCTCCTCTCGATATGCTTGTAGTTCTCCAGGCCTTCGAGTTGGAACATCCACATGAATTCAGAGCAAAGGGGTGGTGAAAGGTGCCGTTCCAGTGGCATCCAATTCTCTGACCATGATTCGGAGAGCGATACCTTCATCGGTCGAAGAGTACAGGCAACCATGAATCCCGCAAAACGAGTTCGTGAAACCGGCGGTCCGAGTATGGTCATGCACATCGCGAATCGAGCCTGCTTTGGACTTCGCAGTTTCGTCTTCGATTCGAGCCTCTGGTCTGTGGGTATCAAGTACAGGCGGCGAGATTGAGTGAGGTCCGTGCGCCATAGCTGATTGCTGGAGCGAACGGAAGATGCACGGACATGGCGGCGCGTACAGGCGCGTTATGCTTGACGTAACGAATAATTGACGATATACCTATCCCCTTGAAGACCCGCACCATGCCCGAACGGCCCAGCCATCCAGGAGAACATCTGTCGGCACGGCTTCAGAGCCTGGGCCTGAGCGCCGCCGCTCTGGCGCGGCACCTGAAGGTACCCACCAACCGCATCACCGAAATTCTGAACGGCCAACGGGCCATAACCGGGGACACGGCCTTGCGCCTCGGCCATTTCTTCGGCACGGATGCTGAACTATGGATCAACCTTCAGAGCCGCTTTGAGCTGTACATGGCAGAACGCAAGGCCGGCAGGGCCATAAAGTCTCTCCCCACCCTGAAAGATCAGAATTCCCACAACGCATCATGAAAGCACAGAGCACCAAGGCATCATCCCCCGCACGGAAAGAGCAGGACAATGGACAGGCGAAGAGGGCGCAGGACGCACCCACCGGCTCTCTTGGCAGCTTCGTCTGGTCCATCGCCGAGATCCTCCGGGGCGACTTCAAGCAATCCGAGTACGGAAAGGTCATCCTGCCCTTCGTCGTGATGCGCCGCCTCGACTGCATTCTGGAAGGTTCGAAGAAGGCTGTACTCGAAGCGGCCAAATCGCTTCCCAAAAGCGTTGACGATGCAACGAAGGACATGATCCTGTTCGCCGCAGCGGGTAGCAATCTTAAGGTCTACAATCTCAGCGCCTTCACCTTCGCCACCTTGAAGGGCCAGGATGCCGGACAGCTTCATGCCAACCTGCTGGACTACGTGACCAAGTTCTCAGGCAACGTCCGGGACATCTTTCTGGACAAGTTCCTTTTCACCGACCAGCTCAAGCGCCTGAAGGATGGAGGCATTCTCTGGCAGGTCTTCGAGCGCTTCGCCCAAGTGGATCTCCACCCGGACCGTGTCTCCAACATCGAGATGGGCTACCTCTTCGAGGACCTCATCCGACGCTTCTCGGAAATCTCCAACGAGACCGCCGGGGAACACTTCACGCCTCGAGAAGTGATCCGCCTCATCGTTGATCTTCTGCTCGCCAACGACGAAGCCGCTCTGACCGGCACCGGCATCATCCGCACCGTTTATGATCCGGCATGCGGCACGGGCGGCATGCTGGCCATCACCGAGGAACGGATGAAGGCCCTTAACCCCAAAATCCGTGTCGAGCTCTATGGCCAGGAACTCAACGGCGAGTCCTTCGGCATCTGCAAATCCGACATGCTCGTTACAGGGCACGATCCTGAACAAATCGCCTTCGGCAACACACTTACGTCCGACGCGCACAGGGGAAAGATCTTCCACTACATCCTCTCCAATCCGCCGTACGGCGTTGACTGGAAGAAATACATGGACCCCATCAAGGAAGAAGCCGAAACGCTCGGCAAGGAAGGCCGCTTTGGAGCGGGCCTTCCGCGCATCTCTGATGGCCAGCTTCTTTTCCTCCAGCACATGATCTCCAAGATGCGCAATGACGAGACCGGTTCGCGCATCGGCATCGTGATGAACGGCTCACCCCTCTTTACAGGTGGTGCCGGTTCCGGCGAAAGCGAAATCCGCCGGTGGATGCTGGAGAACGACTGGGTGGAGGCTATCGTTGCGCTGCCCACCGACCTCTTCTACAACACCGGCATCCAGACCTATGTCTGGCTCCTGACTAATCGCAAGCCCAAGAACCGACGCGGCAAGGTGCAGCTCATCGATGCGTCCTCCGAGCGGTTCTGGAAGTCCATGCGCAAGAGCCTGGGCTCCAAGCGCCGCGAGATCCCCGAGGAAGCGCGCAAAGAGATCGTCGGCATCTACGCCAAGATGCTCAATGGCAACGGCCAGTATGGCGAGTTCTCGAAGATCTTTGCGACCACGGATTTTGGCTACCGCGAGATCCGGGTCGAACGCCCCTTGCGCCTGGCCTTCGAAGTCACGCCTGAACGCATCGCCGCGTTGAAACTCGAAAAGCCCTTTCTCAAGCTGGAACCCGTCGAGCAGGAAGTCATTCTTGCCGCGCTGGAATCTGAATCGCTTCAGCAGCGTTTCCAGAGCCGTGCGGCGTTTGAGAAGGAGCTTGCCGAGGCCCGCAAAGCGGTTAGTGTCAAACTCTCCCCGCCCGTGAAGAAGGCGATCTTCACCGCGATGAGCGAGCGCGATGAGAATGCTGAAATCTGCCGAGACGGCGGGGGCAAGCCCGAGCCCGATTCGGAGCTCCGCGACTTTGAGCTTGTGCCGCTTTCGGAGGATTGGGAAACGTACTTCGAACGGGAGGTGAAACCGTTCGCTTCGGATGCCTGGGTTGATCAGGGCTACCGTGACGAGAAAGACGGCAAGATCGGTCGCGTAGGATACGAGGTCAACTTCAACCGGTACTTCTACAAGTACATTGCGCCGCGCCCGGCGAGCTTGATCTATCAGGATCTCAAACAGCTTGAGAGCGAGATCGCCGCCTTGCTGAAAGAGGTTGCGGGATGAAGACGCTTCAGGAACGTGTTCATGGCACTCCCCCGCCTAGTGCTTGGGGATTGGGGAAGATCCACCATGTTTTTCGCGTTCGGAAGAACTTCAAGAACGAAGGCACAAAGGAGAACAACCTTCTGTCCTTGAGCTATGGCCGCATGATCCGCAAGGACATTGACGCCGCCGAGGGTCTTCTTCCAGAAAGCTTCGAAACCTACCAGATAGTTGAGCCAGGTAACATTGTGCTCCGTCTGACCGACCTGCAGAACGACAAGCGCAGTCTTCGGCAAGGTCTTGTGCACGAACGTGGCATCATCACGTCCGCATATGACGCGCTCGAAGTGTCGCAAGAACACGACCCGCGTTTCTGGGCGTACTCGCTTCTGGCACTTGACTTGGCCAAGTACTACTACTCGCTCGGCGGAGGAGTTCGCCAATCGATCAACTTTGCAGACTTTCCCAATGAGTGGATAGCGGTGCCGGACAAGCAACAACAGACCGCTATCGCGGATTTCCTCGACCGCGAGACTGCCCGCATTGATCGGTTGATCGAGAAGAAGGTACAAGTTTTAACCGTATTGGGCGAAAGGCGGCGAGCTGTTGCCCACCAGAGCCTAGCAGCGAGAGGTCTCAGCAGGTTTGACTGGCAACCCGACCGCCAATCCTTCGTTTTCCAGTGGAGCCAGGCAGGATGGTCCGCCATGCGAGTCAAGGATGTTGTGGGCTTTATGACCTCTGGTTCCCGTGGATGGGGTGGCCTCTTGGGTACGGAAGGCGAGGCCTTCATTCAGAGCGGCAATATCGGGCGCTACATGGAGGTAGATGTTGCCTCCGCTCACCGCGTTCAGCCCCAGATCGGAGCCGAAGCAGAACGAACCCTTGTGAGGAAGGACGACGTATTGGTCTGCATTACCGGGGGCCGCACTGGCGCAGTGGGATTCATTCGAGCGCTCAATGAGAGGGCCTACATCAACCAACATGTGTGTATCCTTCGCGCTCGAAGCCGAACAATTCATCCGGAACTTCTCGCTCAGATTCTGTGGTCTGACATCGGCCAGAAGCAAATCGGTATGTGCCAGTACGGCGTGAAACAGGGACTCGGGTTCAGTGAGCTCGCCAATCTTTTGATCCCTGTGCCACCACGAGGATTGCACGACGAACTGATTGAGGGGATCAACAGGGCAACTGCGAGACTGGACAACCTCACAGACGCTATTCAAAAGTCGGTTGCGCGCCTCCAGGAGCTCCGCGCTTCTCTCATAACTGCCGCCGTAACCGGCGATCTCGATATGGCGACATGGAAGCGGAGAGGGATGACGGAGCGCCGTACTGACGCTATCGAAGCGGGGATTCCGGCATGAGCGCTCACCATTCCCGCGCAGCCGTCCACCGGGAGACTGTGCTTGAGCAGCACCTTGCAGGAACGCTCGTCCAAGAGCACGGATATCTAGAGCGAACCCCGGACGACTACGACAGAGCACTTGCGATGGATCGCGATTTGGTCTTGAGGTTTGTGAAGGAGACGCAGGCCGAGGAATGGGCCAAGCTGGCAGCGCAATACGCCGCTGCGGCTGAGGCCGAGTTCTTCAAGCAGCTGGAGAAGGCCCTAAAGACGCGTTCCACCCTCGACGTGCTCCGTCAGGGCATCAAGCTCATCCCCGGCATCAAGTTTTCTCTATGCTTTTTCAAACCCGCCTCCTGCCTCAATCCCGACCTTGTGCGGCTCTACGAGGCTAGTCTTCTCTCAGTGATCCGCCAGGTCCGTTACAGCACCAAGAACGAGAATGCGATTGATGTTGTCCTCTTCGTCAACGGCCTTCCGGCTGTCACGATGGAACTGAAGAACCTGCTCACGGGCTCCAGCTTCCGCCATGCCGAGAAGCAGTACCGCTCAGACCGCTCGCCTGCTGGCGAGCCGCTGCTCACATTCAAGCGCGGCGCACTCGTTCATTTCGCAATGGACGAGGACAACGTGTCCATGACGACGCGGCTCCAGAACGGCCGGACCCGGTTTCTGCCCTTCAACCGGGGCCGCGACGGCGGCGCGGGGAATCCAGACATCGAAGGGGATTTTCGTGTCGCCTATCTCTACGCCGATCAGCCGGAGGGCAAGGCAGTCTTTTCACGCGAGGTTCTGCTCGAGATCATCGGACGATTCGCGCACCTTGACAGGCAGGAATACCCGAAGCCAGACGGCAGCGCCGAGGTGAGAGAGACCCTTATCTTCCCGCGCTTCCAGCAACTCGACGCCGTGCGGAAGATGATGGCGCATGCCCGCGCCTTCGGGCCGGGACGCAACTACCTGATTCAGCATTCCGCCGGTTCCGGCAAATCGAACACGATTGGCTGGACGGCCCATCAGGCGATCAATCTGCATGACGAAGCCGACCGTCCCATCTTCGATTCCGCCATCATTGTTACGGATCGGATCGTCCTTGACCGTCAGCTTCAGAATACGGTCTCGCAGTTCGAGCAGACAAAGGGGGTCGTCAAGAAGATCGATGGCACGTCCCGGCAACTCAAGGAAGCGCTGAAGGGCGGTTCCCGCATCGTCATTACGACAATTCAAAAATTTTCCACCGAACACTTGGCAGAGCTTTCCGGGCAAGGGGCTCGGAGGTTTGCCGTAATTGTGGACGAAGCCCACGGCAGCCAATCCGGCAAGAGCGCACAGGCGCTGAGCGATGCCTTGACGCGCGAGGAATCTTCAGAGGGCCGGGACATCGAGGACCTCATAGCCGACTATCAAAAGGCCCGTGGGCCGCAGCCCAACATCAGTTATTTTGCCTTCACCGCTACGCCCAGAAACGTCACCCTGGAGCGGTTTGGCATTAAGGGGCCGGATGGGCTCCCGCAAGCCTTCCACCTTTATTCGATGCGCCAGGCGATAGAAGAGGGGTTCATTCTGGACGTGCTCCAGAACTACATGACCTATAAGGCGTACTACCAGCTCGAAAAGGCCATTGAGGATGATCCCGAGTTGAGTGGGCGGCGCGGGCAGCGGCGCGTGGCGCGCTTTGCCTCCCTGCATCCGACAGCCATCGGCCAGAAGGTGGAGGTAATCGTCGAACACTTTCGCCGACACGTGATGTCAGAACATAACGGCCAGGCGAAGGCGATGATCGTCACCGGCAGCCGGGAACATGCGCTTCGATACTACTTTGGCGTCCGCGACTACATCACCGCGCGCGGCTACACGGATCTCAAAGCGCTTGTCGCATTTTCCGGGGAACTGGAACTGGACGGCGAGACTTACACCGAGCCGGATCTCAACGGCTTTTCAGAGACCGAATTGCCTCGCAAGTTTGATACGGACGCCTATCAGATCCTCATCGTTGCGGAGAAGTACCAGACCGGATTCGACCAGCCCAAGCTTTGCGCCATGTACGTGGATCGCAAACTGGCGGGCCTTCAGGCTGTACAGACCCTCTCACGGCTCAACCGAACCTTCCCGGCGAAGGACAGGACATTCGTCCTGGACTTCCAGAACACGGTGGAAGACATGCAGAAGGCGTTCCGGCCGTTCTTTGAAGTGACGGCACTGGAGGCGAATTCCGACCCGAACCAGATTTACGAACTTGAGGCACGTCTCCGCACGTTTGGTATTCTCGACCAGGGCGAGATCGACCGCTTTGCCGTGACTTTCTACAAGGGACCGCTCGACCCACACGACCGCGCCCGCATGGAAGGGCTTGTGCGCCAGGCGGTGGCCCGCTTCGAGCAAGAAGACGATGAGGGCCGCCAGGAGGAGTTCCGACAGCTCATCAAGAGTTACCTCCGCTTCTACGTGTTCGTGTCGCAAGTGATCCGCCTGAGCGACACCGGACTTGAAAAGCTGTATTCGTACGCGGCCTGGCTGTCCCGGCTCTTGCCCAACCGGCAGGTGCCGCCCGATATCGAGATCACGGAGGATATGCTCCGGCTGCAGGCCTTCCGGGTGGAACAAAAAGAGCAGGGTTCCGCATCACTGAGTCCGGGGGATCGGGCTGCCCTGAAGCCCATCAGCGAGTTCGGGGCGAGGCCCTATACCGAAGACGAAGAACGCTCGCTCTCCGAGATCATCAAGGCTTTCAACGAGCGCCACGGCACCCAATTCACCCGCGAGGACTTTGTCCGCTTCGAGCAGGTGAACCGAACGATCATTGATGAAGACATGGCCGAGATGCTCCGCAACAATCCGCCCGACGTGGTCTACGCGGCTTTCTCACAGGCGTTTTTCAAGGGGGCAATTGACCTCTTCCAGCGGGATAGCGATATGAAGAACATCGTGCTTACGGATGCCCAGGTCCGCGAGCAGGCCATCCGGCACTTCTTCAATCGTGCTTTACGCGATGTCCGGGAGGCCCGTGCTGCCTCATGACTGA
>Ga0073934_10008397_pt1 | contig 13786 bp, 9 predicted proteins | sample LarsenN4metaG_FD_76834 | JGI IMG/M metagenome (GOLD analysis project Ga0073934, IMG submission 76834) | Hot spring sediment bacterial and archeal communities from British Columbia, Canada, to study Microbial Dark Matter (Phase II) - Larsen... ...
CCGAGCCCGAGATCGTCGAGCCCGAGCCGGTCGTGCAGGTGGCCGTGCGGACGCCGCCGCAGCAGATCCCCCAGCCCGAGCCCCTGCCGGAGCCCGAGCCGCCGCCGGAACCGGAGATGGTGCTGCCGCCGCTCCCCGTCACGCCGCCGCCGCCGCCCCCGCCCGAGATGGCCGAGGTCGAGCCCGAACCGGTCGTCGAGCCCACGCCACAGCCCCAGGTGGCGGTGCCCACAACCTCCGCGCCGCCCGAGGTCGAGGCGCCCGAGGCCGTGGTGGCGGCCGCGCCCGTGCTGGCCGACGACAGCGCGGTCATGGCCAGCGTCATGCCGTCCTTCGAGCAGGTCCTGCTGGCGCACCTCGAGCAGCACCGGCGCTATCCACCGCGCGCCCGCAAGCGCCACCAGGAGGGTACGGCGACGCTGCGTTTCGTCATGGACCGCCAGGGGCACGTGCTCTCGTTCCGGCTCGAGCGCAGCTCGGGTTTCGACCTGCTCGACGACGAGGTGCTCGAGATGATCCGCCGCGCCGAACCCCTGCCGCCCATCCCCAAGGAGCTTGGCCGCGACCAGCTCGAGCTCGTCGTCCCGGTCCGCTTCGTCCTGAAGTAGGGGGGCGTTCCTAACCCCTGTCCGCGCCGTCGATGGCGTCGCGTACGCGGCGGGCCAGCTCGGCGCGGCGGAAGGGCTTGCGCATGATGCGGTCTGCCAGCTCGGGTCGTAGCGTGCCGTCCGGCGCCCCGTCGGCGTAGCCCGACATGAACAGCACGGGCAGGCCGGCACGGTTCTTCGGCATGGCGTCGTACAGCTCGATTCCGCTCATGCCCTGGGGCAGCACAACATCGGTCAGCAGCAGGTCGATGCGCGCCCCCGATTCCAGCATGCGCAACCCTTCGCGCGCCGTGGGGGCGATCGTGGCGACATAGCCCAGATCCTCCAGCAGCCGCTTGGCGAGCACCTGGATACCGGCGTTGTCCTCCACGACGAGCACCGCCTCGCCCGTCCGCGCGCGGGGTGTGTCGTCACCCGCCGGCTGTGCCGTCTCCGCTCTGGCCGCAGGCAAGAACAGGCGTGCCGCCGTGCCCTCGCCGGGTACGCTTTCCAGCGTCACGTGTCCGCCGGACTGCTTGATGAAGCCATAGACCATGCTGAGCCCCAGCCCGGTGCCCTTGCCCACCTCCTTCGTCGTGAAGAAGGGCTCGAACACGCGGTGCAGGATGTCGGGCGCAATGCCCGTCCCGTTGTCTGCGACCGTGACCTCAACGTAGCGCCCGGCCTCCAGCTCGACGCCCTCGGGCACCTCGCCCGCGTCGCGGCGCGCGTTGCGCGTGGCAATCGTCAGCCGCCCGCCGCCGGGCATGGCATCGCGCGCGTTCATCGCGAGGTTCATGATGGCGGTTTCCAGCTGGCCCGGATCGATGGTCGCGGGCCAGGCGCCCGGGTCCAGGCTCAGCTCTAGCTCGACCGTCTCGCCCAGGGCGCCCGCCACGAGCGCCGTCATCCCTGCGATCAGCGCATTCACGTCGACCGTGCGCGGCGCCAAGGCTTGGCGCCGGCCGAAGGCCAGCAGGCGCCGGGTCAGGTCGGCCGCCCGCTCCGCCGCCCGGAAAGCCGTGCCCACCAGGTCGCCCAGGTCGGAATCGCCGATGCGCTCGCGAGCCAGTTCCAGGTTGCCCAGGATGACGGCCAGCAGGTTGTTGAAGTCGTGCGCCACGCCGCCGGTCAGCTGCCCGATCGCCTGCAGGCGCTGGCCATCGCGCAGGCGATCCTGCAACCGCTCGCGCTCGGTCACGTCCAGACCCACGATCACGACCTGGTCGACGACGCCCCGCTCGTCGCGCAGTGGCGTCTTGACCACCATCCAGGTACGTCCCTCGTGCCCCGCGCCGGAGCCCCGCACCTGGTAGGGCTCCAGCGCCTCGCCGGTCTCCAGCACCTTCAGGTCGGTCTCGCGCCAGATCGGGTCCAGCCCCGGCGTCAGCTCCTCGGGCGTCCTCCCGATCGCCTGGTCGGGGGTCAGGCCCAGCAGCTCCGCCTCGTAGGCATTGATCAACGTGTAGCGTCCCTCGCGGTCGCGCGCGCAGATCACGGCCGGGATCGCGTCGATGATCGAGCGCAGCACCGCCCGCCCGCGCCGGGCCTCCTCCTCGGCCCGCTTCTGGTCGGTCACGTCGATCGCCACGGTGACGATGTGGGTCAGGTGGCCGCTGGCATCGAAAACCGGCGTCTTCGAGGCGATCCAGTCCTCCTGCACATTGGGATCCAGCCGCGGCTCCACCACGAACCCGGTGCCGCGCTCGGTCTCGATCACCTGGCGGTCCAAGGCCTCGACCCAGGCCGCGAAGGCCTTGTCGGAGGACAGGTCCGAGAAGGTGCGTCCGATGTACTGCACGCCAGGGTCCATCGTGCGCGTGGGCGGCTTGTTGCCCATCACGTAGCGCCCTTCGCGGTCCTTCACCTGGATCATGACGGGCACGGCGGCCATCACGCTCTTGAGCAACGCCTCGCTGGCGCGATGGGCGTCCTCGGCGCGCTTCTGCATGGTGACGTCCTGGATCGTGCCGCTCTCGGCCGTCAGCCGCCCGTCGGGACCGGCCACCACGTCGCCCGCCTCGTGGATCCACAGCACCACGCCGCCAGCCGACACAACGCGGTAGTCGACCTCGTAGCGGCCCGGCCTCTCGCGCACCTGGGCATAGGCCGCGCGTGCCGCCGCCCGGTCTTCCGGGTGAATGCGGTTCAGGTACGCCTCGCCGTCGACCGGCAGGTCGCCGTCGGCCAGCCCCAGCACGCTGCCGGCATTCTCCGACCACTCGATGCGGCCGCCCTGGCGCGGCAGGTACCAGTAGGCGAGCTTCGCCTGCCGCTGCACCGCCAGGAGGCGAGCGCGCGTCGAGTCCTCGGGCCCGCGCGCGTCGTTCATGGACGCCTCGCCGACGGCGCGTCCAGGACGGCCCGCAGTTCGCGCGCCAGGTCGACCTTGCGGAACGGCTTCTGCAGGTAGCGCAGCGTCACGGCGTCGCCCTCGCTGGTGATGGGCGCGTCGCGCGGATAGCCCGAGATCAGCAGCACGCGCGTCAGCCCCGTCCGTGCCGCCACTTCGCGCGCGACCGTGGCGCCGTCCTTGCCGCCAGGCAGCACCACGTCCGAGATCAGCGCGTCGAACGGCGGCAGGCCGGGCAGAGCGTCCAGCAGCGCCACGCCGCTGTCGAAAGACGTCACCTCGTAGCCCAGTGCATGCAGCAGGCTGGTCAACGATGCGCGCACGAAGGGATCGTCCTCCACCAGGACAACGCGCTCGCTCCGCGCCGCGGGCGGCGTCTGGGTCTCCGCCGGCCGGGCCGCGTCCTCCGCGCGGCGGTCGCGCGGCAGCAGCATCGTCACGGTTGTGCCGCGCCCCGGCTCGCTCTCGATCCCCACATGCCCGCCCGACTGGCTGACGAAGCCGTAGACCATGCTGAGCCCCAGCCCCGTTCCCTTGCCGACGTCCTTGGTGGTGAAGAAGGGCTCGAAGGCGCGGGCCCGAACCTCCTCGGTCATGCCGGTCCCGGTATCCTCCACCGAGAGCCGCACGTAGTCGCCCTCGGCCTCGCCGCCGGGCGACGCCTCCCCCACCGACGTGTTGGAGGCCGAGATCGTCAGGCACCCGCCGTCGGGCATGGCGTCGCGCGCATTGATGGCCAGGTTCAGCAGGGCCATCTCAAGCTGCCCGGGGTCCACCCGCGTCAGCCACAGTCCCGGCTCCACCTTCACCTCCAGCTTCGTCGCCTCGCCGATGGTCCGGCGCAACAGCACGTCCATGCCCTCGATCAGCTCGGCCGGGTTGACCGTCACCGGTTGAAGGGCCTGGCGGCGGGCGAACGCGAGCAGGTGCTGGGTCAGGCGTGCGCCGCGCTCGGCAGCGGTCTGGATCATGCGCGCCAGGGCCGCCGCCTCGGGATCGTCGGCCAGGCGATGCGCCAGCATGTCCGCGTTGCCCAGCACCACCGTCAGCAGGTTGTTGAAGTCGTGAGCCAGCCCGCCCGTAAGCTGCCCCACCGCCTCCATCTTCTGCGCCAAGCGCAGGCGTTCCTCGGCCTCGCGCTGTGCGGTCACGTCCATCGACACGGTCAGCACCTGGGTCACGCGGCCCGTGGCGTCGCGGAGGGGCTCCTTGCGCGAGAGCCAGAAGCGCGACCGGCCGTCGGCGTAGAAGGACCCTGGAGTCTCGATGGTCGACTCCAGCGGCTGGCCGGTTGCAAGCACGCGCGCGTCGCCCTCGCGCCAGGTTGCCCTGGCGCCGCCCTCCACCAGCTCCTCCACCGTGCGGCCCACGGCTTCCTCCGCCGTCCGGCCGAGGAACTCCGCCTCGACGCGGTTGACGAACGTGTACCGGCCCAGTGCATCGCGCGCGAAGATCGCCGCGGGCACGGAATCGATGACCGCCCGCAGCGTCTCACGGCTCCTGCGCAGGTCGTCCTCGGCGCGCTTCTGCTCGGTCAGATCCACCATGCCGGTCAGCACGCACGACCAGTCGGCCCGGGCCGCGTGCGCCAGCGAGCTCGCGATGCGCACGTACAGCGGCTTGCCAGCGGCGTCGCGGTCCCAGATGGCGTTGTCGGCCAGGTCGCGCCCTGCCAGGAAGGTGCGCACGACGTCGATGAAATGCTCGCGCGTACCCTCCGTGTTCAGGTACCCGCGCAACCGGTTGTAGTCGGCGACGAAATCCTCGGCGCGGGCGAAGTGATAGCTGGCCAGCGCCGCCCGGTTGACGTTCAGGCAGGTCAGCCGGCCGCACAGTTCCTCCAGCTTCGCGGGGATCGTGCGCAGCCTCGCGGCTGCCGTTTCGGGGTCGGTCCAGCCCCACGCCTCCAGCGTACGCAGGACGTCCGACCAGTCCTCCTCGTACATCGGGATGGGGGCGCTCTCGAAAAGGCTCTTGAAGCGGCCCTCGCTGGACCGGCTCAGGGCCTCGGCACGCTCGCGCTGGACCAGCGCGCCGATGACGCCCGCCGCGGCGCGCAGCGCCTCGGCCTCGGCCGGCGTCCACATGCGTGCGCGGTCGCACTGATCGAAGCCGATGCGGCCCCACAACGTCTCGCCCGCAAAGATCGGCGCCGAGATGGTCGAGCGGATGCCCTGCCGTTCCAGGAACGCGCGCTCCTCGGCCGGCAACGCGCCCACCGCCCCCTGCACGACCTCCCTCCGGCGATAGGCCTCGGCCCAGCGTCCCAGGCCCTTCGTGCGGAGGTGCAGGGGGCCGACGCCCAGGGCCTTCCTTGCAGGCGCCACGCCTGGCGCCGTCCATTCGAATCCAAGCCGCTCCACCAGGTCGCCGCCCGCATCGTCGAACTCGAAGATCGTGGCGCGGCTCACGGCCGCCGCGGCGCCGAGGCGGGCCAGGAACTCGTCGGCGCGGTCGCGCCAGGCCTCGCCGCGCAGGAAATCGGATGCGCCGAAGCTCACGACTTCCAGCATGGCGTCGCGCCGCTCGATGGCATCCTTGGCGGCACGCCCTGCGGTCACATCCAGACCGACGGTCATCACCCACTGGCAGCCGCCCGAGGGACCCGCCAGGGGCACCTTGCTGGCCAGCCAGTAGGTCGTGCGCCCATCGGCCTGCGTGAAGACCTCGTCATAGAAGCCGCTGGGCATGCCGGAATCCAGGACCGCCAGTTCGCGGGCACGATCCGCGGCCCCATAGGCTTCGCCAAACAGGTCGGCCGCCGTGCGCCCGACGCAGTCCGCCGGTGCGCGACCCGCGATTCGGGCCAACTGGGCATTGACCAGGACGTAGCGCCCCTCGCGATCGAGCACTGCCACCACCGCCGGCAGGCTGTCCAGCACCGCCTCCAGCAACCCGGCGGGCGGCTGCTCTTGCAGAGATGCGTGAGATTCGCGCCGGTCCATCAGCCGCGGTCCGCTCGCAGCGGCGCGAGGGCATGGTAGGGTCGTCGCACGCAGCGGGGCAGGGAGCGTCGGAGGGCGGGCGAGGACTGGCCAAGCATGGGACGCGCGAAAATTGTCCGTCTGCGTGCGCTCTGCCGGACGAAGTATGTCACAACCCTGCCCGCAGGGCCGACTCCTAACGTTGCCCTTGCCGATGTCTTGCCTCCTAGCGGCAAATTCTTGGCCACGTTGCGGGGCCGGGCAGGGGTGGCCACTGGCACTCGCCTCGGGATTTCCGCTGTGTCGCGGAAGGGGGCTGCACCATCCCACGCCCCGTTCGCCGAAAGCGTTGGGCGCCAGCTTCGCCGATGTAATAAGTGCGAATAATTCTTATTGGCATATGACGCCACCTGCGCTAGCCTCCCTTCCGAGGCAACCTCCACCAAGGGAGCGGACATGAACACGAACGAACAGCAGGTGCGGTCCACCTTCGCACTTCGTCCGGTGGGCAATAGCGTAGGCCTGGAGCCGCCGCCCGTTGCCGTCAGGACTGTGGGCAGCGGCGAGATCCTGGCCGGCCAGCGCGAGGTGCAGATCGCGCACAACGGCGATCGCTACCGCCTGCGGCTGACCAGCAAGAACAAGCTCATCCTCACCAAGTAGCTCCCCTCCGGGCCTGCGCCCGGTCCCCGCGGCACCTTGACGCCGGGCCCTTCAGGCCCGAAAGACGGCGCCCATGTGGACCGCCCGGCCGTGAGCCCTGCCGCAGCCGTCGAGCCCGCTGTCCAGCGCTGGGCGGCGGTCAGTGTCGTGGCCGCCTCCGTCGTGTGGGGCGTCTACTGGATACCCCAGCGCGAGCTTGCCGCCCTGGGCCTGGGCGGCGGCTGGGCCACCGTGATGCAGTTCGCCTGCGGCCTGGCCTTCCTCCTGCCCGTTGCGCTGTGGCGCACCGCGCGAGGGCTTCCGACAGGTGCGGGCCGGGCGACTCACGGGCTGCTGCTCGGCGGCGGCTTCGTTCTCTACGCCAACAGCCTGTTCCTCACCAACGTCGTTCATGCGCTGCTGCTCTTCTACATCGTGCCGCTGTGGGGCGCGGTGCTTGAGATCCTCGTGATGCGCCGCCGCGTCCGCCTGGCGCGGTGGGGCACCATCGCGCTAGGGCTCGCGGGCGTGTGGGTCATCATGGCAGGCGACGGCGTCATCCCCTGGCCGCGCAACCTCGGCGACTGGATGGCGCTCGCCTCCGGCGTGATCACGGCCGTGGGCATCCTGCGCTACCGCCTGCGTCCGCCGGCGGGGCTGTTCGACGCCGTCTTCCCCTTCACGCTCTACGGCACGGTGGCCACGGTCCTGTGCGTCACGCTGCTTGCGGGGCACATCGCCGCCGCGCCCGTGGCGCCCGACTGGGCAGCGCTAGTCCCCGTCGTGCTGCTAGTGGGCGTCGTCTACATGCTGGTGGCAAACGCCGGCATCCTGTGGGGCGCCAGCCGGCTCGAGCCCTCCCGCTTCGGCGTGCTGATGATGGCCGACGTCGCCGTGGGCGTGGCCACCGCCGCCGTGCTGGCGGGCGAGCCCTTCGGCTGGCGCGAGGCGCTGGGCTCCGCCCTCATCTTGGGCGCGGCGGCGCTCGAGGCCGCCGGTGTCGGTGCTTCCCCGGAGCCGCGCATCGGCTAGAGTGCGCCCCTAGGGGGCACCGTCCTGTTCGCGCCATGACCATCACGACGCGCATGCTCGCGTTCCTGCCGCGCGACGCCGGGGCGCTCGATCGCCCCGAGGTCGCGGCAGGATTCATCGCCTGGGGCGCCCGCAACGGCCTGAAGCCCCTGGTCCTCCGTCCGTGTCTGGTGCTGGCCGATGCCGAGCCTCTGGCCGCCGCCGGCGGCGAGCTCACCATCTGGAACGTGGACGCGGGTAAGCGCGCCGGTCTACGCGCCACTTGGCAGGATCCTGCGACCTTCGGATGGAGCGCCATCCACGACCACGCCACCGCCCGCTTCGACGTCTACAACGTGCTGCGCGTCGGTCCTGACGGCCTGCGCCTGGAGAGTGACCGCGTCGGGCTCAAGCCCATTCACGTTGCCGAGGTGCCGGCCGGCACGCTTGTCGCCAACTATGTGCTCGATCTGCTCAGCCTGATGCCCGATCTGGCCGCCGAGCCCGATCCGGTGGCCGTCCAGGAGTTCCTGAGCTTCGGCTATCCGATCGGCCCCAGGACCCTGCATGCCGGCGTGAAGCGCACGCCCTGCGGCGCGGTCCTGCGCTGGCAGCCTGGCGGCCGGCTCGACGTCACGACCGAGCGCCGCGTCCGGGCCATCCGGGCCGATCCCGGCCACGCCGTGATGCATGCCGCCCGGATGATCCGCGACACGATCAGGGACGAGGTCGCGCGCCGCTGCCAGGGGGTGGGCGTCGTCCACCTCGCCCTGACCGGCGGCTTCGATTCGCGGTTCATGCTGGGCATCTGTCAGGATCTCGGCCTGCAAGTGCGCGCCGTCACCTACGGCAACCGCCTGCACCGCGAGGTCGCCGTAGCCCGGCGCCTTGCACGCATGGCCGGCATCCAGCACGAAGTCATCCCCTATTCGACGACCGGCGTGCGCGATTCGCTCGATATCAACTCGCGCGAGGTCGAGGCCGCGTCGGACCTCGTCTTCGGCGTGGCCCACCTGCTGCGCTCGGCCGTGCCGCCGGGTGGCCTCATGCTCAACGGCTTCATCGGCGGCCTCCTTTGCGGCTCCAACCTGACGCGCTGGACCAAGGGCGCCCACCTCGGCAGCTACGAGCAGGCGCTCGAGATTGCGGTCGGGGTGCACGGCCTTCGTCCCGATGCGGCGCTCGATGCCTGGTTCGGGCAGGGCGTGGACACGTCCGCCATCCGCGACGACATGGCGCGCGCGTTGGTCACCGAGGGCGAGCCCTACCAGGCGCTGATGCTCTGGGACATCGAGATGCGCCAGCGGCGCCACCTGGGCCCCCACTTCCGGCTGCTCGGCACTCACTGGGACGTCAGCATCCCCTTCGCCGACGATCGCAGCTTCGACGCCCACCTGTCGCTGCCGCGCGCGCTCTTGGACAATCGCGCCATCGTGCGCCACGTCCTGCGGCTGTTCTATCCACGGCTCGCCGCGCTGCCCCATGCCGAAGAGACCGCGTCCATCCTGCCCGGGCCGGTCGAACACCTTCGGGCCGCCGCGCGCGGCCTGCTCGCGCGCGTGCCGGGCTTCTGGAGGCTCGACCTGCGCAACAGCCGCAAGGTCTCCGTCGCGACCCGCCTGCGCATCGCCTCGGTGCGCGAGATCTGGCAGGTCTCCATGCACCAGCTCATGCGCGACCGGCGCCTGCTGCTGAGGCGCATGGAAGCGGCGTTCCCCGCCGCCCGCAGGCTATACGGCATGGCGGCGCCCGCCTTCGACCCGGCGCCCCTGCAGGGCCTGGGCCCGCGCGAGTTCTCCCGCGTCCTGGCACTCTTCGAGTACGCCGCCGCGGTCGACGCGCGCCTCGCCGGCAAGGCCTGAGGCGCCTGTCGGTGGCAGCAGCCGCCCCATCTGCCGGTTTCGGGGCATCGGGCCGGGGCAGGGGGCTCCAAGTTCTCGCGGATGGCCCCTGCATCGTGCTCGGCGATGCCCTCCCTCCGTCCGCCGGCCCGCCTCCCGGGCCTGCTGCTGTGGAATGTCGATCCCGGCACGGGCGCCGGGTCGCGGGCCTCGCGGCCCCCGCCCGGCGGCCGGGTCGAGTGCTTCGATCCGGCGCCGCTGCGGGCGCGCTCGCCGCGCCCCTTCGGCCAGCTCCCTCCCTATGGTCATCGAGTTCGCGGCCGCCGACAGGGCGATGGCGGCATGACCGCTCGCGCGCGGTTGCGCGGGGTGCCACACTGGATCGCGCCATCGCAGCGGGGGATCCGGCCGTGATCGTCGTCTACCGCGCCACGGGGAGGGGGCTCGAGCGCGCCGAGCTCGGGCTCGACCAGCCCGTCCCGCCCGAGGCCGTGTGGGTCGACCTGGTCGAGCCCACGCGGGCCGAGGAGGTCCTGGTCGAGCGGTCGCTGGGCGTCGACCTGCCGACGCGCGAGGAGATGCAGGAGATCGAGCTCTCCAGCCGCCTCTACGAGGCCGCCGGGCGCCTCTTCATGACCGTGCCCGTGATGGTCAAGAGCGACACCACCACGCCCGAGACCGCGCCCGTGACCTTCGTGCTGTGCGACGGGCGCCTCGTCACGCTGCGCTACGCCGATCCGCGCTCCATTGCGGCCTACGCCGCCCGCGCCCGTCAGCTCGGCGCCGAGGCCGGTCATGGCACGCAGGTCTTCCTGGGTCTCGTCGAGGCCATCGTGGACCGCGCTGCCGACGTGCTGGAGCGCATCGGGGCCGAGGTCGATGCCATTTCCGCCGTCGTCTTCGCAGCCCCGCCCGCTAGGCCGGGCAAGGGGCAGGACTTCCAGGAGGTGCTGCGGCGCATCGGCCGGACCGGCGATCTGGGCTCCAAGGCGCGCGAGAGCCTCGTCGGCCTGGGCCGCGTGGCCGCCTTCGCATCACAGCACGTCGAGCGCGGCCGGATCGCAGGCGCGCCCGGCGATGCGGCCCAGCGCCTGCACTCCATCGGCCAGGACGTTCACGCCCTCACCGACCACGCCACCTATCTGTCCGGCAAGATCAACTTCCTGCTCGATGCCACGCTCGGCATGATCAACATCGAGCAGAACGCCATCATCAAGATCTTCTCGGTGGCCGCCGTCATGTTCCTGCCGCCCACGCTGATTGCCAGCCTTTACGGCATGAACTTCGAGTTCATGCCCGAGCTCCATTGGCACTGGGGCTACCCGCTGGTCCTCCTCGCCATGCTGGTCTCCGCCATCGTGCCCTACCTCTTCTTCCGCCGCCGCGGCTGGCTCTAGCGCCGATGGCCGAGCCCTTTGGCCGCCTCGCGGGCCGCCTCGCGGGCCGCGTCGCGCTCGTCACCGGTGCCGGCAGCGGCATCGGGCGTGCGACCGCGCTCCTCTTCGCGCGCGAGGGTGCCGCCGTCGCCTGCGCCGACCTCGATGCTGCCGCTGCGCGCGCCACCGCCGCCGCGATCGGGAAGCAGGGCGGCCGTGCCCTAGCCCGCGCCTGCGACGTCGCCCGTGGCGCCCAGGCCCGCGCCGCCGTGGCGGCCGCGCACGGACGCTTTGGCGGCCTGCATGTCCTGGTGTGCGCCGCCGCCTTCTTCCCGCCGACCATGCCGCTGCCCCGGCTGGACGAGGCCCAGTGGGACCGCGCCTTCGCGGTCAACGTGGGCGGCATCTTTCGCGTCTGCCGCCACGCCATCCCGGTGATGGCGGCCTCGGGGGGCGGATCCATCGTAATGGTCGCCTCCCAGCTCGCCAGCGTCGCCACGCCTGGCGACGCCGCCTATTGCGCCAGCAAGGCCGCGCTGCTCGGCTTCGCCAGGGCGCTGGCGCTGGAAACGGCGGGACAGGGAATCCGCGTCAACACGCTTTCCCCCGGTGGCACGGCCACCCCGCAACTCGAGCGTCAGTTCGGCACGCTGGCCGCGGCCGAGCGCAAGTGGGGCCGGCCCATGCACCCGCTTGGCCGGCTGGGCCGCCCCGACGAGATGGCCCAGGCCGCCCTGTTCCTGGCCTCGGACCAGTCCTCCTTCGTCACGGGAACCGATCTCGTGGTGGACGGCGGCTACACCGCGCGCTGACCCCGCCAGGGGTGCCCTGAGGAAGACGGAGCACGTGCCGCACTGTGATGCAGGTCACAGTCCGACTCCGGCCGTCATGCTTCGCTCCGGACGGGATGGCAGGCAGGGCGTCGACTCTCGAGAGGGCGCTGCGGCTATCTTCGTGCCGACGTTGGGCATGGCGCCCTGCTTGCACGGAATCGCGAGGCGAAGCGATCCGGCGCAAGAGTTCCCGGGGTGAAGGATTACGACACCCGCCTTCAGGCCATGCGCCGGCGGCAGGGCGGCTTCGAATCGGAGGCATGCGCGATTGACGGACGATTAACCTGAATCCTCTATCACCGGGTTCGTTGGGCTCGCGGCGAGGGGCGTGAATGGCGACGCAGGAGTCTTCGATCCCAGGACGCGCGCGTTCCGCCGAAGAACGCCTTCTCTATGCGTCCTACGTGGACCGCTGCACCGGCCTCTACAGCCGGCCGATCATGACCGGGATCGTTGCCGAGGCGGTGCGGCAGGCCGGGCGCGTCCAGCGCGGCCTCGGACTGATGGCTGTGGACCTCGATGGCTTCGGCCAGATCAACGACAGCTTCGGCATCGAGGCCGGCGACACGATCCTGCGCGAATCCGCGGCCAGGCTGAAGACCGCGACGCGCGACGAGGACGTGATCGGGCGCTACGGTGCCGACGAGTTCATCGTCGTCCTGCCTGGACTGAGGCAGGCGGCCGACCTGCAGCCCATGGTCGACAAGATCATGCGGGCGTTCGACCCCCCATTCATCTTCGGCGGCCAGCCACTCTACATTACGGCTTCCATCGGCAGCGCCTACTACCCCAGCGACGGCAGCAACGCCGAGGAGGTGCTGCGGAACGCCACCACCGCGCTGCACACCGCGAAGTCCAACGGTGTGCGCCAGCATCAGGGCTACTCCAACGACCTGGGCGACCGCACCAAGCGCCGCGTGCTTCTGGCCAGCCAGCTCCGCGAGGCGCTCGAGGCGCGGCAGTTCCTTCTGCACCACCAGCCGCAGGTCAGCCTCGCCGACCGCAGCCTGATCGGCGTCGAGGGCCTGCTGCGCTGGCAGCACCCGATCGACGGCATGATCATGCCGGGCGCCTTCCTACCGGTGGCCGAAGCGTCCGACCTCATCCTGCCGCTGGGCCAGCAGGCATTCTCCATCGCGCTCAAGGACATCAGGCGCTGGAAGAACGCCGGTCGGCAGATCGTTCCGGTCACGGTCAACGTCTCCAGCCGGCAGATCGTCGACCCCGCCTTCGCCGGCGTGGCCGAGGAGATGATCCTGGCCGAGGGCATCGACCCCGCCACCGTCCGCCTCGAGCTCACCGAGAGCATGCTGGTCACCGACGTGGCGCGCGCGCTGGAAACCGTCACGCGCCTGCGCCGCTTCGGCGTCACCTTCTCGCTCGACGACTTCGGCACCGGCTACTCGTCGCTGATCTCGCTGCAGCGCTTCCCGATCCAGGTACTGAAGATCGACAAGTCCTTCGTGAACGGCCTCACCTGGGGCGATGCCGAGCGCAGCATCGTCAAGGCCATCATCGGCCTGGCGCACAACCTCAACATGAAGGTCGTGGCCGAGGGCGTGGAAACCGAACAGCAGCTCCAGATCCTCACCGACATGGGCTGCGAGGCCGTCCAGGGCTTCTTCTTCGCCCGCGCGCTTCCCCCCGACCAGATCCAGAGCGACTGGCTCCGCCCCCAGGCCTTCGCCGCCTGAGCCGTCACCCCTCGGCCGCACGAGCGGAAACCGCTCCGCTACCCGGCCAGGCAGGCTGCCACGGTGCTGGTGAACTCGTCGTAGGAGAAGGGCTTGCGGATCACCCGCTGGGCGCCCACGTCGCGGGCGATCACCAGCAGGTCGGCGTCGTGCGTGCGGCCGCCCCCCGACATCGCCAGGATGCGGGCGTCCGGGGCGATCTCCTTGATCTCGATGATCGCCTCGATACCCTCCTTCTCGGGCATGATGATGTCCAGGATCACCAGGTCGGGGCGTGCGGTGCGGAACGTCTCCACGCCTTCGTTGCCGTCCTTCGCAAGCATCACCTGGTGCCCGGCGCGCCGCAGGAAGGCCTGCAGCGTCTGACGCATGAGCTCCTCGTCGTCGATCACCAGGATCTTCGCCACGTCATCCTCCCGACCGCGGCGCATCCTGACGTACCGGTGGTATCCGCGTCGAGCATTTCATCGCTTCCAGCACCTAGTGTATTGACGCGCACGCAGATTCAACCGGCAGTAAGCCCGA
>Ga0073934_10008398_pt1 | contig 13785 bp, 13 predicted proteins | sample LarsenN4metaG_FD_76834 | JGI IMG/M metagenome (GOLD analysis project Ga0073934, IMG submission 76834) | Hot spring sediment bacterial and archeal communities from British Columbia, Canada, to study Microbial Dark Matter (Phase II) - Larsen... ...
CGCGCAGCCCGCCTGTCCCAGGTTCCTGGCGACCAAACTGCTCCGGATGTTCGTCACTCCGCAGCCGAGCGATGAACTGATCCAGCATGTCGCCGCGCTGTATCGCCGAAACGACCTGACAACGGGACCCGTGCTGCGTGCGCTGTGCCGGTCGGCGGAGTTCTTTGCGCGGGAGCATCGCCGGTCCATCATCAAGTCTCCCCTGGATTTTGTGCTGGGAACGCTGCGTCCGCTCGCCGATGAAATCCGTTGGCCGGCCGTGGTCGACGTGCTGGCCAAACTGGGTCAGGATGTCTTTGAACCTCCGTCGGTCAAAGGGTGGGATGGCGGGCGGCAATGGATTCATTCCACGGCGTGGGTGCAGCGGTGGAATTGCCTGACCACGCTGCTGCATCGATCCGATCTCGCAACGCTGCGCGCCGGCGGCGTGCTGGAGGCCGTCGATCCGGTCGCCGCGTGGGAACTCCTGTTTCTCGGCGGGCAAATCTCCGCCGACGGCCACGCAGCCGTGGCCCGTCAATGGTCGAACACCTCCGGCAGCAGCCGCGAGCGACGCCTCCGCACACTGCACTCGTTACTGTCATTGCCGGAGTATCAACTGATGTAATCAGGAGCGCCGCCACTCACCCGGAGGCTGAGTCGTGACGATCACTCCCCGATCCGCTCGGCCTCCCGTCCGTGACCCCGGGTCAGGTCCAACTTCAAGGAGTCTCCAATGAGTCGCAATCAACCGACGCGGCGGGAGTTTTTGCGGGCGGCGGGCGCTGCAGGGATCCTCTCGCTCACAGGGACAGCGCCGCAGTGGACGCGTTGCCTCGCCGCTGATGCCCTGAGGAAGACGGACCGCATCCTGGTGATGATTCAGCTCGCCGGCGGAAATGACGGCCTGAACACGTTCGTCCCTTTTCAGAACGACGAATATCACAAGGCTCGCCCGGGGATCGGTCTGGGTGCGGAAGCCGTCTTGAAGCTGGACGACGAGCTCGGATTGCATCCCACCCTGACGGGCTTTCGAAAGCTGTGGGATGCCGGGCGGTTGGCGATCGTCGACGGCGTCGGCTATCCCCATCCGGATCGCTCGCATTTCCGGTCCATGGACATCTGGCATTCCGCGCAACCCGACAGCATCGACCCCCGCACCGGTTGGATCGGCCGCGTGCTGGATAACGCGGCCCAATCGGGTCAGCCGTTGGAAGCCGCAGGCATCGGCATCGCAAAGGCGCCGCTGGCGATGACCGGCCGGCAGACGGCCTCGCCCACCATTCAGCGGCTCGAGGAGTTTCGGCTTCTTGAACCGGCCGCCCTGGGATTTGTGCCCTCCGACGCGACGAGCGGCGATGGCGACCTTGGTTACCTCCAGCAAACCGCAATCACCACGCTGGCGAGCGCCGAACGGCTGAAGTCTCTGCCGGGGAAGGCTTCGTCTTCCAGTGGGTATCCCTCGACCGGCCTGGGCGGTCATCTCCATCTGGTGGGCCAAATGATCGCGGCCGAGCTGCCGACGCGGGTGTTCTTCGTGTCGCTGGACGGCTTTGACACGCACGCGCAGCAGGCGCCCGGACATGCCGCCTTGCTGGCGGAGCTGTCGGGCGCAGTCGCGGCATTCGTCACGGATCTTGATGAACGCGGTCTTTCCGACCGTGTGCTGATTGCGGGCTTTTCCGAGTTCGGCCGTCGCGTGAAGGAGAACGGGAGTCTGGGAACCGACCACGGTGCTGCTGCGTCGCTGTTTGCCATTACGCCCGCCGGCCGGGGAGGGCGTTATGGCCAGATGCCCAGCCTGACAGATCTCGACGACGGCGATCTGAAATTCACGACCGACTTCCGCCGCGTCTATGCCACGCTGCTGGAACGATGGCTGGGAGTTCCCTCGGAGCCGGTGCTGGGGGGCAAGTACGAGCCCCTGGGATTCGCGTGAAATGCAGAAGCCCAGAGAGGTTAATCTCTGGGCTTCCTGGTGGTCCAACGGCGACACGGCGATCAGCAGCTCACACGTCGATGTCGTGCAGATGCAGCACCCGGTCGAGGTTGGTGATTTCGATCACCTCCCGGACAGCGTCGCATGCGTTGTAGAGGTGCACCTCCACGCCGCTGTGATGCACCGACGCCATCAGCCCCAGCAGCCCGCTCGGGACGATCTTGACCCCAGTCAGGTCGATGGCCAGGGTTCGGCACTGCTGCTCCCGAATGAGCTCCTGAAGTTCGTCCCGGCACTCCGCCACGCTGATGAAATCGAGGATCTCGCGACCGCCGAAACCGACGACCGTCAGCTCCCCAGTTTCATACACCTCCAACACGCCCAAAGCCTGCATCGAAAACCTTTCCACGATAAGAGAAGAAGACCAATCACCCTGCGATCGAGACAAGCACAACCGGCGATCGCTCCGGCGAGAATGACAACAGAGCCCTCAGGACAAGTCTCGGAATTGTCCGAGCCCCGGCAAACTGTGTGCCAAGCAGTAATGAACTCGAGGAGAGGCCCTCCACGCAGCCGGCGAGATTGCTGTAATCTACGTCGCAAGAGGGACCGGCTGCGGGAGAAATTCGAGGAATTGACCGGACCGCGTCCGCATTTCCCGCCCATCTGGTCCAGGGGCATGCCCCTCTCAGAGCCGCCCCGCTGGGCGATTTGGCACCAGGGCGCCAAGAATGCAGCAGGCGACGACGGAGTTGCTGCAGAATCATGCAGACGCTGCGACGCCCGGTCGGGTTCCCCCCGGTCAATTCCCCCGAAAGCATAAAGCCGCCGTCGGGGATTGCGCTCCCCGGCGGCGGCTGTGGCTGTCGTGGTCTCCCCCCACGTCGCTTCGTAGGTCTTTCCGCGGTCTGTGTCCCGCGGTCTATTTCACTCGGGCCTGGAATGTGATCACGCCGCCTGCCCCGGGCTGCAACGGCTCCGGCAACACCCAGGTCAGCACCTGACTTCCTTCACCATTGTCTTCGACCAGCATCTGTCCCGTCGAGGAATCGGCCACATACTCCAACCGCGGGGTGAGGTTATCGACGATCCGCACGGCGTCGATCTCCCGCGGGCCGAGGTTATCGTACCGGATGGTGAACGTGATCACGTCGCCGATCTCCGCAAGCTCCCGATCGGCCGTCTTGACCAGCCGCAGTTGACCGGGCTGATCGGATTTCTGGTCGTCGATGACGGTCAGCACCGAAGCGCTGATTTCTGCCAGACCCGTGGTCGGAGATTCAATCTTCCCCTGAATGACCGGATACTGCTCGCGCGACCACACCAAGGCCGCATGGATACCCAGATTCAGACGGGCCAGATCCGCCTGCTCGAGAATGCCGGACTGGAAGAAGCTGAGATCCTGGAACGTGTTCTGAATCTTGTCATGCAACTGCGGGCGTTGTCGCTGCGACACATCGCCCGGCAAGCGTTCGCTTTCGAGACCGCTGGCCCGCGACCGCATCCGCATTCCACCGGGGGTCGCATTGCGGTGACCCTGCTGCGCGGCCAGTTGCGTGCGAAACTCCCCGCCGAAGTGGGCGTTGGTCACACCCGCCAGTTCCTGCGTGGTGCCTTCCTGGTACGGCAGGCTCACCGTGCGGACCGACGCGAACCGCGGCGCATAGACGCACACGCGGTTCGACTTCGCCACCCGCTCCTGGCCGCGATGGTCGACAAACTCGGCGACGGTGTCTTCGGTGTCCAGTCCGTACCGCTCGCCGATGCCGTAATGCACCGGCAAATCTCGGTCACCGCCGTCGCAAAGGTATTCGTCCGGATAGTGAAACGGCGACGGCTGGCAGGCGACATCACACGCCGGCATGCCGACGGCAAACGGATTCTCGCCAGCCACCGGCAGCCGGGCGTCCGGCGGGCAGGACAGGATCGCGTCTGGCGGACAGACTGGCTCAACGGTTTGCGCGTAGGCGACCTGCTGGATCGCGCCGTCCGAAACTGGTCGGCCTGCACTGCTGCCCAGCCGCACGATGCCGAGATCGGACCGCGCGGCCTCGGCTGGAATCAGCTCCCCTGGCGCCAGTTGCACTTGACCGCGGACTGGGGGATTGATGCAGGCGCTGCACCACAGCGACAGCGCAGCGCAGCCGGTCAGGGCCAGACCACGCGGAAGCGGCAGAACCTGTGGCAATCGAAGCAGCATGACGGTTCTCGTTCAGCGGAGGACAGACGTCGGCCGAATCGCTCCGGGCGAGTGGCCCGCACGAGTAGGCCAGGGACTTCGGGTCATGGATTCGTCCCCCGGTTGCGCCGGGCGGCTGACAACCACCGGCGCGAGTGCCCCCCAGAATTGCGGATCGGGAAAGTGCGGGTCCGGCGTGCGGCCGCCCAGCCGGACGATCGCAATTGGCCGTCCGAGCAGATCGGCCTCCGCCACGGCGTTTTGGAACGGTGCGAGATCGACCACGCGCGGCTCGCCGCGCAGATGCTGCAACGGCACACGATCGGGCTGTTCGAGATACACGACCCGCGTGACCATCCGTCCGCTTGCCGCCCAGGCCAGTTCCTTGTCGTCGAATTCAATCTCGACCGGGAACCGCTCGGCTTGACCCGGCGGGGGATGCAGCCGGTCAACCAGTTCGATCGACGGATAAAACTCCTGATTCGGGAACTCCGGCAGATCGGACAGCTTCAGCCGATACAGCGGCCCAACGATCACGCCCGCTTGCGCAGGAGCGGCCAGCGACACGGGACGATCCGGCGAGCCGTCGAAGAAGCTGACCGTACCGGTGGTCGGCAGATGAATCCGCACGGCTTGGACGGTGTGCGGAGCGACCTTGCCGGCGTTGACGGCCATCGTGCCGGCCACTCCGGGCGGCACATGTTGATCGTAGGCGTAATAGCGGCCGTTGGTGGCCGTCTTCGTCTGCTGGGCGTCGGTCAACCCCGGTGCCAGGCACACCCCGCAGACCGCGGCGAAAGCCAATCGGAGGAGGGGATGGGGCATCGGGAAAACTCGCAGACGGAAGGGAGGGACGGCTCGGATTTCGAGTTCTGGATTTGGCCTTTGGACTTCTTCCGAAAAACAGCCCGGCTTCTGGGTGAGAATGCCGGGCTGTCGGACATCGTCGTGGCATCAGACAACTACGGCATCTGGCCGGGATCGACGCCGCTCGGCGTGGCCCACGCGGGGTAGGCCAATTCGCCCGGCGAGTACACCGGATGCGTTTCCTTGTAGTGGATGTAGTCCACTGGCGGCGGCAGGCTGACGCCCGGTTCGTGCTCGACGTCGATCAGCACATGGCCGGACGACTGCGGCAAATCCTGCTTCGTCAGATTGCGAACCGTGTGCGACTTCAAGGTCGCCGGGCCGCCGTAGGGCAGATGCGTCGGACCGGGCAGCCCGATCGGTGTGCCGGTGTACGGCATCCCCCAGGCCGGCATGTTGACGCCCGCCACCGGACCGGCCGGCTGACCGGGAATCCCGCCGCCAGCGACGATCATCGCCGGGGGCACCGTCATCGCCGATTTCCCGGCGGGACCGATGGGCAGCGGCGGCATCATCTGCCCCGCGGAGCCGTCCACCACGCGATGGGCCACCGTCTGAATGTTGCCGTTGGCATCGACGCCTGCCGCTTCGGGCGCTCCCGGCTGGGCCAGCGGCCCCGGCATCTCCAGGTCCATGTTCCCCATCCGCAGGACCGCCATGATGGTGCCCATCTTGTCGGCTTCCTGGACCGGGTCGACACCTGGATCGAGCCGCGTCGAGACCAGCGTCTCCACGTTGGCAATGGCGAGCTCCTGGAACTTGGCGTCCGGCAGGTAGATCACCTTGGTGACGAAGTTGTTGCTTTCAACCTGGTCGAGGTCCTCGACCGTCACCTGCAGCGGCAGGCTGTTGTGCGAGAGATAGGCTTCCGTGTTCGGATGGCCGGGGTAGACTTCCAGCGTCGGATAGATCACCAGCCCTTCACGGTCGGGAATGTTCGACAGTTTCAGGCGGTAGGTCTGGCCTTGCAGGAAGTTGTACCGGGCGGGGGCGATGAGCTGATTCTCGGCATAACCGCCGGGGATCTGCCAACCGACCGCCATGCCATCCGGTCCGACAAAGCGGACCTGAGACGTGGCCGTGGCGAACATCCGAGGCGCGGCGGGAGCCAGCATGGGCATCACGCCAGGTCCGGGGCCGTCCACCATGGGGCCGGGGCGCTGCAACATGGCCGCCGGCGGGGCGTGATATTCCCCCTTTCCGGTGGATTGATGCCCGTCCATCGCGCAGCCGACGCACACCACGACGACCGTGCCGAGTGCGAGAAAGTAATACTTCATTGCGATCCCTCTCGGTACCAGACGACGCCTGTCCTGACGCCCCACGGCGGGCTGCGTCCGTTCGCCCGCCGTAGCACCGCGCAGTCGCCCGTGGGTCCGTTCCTGGACCAGAGCGTCCCCGGCGAGACCCATCGACCTGCCCGCCGTTCGGCTGCTACAATCTGCACACTCCGGAGACGTTGGGCCGTAACGTCCGGTCCCCGTCCGGTCTGTGCGGTCGGTCATGGGTGTTTTTCGGATGGAACTGCCGTGCAGCTTTGGTAAATCCGGCATTTTCCGAATCTTGAGTACACATTGCCCAGTTTCACGCCGCGGGACGGGCAACCTAGGGGACTTGGCGATGCTGGACTTCGTCGACTGGCGGTCAAACACAAGGAAGCGCGGGATCGCGGGAGAGACTGGATTCGCTCCCCCTCGCTCCTTGGTTCCCCTGCTCGCTTACGGCCTGTGGCTGCTCGCCGTGGCTCAGACGGCCGGCGCTCAGGACTCCTCCCCACTTCCCAATGCCGCGGAGCTGCTCGCCGCCGCCCAACAGCGATTGATCGGCCACAACCAGATCCGGGCCGACCTGCAGGAGATTGTGTCGATCAAGGAACCGGCCTTCCGAATGACGGGGAGCTATGTCAGCGCCGGACTGAAGTTGAGGCTCAAGTTCACCGTCAAACTCCCCGGAAATGTGCAGGGTTCCCTGCTGGAGGTCTGCGACGGCGAGCGTCTCTGGAGTGTGACGGAATTGCCCGGCGCCACGCGCGTCACTCGCCGCGACGTCCGGCAGATCCTCTCCGCCTTGGAACAGGCCAAGACCCATCCCGAACGGGCCGCGACCGTCGATCTTGCGCTGGGCGGTCTCCCGGCCTTGTTGACCTCTTTGACGCAGTCGATGCAGTTTCAGAGCGTCAAAGAAGACACCTTGGCCGAGCACAAGGTGTGGGCTGTCTCAGGCAAGTGGCGCAGCGAAGTGGTCAAGCAACTGACCGGAGGCGAAGAAGAGGGCGCCCTGCCGGCTCATATCCCTGACGCCGTGCGGGTCTACCTGGCTCAGGATACGCTGTTTCCAGAGCGGATCGTCTATTTCAAGCAGCAGGGGGACAGCGGCGGATACCGGCCATTGCTGGATTTGCGGCTGACGAACATCGTCCTCGACGGCCCGGTGAATCCGCGGGAGTTTGAATTCGCTCCGCCAGAAAACGTCGAGCCGGAGGACGTGACGCGTCAGTTTCTGGACCAGTTGTTTCCGCCTCCCTCGAAGGAGGCGGCACAACCGTCCGCGACAGAAAGTCCGGCCAAACCGTGAACGGGTCGCGGATCTGCCGACCAACAATCAGGCAACGACCAGATCATTCTGGACCAGCAGCGAGTCCACCGACTGCAGCGCCGCATGCGAAGCCAACTGCTTGTCGTAGAATGTCGACGTTTCGCCGCTGATGACCACCCGATCCCCCCGGACGCTGACACGGAGATCGCGAATGCGGCCTCCGGTCCGGGAGCGGACGACCCGTTCGATCTGATCGGCGACGGACTGCCGGGGAGCGGTGACGGTTCCTACGACCATGCTGTCAGCCTCCTTGGATGAGTGCCGAACCAAGACATCCCTGCGGAGAGGATCGCGAGGCGTCATCTCCGACGGACCTGCAAATTCGAGCGGCCCGGTGAAGTCCTTGAACCGACGATTTCAACCGGACTGGAAGACCATTCCAGCGTCTTGAATTCGCGGTGGACATGACGACGTGGCATACCATCCTGGAAAGGCCTGTCGAGCGGCTTAGACACGCCTCAGTCTTGACCGAAATCAAGACGACGACGGTCATCCCTCCTCTTGAGTTCGCTGCCGGATTCCACCGGGAATTCGCTCAAGATGATCCCATTACTACCGACGCGGAATCTGTTCGTCAAAGGAATTCAGGGGTGATTCACGACTTTCCAGGAATGAGGAAAGGCGGAAGGCGTATCGCAACTCCCCAGCACGCCCATTTTTCCCAAAGTCGATGTAGCCTTTGGGCTTACCGGGGCATCCCTCGAAGAATCGGTTCGAGTTCTTCCACGAAGTCGTTGACATCCTTGAATTCACGGTAGACCGAGGCGAACCGGACGAACGCCACGTGGTCCAAGTTCCGCAGATGTTCCATCACCTTTTCGCCGATGAACCGGCTGGGAACTTCGCGATCGAAACTTTCGTACAGGTCTGCCTCGATTTCAGCGACCACCTGCTCCAGCGTCTCGGCGGAGATGGGCCGCTTGTAACAGGCCTTCTCCAGGCCAGCCTTGATCTTCTCGCGGTCGAATGGAACTCGCGAGCCGTCCTTCTTCACCACCTTGAGGGGTGATTCCTCAATCTTTTCGTAGGTGGTGTACCGGCGCTCGCAGCGCAGGCACTCGCGCCGCCGACGGATCACGAAATCCTGGCTCGTCCGTGAATCAATGACCTTTGTTTCGTCGTGCCGACAGAATGGACACATCATGACAGTGCGCTCCGCGCGGGAAACAGACCGTTGGTCCGGTTCTCGGACGGCTCTCTCCAGACCGCCCGATGACGCACTCAGTGTCCCTCCTTCGTGCCAGATTCCCCGCAACTAACATACCGGCACGAATTCTGGCTGACCAGATGCAATGACGGATTTCCCGCAAAAAACAGGAACGTCGTGACGATTCATTCACCGGGCGGCAACGGCCTGGTCGACCTGCCGGACTCCGGTCCGGCGAAGCCGCCGGGCGGCATCGGCGACGGGCCGCGACGGAGGATCAGTTCGATGGCCGGCTTCAGGTCGGCCTTCTTCACAGGCTTGACGAGCAGCGTCGTCAGCGGCGATTTCGCCAACGGACTCTCCGCCAGTTCCTGGGGAAAGGCCGAGATGAACACCACCGGGATCGACCGATCGCGCCAGAGTTCCTCGACGGCCGACAGCCCGTCCCGATTCGGCATCTTCAGGTCGGTGATGATCAGATCGGGCATCGTCCGTCGGCATTCCGCCAGCAACTGATTGCCGTCCGCAGCCACGGCGACCACCTGGTAGCCAAGGCGTGGCAGCACTTTGCTGAGGAAGTCGCGCATGTCGACTTCATCATCGGCCACAACAATTCGTAGCGGAGCGATCGACATCACGAGGCTCTCTGCCGACGGTTCCCCGGTGTGGTTTCAGTCCGCCGCCAAGGGCATCCAGAGGACGATCTCGGTTCCCTGAGGCGCGTCGCCGACGGCGATCTCTCCGCCGTGAGCCTCCATGATGCGTTGAGCGATGGCCATTCCCAGTCCCGTGCCGCGGGCCTTCGTTGTGAAGAACGGTTCAAAGATGCGGGCCCGCTGCTCGGCCGACAATCCCGGCCCATTGTCGTGGACCGACAAGCGCACCGCCGGCCGCCCGCGAAGCTCAGCGGAGGTGCAGCTCACGGTGACAGCTCCCCCCACAGGCGGCAGGACCGCGATGGCATTCTCCAGGATATTCCGCAACACCTGGGCAAAACGATGCCGGTCCACGCGTGCCTCCGGGACGACGTCGCAGCGGGCACGGAATTCGATCTGCTGTCCGCCGGCCCCTGACATCAGATTGTTCCAGACGTCTTCCCACACCGTTTGCAGCGAGGTGGATTGCAGTTCCAGACCAATCGGCGCCGCATAGCCGCGGACTTCCTCGTACAGCCGCTGCAATTCATCGACGGCGGTTTGCGCCCGTTGCGTGAGATCGAGCAACCCCGGCTGATCCTCGAGATCGAGCTCCAGCATCTCCAGACAGGCCTGGACCCGCTGCAGCGCATTGCGGCTTTCGTGCGCGAGTGCGGTCATCATCTGGCCGATGGCGGCCAAGCGTTCTCCCTGCAGCATGCGTTCCTGGGCCCGCATGCGGTCGGTCACCTCGTGGAGTAGCCAGACTTCGTGCTGATCATCGCCATAGGCGGAGAATTCGACCCAGCGGTTTTGGCCGTCCTTGCGAACCAGCTCCAACAGCCGCGTTTCGGGAAAGTGCCGCGACCGATCGGCAAAATAGCCGGCCTGCATGTCCGCCGTGCGGCCCGGAAACAGCCGGACGAACCATTGGTCGATGGTCCGCAACTCCTGTCGCGAGTAACCGGTGATCCCTTCCGTCGCCCGGTTGACAGCAATGAGCTGTCCCGAGACGTACACCGCCCCCGCGGGCAGATTCTCGACGATGAACTTCAGCCGGCGGTGGGATTCCTGCTCCCGCCGCTCGGCTTCGATCCGCTTGCGTTCGGTGGTGTCGACAATGTGCACCATCACCTGCAGATCGTCCGCCACAGGGAGCGGATGCAGGCTGATGTCGCAGGGGAATTCCGTGCCGTCCTTGCGGCGAGCATGCAGATCGCGCCCCTCGCCGATCGGACGAACAGTTGGAGCGCGGAGATAGCCGTCGCGGAGAGTGACATGCTGCGGGCGGATCGAATCAGGAACCAGCACCTCGATGAATTGCCCGACCAGTTCGTCGCGGGTGTAGCCGAACCAGCCTTCGATCTGCTGGTTCACGAGCAGGATGCGGGCGGTTCGATCGACCAGAATCACGCCCGTCGGCGACGCTTCCAGCAACAGCCGGAAGCGATCGTCAGCAGCAGGGGGTTGTGGCGACGGAGCAGTCATGGTCAAGGAAGCGTTCGGAAGGCATCACGAGGCAGGGACGAGATACACGCGCGCCGCCAGAACGGCTGCTCCGAACACATGCAGCAGAGCAATCAGCAGGGCGACGCCGATCAGGGTCTGCGAGCCGTCGTCCCGACCGGGTTTGCGACCCAACAGCCGCGTGGCGACTGTGCCGCAAATCCATGTCCAATGCAACATCACGTGCAACAGGACCGCCACGGCAAAGACGCACGACGTGGCGAACAGCCCGCCCAACCATTCAGCGGCCGTGGCGCCCCAGATCGTCGCCCGGGAATCGCCCGGCGGAAACACGACCACGACCACAGTCAGCAGCCAGGCTTGCGTCAGGAACAAGATCAGCAGCAGCAGGTCCAGCCAGAAGTTGATCAGCGTCTTGTGCCGAGACCAGAACGATCCGCGCGGCGTTGCGACGGTCGTGCAAGATGACGCAGACGGCCGATCCGGCGGGGCGGCTTTCAACACCGTGGCGTTCATGGATGGAACGTCTCCCTCGGCAAATCTTCGCCGGTCAGCGCCGCCGAGCGACAGAGCGGGCAACGCTCGGCGGGCGGTCTCTCGGCCGCCTGCAGAAAAGTGACGCCGCGGCCGACCGTCAATACGCCGGTCACCACCACCGACCACGCCGCCACTCGCCACAGTCGCTGCCGGGCCGTGGCACCAAGCAGCATCGCGCCGGTTCCGGTGAGGACCATCAGCGGCACGGTCCCGATGCCGAAGGCCAGCATCGTCAACGCTCCCTGCCCCAGGTCGCCGCTGCTGGCTGCCAGCGACACGAACGCATACACCAGTCCGCATGGCAGCAACCCGGTGAATACTCCGGCGGAAAACGTGGACCGCAGCGCCGGCACCTTGATCAACGTCGCAAACAGCGGACTGAACAGACAGGCCGGCCCCAGCGCCGACGGCCGCCGACGCAACAATCCCGTCGCCTGCAGCCCCTCCCACAACAGAAACAATCCTGCAGCCAGGGACAACACCGCCGGGACGTTGACCAATGCCGGCATGCGCTGCACCAGCGTCCGGCCGGCAAACCCGGCTGCACCTCCCAGCGCAGCGTAGCTCGCCAACCGGCCCAGGCTGAACACCAGTTGCGCCCGCAGGTTTTCTCCCAGTGTTTTGCGGTGCAGACCCAACATCACCGCGAAACCGCCGCACATTCCCACACAGTGCGAAGACCCCAACAGCCCGCCCAACGTGATCAACCACCACGGAAGCGTCATGCTGCGGCCTCCAGGCAGGATTGCGGAACGGCCGCGGCGTCGGATGGTTCACCCCCCGTTGCCGGGCCGCGTCCGTCGGTCCGCAACCGCAGCGAATTCCCCAGCACGACCAGGCTGCTGACGATCATCAGCACGGCGGCGATGGCGGGATGCAGCCAGCCCATCGCGGCGACAATCACTCCCAGGCTGTTGTAGCCGAACGACCAGGCAAGGTTTTGGCGGATCGTCGCCACCGACCGCCGCGACCATTGCACGGACCACGGCACCAGCCGCAGATCGTTTGGCAGCAGGCAGACGTCGGCCGAATCGCGCGTGACGTCCGCGCCACACCCCATCGCGATCCCGATGTCGGCCGCCGCCAAGGCCGGGGCGTCGTTGAGGCCATCCCCCACCATCGCGACCTGTCTGAATTGCTCATGAGCGAAGCGGATCGCCGCGAGCTTTTGTTCCGGCAGCAGCTCGGCAAGGATTGGCAGGTGCAACTGTTGCTCCCAGACCAGCGCCCGTTCTTCGCGGTCTCCCGTCAAGACGGCGAGGTCCAGCCCCAGATTGCGGCAGGCTGCAATCGCCGGCGCCGCTTCCGGTCGCAACGTCTCCTCCAGCAGGAACACGCCTCGAATCCGTCCCTCCCAGCCGATGAAGACACACGCCTTGGTGGACTCCGAACGGGCGATGACCGCCGACAACACGGGCCCGGCCGTCAATCCGCTGTCCGTCATGAAGTCCCGCGAACCAAGCGACACCGGTCCAAACTCCGCGGACTCGATTCGCAATCCCCGCCCGGGAACCGTGGTCACCATCCCGCCATGCCATCGCTCCCGAGGCCCGTCGAGGTACTGCCGAATCGCCGCCGAGAAGACGTGCGTGGAACCGGAAACCAGCTCGGCGGCCCGCTGCTCCACGACCGCTTGTTCAGCCGCGTCTTCGCAGACGAGCCCGCAGACGCTCGGCGAGCCGGTCGTCAGCGTGCCGGTCTTGTCCCACCGGATCGCACGCAGTTCTGCAAGCCGTTCCAGTGTCTCGCCGCTGCGGAACAGCACGCCCCGCCGGGCCGCCGTGGACAACGCCGCCCAAATCGCCAGCGGGGTAGCCAGCGCCAGGGCGCACGGACAGGCAATGAGCACCACCGACAATGCCGTCAACAGGCCGAATTCCCAGTCCGTCCGCAATCCGTGGATGACGAACGTCGCCAGCGACACGACGGCAATCACGGGGAAGAACCACTGCGACCAGCGATCGGCAAGCATCTGGAATCGCCCCTTCCGCAACCGGGCGGACCTTACGGCATCGACCAACCGTCCCAGCGCGCCTGCCGTCGCTGGTGCAAGAACCTGCAGGACCAGATCTCCCTCGAGGTTCAGGCTCCCCCCCAGCACCCTGTCATCGGGCTGCTTCTCGACGGGCAGGCTTTCGCCAGTGAAGAACTGTTCGTCCACGACACCGCGGCCACGCAGCACGCGGCCATCGACCGGTATCCGTTCCCCAGACAGCACCCGGACCGTTTGCCCAATAAGGACCGAATCCCGGGACCGCATCGTCCATTCGCCACCGCCGGACAGGCAGCGCACCTGGTCGGGAATCAGTTGCTCCAACTCGTCCAGGGCGGCCGTGGCCTGCAACCGTCCCGTCGCTTCAAGCCACCGACCCAGGGTGACGAACACCAGAATCACGCAGACCACTTCGTAATACACATGCCCGCTGGATCGCATGGTCGC
>Ga0073934_10008399_pt1 | contig 13784 bp, 11 predicted proteins | sample LarsenN4metaG_FD_76834 | JGI IMG/M metagenome (GOLD analysis project Ga0073934, IMG submission 76834) | Hot spring sediment bacterial and archeal communities from British Columbia, Canada, to study Microbial Dark Matter (Phase II) - Larsen... ...
GCGCTGTGGCGCCGGCGCTTACGACTGTTCTCCGTATCCATCGTGTCCAGCTATTCGTTAACTGGACAGGATCGTTATCGCCGCGCAGCCCCAGTTCAAGATGGGTTCGCTGGACGCTTACTTCTGACTGGCAGGGCCAGCGTGCACGCAGGCGTGCAGCACGGCCTTCAGGCGATCGAAGTCCGAGCGCCGAAGGTTCGGCCGCTGGTTGACGACGACATTGCAGACGCTTTGGCGCCGGCTGGAAGTGAGACAGCGGCTCTTGCGATGGTTGAGCGCGAAGCCTTCTTCCAGCGCGATGCGGGCGAGCCATTGCTCGATGCGATGTCGAGCCTGCAGCAGGTGCGGCCCGCCGGAGATCGCCAGATCGTCGGCATAGCGCGTGTAGCGTGCGCCGAGTCCGTACGCCAGGCCTTCCAGGCGCAGGTCGAGGCGGAAAGCGCACAGGTTGGCCAGGGCTGGCGAGGTGGGTGCGCCTTGCGGCAGGTGCGCATCGCGAAAGCGTTGCATGCGCGGCCAGGGCCAGCCGCCGTCTTCATGCAGGCGCCGCAGCACCGGTTCGGGTGTGGCCGTCGTGCACAGTGCCGTCAGCTCGCGTGCCACCGCCTCGGAGTAGCCGAGCGTGCCGAAGATCGCATGCACGCGTGAAGCACGCACCGCAGCGAAGAAGTCCTGCAGGTCGAACTGAAGCACCACCGCCTGGCCGGCGTGAGCCCGCGCATGATCGAGCACCGAGCGCTCGCGCACGTAGCCCATCGCCGCCTCGTGCGGCGGGATCCGGTCGAGCAGGTCGTCGACGAGCCGGCGCTGCAAGGCGCGCAAGTGCGGCGCCGGAATCTCCAGCAGCCGCCAGCCTCCGCTGCGCTTGGCGCGCAGCCGGTAGGCGTAGTGCTGCTCGACGAGAGGCAGCCGGCGCTGCCACGCCGCCGGCTTGGTCAAGCGCCACATGCCGCCGGCGCTGACGGCCAGCCACTCGGCAAGCGCGCCGGGGTGCGGCCACAAGGGCACGGCGCAATGCTCGAGGCCGAGCGGCGGCGACGCCATCCTCGTGGGCACGCGCAGGATGTGCCGGTGCGCGTTCGGCGGCTGGCCGCCGGACCAGGCCTGCCGGTAGCCGGCGTCGCGTTCGATCAAGCTGGCCAGAGAGCGCGCACTCAGGCGTTCCCATTGCGGGCTCGGCATCTTCGCGCAGCGCGCGGCGAAATCGTGACACCAGGGCAGCTCGCGGCCCAGACATGCGCGCATGCGGGCCAGCAGTCCGCGCGCCGTGGGCGGACCGGCCTGCATCGCATGGGCCACCGCCAGCGCGGTCAGTCGGCGGATGTCGGCCATCGCTGGCGTGAAGGTGCGGCACACCGCCCAACGTGCGGGTGGCGCATGAGCCGCCTGGCGCATCGCGCCATCTCGCTCATGCCTCGCAAGCTCTCAACCGGAAGATGACCAAGGGGGTGCCCCATGGCACGGGTGTGATCGCAAGCAACGCTTGCAATCCACTCGTTCAAGCTTGGGCGGCGGCCGCCGGCGGATGATAGGAGAACTGCGTCAAGCCGAATCGGTACCCGGCGCCGGGGTCGTCGGCGCCGCCCGATCGGCGAACACGCCCTCGCAGAGGGCCCCGACCGTTTCGATCGCGTCCGCCGCGTACTCGTAGGGCAGGCGCGCCAGCGTGGTCAAGTCCTGCGCGACGTCGGCCGCGGCGTCGCGCCCGGTGAGCTTGGCGGACGCGTCGCCCGCCGTCAGCCAGGCCTTGGCCAGGTAGGCCGAGGGCATCATCAGCAGCTTCAAGGCGCAGATCGCCGCGTCGCCCACCATCGGCGGCACCCGAACCTCGATCGGCGCGGCCGCCGCGCCGCCCCGGCCGTTGGGCGCGTTGCGCTGCAACGCGGCGGCGGCGTTGATGCCGCTCGTCACGGCCGCCTCCACGGTGGCCATGTCGACGCGGTTGCGGCAGAAGTCGCCCGCGAAGTACAGGTTCTCGATCCGCCCGTCATGCGTCTCGGGGCGGTACTCCCAGCTGCCGACCTGGTTGACGAAGATCACGTCGTCCTTGTTGGAGCGGAAGTGCGAGCGCCGCCAGTCGATGTCGCAGTGCGGGTCGCCCCAGCCGCGCCCGGGGTCGAAGCCGCTCACGTAGCGCGCCAGCTCGCGGATCATGTGGTGCGCGTTCTCGCGGTCGTCGTCGGAGGGCAGCGCCCAGTAGTCCGACGCCGCCAGCGTCAGCGCGGTGATGCCCTCCTTCTCGATCTCGGGCCACAGCTGCGAGATGTCGATGATGCTGAAGTAGCAGTCGCTGTCGGTGACGGCGATGTTCTCGCGCGGGATGCCGGCGAGCTTCTTCTTGAAGTACACGTCGAGCACCGCGATCGGCTCCGCGGGCAGCCGCTTGCCGGCGTGGGCCAGCTTGGGGTCGAGCACGGTCAGCCGGCGCTGCGGTTGTCCGCGGTCGGCCAGATAGCCGAGCGCGTGCGGCGGCACCGCGAGCACGAGCTGGTCGAAGGCGTCAGGGCGCAGCTTGCGCTCGGTGACCACCACGCGCTGCCGGCGCTCGTCGTACTCGGTGCGGTGCAGCTCGATGGCGCCGACGCGCGTGCCGTCGATCACCACGCGCTGCACGCTGGCCTGCTTGTGCACCTTGACGCCCAGCTGCACCAGGCGGCGCTCGAGCGGCTCGATGACCTTCTGCTGCAGGCTGCCGCGCAGCAGCCACAGCAGCGGCTGCACGTTGCCGAAGGTGTGGCGGTAGAAGTTCTGGTACGACTGCGCCGAGGTGCCGGCCGAGTGGATCGACCAGATGAACATCACGATCGCGTCGTGCATGCGCGCCGCCGGCTCGGTGACGCAGGGGCGCGAGCGCACGTAGCCGTTGAGCGAGAGCTCGATCAGCCCGCGCACGTGGAAGCGGTGCGCCAGCAGGTCGAGCATCGAGTAGAGGTACAGATAGAGGTCCAGCGGCGAGAGCTGGCCGACGCCCGAGGTCACGTCCTGCCACAGTGCCTTCAGATCCGACGCGTTGCGCAGCGCGCGGTAGCCCTCGGTGCGGTCGAGGAAGACGAAGCTGTCGCGCGCCTCGAAGTCGGTGTCGGCGTCGCGGCTGCGCTTGAGGCCGAGCTCGTTTTCCACGATGTCCCAGAAGTTCACGTAGAAGTTCGAGAACATGTGCGGGTACACGTCGTGGAACGTGCCGCTCTGCGGGTCGCGCTGCGAGGCGAGGTTGCCGCCGAGCCACGGCTTCTCCTCGTACAGCGTGACGGCGTAGCCGCGCTGCGCCAGGCGCAGCGCCGCGCTCATGCCGGCGATGCCGCCGCCGGCGATGGCCACGCGCACCGGCGCCGATGCCGTTGCGGGTGCCTGAGCCTGCGCCGCGGAGGGCTTCGTCTTGCGCCGGGTTGCGGTCTGCGCCAAGGTGCTTCTCCTCTCTCAGCCGATGGGGGCGGCGCGCCGGTGCCGGCTACTGCTTCGACAACTGGCGCGTGTACGCCACCAGCGCCAGCAGCGGCGCCGGGTTCGCGGCGCGCTCGCGCGCCTCGCGCTCGGCCGCGGCGGCGATCTCGTCGAGCACCTGCTCGGCAGCCGGCAGCGCCGCCGCGTTGGCCTCGGCGAGCAGCGCGAGCTCGGCGTCGCTCGGTGCGCTCTTGCAGAACAGCGCGCGCACCGCGGGGTCGCGGATCGCCAGCGCCGCAGGCAGCGTGAGGATGCCGTCGCGCAGGTCTTCGACGCCGCCGCCGCCCAGCGCGATGGCGCCGCGCACGTCGCCCACGTCGTCGCAGCCGTGGTAGAGCATGCCGAGCAGCGCACCGTAGCGGCGCAGCGCCTCGGAGCGCGCGCCCAGGCAGGCGCAGACCTCGAACATCGAGCCGGTGTCCTCGCCGGCGATGCGCCGCCAGTCCTCCACGCCGAGCGGCCGGCGGCGCAGCCGCCACTGCATGACCTCGGCGGCGCCCAGGCGCTTGACGAGCTCGGCGAGCAGCCGCACGTTCAGGCGCACCAGCGCCGGGTCGAACTCGCCGTCCTCGTAGGCGCGCGGGTCGCTCACGATGTCGAAGCCGTCGGCGGTGATCCAGCCCGAGCACATCAGCGCCTGCAGCTCGCCGAACTGCGCGTGCATCGTCGGCTTGCCGCGCCGCGTGGGGCTCCTGTCGACGATGTCGTCGACGATCAGCGTCATGTTGTGCAGCATCTCCACCGCGAGCGCGGCGTGGATCAAGCCGCGACTCACCGGCCGCTCGCTCACCGCGCGGTGGCAGGAGAAAAGCGTGAGCGGGCGGAAGTACTTGGAGCCGGCCTCGAACTGCCAGTCGAGGAAGCCGCGCATCTCGGGGTCGGCGCCGGCCTTCCAGTCGACGATGGTCTGGCGCAGGCGCGCCATCTCGGCGGTCAGGCCGAGCGAGGCGATCATCGCCGGCGTCGTCGAGGCGGCGATGCCGTGGTTGTTCATGCGCCCTCGCGCCAGCGCGCCAGCAGCGCGGCGGCCTCGCGCAGGTCGGCGGTGTCGTGGCCTTCGCTGAAGCCGGCCAGCACCGGGGCGAGCAGCGAACGCGCCGCGCCCGGGCCTTCGTCGTCGGCTGCCAGGCGCGCCAGCGCCATCGCCGCGCGCAGCTGCCAGGAGCGCGCGCCCTGGGCGCGTGCGGTGTCCAGCGCGGTCTGGAAGGCGGCGCTGGCCAGCGCCCTCTGTTCGCCGCGGTACTTCTCGGCGTGGGCCAGCAGCACCTCGCCCTCGGCGAGGTAGACGTCGGGCGCGGTCGAGCGGATGCCCGAGGCCTCGGTGTGCGCCAGCGCCTCGGCGATGGCCAGCTCGGCCGCGCTCTCCTGCCCGCTGGCCAGCAGCAGCCGCGCGCGGCGTGCCAGCAGCTGGCCGTGGTGGTAGCGCACGCCCATCGTGGCCAGGCGGGCCATCGCGGCGTCGAAGGTGGCGAGCGCCGCCGCCGCGGCCGCGGCATCGCCGCCCTGCCCCTCGTTCCAGCTGCGCCACAGGATGCCGAAGACCTCGAGGAAGGGGTAGCCGAGCTCGGTGGCCAGGCGGATGCCCTCGTCGGCACGCTCGATCACGCGCGCGCGTTCGCCGCACAGGTCGGGCACCAGCAGCGCCGCGAAGTTCAGCGTGTAGGCCAGGCTGTACGGGTCGCCGAGCGCGCGCGCGTGCGCGAGAACGCCTTCGCTGACGGCGCGCGCGCGGTCGACGTGGCCGAGCGCCCACAGCGCGGCGGCGCGGAAGCACTCGCCGATGATGCGCGGGTCGGCCGCCGACAGCCGCGGCCCGCCGGCCAGCGCGCCGGTCTCGTACAGGCGCAGCGCGCGCTCGGCGGCGGCGATGCCGCGGTCGTGCTCGCCCAGGTTGTAGTGCGACCAGGCGAGCACCGACTGCGCGTACAGCTGCAGCCGCGGCTCGCCCGCGGCGTCGGACTCGCCGCGCAGGCGCTCGAAGGCCTGGTGGCCGGCGCGCGCGTCGCCCTTCATGGTCTGGAAGGCGCCCATGCCGTACAGCACCGGCACCTTGGCGGTGAGGTCGTCGATGCTCTCGCACAGCGCCAGCGCGCGCTGGAACGCCGCCTCGGCCTGCGGCGCGGCGTAGCTCACGGCGGCGAAGTAGACGACGCCGAGCGCCGACTGCAGGCGCAGCTCGGTCATGCGGCGCGCGGCGGGATCGGACATCTTCTCGACGATGGCCAGCCCCGCCTCGAGGTGCGCGATGGCCTCCTGCGCCGCCGAGCGCGCCCAGGCGCGCTGCCCGGCCTTGAGCCAAAGCGGCGCCGCGGTGTCCCAGGCCTCGCCGGCCGTGAAGTGGCGCGCCAGCAGCTCGGGCTCGTAGTCGGCCAGCTCGGCAAAACGCGCGTGCAGGATCTCGCCGGCGCGCGCGTGCAGGGCGCGGCGCTCGCTGCGCAGCAGCGAGTCGTAGGCGGCGTCCTGGATCAGCGCGTGGTGGAAGGTGTAGACCGCCTCGGGCCCGCTGCCGCTCTTGCTGGCCAGCCCGGAAGCGACGACCTGGCCGATCTGCGCCTGCACCACCTCGTCGGCCGCGCCGGCCAGCGCCACCAGCACGTCGTGCCGGAAGCTGCGCCCGAGCACCGAGCCGAGCTGCGCGGCGCGCTTGGCGCGGCCGAGCTGGTCCAGCCGCGCGGTCAGCGAGTCCTTCAGCGTGGCCGGGATGGCCAGCGCCTCGGCGTCGCGGTCGAGCACCAGGGCGCCGCCTTCGGCCAGCGTGCGCGTCAGCTCCTCGACGAACAGCGGCACGCCGTCGGTGCGCTCGACGATGCGCTCGAGCACGCGCGGTGCCAGCCCGTGCATCGCGGCCACCGCGCCGGCCAGCTGCAGGCTGTGGCCGCGGTCCAGGCCGACCAGCGTGAGCGAGGTGACGTGCGGCTGCGCCGCCCAGCGCGCGGCGTGCGCGTGGCGCGAGGTCATCACCAGCAGCACCGGGGCGCGGCGGGTGGCCGCCACCAGCGCGTCGATGACCTCGAGCGAGCTCGGGTCCATCCAGTGCAGGTCCTCGGCCAGCAGCAGCACCGGACGGCGGCGCGCCGCGTCGAGCACGGTCTGCACGAGGACCTCGATGGTCTCCTGCTTGAGCTTGGCGGCGCTGGTGCGGAACGCCGTGTAGCGCGCCAGCGGCCACGACATCAGCGCCGCGTAGTACGGCGCGTGGCGCGCCACCTGCGTGCCCAGGCCGGCGAGCAGCGCCTCGAGCTTGTCGAGCTTGGTCTCGGGCGCGTCGTCGCGCCGGATGCCGGCGGCGCGCAGCAGCTGCGCGGTGAACGGGTAGAAGGCCGAGTGGCCGTGCAGCTCGGAGCACTGCAGGCGCAGCAGCAGGTGCTCGGCCGGCACGCGCGCCGTCAGCTCGGCGAGCACGCGGCTCTTGCCGATGCCCGGCTCGCCGGCCAGCAGCACGGCCTGCCCCTGGCCCTGCCGGGCGCGCGCCCAGCGGTCGAGCAGCAGCGAGATCTCGAGGTCGCGGTTGACGAGCGGCGTCAGCCGCCCGCCCTGGGCCGCGGCGAAGCGGCCGTCGGCCTGCCCCTCGCCGAGCACGCGCCACACGCGCACCGGCGCGTCGATGCCCTTGAGCGTGTGCTCGCCGAGGTCCTGGCACTCGAAGGCCTGCGCCACCAGGCGGCGCGTGCCGGCGGCGATCAGCACCTGGTCGGGCTCGGCCAGCGCCTGCACGCGCGCGGCCAGGTTGGGCGTCTCGCCCACCGCGGTGCGCGGGGCGTGCGCGTCGGCATCGGCGCCCTGGCCCACCACCACCGCGCCGCTGGCGATGCCGATGCGCACGCCCAGCGGCTCGGCGGCATCGATGCCCTTGACCGCCTCGACGATGGCCAGCGCCGACTGCACGGCACGCTGCGCGTCGTCCTCGTGCGCACGCGGCCAGCCGAAGTAGACCATCAGCCCGTCGCCCAGGTACTGCGCCACGTGGCCCTGGTTGAGCTGCACGATCTCGCTGCAGGTGCGCTGGTAGCGCTGCATCAGCGCGCGCAGGTCCTCGGGGTCGAGGCGGCGCGACAGCGCGGTGGAGCCGACGAGGTCGCAGAACATCACGGTGATCTGGCGCCGCTCGGCCAGCGCCTCGGGGGCGGGCGCGGCGGCGGCCGGCGCCGGTTGCCCCGGTTGCGCCGATTGCGCCGGCTGCACCTGCGGCGGCTGCGGCACCGGCGGCACCTGCGACAGCGTGGCCGCGGCGCGCTGCAGCCTCATGCGGTGGCCGAGCGCCTTGACGCCGATCTGCTCGAGCTGCGCGTCGCTCAGCTCGGGCAGCAGCTCAAGGTCGATGGCCTGCAGCTCGAAGGCGTCGGCGTACTGGCCGAGGCCCAGGCCCTCGAGCCAGCGGCGCACCGCGGAGCCGGCCATCAAGGCTTGGCGCGCGCGCGGCGCACGGGCTCGTCGTCAGCCGCAGCGGCGTCGACGAGCCCCCGCGCCTGCTCGTCGAGCGCCGCCAGCTGATGGGCCAGCTGGCGCGCCTCGTCGGCCGCGATCTCGCCGAGGCGGCGCAGGTGGGCACGCGCGGCGTCCACGCGCTCGGCCAGCGGCGCGTCGGCCGCGGTGCGCGCGTACTGCAGCCACGATTCGCTGCCGCGCTGGCCGGCGCGCACCAGCGAGGCCGAGCTGGCCAGGTGCGCCTGCACGAGCAGGCCGTCCACCGGCGTCAGCGTGCCGCCGCCCGCCGCGCCGGGCCAGGCCTTGAGCAGCGCGGCGAAGGGGTCGGCCGGGTTCATGCGAGGAGTCCTGGGTGGGCTGACGTGGTCAAGGTCCACACCATTCTAGGGTTGGGTGCGGCCGTTGCCGGCTGCGGGTTGTGCCCCTTGCGGACCGGCCGCGCCCGCAGCGGTCGGCGCGGGCTGCGCGAGCAGCGCCCGCACGTCGTCCTCCCAGCCCTTGAGGCGCGAGCGCGCCTCGGCGCGCTGCGCCGCCGTGGTGGCGTTGTGGATCTGCGCCGCGAAGGCGCAGTTGTAGGCCACCAGGCGGCGCTGGTAGTCGCGGTACGCCGGGTCGGGCGAGGCCGCGCTGCGTTCGACGAGCGCGCGCAGCGCGGCCAGGCGCGCGTCGCGGTCGGGCTTGGCGGCGAGCAGCCGGCGCAGCGTGGTGGCGGTGTCGCGCTGGCGGCGCTGGCGCTCCTGCAGCCAGGCCTGCGCGTCGAACGGCGAGGCGGCCACGCCTTCGGCGATGACCTTGCGCTGCGCCTCGCCGAGCCGGCCGTAGACCTGCTCGCTGCGTTCGATGGCGCGCTTGATCGACAGCCGCCGGCGCTCGGCCGCGTCGGGCTGCAGGTACTCGTCGCGCATCTCGTCGATGGCCTTGGCGCCGCGCTGCTCGTAGTGGCGGATCTGCGCCTCGGTCAGCTGCGGCAGCAGCTCGGCCGCCAGCTCCAGCGCGCGGTCGATCGCCGGCTCGATGCGCTCGCGCAGCTGGTCGTTGACGGCGCAGGCCTTGTCGGCCGTCAGCGGCTCCACGGCCTGCGCCTGCAGGCCGGCCAGCAGCGTCACGTAGCCGGGCAGCTGGGTGCTGCGGTGCCAGTCGAACCACTGGTCGATGGCCGGCTTGACGAGCGCGGACTGCTCGCGCGAGAAGTCGAAGTAGCCGTCGATCCACCACCACGCCAGCTGCGGCCCGTTGTTGTAGGCCAGGCGCACCGCGCTGCAGCCGCCCAGGGCGAGCAGCAGCGCCAGCAGGGCGCCGATAATCGCCGACCGCAACGAACCCCGGGACGAAAGACCGCGCATGGCATTGAACGTCGTCATCATGGCCGCGGGCAAGGGCACCCGCATGAAGTCGGCCGTCCCGAAGGTGCTGCACCGCCTGGCCGGCAAGGCCCTATTGCAGCATGTGTTGGACACCGCCGCCGAACTCGGGCCGGGGCGCACCATCGTCGTCAGTGGACATGGCGCCGAGCAGGTCGATCCGGTGGCCGAGGCCGCCGGCGCGCGCTCGGTGCACCAGATGCCGCAACTCGGCACCGGCCACGCCATGCAGCAGGCGCTGCCGGCGCTGGACGACGCGCACGACACCACCCTCGTGCTGTACGGCGACGTGCCGCTGATCCGCGCCGCCACGCTGGCCGCGCTGGTGCGGGCGAGCGCCGGCACGCGGCTGGCCCTGCTCAGCTTCGAGCCGGCCGACCCCGCCCACTACGGCCGCGTGGTGCGCGATGCCTCCGGCGGCGTGCGCGCCATCGTCGAGTACAAGGACGCGAGCGCCGCGCAGCGCGCGCTGCGCGAGGTCTACAGCGGCGTCATGGCCGCGCCCACCGCGCAGCTCAGGCGCTGGGCCGCCGCGCTCAGCAATCACAACGCCCAGCGCGAGTACTACCTGACCGACGTGGTGGCGATGGCGGTGGCCGAGGGCGTGCCGGTGGTCGCCGAGCGCGTGGCCGACGAGGCCGAGGTGGCCGGCGTCAACGACGCGCTGCAGCTCGCCGATCTCGAGCGCCGCTTCCAGCGCCGCCAGGCCGAGGCGCTGATGGCGGCCGGCGTGCGCCTGGCCGACCCGGCGCGGCTGGACGTGCGCGGCCGCCTCGTCTGCGGGCAGGACGTCGAGATCGACGTCGGCTGCATCTTCGAAGGCGAGGTGCACCTCGGCGACGGCGCGCGCGTCGGCGCGCACTGCGTGATCCGCGACGCGCGCATCGAGGCCGGCGCGCTGATCCAGCCCTTCACCCACGTGACCTCGGCGCGCATCGGCCCGGCCGCCGAGGTCGGCCCGTTCGCGCGCCTGCGCCCGGGCGCCGACCTCGGGCGCGAGGTGCACATCGGCAACTTCGTCGAGGTCAAGAACAGCACGCTGGCCGCCGGGGCCAAGGCCAACCACCTGGCCTACCTGGGCGACGCCACGGTGGGCGAGCGCGTCAACTACGGCGCCGGCAGCATCACCGCCAACTACGACGGCGCCCTCAAGCACCGCACCGTGATCGGCAACGACGTGCACGTGGGCAGCAACTGCGTGCTGGTGGCGCCCATCACCATCGGCGACGGCGCGACGATCGGCGCGGGCAGCACGGTGAGCAAGAGCGCGCCGGCGGGGCAGCTCACGGTGGCGCGCGCCAAGGCGGTGTCGCTGGCCGGCTGGCAGCGGCCGAAGAAGGTCAAGAAGTAGCGGGAGCAGCGGGCCGGTCCGCCGCCGCGGCGGTGTCGGCCGCCAGGCACAGGTCTTCCCAGGCGCGCGCCTTGTCCGGCAGGTTGCGCAGCAGGTAGGCCGGGTGGTAGGTCACGATAAGCGGCACGCCCTGGTAGCGGTGCACGCGGCCGCGCAGGCGGCCGATCGGCTCGCTGCTGCGCAGCAGCGCCTGCACCGCGAAGCGGCCCATGGCGAGCAGGATCTTCGGCTGCACCAGCTCGATCTGGCGCAGCAGGAAGGGCTCGCACTTCATCATCTCGTCGGCCTGCGGGTTGCGGTTGCCCGGCGGACGGCACTTGAGCGTGTTGGCGATGTAGACGCGCGCGGCGGGTTCGCCGTCGGCGTCGCGCGTGAGGCCGAGGGCGCGCAGCATCGCGTCGAGCAGCTGGCCGGCGGCGCCGACGAAGGGCTCGCCCTGCTCGTCCTCCTGCGCGCCGGGGGCCTCGCCGATGACCATCCAGTGCGCACGCGGGTGGCCGACGCCGAACACGGTCTGCTTGCGCGTGCTGCACAGCGTGCACGCGGTGCAGGCGGCGACGGCGGCGCGCAGCGCCGGCCAGTCGAGCGTGGCCACGCCCGCGGGGGTGACGAGGGATGTGGAGGCGGGCTCGGCTGCGGCGGGTGCAGCGAGGGCAGCGGGCGCGGCAGGTGCAGCGGCCGCAGCCGATGCCGCGGGTGCAGCGGCCTCGGCCGATGCCGCCGGTGCAGCGGCCACGGTGCGCTCAGCGGCTAAAGCGGGCGACGCGACCGGCGGCAGCCCGGCCGGCGCCGGCTGCCACACGCGCACGCCCATCTCGCGCAGCAGCGCGCGCTGGCGCTCAGACCAGGCCATCGCCGTTGCGCTCTTCGTTGCCGAGCGCCAGGCTCATCAGCACCGCGTCCTCGCGCCCGATCGCCGCGGGGTAGTAGGCGCGCCGCAGCCCCACCTCGGCGAAGCCACGCCGCGCGTAGAGCCGGCGCGCGCGCTGGTTGCTCGCCCGCACCTCGAGCCACAGCGTGGCGAAGCCGGCGCGGCGGGCGTGGTCCTGCAGCGCGTCGAGCAGCGCCGATCCGTGCCCCTGGCCCTGCCAGCGTGGCGCGATCGTGATGTTGAGCAGATGCAGCTCGTCGACCCCGGCCTGCGCGACGACGTAGCCGACCAGCCCGTCGTCGCCCTCGAGCACCTCGGCGTGGTAACCGGCGACGAGCGAGTCGACGAAGTTGCCGCGGCTCCACGGAAAGCCGTAGGCCAGCGCCTCGACGGCGGCAACCGCGTCGACGTCGCGGTGCGTCATCGCACGGCGGCGCAGGCGCGGCTCCGGGCGGGGCTCGAGGCGGGCGTTCATGGGCGGCGTGCGGCTTGTGGCCGGGGTTCGGCACGTTCAGCGCGCTCGGCGCGTTCCGCCGTCGTCAATGCCACCTTGTCGCGCAGGTACAGCGGCAGCGCCTCGGCCGCGTCGACGCCCGCGCCGGCGGCATGCGCGCGCTCGGCCAGGCGCAGCAGCGCGGCGGCGCGCGCCTGCGGCGCCGGCACCAGCACCGCCTGCGCGGGGTGAACGAGGCGCGCGCCGAAGGCCTCGATCGCCGAGCCGGCCAGCACGCGCGCGGGGCTTGCCGCGAGCCGCGCGGCAAAGGCCTCGAGCGTGTAGAGCGCCGGTGGCACGCGCACCGTCCACGTCCCGTCCGCGCTCCACGCGTAGCGCGCGGCGTAGACCTCGTCCATGCGGGCGTCCATCGCCACCACCACTTCGCCATCCTCGAGCGCGAACCGTTCGCGCGCGTCCTCGGCCACCACGAGCAGGCTGTCGATGGGCAGCACCGGCCGCGCCAGGCCGAACGCCAGGCCCTGGGCCACCGCGCAGCTCGTGCGCAGGCCGGTGAACGCGCCGGGGCCGCGGCCGAAGGCGATGGCGTCGAGCTCGACCAGCGCGATGCCGGCGCGCGCGAGCAGCGCGTGGGCCTGCGGCAGCAGCGTGGCCGACGCCGCCGCGCCGCCCGGCGCGTCGAGCGTGAAGGCGCCGGAGGGCGCACGCACGGCGATGGCGAGCGCTTCGGTCGAGGTGTCGAAGGCGAGCAGCTTCACGCGTCACGCTCCTTCACACGCCCCTTCACGGGCCCGGCCACCGGCCCCACCCCGCGGCCCGCCCACCCCGCCCACCCCGCCAACGGCCGACGCAGCAGCCCCACGCCGAGCAGCAGGCCGAGCGTCACGCAGGCCAGCCCGCCGAGCGCCGCCGCGCCGAGCGGCTCGCCGAGCAGCGGCACCGCGCCGAGTGCGGCCAGCGGCGGCACCACCGCGGTCATCATCGTGGTCTTCAGCGGTCCGAAGGTGGTCACCACCTGCGTGAAGGCGATGCCGGCCACCAGCATCGCCAGCCCGCCCTGGTAGACGGCCTGGAAGGCGATCTCGCCCCAGGGCGCCTGCGCGATGCGGCTCTCGACGAGGCCGCCGGCCACCGCGAGCGCGTACAGCGGCACCGCCGAGACGAGGCAGCCGAACGCCACCGCGAGCGTGGCGTCCACCGCGCCGACGCGCCAGCGCCGCGCCAGCACGCCGTACAGCGCCCAGCACATGCCCGCGAGCAGGAACAGCAGGTCGCCGCGCCAGGTGGGGCCGCCGCCCTGCAGCGTGGCGAGCAGGCTCGCGCCGCCGACCAGCAGGTCGCCGAGCACGATGAGCGCCAGGCCCGCCCAGCGCGCGGCGCCGAGCCGCTCGCCGAGCAGCGCCATCGCGAACAGCGCCGTCCACAGCGGCAGCGAGCCCGGCATCAGCACCGCCGCGTGCGCCGCCGGCGCGAAGAAGAAGCCGCTGTAGGCCAGCCCGCAGTAGCCCACGCCGGCGGCGAGCGTGAGGCCGGCCAGGCGCGTGGCGGCGGTGCGCGTGTCGCCGCCGAGGCCCTGGCGGACCCTGCGCCAGCGCCAGGCCACGAAGGGCAGCGCGACGAGGCCGCTGAAGACGAAGCGCAGCCACGCGATGTCCAGGGGCGTGAGCGTGCGCGCGGCGCTGCCGCGCGCCACGAGGATGAAGCTGGTCCAGATCGCGAGCACCACGACGGCGCAGACGAGGCCGACCAGACGCGCGCGAGACGCGCCGCGCGCGGCCGCCGAGTCGAGCATGCGTCTCAGTGTAGCCGTGCGATCATGACGTCATGCCTTGGTGCCCCGACTTGCCGAGCGTGCCCGCGCGGGGCGGCTGGCTCGCCGCC
>Ga0073934_10008400_pt1 | contig 13784 bp, 11 predicted proteins | sample LarsenN4metaG_FD_76834 | JGI IMG/M metagenome (GOLD analysis project Ga0073934, IMG submission 76834) | Hot spring sediment bacterial and archeal communities from British Columbia, Canada, to study Microbial Dark Matter (Phase II) - Larsen... ...
GAGCGTGCCGGAATCGACCTGCGGCGCGATGTGGTTGACGCCGGCCTTGACGAGCCAGCTGCCGGCGCCCTGCGCCGAAGCGGCGCCGGCGGCGAGCGCCGCGGCGGCGGCGATGACGATGCGCAGGTGGTTCACAGCCAGCCCCTCCGGATCATCTGCTCGGCCACGTACTGCGCGAGCAACTGGTAGCCGTAGGGCGTGGGGTGCACGCCGTCGGCGAACTGGTAGCGCGAGGTGTCGCCCGGGATCAGCGTCGCCGCGCTGCACGCGAGCGAGCCGAGCTGGGCCACCGCGAGGTCGCAGGCCGGCACGGTGACGTTGGCGATGCCGTACTGCGCCGGGCTGGCCGCCTGGTTCTGGCTCTGCGTGAAGGCATCGACCAGCAGCACCTGCGGCGCGTTGCCGAGCCCCGCGGCGAGCTGCTGGTTGAAGGTGGCCGACATGGTGAGGATCAGCCCCTGCGTCTGCGCGTCCAGCGAGTACGCGAACGGCGTCTTGCTCACGTCGGGCAGGTTGACCACCACCACGCGCTGCGCGCCGCGCGCCACCACGAGGTTCTGCACGTAGGCGGCGAGCTCGGCGCCGGCCTGCCCCATCGCGGTGACGGCGGCGGTGGCCGCGGCGGTGGGGTCGCCGCCCGCGCCGACCGTGGCCTGCAAGGTGGCGAGGTTCATGAACACGTCGTTGCCGCCGGCCAGCACGAGCACCAGGTCGTCGGCCGCGAAGGTGCCGCCGGCCGCCGCGAGGTGGCGGTTCATCTGGTTGATCACCGGGTCGGTGATCTGGCCGAGGTAGCCCTGCGTGTTGCCGAGCGCGAGCAGCGCCTTGTTGGCCGGGCCGATCGGGTTGGTGACGCGCGCGCCGCCTTGCGCGTAGCCGAAGCAGCCGGCGACGTTGGTGATCGGCGCCGCCAGCGCGGCGAGCGGGCCCGACGCCTCGAGACCGGTCTGGGCGGCGCACGGTGCGGCGACGCCGGCCTGCGAGGCCAGGCGCTCGACCCAGATCTTCGCGTCGGCGCCGTTGACGGTGTACTTGCCGCCGCCTTGTGCCGCGATGCCCGGCGTGCGGTAGCTGCCGACGTCGCTCAGGCTGTCGCCGAACACCACCATCTTCGAGTAGCGGACCCGCGGCGACTGGTCGCCGTCCCCGCCGCCGCCGCAGGCCGCGAGCAGCAATGCCGCCGCGAGACCCAAGCCCCAGTTGCGCATCCGTGCCATGCAGTCCCCTCCTCGGGAGCGAAAACCCGGCGAACGCCGCAATCGAACGGGCGTTCGCTTTTGCCCGGGGGACTATACGGGCGGCATGTCGCGCGCCCGCCGGGGGTTTGCCCGAGCGGCGCGCGGCGCGCGACGCTCAGAACGGGTTGTTGCGCGCGCGCGTGTCGGCCAGGGTCGTGAGCCGGTTGTGGCCGCCGTAGCTCAGGTGCGTGGCATCGGCCCACAGCCAGGTGCTGTCGCTGGCGCCGCTCACGAGCGTCGCGGTGGTACACGCCGGAGGCGCGGTCGCGCAGGCCACCTGCGTGACGTTGTTGAAGCCGTTGAAGGCGGGGTTGCGGCTGATCACCTGCACCATCTCGTCGGCCAGCACGAGGCCGATGCGACGCCCGTCGTTGATGATGTCGGCGCGCAGGCCGCTGTTGAACGCGTCGGTCAGCTCTGCCAGCGCCTTCTTCCGCCCCGGCGTGGCGGTTTCCTCGGCGATCGCGAACGGCGACAGCCCGAGGTCGGGCACGGTGACGATCAGCACCCGGCCGCCGGCCTGCGCGACGCGGTTGACCTGCGCGGCCAGCGCCTTGCCGCGATTGCGCAGTTCGGCCTTCGCGCCGTCGAGGCCCAGGGTCGCGAACTGCCCGTAGACCTCGAGGATGTCGTGCTGCCCGGCGAGGATGGTGACCAGGTCCTTCGCGCCGAAGCCGGTGCCGCCGGCCAGGTGCGTGTCGATCTGCGCGGCCACGTCGGCCTGCTTGGCGGCCGGCGCGGCGTACAGGGTCGCCAGCCGCGTGAAGCCGGCCGGGTTGCACTGCGGGAACGCGAAGCCGAAGCCGGTGGCCAGCGCCTGCACCCAGTTGGGCCGCACGGTGCAGGAGAACGCGCCGTTCGCGTCGAGCCCGTTGATGCCCCAGTTGCGGCCGTCGGCGCCGATCACGCTGGTCTCGTCGCCGAAGGCGAGGATGCGCTCGGGCTGGAAGGGGTCGAGCAGGTCGCCGCCGCCGCAGCCGGCGACCAGCGCGGCGGCCGCCAGCGCCAGGGCGCCGATGCTGCGACGCGATGCCTCGATGAATCTCATGTGCTCTCCATGCTGTGGGGGCGGGCCGCCGGGCGGGCCTCAGGCCGCGGCGGCGCGGCGCAAGCGGTCGCGCACGCCGTCCCAGGCGGCGTCGGCCGGCGGCTCCTCGATCCAGATCAGATGCCGGCCTTCGTCGTCGAGTTCGCGCAGCACCGCATACAGCTCCTGTGCGGCGGCCGCGGCATCGGCCGGCATCGGCCGGTGGCGGATGCCGCCGCCGAGCGCCGCGGAGGGCCGGACGGAGCGCGAATATACCGCCAGCTTCAGCGCGCCCGCGTCGCGGCCCAGCACCTCGAGCGCGGCGCGCAACTGTGCGGCGCTCATCAGGCGCACCCGCGCGCGCGGCGCGTAGTGCGCCTCGAGCGTGCCCGACGCGCGCGGCGCCTGCGCGTCGGGATCGGCCACCGGCTGGCCGGCTGCCGCCTCGATCTGCGCGCGCGTCAGCACGCCGGGGCGCAGCAGCACGGGCCGCCCGCGGCTGACGTCGACGATGCTCGACTCGATGCCCACGCGGCAGGCGCCACCGTCGAGCACCGTCAGCGCGTCGCCGAACTCGGACACCACGTGCGCCGCCTGCGTCGGGCTCACGCGGCCGAAGCGGTTGGCGCTCGGCGCGGCCACGCCGGCCACGCCGAGCCTGGCCGCCTCGACCAGCAGCGCGTGCGCGAGCGGATGCGCCGGGCAGCGCAGGCCGACGGTGGCGTGGCCGCCGGCCGCCGCCGCCGCGATGCCCGGCGCGCGCGGCACGATGAGCGTCAGCGGACCGGGCCAGAACGCCGCGGCCAGCCGACCGGCCAGCGGCGACCACTCGGCGGCGAAGTGCCGCGCCGCGTCGACGTCGGGCACGTGCACGATGAGCGGGTGGTCGCCCGGCCGGCCCTTGGCGGCGAAGACCTTCGCCACGGCGGCATCGTCGTCGGCGCGCGCGCCGAGGCCGTACACGGTCTCGGTCGGAAAGGCGACCAGCTCGCCGGCGGCCAGGCGCGCGGCGGCCTGCGCCACCGCGCCGCGCTCGTCGCCTTGCAGCACCGCCATCGTCGGCCGCGCCCGCGCTACCAGCGCTCGATGCCGAGCCGGCGCGCGGCCTCGAGCGCGGTCTCGCGCGCAGCCTCGGGGGTGGGCGCGGTCACGGTCAGGTGGCCCATCTTGCGACCCGGCCGCGCGTCGAGCTTGCCGTACAGATGCAGGTGCGCGCCGGGCAGCGCGAGCACGTCGGCCCACGGCGGCGTGCGCGCGCTGCCGTCGCGCGGCCACAGGTCGCCCAGCAGGTTGAGCATCACGGCGCTCGAGTGCAGCCGGGGCGCGACCAGCGGCAGCCCGGCCAGCGCGCGCACCTGCAGCTCGAACTGCGACACGTCGCAGGCGTCGATGCTGTAGTGGCCGCTGTTGTGCGGGCGCGGCGCCATCTCGTTGGCGACCAGCGAGCCGTCGTCGAGCACGAAGAACTCGACGCACAGCACGCCCACGTAGCCCAGCGAGTCGGCGATCTCGGTGGCCGCCTCGCGCGCCTGCGCCTCGGTGGCCGCCGGCAGGCGCGACGGCACCTCGGTGACCGCGAGGATGCCGCCGCGGTGCAGGTTGCGCTGCACCGGGAAGTGCACCACGTCGCCGTGCGCGCTGCGCGCGAGGATCACGCTGACCTCGGCCGCGAGCGGCAGGCGCTTTTCCAGCACGCACGGCACCTGCTTCAGCGCGGCCCACGCGCGCGCCAGCTCGTCGCGCGTGGCCACCGCGATCTGACCCTTGCCGTCGTAGCCGAGGCGCGCGGTCTTGAGCAGGCCGGGCAGCAGCGCGTCGGGCACGGCGGCGAGCTGCGCGTCGCTGTCGATCGGCGCGTGCGGCGCGCACGGCACGCCGCAGCGCACGAAGTGCGCCTTCTCGGCCGCGCGGTCCTGGCACACGGCCACCGCCTGCGCGCCCGGCGCGACCGGGCGGTGCGCGCCGAGCGTGACCAGCGCCGCCGCCGGCACGTTCTCGAACTCGGTGGTGATCGCGGCCGAGCGCTGCATCAGCTGCGCGAGGCCTTGCTCGTCGAGGTAGTCGGCCTGCACGTGCCAGTGCGCCACGCGGCCGGCCGGGCTGGCCGGATCGGGGTCGAGCACCGCGGTGAAGTAGCCCAGGGCCTGCGCGGCATGCACGAACATGCGGCCGAGCTGGCCGCCGCCCATCACGCCGAGCGTGGCCGGGCGGCCGTCGGCGAGGGTGGCGCCGGGCTCGATGAGCGCGCGGCTCACTTCAGCTCCTGCGTCATCGCGCGCGCGGCCTCGGTCTGGCGCGCGCGGAACGCATCGAGCTTCGCGCGCAGCGCCGCGTCCTGCGTGGCGAGCATCGCCACCGCGAACAGCGCCGCGTTGGCCGCGCCGGCCTCGCCGATGGCGAAGGTGGCCACGGGGATGCCGCGCGGCATCATCACGATCGAGTGCAGCGAGTCGACACCCTGCAGGTGGCGCGAGGCCACCGGCACGCCGAGCACGGGCACCGTGGTCTTGGCCGCGAGCATGCCCGGCAGGTGCGCGGCGCCGCCGGCGCCGGCGATGAGGGCGCGCAGCCCGCGCGCCGCGGCGGCCTCGGCGTACGCGAACATGTCGTCGGGCATGCGGTGCGCCGACACGACCCGCGCCTCGTGCGGCACGCCGAACTCGGCGAGAATGTCGGCCGCGTGCCGGAGGGTGTCCCAGTCGCTGCGGGATCCCATCACGACGCCGACCACGGGAGAGGGGCTGCTCAAGGGCTCGCTCCGGATGGCGCAAAAGCCTTGAATTGTAGGCGGCGGGGCTCCACGTGCCGGGCTCCGCGCCGCGTGACCACCATGATCGACATCACCCTGCAGAACTTCGAAGCCGACCTCATCGCCGCGTCGATGAAGCAGCCCGTGCTGCTCGACATCTGGGCGCCGTGGTGCGGGCCGTGCAAGCAGCTCGGCCCCGTGCTCGAGAAGCTCGAGACCGCCTACGCCGGGCGCTTCAAGCTGGCCAAGCTCAACAGCGACGAGCAGCCCGAGATCGCCGGTCAGCTCAGCCAGATGTTCGGCGTGCGCTCGATCCCGTTCTGCGTGCTGTTCGACCGCGGCCAGCCCGTCGACGGCTTCGTCGGCGCGCTGCCCGAGAGCGAGGTGCGCAAGTTCCTCGACCGCCACGTGCCCAGCGCCGAGGAGATGGCCGCCGAGGAAGAAGCCGAGGACGCGCAGGAACTCGCCGCCGAAGGCGACACCGAGGCGGCACTCGCCAAGCTGCAGCAGGCCGTGGCCATCGATCCGGCCAACGACACCGCGCGCGGCGACTACGTCAAGCTGCTGCTCGAGCTCGGCCGCAGCGCCGACGCGCGCCGCGTGTACGAGCCGATGGCCGGCAAGGCCCTCACCGACGTGCGCGTGGCCGCGCTCGGCCACTGGCTCGACGCCTGCGAGAAGGCGGCCTCGGCGCGCGGCACCGACGCGCTGACCGCGGCGATCGCCGCGAACCGGCGCGACTTCGACGCGCGCTACGAACTCGCCCAGCTTCACTTCGCCGCCGGCCGCTTCACGCAGGCGATGGACGAGCTGCTGGAGATCGTGATGCGCGACAAGGCCTGGAACGACGGCCTCGCGCGCAAGACCTACGTGTCGATCCTCGAGCTGATGAGCAAGCCCGCGCCGCGCGGCGCGGCGCCCGCGGGCGAGGCGGCCAAGGGTGCGCTCGAAGTGGCCGGCAAGCCGGCCGTGGCGGCCGCCGACCCGGTGGTCGACCAGTACCGGCGCAAGCTGAGCATGGCGCTGTTCTGAACGGGCCCGGGCGCTGAGGCCGGGCGCCGCGGGTCGGCGCCGCGGGTCGGCACTCGGGCGGTGCCGGCTCAGCGCGGCGCGAGGCCGGTCAGGCCGCGCTGCAAGGCGTCGAGCAGTTCGGCCTGCGCGGCGCGATGCACGGCGAGGTCGCGCTCGGCCTCGCGGCGATGACGCGCGGCCGCCGCCTCGTCGCCCAGCGTCGCGTAGAGCATCGCGAGCCGGCCGTGCGCGCACGCGCGGTCGTCGATGTCCATCTCCTCGCCGAGGCAGGCCTGCGCGCGCAGCGCCTCGCGGCGTGCCGCGTCGGGGTCGCCCAGCTGCAGGCGGCACCACGCGATGTCGGCGCGGAAGCAGCCTTCCATGCGCGCCAGCCCTTCCTCGAGCGCCAGCGGCACGCACTCGCCGTACAGCGCCAGCGCCTCGTCGTGGCGGCCGAGCACGACCAGGATCTGCGCGCGCAGCACCGGCACCAGCGACTGCAGCGACGCGGTGCCGAGCCCGGCATCGAAGCGTTCGGTCGACTCCGCGCCGAGCAGCGCCTGCTGCACCGCGGCCGGGTCGGCGCCGCCGAACACCGCGGCCTCGCGCGCGTGATTGCCGCGCAGCCAGGCCATGTTGTGCATCAGCGCCGACAAGGTGGCGTCGTCGCCTTCCGCGGTGGCGTGCTGGCGCACCGAGCGGTACCACGGCGCGGCGAGGTCGTCGCGTCCGGCGTGGTGGAAGCCGAGCGCGGCCACCAGGCTCGCGCGCGCGCGCGCCGCGTGCTCGTCGGCACCGGCGAGCTGCAGCGCCTGCGCGAGATGGCGCACCATGTTCGGCGTGTCGTGGCGCACGTAGTCGAAGTGCGCGAGCCACGCGGCGGCTAGCGCGTGCAGGCTGCCCTGGCGCGTGGCAGCGCTGCCGTCGTAGGCGGCCTGCACCTGCTCGCGCGCGCTGGTGTCGAGTTCGCTGAAGTACGCGGCGAGGCCCTCGGCCAGCGCGATCCACGGCGCGACGCGCGGAGACGCGGGCAGCGACTTCAGCGCCGCGATCTCGGCGCTCGCCTCGTCGAGGCGGCCGTGCCGCGCCAGCAACGCGGCGCGCTCGGCGCGGCGGCAGGCGATCTCGTGCGGGTCGGTGGCCGATGCGATCAGTGCGTCGAGCCGCGCCAGCGCGCGCGACGAGCCGAGGCGGGGGACGACGCTCATCGCGGTTCGCAGGCCGTCAGACGGCGAGGCGCTCGAAGGCCTCGCGGTACTTCGCCGCGGTGCGCTCGACCACCTCGGGCGGCAGTGCGGGTGCCGGCGCCTTCTTGTTCCACGGGCGGCCGTCGACGCGCGCCTGCTCGAGCCAGTCGCGCACGAACTGCTTGTCGTAGCTGGGCGGGTTGGCGCCCTCGGCCCAGCCTTCCTGCGGCCAGTAGCGCGACGAGTCGGGCGTCAGCACCTCGTCCATCAAGGTGAGCGTGCCGTGCTCGTCGAGGCCGAACTCGAACTTGGTGTCGGCGATGATGATCCCGCGCGTCAGCGCGTACTCGGCCGCCTCGCGGTACAGGCGGATCGAGACGTCGCGCACGCGCGCGGCGAGGTCGGCGCCGACGAGGCCGGCCATGCGCTCGAAGCTGATGTTCTCGTCGTGCTCGCCCACGGCGGCCTTGGTGGCCGGCGTGAAGATCGGCTCGGGCAGGCGGCTCGCGTTCTTCAGCCCCGGCGGCAGCGCCACGCCGCACACCGAGCCCGTCTCCCGGTACTCCTTCCAGCCCGACCCGGCGAGGTAGCCGCGCACCACCGACTCGACCGGCAGGCCCTTCAGGCGCTTCACGAGCATCGAGCGGCCGCGCACCTGCTCGCGCTCGTGCGCCGCGACGACGCTCTCGGGGTCGTCGCCGGTCAGGTGGTGGGGCACCACGTGCGCGAGCCGCGCGAACCAGAACAGCGCCATGCGCGTGAGCAACTCGCCCTTGCCGGGGATCGGCTCGACCATCACCACGTCGAAGGCGCTGAGCCGGTCGGTCGCGACCATCAGCAGCCGGTCGCCGCCGACGGCGTACACGTCGCGCACCTTGCCGCGCGCGAGCAGCGGGAGTGACGTGAGGGAGGTCTGCAGCAGCGCGGCGCTCAATCGAAGGCTCCAGGGTGCGGCGCGCACGTCGGCGCGCCGCGGGTGCCTTCGATTGTAGGTGCCGCGTCAGTGCACGAGCTGCGCCAGCTCGCCGCTCGCGTAGCGCCGCGCCACGTCGGCCAGCGGCAGCGGCTTGATCTTCGGCGCCTGGCCTTCGCAGCCGAACTCGAGGTAGCGCTGCCGGCAGATCGCCCGGGCCGCCTCGCGCGCGGGCTTCAGGTACTCGCGCGGGTCGAACTTCGACGGGTTCTCCGCGAAGAAGCGGCGGATCGCCGCCGTCATCGCGAGCCGGATGTCGGTGTCGATGTTGATCTTGCGCACGCCGTGCTTGATCGCTTCCTGGATCTCGGAGACCGGCACGCCGTAGGTCTCCTTCATGTCGCCGCCGTACTTGCGGATCTCGGCCAGCAGCTCCTGCGGCACGCTCGAGCTGCCGTGCATCACGAGGTGCGTGTTCGGGATGCGGCGATGGATCTCCTTGATGCGCTCGATCGCGAGGATGTCGCCGGTGGGCTTGCGGGTGAACTTGTACGCGCCGTGGCTCGTGCCAATGGCGATGGCCAGCGCGTCGAGCTGCGTGCGCTTGACGAAGTCGGCCGCCTGCTCGGGGTCGGTGAGCAGCTGGTCGCGCGTCATCGTGGCCTCGGTGCCGTGGCCGTCCTCCTTGTCGCCGCGCATCGTCTCGAGCGAGCCGAGGCAGCCGAGCTCGCCCTCGACGGTGACGCCGAGGCGGTGCGCCATGTCGACCACCTTCTTCGTGACGTCGACGTTGTACTCGTAGCTCGCGATGGTCTTGCCGTCGGCCTCGAGGCTGCCGTCCATCATGACCGAGCTGAAGCCCAGCTCGATGGCGCCGCGGCACACGTCGGGGCTCTGGCCGTGATCCTGGTGCATGACCACCGGCAGGTGCGGATAGCTCTCGACCGCCGCCTGGATCAGGTGCTTCAGGAAGCCCTCGCCGGCGTACTTCCGGGCGCCCGCGCTGGCCTGCATGATGACCGGCGCCTTCACCTCGTCGGCCGCGGCCATGATGGCCTGCACCTGCTCGAGGTTGTTGACGTTGAAGGCGGGGATTCCGTAGCCGTTCTCGGCCGCGTGGTCGAGAAGCTGGCGCATCGAGACGAGGGGCATGGCGTCGATCCTGCTGCGGGGAAGTGGACGCGCAGCCGGACGAGCCGCGCGGGACTGCCCGAATTTTAGGCGGCCGGTGTACCCGCGCCGTAACCCGCGATCGGGGGCTGGCGCCGCGCCGGCGCCAGCGCCGCCCGGGCGGCTCAGCCCACCCGGCAGACCTTCAGCATGTTGGTGCCGCCGGGATAGCCCATCGGCTCGCCGCAGGTGATGGCGTAGGTGTCGCCCGGCTTGAGCGCGCCGCGCTCGACCAGCAGCGCCTCGGCCTTGGCCAGCGCCGTGTCGCGGTCGGCGTAGGTGGGCATCAGCAGCGGCCGCACGTTGCGGTACAGCGCCATCTTGCGCTGGCTCACGAGCTGCGACGTCAGGCCGAAGATCGGCACGTTGATCTTGTGGCGGCTCATCCACAGCGCGGTCGAGCCCGACTCGGTGAGCGCGAGGATCGCCTTGCAGCCGAGGTGGTGCGCGGTGAACAGCGCCCCCATCGCGATGGACTGGTCGATGCGTGCGAAGCGCTTGTTGAGGAAGTCCTCCTCCAGCCGCACCTCGTCGGCGCGCTCGGCCTCGATGCAGATGGCGGCCATGTGCTCGATGGTCTCGACCGGGTACTTGCCGGCCGCCGTCTCGGCGCTGAGCATCACGGCGTCGGTGCCGTCGAGCACCGCGTTGGCGACGTCGCTCACCTCGGCGCGCGTGGGCACCGGGTTGAGGATCATCGACTCCATCATCTGCGTCGCGGTGATGACCACCCGGTCCATCTCGCGCGCCGCCTTGATCATGCGTTTTTGCAGCGCGGGCACCGCCGCGTTGCCGACCTCGACGGCGAGGTCGCCGCGCGCGACCATGATGCCGTCGCTCGCCTTGAGGATCGAATCGAGCACCGGCACCGCCTCGCTGCGCTCGATCTTGGCGATCAGCCCCGGCTTGTGGCGCCACGGCTCGCCGGCCACGTTGGCGAGCTGGCGCGCCATCTCCATGTCGGTGGCGTTCTTCGGGAAGCTCACCGCGAGGTACTCGCACTGGAACGACATCGCGGTCTTGATGTCCTCCATGTCCTTGGCCGTGAGCGCCGGCGCGGTCAGGCCGCCGCCTTGCTTGTTGATGCCCTTGTTGTTCGACAGCTCGCCGCCGACCTTGACGGTGGTGTGCACCGCCTCGCCGCGCACTGCGTCGACCGTCAGCACGATCAGCCCGTCGTTGAGCAGCAGCGTGTCGCCGGGCTTCACGTCGCGCGGCAGCTCCTTGTAGTCGAGTCCCACGCGCTCGGCGTTGCCCGGCTCCTTGTACGACGCGTCGAGCACGAACGGCCGACCGGCTTCGAGCATGACCTTGCCGCCCTCGAACTTGCCCACGCGGATCTTCGGGCCCTGCAGGTCGGCCATGATCGCCACCTCCTTGCCCGCGCGCTTGGCCGCCTCGCGCACGAGCGAGGCGCGCTCGATGTGGTCCTGCGCGGTGCCGTGCGAGAAGTTCAGCCGCACCACGTCGACGCCGGCGCGGATCATGCGCTCGAGGATCTCGGGCGTCGACGACGACGGGCCTAAGGTGGCGACTATCTTGGTCTGGCGGGGCATGCGGGCCTTTCGTGGGGTGCCGCCGGGATTATCCCGGCGGCCCGCGCGGCGATCCGGTTCAACAAGGTTACTTCTGACTTGACGCGGCCACGTCGGCCACGGCCAGCGCCGTCATGTTGACGATGCGGCGCACCGTCGAGGCCTGCGTCAGGATGTGCGCGGGCCGCGCCGCGCCCAGCAGGATCGGGCCGACCGTCACGCCGTGGCCGCCGGTCACCTTGAGCACGTTGAACAGGATGTTCGCCGCGTCGAGGTTGGGCAGCACCAGCACGTTGGCCTCGCCGGCCAGGGTGGTCTCGGGCAGGAAGCCCTTGCGGATGCTCTCGGACAGCGCGGCATCGCCCTGCATCTCGCCGTCGCACTCGACGTGCGGCGCGAGCTTCGCGAACAGGTCGCGCGCCTCGCGCATGCGCCGCGCCGACGGCCGCGACGAGCTGCCGAACATGCCGTGCGAGACGAAGGCCACCTTGGGCGGCAGCCCGAAGCGGCGCACCTCCTCGGCGGCCATCGCGGCGATGGCCGCGAGCGTCTGCGCGTCGGGCTCGTCGTTGACGAAGGTGTCGGCGAGGAACAGGGTGCGGTCCTCGAGCATCAGCGCGTTCATCGCGGCAAAGCACGGCGCGCCGGGCGCCAGCCCGATGATGTCGCGCACGTGCTCGACGTGCGCGTCGTAGCGCCCGACCAGGCCGCACAGCATCGCGTCGGCCTCGCCGCGGCGCACCATCAGCGCCGAGATCACGGTGTTGGAGCGCCGCACCGCCGCCTTGGCGATGTCGGGCGTCACGCCCTCGCGCGCCATCAGCACGCGGTACTCCTCCCAGTAGGCCCGATAGCGCGGATCGTCCTCGGGGTTCACCACCTCGAAGTCGGCGCCCATCTTCAGCCGCAGGCCGGCGCGCTCCAGGCGCATCTGGATCACCGCCGGCCGGCCCACGAGGATCGGCCGCGCGAGCCGCTCGTCGAGCACCACCTGCACCGCGCGCAGCACGCGCTCGTCCTCGCCGGCCGAATACACCACGCGCGCCGGCCGCGCCTTGGCCTGCGCGAACACCGGCCGCATGAACATGCCGGTCTGGTAGACGAAGCGCGTGAGCGACTGCGCGTAGGCGTCGAGGTCGGCGATCGGGCGCGTGGCCACGCCGGACTCGGCGGCGGCGCGGGCCACCGCCGGCGCGATGCGCAGGATGAGCCGCGCGTCGAAGGGCTTGGGGATGATGTAGTCGGGGCCGAACTTCAGCTCCTGGCCGGCGTAGGCGCCGGCCACCTCGTCGCTGATCTCGGCCTTGGCCAGCGCGGCGATCTCGCGCACGCAGGCGAGCTTCATCTCCTCGGTGATGCGCGTGGCACCGCAGTCCAGCGCGCCGCGGAAGATGTACGGGAAGCACAGGACGTTGTTGACCTGGTTCGGGTAGTCCGAGCGCCCGGTGGCGACGATGCAGTCGGGCCGCGCCTGCTTGGCGAGTTCGGGCCGGATCTCGGGCTCGGGGTTGGCCAGCGCCAGGATGATCGGCCGATCGGCCATCGTGGCCACCATCTCGGGGCTCAGCACGCCGGCAGTCGAGCAGCCGAGGAACACGTCGGCGCCCTTCATCACGTCGGCCAGCGTGCGGGCTGCGGTCTTCTGGCAGTAGCGCTGCTTGCTCTCGTCGAGCTTGCCGGCCTTCGCGTCGTCGCGCTCGTGGTGGATCACGCCGCGCGAGTCGACCACGAAGATGTTCTCGCGCCGCACGCCCAGCCCGACCATGATGTCGAGGCACGCGATGGCCGCGGCGCCGGCGCCCGAGGACACGAGCTTGATCGAGTCGATGCGCTTGCCCACGAGCTCGAGCCCGTTCAGCAGCGCGGCGCCGGAGATGATGGCCGTGCCGTGCTGGTCGTCGTGGAAGACCGGGATCTTCAGCCGCTCCTTGAGCTTGCGCTCGATGTAGAAGCACTCCGGCGCCTTGATGTCCTCGAGGTTGATGCCGCCGAGCGTGGGCTCGAGCGCCGCGATGATGTCGATGAGCTTGTCGGGGTCCTTCTCGGCCAGCTCGATGTCGAACACGTCGATGCCGGCGAACTTCTTGAAGAGGCAGCCCTTGCCTTCCATCACCGGCTTGGCGGCGAGCGGGCCGATGTCGCCCAGGCCCAGCACCGCGGTGCCGTTGGTCACCACGCCGACCAGGTTGCCGCGCGAGGTGTACTCGGCCGCGAAGGCCGGGTCTTCCTCGATCGCGAGGCACGGATAGGCCACGCCGGGCGAGTACGCGAGCGACAGGTCGCGCTGGTTGGCCAGCGGCTTGGTCGGCGAGACGGAGATCTTCCCGCGCGTGGGCGTGCGGTGGTACTCGAAGGCGGCGTCGCGCAGTGCCTGCTCCGCCGGGCTCAGCGGCTTGCCCATCGTTGTCTCCTCGTCGTGGTCGGCAACGGGGAGATTAGCGCCGAACGTGTCAGCCGGCGTAGCGCTTCATGAGAATCTCGATGGCGGGCAGCGTCTTGCCCTCCAGCACCTCGAGGAAGGCGCCGCCGCCGGTGGAGATGTAGCCCACGTCGGCCTCGATGCCGTACTTGGCGATGGCCGCCAGCGTGTCGCCGCCGCCGGCCAGACTGAAGGCCTCGCTGTCGGCGATGGCGCGCGCCAGGGTCTCGGTGCCCTTGGCGAAGGCGTCGAACTCGAACACGCCGACCGGACCGTTCCAGACCACCGTGCCGGCCGACCGGATCAGCGCGGCCAGCGCCTGGGCGGTCTGCGGACCGATGTCGAGGATCATGTCGTCGGCGCCGACCTCGGCCGCCGCCTTCACCGTGGCCGCGGCGTCGGCCTTGAACTCGCGCGCCACCACCACGTCGGTCGGGATCGGCACCTCGGCGCCGCGCGCCTTCATCGCCTGCATCACCGCCCTCGCCTCGCCCGCCAGGTCGGGCTCGGCCAGGCTCTTGCCGATCGGCAGGCC
>Ga0073934_10008404_pt1 | contig 13775 bp, 9 predicted proteins | sample LarsenN4metaG_FD_76834 | JGI IMG/M metagenome (GOLD analysis project Ga0073934, IMG submission 76834) | Hot spring sediment bacterial and archeal communities from British Columbia, Canada, to study Microbial Dark Matter (Phase II) - Larsen... ...
CACGGGCAGGAGCACAGCCAGCGCGGTGAATTGCGCGATTGTCTCCTCGAAGAGTCCCACTACCGCCGCGGCCAGGAAGGCCGTGGCAAGGTTAATCTGCAGCCACGGGAGCCGCTTCTTGACGGCGAAAGAAACCTTCGACAGCGCGCGCTCCTCCTTGCTGACGCCCACCATGCTCTGGATGTCGAGCGAGGCTTCCTGCTCGACGGCGCGCACCAGGGCATCATAGCGGATCGCGCCGAGGAGCCTGCCTTCCACGTCCACAACAGGGAGAGTCGTCAGCCGGTGGCGGTCGAAGATCTCGACGACTTCCTCACGGCTGGCCATGGCGATGACGTTCACGGTCGAAATCCTCACCAGTTCTTCGAGGCGCTTGTCGCGCGGCGCCGGGACGAGGTCCTGGAGGGGAACGGAGCCGACCAGAAGGCCCTCGCCGTCCACCAGCAGGATGTCGTGAACACGCCGCCGCCCGAGCGCGCGCAGCCGCTCCATCACCTGCTCGACGGTGGCGTCAACGCGGAACGAGGCGACCCGAGGGTCCATGAGTGACCCCGCGGTGTCGGGCGGATAGGTCAGCAGGGCGGTAAGCTCGAAGGCGGCTCGCGGGTTGAGACTGGCGAGGCGTCGCTGCCGGATTTCTTCGTTTAGCCGGAGCAGCAGCGGCGCCGTGCGGCTGGGATCCACGGTCTCGAGCAGGAAGCGCGCGCGGGCGTCGTCGACTCGCTCGAGGACCTGCGCGGCGGTCTGCGGGCTGAGGCGCTCGAACACGGCGGCCGCCGTGGGCGGCGCAACCTGCTGCAAGAGCCGCACCGTCTCTTCAAGCGGCAGCGTCTCGAGCCGGCTGGCGGCATCGTCGGGATGCATCTGAAAGAAACTCTCGATCACGGAGCCGAGCACGGTTTCAGGGGATGCGGTCATAGGGGGTCTCCATTGCGAGGAGCGGCAGGCTCGCCGACGTCACTTTGCGCCGCCGCCGCCCGGACGGGCAGCGTCAGCAGTTCCATGAACTCGGAGACGCCGATCCAGTAGAGCTCGCCCATAGCGAGCAGCACCTCCCAGCTTTCCATCAGGCGGCCGTCCTTTTCGGTGGAGCGGCGCATCTGGCGGATGAGGCGCTGGCGGATCATGCCGAGGAACACGCCGTTGCGGTCGACTACGGGGAGCGCGTCGAAGTCGCGCCAGCCGGGGTGGCGGAGCAGCGCGACGAGATCCATGTCGGCGGCCAGCGCCGTCACGTCTGTGTGCATGAACGAACCGACGGGGGCGGAGGGGTCGGCGCTCATGAGCTGGCGAAGGTCCATGACGCCGGTGAGCTTATGGTCGCGATCGACGACATAGATGTAATAGAAGACGCTGCCGGGATCGTGCCGGATCAAGAGATCGACCTGCTCGGCGGTGACGTCCTCGGGGACAGCGGGCGCCATCGGGTCCATAAGGGCGCCGGCGGTGTTCTCGGGATACTGGAGCAGAAGGCCGGTGGGGCGCGCGATGCTTTCAGGCAGCAGCGCGAGAAGGGTTTCGTTCGCGGGCGGGCTCATCTGCCGCAGCAAGCGCACCGTGGTGTCCATGGGAAGCTCGGCAAGGATGGCCGCGGCGTGCTCGGGGTTCATCGCGCTCAAGCAGGCCGAGCTCGCGAGCGTGGCCATGCGCTGCACAGCCGCCGCCGCAGCATCGGGAGCGATGGTCTCGAGCAGGGCAGCGGCCTCGGCGGCGGGGGTCAGCTCGATGATGCGCGCGGCATCGTCGGGATGCGCCTGAAAAAAAGAGGTGACGAGAACTTCTTCGGATCGCATGACGATTGTAATTCGTGTCGCAAATGCAAGAACAAACGCGAAGCTCACGGCGAGGAGCGCTACTCGCAGTTGGACATCTGTGGCCGCTCCATTACTGTCGCGGCTCTGATTTACTTGCCGGAGCGCACCACTTCCTTTTCGCGGCTGATGAGCACCGAGGCCTCCTCGCTAAAGCGGCGGGCCGGGACCAGCACCTGGCCTTCGGCGGTCTCGAGAATGACTTCAGTGCGGGTGATCTCGAGGATGCGGCCCTGCACGCTGCCGATGCGAACGATCTGGCCCGGACGATAGTTCTTCATCAGGTAGTGCGCGGAGATGATGTTGCTCGCGGCGAGTCCCGAGCCCAATCCGAATGCCAGAGCCGCGCCGCCGAAGGCCGTGGCGAAAATGATCGCGATGATCACGGTAAGCAGAGTGCTCTGGATGCCGATCTGCTCGGCGCCGACAACGAATGCCATGAAGAACACCAAAATCTGGACGGCGCGTCCGAAAACGTTGCCGTCCCGAACGCCCGCTTTGGCCGCGGCGGTCGAGACTGCCGAGAAGGCCATGTTTCCGGCAAGAAAGCCCGCGAGCACGATGAATAGACCCAGCAGCAGGCGCGGGAGATAAGCGACGAGGCTGTTGGCGAGGGACGTGAGCACTGGCAACTGGAGCCGCTCGGCCGCTTCGGCGAAGAAGAACAGCAGGATGATCCAGAAAACTCCGCCGCCCACCAGCCAAACGACGCGCTGCCGGAAGCCGGAGCGTTCGAGCGCGCCGCCCACGGCTCGATTTCGCGTCAGCCTCGTGGCTGCCACCGTGAGAACGCGCTGCAGAAAGGCCTTGGCGAGAAATGCCAGAGCCAGTCCGATGAGCATCAGAAGGAGAGCGGTCAGCAGAGCGGGCATGAGCGCGGGGATGCTCTCGACAACATCCGCAACCGCTTGCCGCCAGGCCTCGAGCATGACTCCTCCGGTGACCTACATCGGACCTATGTTGGCATAGTACCAGAAAGTAGAAGGGGTGTTAGCTGTCAGGTGCTAGCAGGTGGAACGCAGGGAATTGGGAGAACGCTAGTCATCGCCGCCGGAGCGGGCAGGATGAAGCAGGGCGTGAAAGCTGGAGACCAGCGCGGCACGGATATCGAAGGTGAGACTGAGCAGAGCGGGAACCAGGAAGAGCGTAAACACGGTAGAAACGATGAGGCCGCCCACCACGACGCTGCCCAAGCCGCGGTAAAGCTCGGAGCCTGCGCCTGGAAACAGCACCAGGGGAAGCATGCCGAAGACGGACGTTCCGACAGTCATGAAGATCGGGCGGATGCGGTTCGAGACCGACTCGCGGATGGCGGCGTGAGGCTCCATGCCTTCCAGCCGAATGTGGTTCAGGCTTTGGTGAACGATCAGAATGGCGTTGTTCACGACGGTTCCGACAAGGATGAAGAAGCCAAGCATGGTGAGCACGTCGAGCGCCTGGAAGGTGAAGCGGTTCATCAGCGCAAGCCCCAGAATGCCGCCGAGACCCGCCAGCGGTACGCTGAACATGATCACGAACGGGTAGAGAAAACTCTCGAACAGAGAGGCCATCAGCAGGTAAGTGATGATGATAGCGAGAAGAAAATTCCACTGCAGCGCCTCTCCCGTCTGCGTCAGCTTGTCGGCGGCGCCGCTTAAAGAAACTCGGTACAGGCCGCCCAGCAGACCTTCCTGGCGGAGCGGGTCGAGTATCTGAGTCTGGATCAGGTTCATGGCCGTCTCGAGCGGCATCTGCTCGGAGGGAGTGACCTGAATAGTGACGGCGCGGCGGCGCTCGCTGTGATTGATGGTTTGCGGGCCGTTATTGACTTCGGAAATCTCGGCAACCGAGCCGAGGGTAACGAGTTGGCCATTGGGCGCGGCGATGGGAAGCCGCTGCAGCAGGTGCGTGCGGCGCTCGAGGTCGGCTTCGGCAATGACGCGGAGGTCGATCTCGCGGCCTTCATGCTGGTAGTCGCTGGCGCGCGCGCCGTCGACGAGAGCGCTCACGGCGAAGCCGAGGTCGCGGTTCGAGATACCGAGGGCGGCGGCACGCAGGCGGTGCGTCTGCACACGGACTTCCGGATTTCCGAGGTCGAGGCTGGGACGCGGGAAGGCTTGTGCGCCGGGCAGATTCTGGAACGCGCCCGTCATGACGCGGAAACCGATCTGGATCAGCCTGTCGAGCTCGGGTCCGGAGATTTCGACGTCAATGTTGCGGCCCTCGCCGATGCCGGGCTGAAAGATACTCGCCTGCTGGACGAAGGCGATCGCGCCGGGAACCTGGAATCCCGCGCCCTGCATGACGGGACCGAGCTCCGTCACGCGCAGCGGATCGTTCGAGCGCGCTCCCATGAAGGCCATGTTGCGCATCGAAACGAAGAAGAAGTCGCGCACACCTCCGCCGGGCATGGCGAGAGCCTCGGGAGAGCCCGGCGCCGCCTCCCACATTGGCCGCAGGGGCTCGTCGAGCACTCCGTGCAGAGACGACATCTCATCGAGGCTCAGGCCCGGCGGCGGGAGCATCATTCCGAACATGAAGTTGTTGTTGCCGACCGGCAGGTATTCTGTCTCCGGCATCAGCCAGTAGCTGAGTCCGAGCGAGGCGCCTGTCAAGAGGACGATCACCGCCAGCCGGCGGATGACCGAGCGGTTGATCCAGCCTACCGTGTGGCCTGTGCCGCGAATGAAACCGCTGCCGAGATGGGCGAGTCCGAAAAGGTTCTGAAAGCCGAAACGGCTCGGGTTCGGCTGGGCGGCGCGCAGAATCTTCGCCGAAAGGCTGGGAATCACGGTGATTGAAACGATCAAGCTCAAGCCCACGGCGAAGCTGATGCCGAGCGCGATGTCGCCGAAGAGCTGGCCCACCTCCTCTTCGATAAACAGCACGGGGACGAATACGGCGACGGTAGTAAGCGTGCTGGCCAGGACGGCGCCCCAAACCTCGCGCGCGCCGTCGTAGGCTGCGTCGAAGCGCGACTTGCCCATCTGGCGGTGCCGATAGATATTCTCAAGCACCACAATGGAATTGTCGACGACCATGCCGACCGCAAACGCCATGCCGGCCAGGCTGATGACGTTCAGCGTTCGCCCGAAAACGTACATCATCAGAAATGATCCGACGATGCTGATCGGTATCGCGAGGGCGATCACCAGAGTGCTCGTGAAGCTGCGCAGGAAGAGCAGCAGGACGAAAACGGCCAGCAAGCTGCCTACGTAGAGACTCTCCTGGACAAGGTTGATGGAGCTTTCGATGTAGTCGGTCTCGTCATACACCTGGGTAAGCCGCAGGCCCCGCGGGAGCAGCAGGTCGTTATTCAGGCGCTCGACTACCTGCCGCAGGCCGTCCATCACGGTGATGATGTTAGCCCCGGGCTCCTTGAGAGCGTTGAGCGCGATGACCTGACGGCCTTTGTGGAAGACGCGGGCGTCGGCCTCGCGGTAGCCCAACTCGACGCGGGCCACGTCTTTCAGATAGACCGGGACGTTGTTGCGAATAGAAACGACGATGTCCTCGACGTCCTGTGGTGAGGAGTATTCGCCGACCGTGCGGACGAGGTAGCGGCGCTTGCCCTCGTCGAAGTCGCCGCCGCTGTAGTTGCGATTCTCGCGCTCGAGGGCGTCGCGAAGCTGGCTCATCGTGACGGCGCGAGCCGCGAGGCGCGCGGGGTCGACGATCACGTGCATCTCCTGCTCGCGGCCGCCGTAGATACTCGACAGTGCGACGCGGGGAACGCGCTCGAACTCCGGCTTGATGGAGTCATCCACGAAGGACCAGAGCGTCGAGATGTCGCCCTCGTAAGAACCGGCTTCTGCAGATCCTTCCTGGGCGGGGCTCAGGACGAACCAGGCGCTGGCGTTCGAGTTGACGTTGACCGAGCGGATCACCGGACGGTCGGCGTCGGAAGGGTACGCGGGGACCTGTTCGAGGCTGTTCGAGACCTTGAGCAGCGCCGTATCGAGATCCGTTCCCACCTGAAACGTGAGCGTGATGGTGCCTTCGCTGTCGGCGCTAGAGCTTTCGATTTTGACCAGACCTTCGACGGATTTAAGCTGCTCCTCCTGCTCGTCCACTATGTCGCGCTCGACTTCCTGCGGGCTGGCGCCCGGCCACCGTGTTGTGACGGTGATCTCCGGCTGCACGACGTCGGGAGTGAGCTGAATCGGGAGGCGCGTCAAGCCAATCACACCGAACATGGCCAAAAGGATGACGCCGACGGTCGTAGTAATGGGGTAGCGGATGGAATCGTGGATGAGCTTCATGGCAGGGGGTACTCCTGCACTTCGCCGCGCACGGACTGGCCCGGCTGGAGGCGCTCGTTGCCGCGCGTGACTACTTTCGTCCCGGGCTGGATCGGGCCGCGCACCTCGATCCAGGAGCCGACCGCCTGCCCGGTCTCGACCGGTTGTGGGTTGACAGTACCGTCGCCGTTCAGCAGAAAGACAAGCTGCTGCGAGCCACGCCGGACTAGCGCGTCCTTGGGAACGATTGTGGCCTGCACTGACTGGCCGACAGGAAAAGAAACCTGCGCCAGCATCCCGACTCCGACGCGGCCATCCGGGTTGGGAATGCTGATCTTCAACGGAAAGGTCCTGGCCTGCGGGTCCGCGGTCGGGAGAATTGTCTGAATGCGGCCCGTGAGCGTGGTCCCCGGCAAGGCGTCAAAGCTAACGCTCGTCGCCGCCCCGGTGCGGAGGCTCCGGAAATAGCGCTCAGGAACGTCCACGCGGACCTCGAGCTCGCTTACGGAAATGATCTCGACGACGGGAGCGCCTATGCTGAGCCACTGCCCGACTTCGGTGCGCTCCGCCGCTACGACGCCGGCCAGGGGAGAGATGATAGTGCTCCGCTCGATATCTTCATTGATGCGCGCGATGTTGGCCGTAAGCTGCTCGACGCGACCTTTCCAGGCGTCGACTTCGAAAAAGCGATCGTCAAACTGGTCGCGGGGCATGACGCCGGCTTCGAGCAGCTCGCGGGCGCGCTCGAGATGAGCTTCCGCCTGCTTGAGGCGGGCTTGGGCCTCGCGAAGCTGCGCTTCCACGGTGTTTCTGTCGAGCTCCAGGGTCGCCGTTCGCAGGCGCGCCAATGGCTGGCCCTTCTCCACACGCTGTCCTTCGCGCGCAAGAAACTCGACGACCATGCCCGCCACTTCGCCGGCAACCAGGCTGCGCGTTGGCGTCTCAACCGTTCCGGGAAGAACCACCGACTCCCGTACCGGGTGTCGCCGCGCTTCGGTGTAGCGTACGGGACTCGGCGGCATCTCCTGGCGCTGGCCGCGCAACCCTCCGGGAAGCAGCAAGAGAAGTCCGGCCAGCAGGAGACTGAACGGACCGCTTGTCCGGAAGCGAAATTGAGGTGTCGTTCTGCTCGCCGTTTCGGCTCTGATGATGTTCGCGGCTAACACTACAACCTCGTCGAGATGATCCGGCGCGTGAAGAGCGCTGGATTTTCTATGATACCCGGAAAAGCAGGTTTTGCGGGAAGAGAGAGGTGCGTGCGCCCTAATCGACGGCCGAACCGGCGAGGCCGAACCCCCCACTCACGAAAACGGACTTGACTCTGTAGTGCACTACAGAGATAATACCTCGCGGCAGCAATCTTGACCAGAGTGCGTGTGGTTTGCGGCGCCCCATTCAAGCCGCCGCGCTAACCAGAGGCGCCAGTAGGCGCAGGCCTAGGGGCCTGTCCTGAAGAAACCGGAGAGCAGTTCGGAGAGGAGCAGAATTTTATGCTGGCTCGACAGAGTCGTAAGCTTTGCGTCGTTGCGCTGGTGGCCGTTGCCACAGCGATCTTTCATCTTCCGCAGACGCTGTCGGCGCAGGCCGACCTGAACAACGGAAATGTCGTGGGACAGGTGCTTGACGCCTCGGGCGGAGCCATCGTGGGAGCGCAGGTGACGGTGCGCAACGTGGGGACGAACTACAGCCGCACCACCGCTACCGACGGTGCCGGGCGCTACGCCGTGGGCCCGGTGCCGATTGGAAGCTACGAGGTAACAGTCAGGCCGGCGAATCTCGAAGCCTCCACCCAGCAGGTGTATGTTTCACTCGGCGGGCGAGCGTCGGCGAACTTTACGGTCGGCGTGCAGGCGGTGCGCGAGTCCATCGACGTCGTGGCCGATGCCCCGGCCGTGATCGAGCCGACCCAGACTTTCTCGAAAGCGGTATTGACGGCGGTGCAGCTTCGCAACATTCCGGCGCCCGGACGGCGTATCAAGAACCTGTTCCTGCTCACGCCTGCCACACAGATCGAGCCGGAGTGCGGCGGCTTCTCCATCTCCGGGCAGAAGGGCGTGTACACCAGCTTCAACGTGGACGGAGGCGATTACACCAGCTCACACTACTGCGGGCACGTGGAAATGACTCCGACGATCTCGGTTGAAGCCATCCAGGAGCTGCAGGTCCTCCGCAGCACGTTCTCGGCGGAGTACGGGCGCTCGACGGGCGGTATCGTCAATCTGGCTACGCGGTCGGGAACCAACCAGCTTCACGGCACGAGCTTTTACCTGGCGCGCAACGAGTCGCTGACCAAGGTGGATCCCTTCAAGCGGGAGCAGATCGGCATGGGACAGCAGTTCGGCGGCTCGATCGGCGGGCCGATTCGCGCCGACCGCACGTTCTTCTTCAGCGCGGCGGAATTTCAGTACAATGACAAGCCGCTGGACGTGCTCTACGAGCAGCTGGACGTACAGAACCTGCGCAACACCCCAGGCGGGCAGACGCTTCTGTCGGTCGCCCCGGAGCAGAGCCTTACGTCGACCAGCGAGTTGCAGTCGACCGTGAACCGTATCGACCACCATTTGAATGACAACAACAATCTGACCGTGCGATTCGACTTCACGCGCAACTCGATCATGGGGGTGGTCGGCTCGTTCATCAACACCAATGGCCTAGGCGCGGGCTCGGTTACAAACCGCGACGTAACCAACGCGTCTCCGACGAGCAACCGCACCAATTTCACGGGAATGGTGCAACATACCTCGGTGCTGTCGCCGAGCACGGTCAACCAGTTCCGCTACGCTGTGGCGAGCGAGTACCGGCCGTGGGAACCGGGAGACGGCCCGGAGGTGACGGTGAACAACGCCGGCCAGACGCTCGCGATCTATGGACCGCAAGGCACGGGGTTGAGCTACGGCAACGTAGGCTACAAGTTCTCCGACCTGCGGAACCAGTTCGTGAACAACTTCTCGATCATCACCGGCGCGCACACGCTGCGTGTGGGCGTCGATGCTAACCTGGTGAATTCGGAGGTGCGATTCAACCCGGGCTACAACGGGGTCTACCGGTTTGACAGCCTCGCCGGGTATCTGGCCAGGGATCCGGGGCCTACCGGCGCTTACTCGCAGTTCGCGGGCTCGGGCGTTACCACACCGCACAAGCACCAGATCGCGTTCTACGTGCAGGATGAATGGCGAGTAGGCCGAGGGCTCACTTTGAGTCCGGGGTTCCGATATGAGATGGCTCTACTGCCGGACTACGAGCCGGCGACGCTGCCGTCGCGCCGCTTTGCGACTGAGCCGATCCCGGACGACAAGGAGATGTTCGGCCCCCGCATGGGTCTGGCTTGGGACATCGGCCAGAATGCCAAGACGGTGTTCCGCGCCGCTGCGGGCGTCTTCTATGCTCCGCCGTACATCACGCTGTGGGAGCAGGCAATCGTGTTCAACGGCGGTAATCCGGAGCTGGGACGTACGGTTAACGTCAACAACTCGCGTGCTAATCCGAATGTTGTGCGTGATACGTTTGGCGCGCTGGGGCTTAACCTGGCCGAGGCATCGTTAGATAGCTTGCCCGTCTTCACACCTGAACAGATCGCTCAGCTTCCCTTAGCCACGCAAGCCGTTTACTTTATGGAGCCTGATTTCAAACTCGCGCGCTCGTTCCAGTACCGCGTTGCGCTGGAGCGGGAGATCGCACAGGGCTTCACTGCCACCATCGACTACACGACTATCAACACTACTCGCATGGACCGGGTTCGCGATACCAACTTGGCGCCACCGGTTCGAGACGCACAGGGCCGGCCGATTTTCAGTACCGCTGCTCGCCCGAATCCAAACTTCGGGTCCATCTACATCACGGAGGCGTCCGCTCGCGGCTTCTACCGCGGCATGACGGCATCCATGAACTTGCGCCGCTCGCGGTTCGTGATCGACGGTGCGTACACGCTGAGCTACAACAAGGGCTACGACGAGCACGAGAATGGCGGCGTGAGCAGTCCGTTTTATGAGAATGCGTACGATCTGAACAACGAATATAGCTGGACCCAGATTGACCAGCGACATCAGTTCGCTTCGAGCGCGGTGTTCTTCCTGCCGATGGGGTTCGAGGTTTCCACCGTGAACCGGTTCAACACGGGCCGGCCCTTCAGTCCTCGGACGGGCATTGATTCCAATGGGGATGGTACAAATAATGACCGTCCCCTGCTGAACGGATATCCGGTTCCGCGCTACACGTTCCGCAACAAGGGATTCCGGGACACCAGCCTGCGCGTGCAGAAGTCATTCGCGCTGCCGAACGAGCGCGGCCGGATCACGTTCTCGACCGAGTTCTTCAATCTGCTCGATTTTGATAACGTCGAGATCGGGTCGAACCAGTTCACCTATTGCTCGAACGCAGCCGGCAGCCAGAATACGACGGCCAACTGCTCGTTAGACCGGCCTGCCGCGAACCTGAATTTCGGTCGGGTCCGCGATTCCAATACGGGCGAGTACTTGACCAACGGCACGCTGCGGACGACGCCGTTCCAGGTGCAGCTGGGACTGCGGTTCGAATTCTAGGAAGCCGTTGAAAGCGCCCAGGCGCTGTCGTTCTGAGAAGACCGAGACGACGCGGCTTCATTGCTGACAGTCGAGGAAAAGGCCGAGGTCGAGCGCTGGTTCGAAAAGGGGCTGAACCCTCAGATCAATCAGCTCTTGAACTCGCAGCTTTTGAACCCGGCGGCTAAGCCGGCAAAATAAGACGGCCGGTTTGAGGACATCTGAATGCCAGGAAAGCGCGAGTGGAGTGCTGTGCGAGCCCCCGGCCACCCCAGACGCGGAGGCCTGCTCCTCATCGCGGCGCTCCTGGCAAGCGGCTCGCTCCAGGCGCAGGAGAGCGTCCTGGACCAGCTCAAGGCTCGGTTCAACGAAGATCAGGGCGTGCTGCGGCTGGTGGTGCTGGTGTCCCCGACGTGCCCGGAGTGCGTCAGCGGCGCGGAGTGGGTTGACGACTACGTGATGAAGCGTTATCCGGAACTGGCGCTGCGCGTGTATGCGGTGTGGTACGAGATGTATCCGGGTGACTCGCCGGACGATTTCCCCGCCGCGCGGCGGCTTATGCCGGACCGCCGCGTGACCCACTGGTGGGACCCGAGCAAAGATGTGGGGCGCTGGTTCACGAAGGTGGCGCAGACCAACCTGCGCGGGGAGATCCAGTGGGATGCGTTTTATCTTTACGGTGAGCAGGCCACGTGGGGAGAAGAGCCGCCGTCATCTCTCCTGACCTGGGGACGCACCATTTTGAGGGATCGAAAAAAACTGTCAGATGAGATTGCGCGACGGGCAGGGCCTCCGACCCAGCCGGTCATCCGGCTAGCCGCTCCGGGCAACTGATCGCGCCACCGCAAGAGTGTCAGTCGCGTTTACCAAAGGAAACGAGGAGAGCGCCATGGCCGAGAGAAGAAGAGAGTCTGCCAGCTTCGTTCTGGGTTTGCTGCTCGCCCTTGCGGGGAATCTTCTCGTGGCGCAGAACGCCGTTGCCCAAGACGGCAGTCAAGCCGGCGCCGGCGAAATCTTTTGGTACAAGGACCTGAACGAGGCTATCGCGGCTGCGCAGCAGACCAATCAGCCGATCTTGGTTGATTTCTGGGCGGACTGGTGCGGACCGTGCAAGATCATGGACGCCGAGGTCTACACAAACCCCGCCCTGGTCGCCGCATTTCGCGAGAAGATGATCGGTTTGCGTATTCACTTCGACCTGCAGCCGGAGATGGTGCGCAAGTTCGAGGTTCCGGCGCTGCCGTTTCTGGTGTTCACGAATTCTTACGGCACGCCGCTGCTCGAGCACCGCGGCTTGCTCGAGGCCGAGGACATGACCACCGTCATCAAAGCTTTCCCCGCCGACCTGACCGAGATCAACCGGCTCGACCGCCGTTTGCAGGAGGATAGAAACCACTTCCCGGCGCTTCGTGATATGGGTCAGCGGCTGCGCGAGGTCGGCTTTTATCAGGCCAGTTCCGGCTTTTATGAAAGAGCGCTGCGGCACAACGACGCCAGGCGGGACCCCGCGCAGCGCGAGCCGATCCTTTACTCGATGGCGCTCAACTCGCTTGCACTCCAGGACGGCGACGCCGCGGCCTCCTCGCTCGAACGCTGCCTCAAGGAGTTTCCGCAAAGCGTCCGCAAGCCGGATTTCCTCCTCTCGCTCGGGCGCGCCTACATTCTCAAGGAGGATCGGAACCGCGCCAAGCGCTCGCTTGATACATTGGTCAAAGAATTCCCGCGAACTCCCGCCGCGCAGGCCGCGCAGGAGTTGCTGAGCACGCTGTAGAAGAGCACTCGCCCGAGTACGGGCAAGTCCCGTGTTCCTTACCCCTGCGTGGCTGCTGGGCATTAGCGCGGCTGCCTGCCTGCCGCCTCAAAGTTTCTTCCGGTAGTTGACGCAGCGGTCCACGACCTCAAAGCCGAGTGCCTCGTGCGCGCGCTGCGAGAGTTCGTTGCCAATCCAGGTGTCGGAGGCCATCTCGCGACAGCCTTGCGACCGGGCCCAATCCTCCGCGGCAGTCATCAGCGCCTTTCCGATCCCCTGATTCCGCCAAGCCTCCTCCACAAACCATCCTTCCAGGAAGCCCACCGGTCGCGCGGGATCACACCCGTCAGCGTGTGAGCGCAGTCCCACCTCGAGAAAGCCGACCGGCTCGCCGCGTGATTCCGCAACGAGGATCACCAGAGGAAGCGTTCCGAAGCGGCCGCTCAAGATGGCGTCTACTTCTTTGGCGTGATTCTCGGCAGGCCATTCGGGCCACAGCAGGGCGCGCATCCTCGCAAGGTGCAGGCGGTCATCAGGCCGCGCGAAACGGATGGTTGCCGGTTCCATATCACCCTTCAGGATAGAGCATCCGGTTCGCTGCGGATATCTTTCCATTCGGCGCGATTCTGGAGTAGACTCGCGTTCTCCGGAACTCTGCGGGAGTTGTGAAGACCATGGCGCGCGACCTGATTCTGGAAGGCAACTGCTGGAAGTTCGGGCACAACATCCCGACGGACATGATCACGCCGACGCACCTGGTCTTCAAGGGAATGGCCGAGATGGCTCAGCATGTCTTGGAGTCGGCGAATCCGGATTTCCCAAAGAAGGTCCAGCGCGGCGACATCATCGTAGCGGGCCGGAATTTCGGCTGCTCGTCCGGGCGCGCGATCGCTCCGAAGGCGATTCTGGCAACGGGCGTGGCGGCGGTGGTCGCCGAGTTTTTCTCGCGCACGTTCTACCGCAACGGCTTCGAAGTCGGGCTGCCGCTGGTCGAAGCGCCGGGTATTCACGAGCTGGTCGAGACGGGTGACCGCCTGCACTTGGATGTCGCGCGCGGGACCGTCGAGAATCTCACTTCGGGCAAGTCGCTGCAGGGGATGCGCGCGCCGGAGTTCCTCATCGAGATGCTCGCCGCGGGCGGATTGATCCCGCTGCTCAAGACCGGCTCGAAGCTCCTGACACTGAACGGCGCGACGAAATGAGGGAGCGGGCGCGTGACGCTGCCGCTAACAAACAATGTTGCTGCTAACGAACAATGATGTCGAGCGGGCGCTCGTGCCCGAGGAGGCGATTGCCGCGACAGAGAGCATCTACCGCGAGATCGCTGAAGGGAAAGCCATCAACCGGCCTCGCACGATGACCTACCTGCCGACCCATTCGAAGGCGAATCCTGATTTCCAGTACCGCTGCAAGTCGCAGGAGGGCGGCAGCGCCGAGTGCGGCGTGTGGGCGCTGCGCATCACGTCCGATATGGCTG
>Ga0073934_10008406_pt1 | contig 13773 bp, 7 predicted proteins | sample LarsenN4metaG_FD_76834 | JGI IMG/M metagenome (GOLD analysis project Ga0073934, IMG submission 76834) | Hot spring sediment bacterial and archeal communities from British Columbia, Canada, to study Microbial Dark Matter (Phase II) - Larsen... ...
CATAAGGAGCTAAGGCCGCTGTGGGCCGCACCTCCGGTGCGCACTGCAGCTGAGCCAAAAACTCCTGGCTCGCCAATCCGGGAAGAACGGCCGATCTCGGGGCGCGTTCGACGCGCGCGTTGCGGAGCGATCCGCAGCGTCACTTAGAGACTACCTCGGCGCGTCCGACGCGCCCCGCCTCCTGGCGCCAGATCGCCAGGTCGCCAGGTCCGCCAATCGGAAGGCGCGCGCCGACCGGTCCGTTCTCGCACGCGTCACGACTGGCGATTTGGCGATCGGGCAAGAGATCGGGTCGCGTCGCTCGCAAGCTATGCACGCGACGCAGCGTCAACATTGCGTGCTCAGCGCGCTGGGCGCAGCATGGCGCCAAGGGGGGAAGCATGCGAATTGCACTCTTTGCGGCGATCTCCGCGTCGCTTATCGGCGGGGCTCAAGCCCAGGTTAGCGAAGCCACGCGCGCAGCCAATGCCGAGATATCGCAGACGCTGCCGTGGGGCGACCGCGAGGACGAAGACTTTGCAACGCGAGGATTCATTGCAGCTTGGGGCGAGCCCCAGATTCGAGCGGCGGACGGACGCGTCGTCTGGGATTTCAGGGCGTACGATTTCCTGCGCGGCCCCGCGCCGGAAACGGTGAACCCCAGCCTTTGGCGCCATGCCGGCCTGCTCGCACGCGCGGGCCTCTTTCAAGTGCGCGAGCGCGTCTATCAAGTGCGGGGCTTCGACGTGTCGAACATGACGATTGTCGTGGGCGATACGGGCCTCATCATTGTCGATCCGCTCACCAGCATGGAGACAGCGCAGGCGGCGCTTGAGCTGGCGCGTCGCCACATCGGCGATCTCCCGGTGCGGGCTGTGATCTACACGCACAGCCACGTCGATCATTTCGGCGGCGTGCGCGGCGTCGTTTCGGCGGAAGATGTCGCGGCCGGCCGCGTCGACATTATCGCGCCCGAAGGCTTCATGGAGCACGCGGTCACCGAGAATGTGATCGCCGGCAACGCGATGGGAAGGCGCGCCCAATATCAGTTTGGCGCAGCGCTTCGCCCTGGCCCCGAAGGGCAGATGACGTCCGGCATCGGCATCGGCATTTCCGCGGGCACATTCACGCTCATTCCTCCGACACGCACCATCGCGCGCACGGGCGAGACGATCTCGATCGACGGCGTTCGCATCGAGTTCCAGGTGACGCCGGAAACCGAGGCGCCGGCGGAAATGAACTTCTTTTTCCCCGATCTCGGCGTGCTTTGCCTTGCTGAAAACGCGAACGCCACCATGCACAACGTGCTCACGCCGCGCGGCGCCCTGGTGCGCGATGCTAAGGCGTGGGCGGATTATCTGACGGAAGCCCTGCGGCTTTATGGCGATCGCACGGAATACATGGTGACGAGCCATGCCTGGCCGCGCTTCGGGCATGACCGCGTCGTCGATTTCATCGCCAGCCATCGCGACGCATACAAGTATCTGCACGATCAGACAGTGCGGCTGATGAACGCTGGCTACACCGATCGCGAGATTGCCGAACAGGTGCGCCTGCCCGAGCCACTCGCATCGCGTTGGTTCAACCGCGGCTATTACGGCACGATGATGCACAATTCGCGCGCGGTGTATCAGCGCTACATGGGCTGGTACGACGCCAATCCAGCGAACCTTTACCCGTTGCCGCCGGAAGAGGAGGCGATGCGCTTCGTGCGCGCGATGGACGGCGCCGAGCGCGTGCTTGCGGAAGGGCGCCGCGCGTTCGACGAGGGCGATTACCGGTGGGCGGCTCGCGTGCTCAATCACCTGATCTTCGCCGAACCGGAGCATCGCGAAGCGCGCACGCTGCTGGCGCGCACGCATCGGCAAATGGCGTACCAGGCAGAGAGCGCGATCTGGCGCAACATGTATCTGATGGCGGCGCAGGAGTTGGAGAACGGAATCGCACAACGCGGCGCAGGCGTGCAAAGCGTAGATCTCGTGGCGGCGACGCCGACGTCGTACGTTCTCGATCTCCTGGCCGTGCGTCTCAATCCCGAACGGCTTGGAACGCGCCGCTTTGCATTCAACCTGGTCTTCCCCGAGCGCAACGAGCGTTTTGCCGTCACCATCTCCAACGGCGTCCTGGTGCACGAAGCCAACGTCAGTTTGGCGGATGCCCCTACCGTCACCGCTGCGCGGCGAGATTTCCTCCAAGCGATGGCGACGCAGTCCATGCGACGCGCCGTGTTATCCGGAAGCGTGCGCATCACCGGCGATCGCCGCGCTCTTGAAGGTCTGGGCGAAGTGTTCGATACGCCAGACCCGAACTTCGCGATCGTCACGCCTTAATGCCGCTGCTCGCTCGACCCTCCAGTCCAAGGCCTCGCCGGCCGCGCCAGATGGCAACGGCGCCGTCTATGGCCATCGTCGGCGCGACTGTGGAGGCGAGGCTCTGCGGCGTCACGGTGACCGCCTTGCCCGAGGGCGCCCTGTGGATCGCCGACGCAAAGGCGCTCGTCGTTTCCGATCTCCACCTGGAGAAGGGCTCTTCGTTCGCGCTTCGCGGCCAGATGCTGCCGCCTTACGATACGCACGCCGTCCTGCTGCGGCTCACCGATCTCATGCTGCGCCTGTCGCCGGACATCATCGTGTCCCTCGGCGATTCCTTTCACGACGGCGCCGGCCCCGCGCGCATGGACGCGCGCGACCGCACGCTCTTGGGCGTGCTCATGTCGCGCTGCGACTGGGTGTGGGTCGAGGGCAATCACGACGGGCGCGCACCTGAGACCCTTGGCGGCGTGGTGCGCGATGTGCTGCATCTGGGGGCGGTGGTGCTGCGGCATCATCCCACCAATGGCGCAGCGCCGGGCGAGATCGCCGGCCATCTGCATCCTTGCGCCAAGGTGGCCGGCAGAGGAGGCAGCGTGCGCAAGCGCTGTTTTGCATTGGGGCGCGATCGCCTGGTGATGCCGGCGTTCGGCGCGTTCACCGGCGGACTCAATATTTGCGACGAGGCGTTTGCGCCGGTTTTTCCGGACGGCGCAACCGCGCTCGTGTTGGGCAGAGACAAAGTATTGCCTGCGCCGATGCAGCGGCTGCTGCCGGACTAGAACCTGTGCAGCGCCGTCGCGAGCGGGATGAGCAGACAGACAATCATCGCGCCGCCGGTGAGGACGCGGCGCAGGAGGGGGTACCAGTCCGGGGCGCCGGCGTCGGCGGCGCTGCGATGGTCCCACACGTATTGCGCCGCAAAGAGGCCCGCGAAGGCGGAGGCGGCGCCGACGGCGGCTGGAACGAAGACGACGAACAGCGCCAGAGCCCAGCCGGCGAGCGAGGGCAGCGCGCTGAAGAAAAGGCGGAGCGCACTGGGCGCCTCCGGCGCGCGCATGAACTCGAAACCGCAGCGTACGCCGCCGAGAAACGACAGCAGCGCCGCCGCGTAGATGGCGAAGCTGAATGCGCCGAGCAGCGCCGTGGAGGCATGCTGCGAGAGGGACACGAGCGCCGAAACGGCGAGCGGCGCAAGGCCAAGGAAACCGAATCGCAGCGCCGCGCGCGGCAGGAAAGGATACGGCTGTGTCACGTGCGGCGGAACAGCAATGCGGCGATCCAGCCGAAGAACAGCGCCAGCAATACGGTGACGACGCCGTACAAGAAGGACTGCGTCGTCGCCAGATCGTGGATGCGCCGCTCGATGCCGACGCGCGAGACGCTCACAGGGATGCGCTGAGCCGAGATCAGGCGCCCGTCGCGGAACATGTAGGCGTCGGCGTGATATTGTGCGATCGGGGCGTTGGCGGGCAGGCGCACGACGCCGAGAAAAAGGCCGCCGGGATAGGTCGAGAGCCCGCTGCGCCGTTCCGGGGTGGGCGGGCCGACATACCAGCGGTAAAGACCTTGCGCGAAACGCAGACGCACGAGCGCGGCGCGATAGGCGGAAGGGTCGGCGCTGCCGGTGCCGCTCTCGAGCCGCGCGGAGGCCGCGGGGTCGAGCTCGTAGCGGCGAATGAGCTGCGCGCTGGCGATCTCGGGCAGCGGGCGGTTGCTGAGCACGGCGAAGAAGGAGGGCGCGCCGGCAAAGCGCACGGGATCGCCGTTGATCCACAGGCCGAACTCGCGGCGCTTGCGCATCACCACCGTGCTGACATTGGGCCCGCGCACGACGACCACGATGTCGCCGCGTCCGCGCCGGTCCGGATTGTGGCCGAACACCGTGATGAACGAGCCGCGATAATCGGAGCTGACGCTGATCTGCTGCTCGACCACGGCCGCCGGCAGGTCGTTGGCGATGTCGGCCGGATTCTGCGCGCGCGCAGGCGGCACGAACAGCAGCAGCGCCAGGAGAAGGAGCAGGCGCCTCACCACAGCCCCCCGCCGAGCACGAACCGCTCTTCCGGTTCGACCACGATGTCCCAAAGAAATTTGACGCTCGCGGCAAGCAGAATAAGGCCCAAGAGACCGCGAATGGTCTCGTTCCTGAGGCCAGCGCCGACGCGCGCTCCGAACTGGGCGCCGATCACGCCGCCGGCCATCAGGATGGCGGCGAGCACGAGATCGACAGTCTGTGTCGCCGTGGATTGCAGGATCACCACGAGCGAGGCGACGATCAGCACCTGGAACAACGAGGTGCCGATGACGACATTGGTCGGCATGCGCAAGAGGTAGATCATCGCCGGGATGAGGATGAAGCCGCCGCCGATGCCCATGATCGCCGCGAGCGCGCCGACGGCGAAGCCCAGCGCCAGCGGCGGAATGATGCTGATGTAAAGCCCCGAGCGCGGGAACGGCATGCGCAGCGGCAGCGTGTGCGCGATGGTTCGCGCGGGCCGGCGCAGGATGGAGACGCCGCGATGGGTGCGCCCGCGCCAGACGGCGTAACTCTCGGCCGTCATCAGATAGCCCACGCCTGCGAGCAGGAAGAGGTACAAAAGCGAAATGATGAGATCGAGCTGGCCGAGCCGCAGCAGCCGCTCGAACAGCGCAACGCCCGAGGCGCTGCCGACAATGCCGCCGACCGAGAGCAGCGCGCCCATGCGCCAGTCCACCGCTTTGCGCCGCGTCTGCGTCATGATGCCGGAGAACGAGGTCGCCGCGATCTGGCTCGCGCCCGTGGCGACGGCGACCGGCGCGGGCACGCCGAGAAAAATGAGCGAGGGCGTCATGATGAAGCCGCCGCCGACGCCGACCAGGCCCGAAACGAATCCGACCGCGCCGCTGACCAACAGGACGAGCAGCACGTTCACCGGCATTTCGGCGATCGGTAGGTAGATCAACAGTCCAGCTCTGAATCGGCGCAGCCGCGATTAGGGCAATAGGGCAATAGGGGGATAGGGCAATAGGGGCTCGGTTATCGGTTATCCGGTATCGGTTGTCGGGAAGGGGGATCGGAGCGGAAATCGCACGCGCGAACCGTCTCGGCGGCGCGAAGCGCCCCGAACCCCGATAACCGATAACCGAATCCCGAAAACCGGGAGGCGGGGCGCGTCGGACGCGCCGGGGTAGTACCGAGTTGCGCCACGCATTGCTGCATGACGCGCGCGTCGAACGCGCCCCGAGATCGGCCGTTCTTCCCGGATTGGCGAGCCAGGAGTTTTTGGGTCACCTGCAGTGCGCACCGGAGGTGCGGCCCGCAGGGCCCTTAGCTCCTTATGACCACGAGCCGGTTCAGCGCGTCAGAGCCTTCCGAAAGACTCTGGACCCTGCGGTTTCATGCCCCGCAGGCAATGCTGACGTCGTTCGCTTCGCCCGATGGAGTGTAGGTCCCACCGGACTTCCTCAACGTCCTCCTCTGCTCTGCGAGCCTCGGAGGACGAAGCGACGCCTGCCGCGCCGGCCGCCGCCTCCACATTCCAAAGGTTCGGTGCACTTCGAAATCCTCCCGTGTGGAGACGGCGATGAGTGTAAGTGGGTTTGAACGCGGTCGGATAGATCGCGGCGATTTTTCTGCGGAGGCGTTTGGATTCAAGGCGTTGCGCGCGCGAGCGTGTGGGGCAGCGGGGATGGTTATCCCCGCTTTGTAGCTGTGATTTCCCCTACGACCTGGGGTTGGAAGTGACGCGACCGACCCCTAACCTGCGCTCCTCGGGGGAATCGGATGCCGACATTGGAGTTCAAGGGCAAGGCTTCGGTCTACGCGCACCATCTGAGCGTGCCGTTCCGCGAGCTTGTCGTCGCGCCCGACAAGAGCCTGCCGGCGCAGGGCGCCAAGCCCTCGCTCGACGACAACCTCATCATCCACGGCGACAATCTCGAAGCGCTGAAGGCGCTCTTGCCGCGCTACGCCGGCAAGGTCGACGTCATCTATATCGACCCGCCCTACAACACCGGCAACGAAGGCTGGGCCTACAACGACAAGGTCAATTCGCCGCTGATGAAGGCCTGGCTCGGCAAAGTCATCGACCGCGACGACCTCGAACGCCACGACAAATGGCTCTGCATGATGTGGCCAAGGCTGGAGTTGTTGCGCGAGCTTCTTAGTCCGCTAGGCCTGTTCTTCATGAGTATCGATGAGAACGAGATCGGGAATGCGCTCGCGCTCGCCGACGAGGTGTTTGGCCGCGAAAACCGCGTTGAGACATTGATCTGGAAGAAGAGCTACGGAGGCGGCGCGAAGGAAAAACACTTCGTCACGACGCACGAGTACGTCCTCTGCTATGCTAGCGACATAGACAATTTGTACTTTCTCGACCGACCCATCTCCGATGAAAAGATCGAGCGTTACTACGTTCACAAGGATGAATGGGTTGAGGAGCGCGGCCCCTACCGCTTGAAGCCTCTTGAGGCGACGGAAAGCATGGATGAGCGGTTGGACCTTCGTTACTCAATAGAAGCGCCCGACGGAACAATCATCAAGCCTCGCCGCCAATGGTGGTGGAGCGAGGAGCGCTTTAGGCGGACGAAGGAATGGGGTGGCATTGAGTTCTTGAAGAACAAGAACGGCTGGTCCGTGCAGTACAAGCAATATCTCAAGGTCGCCGACGGAGAAAACAGAGGCGAAAAGCCGTTTTCCGTGATCAATCTGCCTTCAGTTTTTGTAGGCCCCTACACTCAGGAGGGAACGGCTGAGCTTCGCGAGATATTCGATGGCGATTCACCGGTGCCGTTTCCGAAGCCCACGAGGCTGGTGAACGAGCTACTTTCTATCGTCAAACCAAATGACGCTGGAAATATCCTGGTCCTCGACTCCTTTGCCGGCTCAGGCACGACGGCGCACGCGGTGCTGAAAGCCAACGCCGAGGATGGCGGCAAGCGCAAGTTTATCCTGATCGAAACGGAAGACTACGCCGATACGCTCACTGCCGAGCGGGTTCGGCGAGTCATTGCGGGGGGGGTACAACTTCCCGCGAGCCTTTGCCCGGTTCGTTCACCTATTGCGAACTGGGCGAGCCGATCGATCTCGACCGCTTCTTCCAAGGCAAGGGCGCGCCACCTTATGCGCAAGTTGCGCGCTACATCGCCTACACCGCGACCGGCCAATCCATCGACAACGCGCCTGAAGCGCCCGACGATCTCTGGTTCGTCGGCGAAGCCGGCGGCTATCGGATCCATCTGATCTACAAGCCAGACCTTGCGTGGATGAAATCGGATGCGGCGGCGCTGAGGGAAGAGTTGGCGCAGCGCATTGCGAAGTCATCCGCGGGCAAGCCCGTGCTCGTTTACGGCGCGCAGAAATTCATAGGGCAGAAGGCGCTGACGCAGATGGGCGTGACGTTCTGCCAGCTGCCGTACGCGATCTATCGGATTTTGGGGAATGGGGATGAGTGAGGGCGACTTTGCTCCCCCTCCCCTAGAGGGGGAGGGGGCAGGGGGAGGGGTGAGCCGCGCATGGCGACATCGCCGCCTGGCCCCTCACCCTCACCCCCGGCCCCTCTCCCCTCCAGGGAGAGGGGAGGAAGTGCGCCATGCGGCTTAAGACGTATCAAGAGCAGGCGCTCAACACGCTATCGGCGTTTCTGCGGATATTGCGCGAGGAGGAGGCTGACATTGAAGCAGCGCGCAAGCTGCTGGAAGGAAAAGTCAACGTTGCGCTGGGCGATCCGCACGAAGAAGCGTGGACGCGTGCCCGCAACGAAAACTTACACAAAGTGCTGCGCAGCTGGGTGCCGATGCGGTCGAGTGCGGGCTACTCGATCCCGCACCTCTGCATCAAGCTGCCGACGGGCGGGGGCAAGACGTTCGTTGCCGCGCATGCGGTGGACCGGCTGCTGAGCGAGCATTTCAGCCGCCAAACTGGCTTCGTACTGTGGGTGACGCCGTCGGATACGATCTACAGCCAGACGCTGCGGCAGCTGCGCGACCGGCAAGCGCCGTTTCGGCAAGTGCTGGAGCGCGCATCGGGCGGGCGTGTGAAGCTGTTGGAAAAACTCGATCCGTTCAGCGCGGCCGATGTTGAGACCAAGCTCTGTGTAATGATGCTGATGCTGCAATCGGCCAATCGCGCGCGCCTGACGCAAGGCGATTTGAAGATCAGGGCGGATTCCAGCTCATATCCGTCCTTCTTCCCGGCGGAGGACGACCGGCCGGCGCAGCTGGCGCTGCTGGCGCGAGTCAGGAATCTCGAGCGCAACGAATTGGCCGATGGCGGCGGCGCGGGCGCGGTCAAACAGAGCTTGGAAAATGCGCTAAGGCTCATTCGCCCCATCGTCGTGCTCGATGAAGGACACAAGGCCTATTCGGACCAGGCGCGCGCGACCATCGCCAACCTCAATCCGTCTTTCGTGCTCGAACTTTCGGCGACGCCGAAGGCCGAGCACTCGAACATCCTTGTCAATGTGTCGGGCAAGGCATTGCAGGACGAGGAGATGATCAAGCTGCCGATCGTGCTCGACACCGTCGAACGCAGCGATTGGCAAGTGACGCTTGAAAACGCGCTGGCGCAGCTCGACGCGCTGGCAGAGGACGCCGCGCACTTCCGCGCCAACACCAACCGCAATATCCGCCCGATCATGGTCGTTCGCGTGGACCGCACCGGAAACGGCCAGCGCGGCGGTGGCTTTATCCATGCCGACGATGTCATCGAATACCTGACCGTCAAGCGCGGCCTGCCGCGCGAGACGATCAAGCTGCAGACGGCAGACGTGAAGGAGCTGAAGGGCGAAGACTTGCTCGGGGAAACAAATCCGACGCGGATCATCGTCACCAAAGATGCGCTGCGCGAAGGCTGGGATTGCCCGTTTGCGTACGTGCTCTGTTTGCTTTCGACGACCCGCGCGGACACGGCGCTGACGCAAATGATCGGGCGGGTGTTGCGCCAGCCGCACGCCGAGCGCACCGGCGTGGAGAGCCTCGATCAGTGTTACGTGTTCGCCAAAGACGTATCGGTGCGAAAGGCGGTCGGGGACATCAAGACGGGCCTGGAAGAAGAAGGCATGGGCGATCTCATCGCCCAGATCAAAACCAAGGACGCCGGACCCGGCGCCGCGATCCGTCCTGTCGATATACAGCGGCGCGCGGCGTTCCGCGGCATGACGATCATGGTCCCGAGCGTGTTGCACCGGCGGGGCGATGCTTATGAAGAGCTGGATTACGAGGCGCACGTGCTGCGCCACGTCGATTGGGACGCGCTGAGTTACGTCAAGGAGGCGGACAGGCTCAGCCTCGAGGCGTTCGATCCCGCCAAGCGGGCGACGGCGGTGCTGGACCTTTCAGGAGAGCGCGAGCGACACGAAACGCGGCTCGACGACGGGCGCATCGACCGGCCCGGCATGGCGCGCATGCTGCTGAGCGTCGTGCCCAATCCTTGGCAGGGCGTGCGCATCATCGACGAAGCCTTGGACGTGCTGCGACGCCGTTACGCCGACGAAGAGATCGCCCGCTGTCGTTTCGGGCTGATCGACGACATGAAACGCGTGCTCGCCAAGCAAGTGGACGAGCAGGGCGAGCGCGCGTTCCGCGAGCGCATCGCCGCCAAAGAAATCGTGCTGAAGCTGGTCGGGCCTCCGTTCGACAATCTCAACTGGACTTTTGGCGCACTGTTGCAGGAGCGCGTCACGGACACCGATGCGTTCGAGGAGGGCTACGAGAAATTTCTCTACGAGCGGCTCTATCGCAAACATCTCAACGGCTACGAAGCCGATGTCGCCATCAAGTTGGACGGCGCGGAAGGCGTGCGCTGGTGGCATCGTGTCGCCGCGCGCGGCGTCAACGGTTGGGGCTTGCAGGGCTGGCGCAAGCACAAGGTCTATCCTGACTTTCTGGTTTGTTTGAGGGACGACGAGCGGGGGCGCAGATTGCTTGTTCTCGAGACCAAGGGAAAGCAGTTCGAGGGCAACGACGACACAACATTCAAGCGCAAGCTGTTCGAGATTCTGGAGGCGGCTTTCGACAAGGCGCACGATGTCGGCGCCGTGCAGCTGGGCGAGGAGGGCATTGAAGAAATGCGCTTTCGGATGCTGATGCAGGACGGCTGGGAGCCGGCGCTGCAGGCGGCGTTGGACTAACGGTCCAGGGAAGGCGCGCTGCGCGCGCTGGGCGGACGTGGACGTCCGCGGTCCAAACTCACGAACGGTTGTGCGAGACCGCCCCCTCCGTCGCGCGTTGCGCGACGGCCTCCCCCGTAAACGGGGGAGGAAAGGCGGCGGTGCGAGAGCGTCGAACAGCGCAGGTGTGTTTTCGCCCCACCCCATAACCCCCGCCCCGCAAGGGGGCGGGGGGACGTGGATACGTTACGTCGCTGGCCGTTGCGCCCATGGGCGGGGGCCGAATTCGCCGTTGGCGAGGGCGCTGGCGGCGCGCGGGCGGAAGGCTTGCGCGCGCGCGCGGGCCTGTTCGACCTGGTTGGGCTGCAATTGCGCTTCGAGCGCAGCGGCGCGCGCGGCGGCGTCGGTGTCGCCCTGGCGCGCGGCGACCAGAAACCAGAACATCGCTTCGCTCGCGCTCGCGTTCACGCCGCGGCCTTGCTGATACAAGACGCCGAGATTGTACTGGCTGTCGGCGACGCCGAGTTCGGCCGCCTGTCTGAACCAGCGGAATGCGGCGGCTTCGTCGAGCGGCGCGCCTTCGCCGCGCGCGAAATAGACGCCGAGATCGTGCATGGCGCGGCGGTTGCCGCCGGCGGCGGCGCGCTCGGTCCATTGCCGCGCCACGGCGAGATCGACGGGCACGCCTTCGCCGCGCTCGTAGATTTTCGCGAGCCGATACTGCGCCATGGGGAAACCGCGGTCTGCGGCGCGGCGCAGCAGGGTAATGCCGTCCTGCGCGCGTCCGGCGGCGATGCGCTGGAGGCCAAGCTCGTACTGCGCCGTGAGATCGCCGGCCTGCGCGGCCTGTTCGAGCGAGACGTTGCGCGCGGGCAGGGGGCCGGCGACGACCGCGCCAGTTGCTGTGTTTGTTTGCGCGACGGGCGCGCCGGCGGCGGCGGCCGGTTCTTCGGCCGCCAGGCCCTCGGCGGGCGCCTGCGCAAACGGATCTTCGGGCGGCGCCGGGAACGGCGCGTTGGGATCGCTTGCGCCCGGCGCGGTGGTGGAGGCGGGCTCTTGTGGCGCGGAAGCGGGCGCTGCGTCCTGCTGACGGTCGAGCCACCAGGCGCCGCCGGCGATCAGCACGGCGATGAGGCTCGCTGCGCCCCAGAGCACGATGCGGCTCGAGCCGCGCAGGCTGAGCCTCGGCGCGGCGTTCGCGTCCGTGTTCTTCTGCTTGGCCTGCGCCTGCGCCTGAGCGGCGCGGCGCGCATTGGCGAGATAATCGTTCTTGCCGGCAGGCTTTTGCGTCTCGGTTGGGCCGATCACGGTCGGGTCGGCGAGCGGGGCAGGGCGCACCGCCGTTTCCGCCAGCGTGTCGGCATGCGCGCCGGCGAGCGGGGGCAGTTCGCCCGTCGTCTCGGGCGACCAGAACGGATCGTCGTCGACCGCCGCTGTCGTGCCGGGCGCCTCCGGTCTTTCGTCGTCGATCAGGAGATCGTCGTCGGGCGCAAGTTCGATCGGCTTGAAGTCGTCTTCGAAACTGTCGTCCTCTACGGCGCTGTGCGCAGGCGCCGCTTGACCTGCCGGCGTGCCGAAATCCGCGTCAAACGGCGCAGCCGACTCTGGCGTCCTGACCGGCGAGGCATCCCCGCCGTCATCGAGCAGGTCGTCGATGTCGTCTTCGGCGAAATAGATGTCCTCGTCGGTCGCTGCGGGCGAGGACGCCGGTTCGGGCTCGTAGGCGCCGAACTTGGGCGGCAAGGGCCCCGCGCGCAGCGGCTGCGCTGCATCGCGCGGCGAAACGTACGGGTCCGGCGCGGCCGCGGGCTGGGGCGCATCCGCGTCTTCGACGAGATCGTCGAACATAGGAAAATCGTCGTAGCGGCGCGCGGGGGTCGGGATCGCGGCGATGGCGGGCGCGTCTTCAGCGCCATCGTTGGGATCGCGGCCGCTTTCGAATTCCTGCAGCTTGGCGGCCACGCTGGTGACCGCCTTCTGCACCGGCGCGATGGCTTCGGCGGAATGCTCCTCCACCTCGGCGAGGCGCTGCATGATGGAGCTGATCGCCTCGGTGACGCGCGCGCTGGAGCGTTCCTCGCTGTCGAGCATGCGCTCGCCGAGTTCGCGCGCGAGCTGGTCTTGGCGGTGATTGAAACGGTCGGCCATGCGCGCGACCTGCTCGCCCACCTGCTCGATGGCCTGGGCGCTGCGCGCCTCAACGGCGCCGACGCGTTCTTCCAGGCGCTCGGAAAGACGCCCGACTTCGAGACCCATGCGGTCGAACGCCGCCGCTTCGCGCCGTTCGATTTCGTCGAAGCGCGCTTCCAGCGTAGCCGCCATCTTGGATAGTTCCTCGCGCACGGCGGAAGCGGCTGCGTCGTCGTTGCGCGCTTCGACCGCACGCAGACGCTTGTCGACCGTTTCCGACATGCGCCGGATTTCGAGCGAGATGGCTTCGATGGTTTGCGCTTGGCGGCGCTCGGCGGCGGCGAGGCGGCGATTGACGTCAGCAAGGGCGCCTTCGAGGCCTTCGCCGGAGAAGCCTTCGAGCGCGGCCTGCAATTGAGTCTGCAGCTCGCTGCGCGCCTGGCCGACCATCTGCGAGACGGACTGCGCCATCTGGTCGAGGCGCTGCTCCAAGAGCGCGCGCACGGCTTCGGTTTCCTGCACGGCGCCGCCGGACTGCTCGACGCGCGCGCCGAGCGAGGAGACGGTTTCTTCCAGCGTGCGAATGGCGGTGTTGGCGGTGCTTTCCGTCTCGGCGATACGTTGGGAGAGGCGATTGAGCGCCTCGTCGAGCGTTTTCACCGCGCCGTCGACTTCGGCGAGCTTGCCGCCTCCGCCCTCAACCAAAGCCAGGCGGCGTTCGAACGCGGCGAGCGCTTCGGAGACGGGGCTGGCATCCGTCTTCGCTTCAAGCGCGGCGAGGCGTTCGGCGATGTCCTGCTGCTGCTGGCGCAGATCTGAGACGTCGATAACGCCGCCGCCGCCCGCTGTGGCGGTGATGTCCTCAACCTGCTTCAGCCGCGCGGCGAGCGTGAGTTGGGAGTTGCGCAGATCGGCGATGGCCGCGCCGGCGGCTTGGCGCAGACCTGCCGTCGTCTCGCGCGTGCTCTGCTCGGCGCGCTCAATACGGGCGATCAGCGCGGCATGTTCGCTGCGCAACTGCTCGACCGAGCCGACGCGGCGGGCGATCTCGGCTTCCAGTCGCGCGACTTCGGCCAGCAAAGATTCGCGCGTTCCTCCGGTTTCAGCGCGAACTTCGCTGATCGCGGTTTCGACGGCGCGACGGGTGGAGGTTTCGGTCTCGACGAGACGCTCGCTCAGTTCTTCCTGCAGGCGCCGCAATTCGGCGACCGCGTCGGCCGACGCCTCGCTCGCCTGACGTGCGGCTTCTTCGGCGACAGCGCGCG
>Ga0073934_10008407_pt1 | contig 13772 bp, 9 predicted proteins | sample LarsenN4metaG_FD_76834 | JGI IMG/M metagenome (GOLD analysis project Ga0073934, IMG submission 76834) | Hot spring sediment bacterial and archeal communities from British Columbia, Canada, to study Microbial Dark Matter (Phase II) - Larsen... ...
AATGCCCCCGAAGAGCAACGATAACCCGCGGGCCTCGTCGTAAGCCATGGCATGGTAGTGGCGGGGACCCGGTCCGCCGCGGCTGACGGCCCGCCACTGCATCCCGTCCCATTCGGACGTCCAGTCACTGGAGTACGTCTCCACTTTTCCCCCCTGGAGCACGGCGACGCCACGCGCCGAGTCAAAGGCCATCGCGGGCCACATAAGCGCGCCCGGGCCTACCCGTCGCCACGACGGATGCTGCCATTCCCAGGTCCCGTGCTCGAGCCCCTCGCCGGCCCATCCGAGCAAGAGGGCCACACGACGAGCGCTGTCGTAGACCATCGCCGGGCCGCGCATGAACCCCGGGGAGGTGGTCCGTGAAATCCACTTGCTTCCGTCCCACTCCCAGGTGTCGTTGAAGACTGTTGGGAATAAGGGGTCGCTGTCCATGCCTCCAAAAAGCACGGTCACACCGCGCGCTGAGTCGTAGACGATGGCGAGAAGCCATCGAGGACCGGGCCCCACTGTACTCCTGAGCGTCCACTCTGCGCCGTCCCACTCCCAGGTCTCACGCAGTCGCGGCGATCCGCCAAAGCCGCCGAAAAGGACGCAGACGCCGCGCCGCTGGTCGTAGGCCATGCTGGCGCCCTCCCGGTAGCCCGGACCGGTGGTGCTTCTCAAGGTCCAGACGCTTCCGTCCCATTCCCATGTCTCCTGGGTGCGGAGTTCATCGCCATAGAGCACGGTCACGCCGCGGGCGATGTCGTAGGCCATGGCGTGACGGCACCGCGGGCTCGGGCCGGTGGTTGCCCGCAGCGTCCATTCCTGTCCGTCCCATTCCCACGTTTCGCCATTCAGCGAGGGGTATCCGTCTACGCACCCGCCGAACAGCACGATGACGCCGCGGGCGCTGTCGTAGGCCATGGCGTGACGGCTCCGCTGGCCCGGGCCGGTAGTGGCTCGCAAGGTCCATCCGCTTCCGTCCCATTCCCAAGTCTCGCCCCGGCCGACGCCGTCGTTCCAACCGAAAAGAACGCTGACCCCCCGGCGCCTGTCAAAGGCCATAGCGCTGCCGCCCAAGCTGGGGCCTGCGGAGCCGCGGAGAGTCCAGGTATTCCCGTCCCATTCCCAGGTATCTGGCACGTCTGGGCCGACGTGGGCACCTCCAAATAGGACCGTCACCCCACGGACGCTGTCGTAGACCATGGCGTGGCCCGCGCGGTTGACCGGGGCGGCGTTGCGCCGGACCCAGCCGAATCGTTCGCTCGGCCCGGCCGCGCCTGCCATGATCCCGAAGTGCGCGATGATGGCAAATCCAAACAGGCTATGTCTGGGAGGGCTCGTGAGCTCCCGTAAGTGGCCTAGATATCCGTCCCATTTCATGGCGCTCGGTCACTGCTATTCAGGCAGCGGGCCGTTTTCGTGGGGAATCGAGCCCGTCCGGATGATGACGAATGCCCCGAACTGTCGCGGCGTGTGCTTGGGCGGGGCTCGGTCGGGCGTGCCCCAGGGGATACTCAGCGGCGCGTTCTCATTCGGCATCGGGATGCTGATCGTCGCCCCGCCGTAAACTCCCGACTTTACCGGAAGCCCGAAGTAATTCTGCACATCGAGGAGTATATACGTGTCACCCGGCTGGAGTACACTGGACACGTCTACGGGAACGTTTGGGTCATTTTCCCAGTTGTACACGACGACGTGCCCGCGTCCGGGCTCGTAGAGGTTCGGCCGCACGAAGGATTGAACGCCTGTGGGCAGCGGCGGCACCGGCGGGTCCGGGTAGCAGAGTGTAGGAGCTGCCTGGAAGAAGCTGTTGTTATGCTGCCACCCGCGATAAGGACCCAACGTGTCCCACTCCTCATCCTTGTCGCTGCACGTGCTTCCGTAGAACACGTTGTTCTGGATGACCGCGTTGGGGTCGCTGCTGTTGGGGGCAAGAAAGAGCAGGCACCGACCGTCCTGAGCGACGAAGTAGTTGCCCGTCGCCACGGCGTTCACCGACGTTCCGGCATGGCCCAGTTGGCTGCGGCCTCCGGAGCGTCCGCCCTCGAATCCGGCCGGCGTAAAGTAGCTGTAGTTGTTCAGCAAGACCGGGTCTACGGCCTCAACGGGCGGCGGCGCGTCGCCGACCCCGATATTGTCCTGGTAGCCGTACTCGTAGCGCTCAAATAGGGTTGTGAGTACGCCGTTGTTGAAGACGATATTGCCCTCGACGTGAATGTCGTTAAGCTGGCCAACGCTCACCGAGTAGCCGACGATCCCGGAGCCGAACTGGCCGAAGACGATGTTGTCGACGGCCTTCTTGGGCGTGGCGTCGTCATTCTCCATGTAAATGCCGTGGCCGTGCCCGCGCTCCCAAGCGCCGCTCTCGCAGACCGTGTGCCAGCCGTTGTAGTAGATCATGCAGCCGTAGACCTCGGCGCCGTCCGAGTTTTCGTGCAGGTAAAAGGGCGTGGCCGTGTCGTGAATGACCAAATTGATGAACTTCAGGCCGACCACAGGCTCATTCGGGTCTGAGTGAACATGGAACGCCATGGCGGGTTCGATGTCCGATGGCAGCGACGAACAAGGCGGGCAAGGCGGGGGACAACAGCCACAAACGGCGCTGTGATCGAGCGCCGAGCTCATGATCTCAAACTCCCGGAAGTGAACGTAGCTGTTTCTGACGTGGATGATCGCGATGTTGCCCTGGCGGACGCCGCCGTCGATGGTGGGCCGCTGCGCGTCCGATGGGTACCCGCGTACGACGGTGGGCTGCGCCTGCGTGCCTTGCAGCCTGCAGCAGAAGTTGAACAGCCCGTCGCCGCAGGTCTGTTGGGGCACGTAAACGCCGCCCCGCAGCCACACGGTGTCGCCGGCCTGGACGCGGCCGGGCGGCAGTGGCTGGAGGGATGGATCGAGCGCGGTTTGCAGATCCCAGGGGTTGTTGAAGCTTCCGTTGCCGCCGGGCGTGCCCCACGGCGCTGCGTACCAATCAGCGGCCAAGCTAGTGAGCACGGCTGGCCCGCTGCTCAGGGCGATCCCGGTTAGTCGAGACTTGCGGCTTGCGGGCATGTTTGATCCTCCTTCGGATAAGATGACCGACAATAAGTTACCACGTTCCGGCCGGTGAGTCAAGAGCCTTTCCGACGCTTGCTCGCGTTTCCGCGCCGAGCGCCGGCGGCTGGGTGTGGTCAGCGCGCAAGTTCTTGCCCCGCATGAGCTGAGGACGAGATCGGGCACGCCTACCGGCAACCGTGGCATGAGCCAGGTAGGGCGGGCTTCGCCTGCCGCGGCGGTGATGGGGTGGGAGTCGTTTGGGGGGCACGGCCCGCCCCCGGGGCTTCGGCGTTCCGACTTCCGCGTTCCGCGCTTGCTACTGACTTCCGGTGAAGTTCTGCTGGAAGATCAGGAAGTCAGCCAGGTCCACGTCCCCGTCACCGTCCAGGTCGGCGTCCACACCCGGCGGGCAGGTGGTCGCCGGCGGGTTGCCCGAGCCACCGAAGCAAAGCTGGAAGGTGACGAAGTCGGCCAGGTCCACGTCGCCGTCCCCGTCGAAGTCGCCGATGGACAATGAATAGACCACCACCTGCACGTAGTCGTGGTAGCTGGGCACGCCGGAAAGGAACGAGTCGCAATACACCAGCAGTGTCAGGAGGTCGGCACCGTTGATATAGTTGTCGAAGCCGCTCTTGATTTGCCCGCTGAGGACGTAATCCGCGTAGGCGCGATAGGCGTCGATGTAGCGGTTGTCGCCGACCCGCCCGGCCCCGTCCGACCAGTTGCCGGCCACGTCGTCCCAGATATACAGCTCGGTGTGGGCGGCGCCGGCGCCGTAGCCCTCCCAGAGCGCCTCGAGGCCCACGATGTTGTCCGGGTTTTCGCGGATGGTGAACTCGGCCCGCAGGGTGGACTCATCGCCGGCCAGCGGCTGGGGGTTGGTGTAGCGGTTGGGGTCGGGGGAGGGAGCGGTGGCGTCGGAGGCGGCCAGCCGGGCGTAGGCCCCGGGGTCGATGGCCGTCACCTCGGTCATGCACTCCGGCGGGGTGCGGTTGGCTTCGAGGTCCTCGATCCAGGAGTCGGAGTAGCTGCCGTAGGCCCAGCGGTCCACGCCAGCGCTGGTGCCGAAGTCGTAGACCTGCCGCTTGACGCGGGTGATGGTGAAGTCGGCGTCGGAGAGGTCCTGGCCGCTGTTGGCGTTGCCGTCATGAACCACGATCCGGACGCGGCAGTTTTCTGACATGGTGCCGGGCACGGTCCAGGTGTAGCGGCCGTCGTGAGCCTCGCCGGTGGCGATCACGAACGGGAAGGTCGCTCCGCCGTCGGTGGAGTAGTAGAGGTCCACGCTGGTGACGGCCAGGTCGTCGTTGGCCGCCCAGGTGATCTCGCGCACATGCCCGGCGCCCCACACCTCGCCGCCGTCTGGTGACAGCACTTTGACACTCGGGGCGGCCTGCGTGTAGGCGGGCACGTGCATCATGACGCAATGGACGGCCCCGCCGAAGGGGATGATCTCCGCACAGTTGACGGGGATGATGGTGTGGTTGGGCATGGCCGCCTGCCAGACGGCCAGGGCCTGGGCGTCGCGTCCGCTGTGCACGCCGCCGTAATAGGGGAGGAAGACGCGGTCGTTGAGGATCACGGAGTTGGTGTAGGTGTAGTGCGTCCCGTTGTAGCCGCCCGGGCCGCTGTTCAGCCCCGGCACGCGGTAGACGGTGTAGCCGCGGCTCACCAGATCGGCGGCGGCGGCTTCGGTGAGGGTGTAGCCCAGGTAGTTCGGGTCGCCGCTGGGGAACTCGGCCACGATGAACTCGGTGTCGGAGACCGGGCAGGCCCACATGTCGATGTGGCCGGTGGCGTCGATGCCGGCCGGCAGGCGCTGATAGACCACCAGCGGGTCGATGTTCTGATACTCGCGGTAGAAGTCGGCGACCTGGGTCTGCGTCAGGGCGGGGTTCTCGTCGAGGATCAGCGTGCTGGTAAAGCCGGCCCCGGTGGCCAGCAGGTGGAAGTTGCCGCCGCCGTGTAGCAGCGGCAGGTCGTAGATCGGCTCGTACCACATTTGAGCAAGCAGATTGGGGATCACGTCGTCGTAGGGCCGCGGGCGGTTGTAGACGTGGTCCACGACCGCCTTGGTGTTGTCCTGGAAGACGTAGCGCGGGCCGTAGTCACGAATACACACGCTGTTGGTGGCAGCGATGATGAACTGCACCTGGCTCATGTTGGCCCCGGCGGCGCTGAGCGTGGCGGCGGCGCTACTCTGCTGGCTGGAGCTGTTGACGATCACCCAGGCGGTCAGGCCGGTGCCTGGTTGGGCGAAGCCCACGATGAACTCGGTCAGCAGGGCGTTGAAGGTGCCCCAGCGGACGACGGCCCCCTGCATGGGTTCGTACTCGGCGACGCAGTGGACCAGGCCCGGTGGCGGGGCCATCATCATGTAGTCCCGCAGGTCGGCCGGCCGCAGGGGGATGAGCCGCTCCTGCTCCGTGGCATAGCGCGGCAGGGGGTTCGGCTCGTCGTCTTTGATCGTCGCCAGGAACTCCGGCGACGGTCCGGCCTGGGCGGAGATGGCCAGGCAGAGGCAAAACACGACCATGGGGGCAATCGGCATCAAACGCTTCATGGGCTGGACTCCTGTGCGGCTCACCTCGTCACCCGCCCGCATGGAGCGAGCCCGGCACCGCCAAGACGGCCGGCGCATGCGGTCAGGTGTGAATAAGACTATTCTACCGGAACCGCCACCCCCGTCACAATGGCTTTCCTACCAGTGACGGACCGGCGACCGGAAGAATCGGGACCGCGGGGGCGGGGACATCGCTATTGGCGATACGTGTGGCCCGCCTGATATAGGGCAGCCCGGGAGGCGATCTGGCCGGACAGGGATTGCTGACCGCGAGCGGCGGCCAGGGCGGCGGCACGCTGGGCGGTGGCGGCGGCCTGCTCGAATCGCCCGGCTTCGGCCAGGGCGGCCGCCAGCACGTCCAGGACACGAGCGTCGCCGGCGCTCGATTTGCGGACCACGGATTCGGCCAGTTCCACGGCTCGCGCCCCGTCACGCAGTTCGTCCGCGGAAGCGGTGGCCAGTTCCCAGGCCAGCTCGAGCATCAGGTCCGCGTTGTCCGGGATTCGTGATAATCCGTCCTGGAGCACGCGGATGGCCTCCGCCCGGCGGCCCTGCCGACGCAGCAGGGCGGCCAGATTGGTGCCAACCTCGGGGTCGGCGGGGGCGATCTCCAGGGCCCGGCGGAGGTGCGCGATCGCATCGTCGAGCTCTCCGCGGCCGGCCAACAAGGCGGCCAGGTTGTTGTGGGCGTCGGCCAGATCGGGCTGCCGCTCGACGGCCCGCCGGAAGCAGCTCAGGGCTTCCTCCTGATCACGCGGCGTCCCGCGGGCCAGCAGGGCGTTGCCCAGCACATACCAGGCCCTGGCCAGGTTCGGGTTGAGCCGGGTGGCCTCGCGCAGGTGCGCCATCGCGGCGGGCACGTCCCCGGCGTCCAGCAGCAGACTGCCCAACCGATAATGCGGGTAAGCTTCGTTGGGGCTCAGCCGCACCGCCTCTTCGCACTCGCGCATTGCCTGGGCAATGCGCCCAGCAGCTTCGTAGGCGCGGGCCAGCGTGACGCGTGCCGCGGCGTATCGCGGGTCGGAGCGAACCGCCCTCTGCAAAAGTTCCGTCGCTTTGGCAAGCTCGTTACGGCGCAAGTGCCACTCGCCCAGATACACCAGGGCCGGAGGGTGATCGGGCGCCAGCCGCAAAGCGGTATCGAAGCACCGCCGCGCCGCGTCTTCATCCGGACTGGCGGGGTCGGCCAGATGGCACATGCCCAGGCCCAGCCAGGCCGGGACGTAGTCCGGGGCGACTTGAACGGCCCTTCCGAAGCGCGACGCGGCGAGGGCTGCGTCGCCCGCCTTCGCCCGGCGCAGCAGGAGCGAACCGAGATCGGCCAGTGTCACGGGGTTGTCTGGCTCCCGACGCAGGGCTTCTTGGAAACGGTGCATGGCCTCATCCATGCGGCCCAACTCGGCCAGCGCCGAACCGACCACCCAGGACTGTCGGGCCTCGTCCACGGCGCGGACGCCGAACCAGTTGGTGTTGCACAGGAGGACCAGCCCGGCGAGTGCGGGGAGCCGCAGGGACAACATGCCCCACCGTCTGCGGGCGAGATGGAGGGCGACCCGGTGCGCTCCGTGAGCGGCGAACAGACAGGCCAGCGGAGCGAGCGGGACGCGGAACCGGCCGTTCACGAAAAAGATGACCACCGAGAGGGCATAGGCGGCGGCGAGGACCCGCAGCAGGCCGGCCAGTCGCCGGTCGCCGCCGCCCATCAGCAGCCCGGCGACGGCCAGCGGCCCGACCAGCCCGAAGGGAAAGGCCAGGCCACGCACCCACACCAGGGCGGCAAAGAGCGGCGACCACTGCCGGTCCAGGTACAGGGAGCGGTTGGACTCGATCTCCAAGCCGTTGAAAAGAAAGTAAAGTTTCTTCAGCAGGAGCGTGGCGGCCGCCGCCGGCTGCTCCCGCCAGAAGGCCAGCCCCCGCCCCAGCCAGTAGCGGGCCACCTGCGAGTCCTTCAGCGGCCGGCCCAGGTCGTTTTCGGCCACCAGTCGCGAGGCGGCGTAGACGTTGTCCAGGTAGCCGTGGTGGGGGTGGCGGATGAGCCAGGCGGGGGCGGCGGCGGTTTTGCCGTCGGAGGCGGGGTTGTTGCCGATCTCAAAGTTGATCCCGCCCTGGGAAGCGATGAGCACGAAGTCGCCGCCGACGAGTACGTTGTGCAGCGTCACCGGCACGATGGGGAGGGCCGTACCCGCCAGCAAGGACAACGCGCCGCTGGCACGCGAACCCCACGACAGCGCCCGCCGGCCTGTGAACGCGAGCCACGCCAGCACCACGAGCACCACGAGCAGGAAGTTGGGCCGGGTGATGCAGCACAGACCCAGCAGCAGTCCGGCCATCAGCCAGCGCCCTCCGGTCGGCGCGTCGGCGGCCCGCGTAAGCGAAAGCAGCGCCGCCAGCATCAGAAACGCCGCCAGCGGCTCCATGAGCAGCTCGTTCTCGAAGTACATCAGCGGACCGTACAGAGCGGTCAGCAGCGAAGCGATCAGGGCCACGGGCATCGAGAACACGCGGCGGGCGAGAAGAAAGAGCAGGACGCAGCTTGCCGCTCCCAGGACGTGCTGCACCACGCGGGCCGCCCAGGGCCCGTCGCCCGCGATCCGGTACACGCCCGCCAGAAAGAACGGATACAGCGGGGCGCGGAAGAAAGGCCGCCCGTCGGTGAGCGTCCCGGAGGCGATCCGCCTGGCCCATTCGTCGTGCCAGCGGGCGTCGCCCTGGTTCACGTGAAACAGCGGCCCGCCGGCCGTCTGCCACATGTACGTCAGCCGCACGGCCAGAGCGAGCAGGAAGACGCCGGCCAGGCAGGCGACGAGCCAGCCAGGCCTGTTGCTTCCCATCCGCCGAATCGCAAGAACGTCTGGCCGGGAGCGCACGGCCCTACCATAGCACCACCCTGCGGGGCCGGCTATGGGGGGTGAACGAACTCGAAGTGAGTTTCAGTCCGTCGGTGGAGGTGGCCCGCCAGCGTGCCCTTCTATCGACACTCTCCTGCGGAGACTCGGTTGCGGACCACCTCGCACGGCTGCGTCTTGAGCGCCTCCAACTGCGCGGTCAGCTCGGCATCCTGCTTCTCGTGCTCAGCCAGCTTCGATTGCAGGCGGTTGCGGGCCTCTACGGCCTTAGTGAGCGCGCTCAAAACCGTATTTCCCTGTTGAAGCTTGGCGATCTGATCTTGCATCGACTTCTGCTGAGCCAGCTTCTCGGCCATCGTGATCTCGGCTTCGATCTGCATTCGCTTTACCGCCTCGAGCGCCTCGACGCTGATTGCGCTCACGCTGCGATCTTCCAGGCGTTGTTTGATGGTTGCAACTCGAGCGGTCAGGCCGGCAAGGTCAACGTCGATACGCCGTATCTGGCGCTGAAGCTCTCCGATCTCTTCATATATTTCGCCGCTTTGTCGTCCGGCGACACCGAGCACGTCGGCCTGCTTTCGCAGGTCGTCGATTTGTGCCCTTTGCTCCTCGAGTTCCTTGCGGAGCTGTTCCGCCTCAGCCGAGCGTTCCTCTCGTGTGTGGGTGAGTTCTCTCGTGGCCACGTCGTTATGCACCCGCAGGAGCTCCCCGATGAAGATACGGGCTACGTCCTCGTTTGACGAGTAGAGCACCCACCATTTGTCTCCGCGGAAACCAGGCGCTTCACCGAAAGTAAGAATCTTGTGGCGTCTGGCCGATTCCCGTACAGCGTCGTATTCCGCAGCGGCCAATGCCGGGTTCGTGAACGCCGCGTCCACGGCGGCCTCGGCGATCTTGGAGGCGATCGCGCCCGGGATGACCGGGGTGGTCCGGAACGAGCACAGGATATTGGCGAACCCACTCAGAGCGCCGTCGGACTGATAGCGGCTGGATTCCCGGTCGAACACGACCCATGAGGCTCGCTCGCCTGCGGGATCCGTTTCCGCAAGACATTGCCCGGACAGAGCGGAGACCATGCACGAGCACGTGAAGAGAACCTTCAGCCTGACCCACCCGTCAGGAGCGACGCTCGTGCCCCGGCAAGTTAGACAATTTTGTCCCCGGCCACCACTGCGACTCCTCATTCCCACCGTGCGTCGGGTGCTGGGGGCCCAAGCCGCGGGGTTTATCCCCGCGGCAGACCTCCGAACAACGCAGACTTCGACAAGCCTGCCCAGGTTTACCGCGCTGCGTTTCTGCCGGGATAAACCCGGCTTTGGCCGCGCAAATCCGTGGGTGTTGAATGCTTTCAATCTCATCGAATCGTCCTCTTCATATCGTGCCGCTCTCCCAGACGGGCGCGGCGGGCCGCTTCGGTATTGGGGAAGCGGTCAACGACGAATCGAATGCTCTCGGCGGCGTATTCCTGCCCGCCGGGCGCGGCCGCCAGCAGCTCGGCGGCGGCAAGCAGCTCGGCGGCCAGGCCGGCCTCCATGATCTCCCGCTCGATCTGAGCCAGGCTGGGCGGCGGGAGGGCCGGCGGCGCCTTGTCGGACGGCGCCTTCATCCAGAACGGCCCCGCCGCGGCCACGACGACGGCCACGCAGGCGGCCGCGACAAGTCCGCGCCGCCAGACCCGCGTGCGAGGCTGGCGCATGAGCGAGGACTCACTCACATCCGCCAGGGTCGTATCGGCCTCGGCCCACACGGCGCGGGCCAAGGCCAGCGAGCCCTTCAGCGCCTCCAGTCGTCCGCGGCATCGCGGGCACCTTGCAACGTGCTCGCCCACGCGCGCCGCGTCGGGCTCGCCCAACTCGCCGTCGGCGTAGTCAACGAGCCGCTCCCGCCAATGCTGACAGGGATCATCCGCCGGCATCGTTTTCATCCTTCGCTCCCAACATCTCCGCCAGCTTCAAGCGCGCCTTCCGCAGCCGCCCGCGAACCGTCGCCGCCGGCAGCGAGAGAATCTCGCCGATCCGCGTGGCGTTCAGATCGCAGAAGTAGCGCAACACAAGCGGCCCCAGTTCATCCTCATCGAGCCGCCCCAACGCCTGCCGCACGGCCTCCAGTTCATCGGCGCCGAACTCCGAGCGGCCAGGTTCAGCCGGCCTTACTTCGGACCGGGCCTTGGCCGCCCGCCTCTGCCTCCGGTGGTGCAGCAGGCAGCGGTTGACCGTCACCCGCACCAGCCAGCGGGTCGCGTCGTCGGCCCCCTGGAACCGCCCGCGGCGCCGCGCTTGAGCAGCGGCAGCGTGGCCCGATACAGCTCGCCCGCGTCCAGCGACCGGCCGTGCTCGTCCGCGCTGTCCAGGCCGTTCACTGGCACCGCGAAGTCCATGGTGTCCCGCCGGCGGTCGCCGCTGTGGGGTTTCCGTTCTATCTAATGCGCGCCCCGCCCCAAGTGTTGCGGTGAAGAGCCGCGCTGGCCCGCGATTCTACCAGGCCCGCCTGGGTCTTCAGGTCTGGCCGTCCACGAGCCGGTATAAGGCGAAGCCGTTCCGCTCGACCTCAAGGGCGTAGGAGGCGCCGGCCAAGCGTTGCCGGACCTCCGCGGCCGGCGTGCGGAAGTGCCTGGCCTCGAACAGGAAGTCGATGAGCGCGTACCGGGCCCGCCGGTGAGGCAGGTCGGGGAATCGGTCGATCGGCCAGTCGATCGAGGGGTAGTCGATGAATTGGCGGCGGACCAGGTGCGGGCCGAGGTTGAGGGAGGCGCTCAACGGGGCCTCGGGCGGGATGAGCCGGGCCAGCTCGTTAAAAGCGGCTCGACGAGTGACGTTGGGCAGGACGTATCCCGCCCAGCCGAAGACCGTGCTGTTGGCGTTGCTGAGCAGCAGGGCGAGGACCGTGGCCAAAATGAGCTTTCGACGCGACCGCTGTGAGGCCGGGCCCCTCAACAGACGCGGCCAGCACTCCAGCATGGCCAGGGCCAGGAAGGGGATGACGCAGGCGTCGTACTGATAACGGGCCAGGTATTGCGTCTGCCGCGTGCTGAGCAGATTGGGCAGAATCACCCACACGGCGGGGAGAAGCGTTCGCGGATAGCGGAGCGGCACGAACAGCGCGGGCAGCAGCAGGATGGCAACATACAAAAGCTTCACTGGGTGCAACAAAGCTTTTGGCAGATTGTACGGGCGCGCAAATATGTTTCCGATCATTTCTCCCGGCGTAGTACCCAAATGCGCATAGTGCTCCAGACTATCTGCCCGGCCGCCGCGGAAGAACGGCATGATGACCGCAACGGCCAAATAGGTGTAGGCCAGACCGCCGGCGATCATAAAGGTGCCGAGTAGTCGCCGGCGCCTGCTGACCGCCAGCCATGTTCCAACGGCCGCGCAGTCCAAACCTCCGGTTTCCTTGCAGCCGACTGAGAGGCAAGTCGCCACAAGCCCAAGAATGGTGCGCTCCGACTGGAAGGCGTATATGGCCAGAAGAATGAACGTGGAAGCCATCGCCGTCTCATGAAAGTCATAGAGGATCAGATTGCCGGCGGAGCACTGGAACAGGTACGCGGCGGAAGCCGGGATGACCAGACTCGGCTCACCCGGCAGCCAGCGCGCCGTCAACCGGGCTACAATGACACCGCCCACGGCAAAGAAAACGCATTGGAACAGGATCAGCGTTCCAGGATAGGGCAGCAGGCCGTACAGCGGCGTCAGGAGTAGAAACGTGGGGTTCAGATGATCGCCGAAATAGTGCTGAACCTCGACGCTGGACTCCAGCCACCGGCCGCGGGTGCAGTTGTACAGCAATTGGGCCTTGATCCCCAGGTCGTAGGTCCAGGAGCCCAGCCAGTGGTGGCGGGCCCAGGCCAGCGGCCCGAAGAGGGCCGCAAAGAGCAGCGGCACGCTCCACAGTCGTCGCTGGTCAGTGGGAATGCCCGCCTTCGACTCCTTCCAAGAACGTAGCCAACATCATGATCAGCAGGCCCGCCAGCATCGCCCCGCCCAGCTTGAACCGGTCGTGGGCGTGGAACTGCACCTCCGGCAGCAGGTCTCCCAGGGCGATGCAGATGAAGGTCCCCGCGCTGACGGCCAGCACCGCGCCGGTCAGCGAAGACTGCAGAGAGGCGCCCACCAAGTGGCTGCTGGTGTACAAGAGGACCCCGCCCAGCGGCACGAGCAGGGCGAAGGCGAGCTGAAGCATCACCGCCGAGGTCCGCGTCGAGCCTATCTGGATCATCAGAGAGGAGATGGTCAGCGAGTCGGCCGGCTTGTGCACCACCACGGCCAGGAACACCAGCAGGGCCAGTTTACTGTGCTCGGCGGCGTGAGCGATGGCGCCGGCCAGAGCCACCCCATCCATCACCGAGTGCACCGACAGACCGAGGAAGGCCGTCCACGCGGAAACCTCGTGGGCGGTGATCTCCGGCGTGAACGTGCCGGCTGATCGGGGGGACGCAAGCTCGGTCTCGTGGGCGCCCGCCGGCCGGTGCGGGTGATTGTGACCGTGTTCGCCCGCATGGCTGTGTGGAGCGATGAAGCGCTGAACGAAGTAAAGGCCGACCACTCCCAGGGCGGCCCAGGCGCCAAAACGGCCGGGCACCAGTCGCGAGGCGTGGGGGAGCATGTGGAAGAAGGCCGCTCCCAGCATCACACCTGCCGACAGGCTCAAGTAAACCTGGACGCGGGCGTGCGTGGCCCGGACCGCCAGGGGCAGGAGCCCGCCGGCCAGGGATACGCCCACCACCACCGCGAACAACACCCAGGTCATGACCTTGCAGTTCATATACCGCGCCGCCCGGGGAGGCAAGCCGTGGGCGAGGCAGGCCTGCCGGATTGGTTGTGGCCGCGCCCGACCGGTGGTAGACTGAACGCGGGCCGTCACCAAAAACCGGCAACGGCCGGCCGGGTCACCTCTGTCGGTCAGACTCGGGCTTGTCGCCGCATGAACGGAAGCGGCGCGGCCGTTACCGAAGCGGACCAAGCACCATGCCCACCACACTTCCGCGACTCGGTACCTACCTGCTGGAGCGCGAACTGGGGCGCGGCGGAATGGGCGTCGTGTACCTGGCCCGCGACACCCGGCTGGACCGGCCGGTGGCCGTCAAGGTGCTCCCGGAGTCCTTCGCCGATGACGCCGAACACGCGGCCCGTGTCGAGCGGGAGGCGAAACTCCTCGCTTCGCTGAATCATCCGCACGTCGCCGCCATCTTCGGCTTCGAGGAGGAGCAGGGAGTCCGGTTCCTCATCCTCGAGTACGTGGAGGGCCAGACGTTGGCCGAGAGGCTGATCTCCGGTCCGCTGTCCGTTGAGGAGGCCCTGGAGGTCAGCCGGCAGATCGCCGAAGCCCTGGAAGCGGCCCAC
>Ga0073934_10008408_pt1 | contig 13770 bp, 24 predicted proteins | sample LarsenN4metaG_FD_76834 | JGI IMG/M metagenome (GOLD analysis project Ga0073934, IMG submission 76834) | Hot spring sediment bacterial and archeal communities from British Columbia, Canada, to study Microbial Dark Matter (Phase II) - Larsen... ...
ACATCCTCGCACCCAAGGGCATCGAGGTCGGCAACGAGATCCTGTCCGGCCCGCAGGCCCCGATCAAGACCGGCAACGCCCTGCCGCTGCGCCTGATCCCGGTCGGCAGCATGGTCCACAACGTCGAGCTTAAGCACGGCGGCGGCGGACAGCTCGGCCGTTCGGCCGGCGCCGCCATCCAGCTGATCGCGCGCGAGGGCCTGTACGCGCAGTTGCGGCTGCGTTCCGGCGAGGTGCGCAAAGTGCACATCGACTGCCGCGCCACCATCGGTGAGGTCGGCAACAGCGAGCACAACCTGCGCAACATCGGCAAGGCCGGCGCCAAGCGCTGGCGCGGCTGGCGTCCGACCGTGCGCGGCACCGCCATGAATCCGGTGGACCATCCGCACGGCGGCGGCGAAGGCCGCACCAAGGGCGGCCGTCATCCGGTGAGCCCGTGGGGTCAGCCGACCAAGGGTTACAAGACCCGCGTCAACAAGCGGACCAACAGCATGATCGTCCGCCGGCGCAGCAAGACCAGAGAGGAATAAGCCGTGCCACGTTCCGTCAAGAAGGGCCCGTTCATCGATCATCACCTGGCCGCCAAGGTGGCCAAGGCGCATGCCGAAGGCAGCAAGAAGCCGATCAAGACCTGGTCGCGCCGTTCCATGATCATGCCGGACATGATCGGCATGACCATCGCCGTGCACAACGGCAAGCAGCACGTGCCGATCCTGGTGACCGAAAACATGGTCGGCCACAAGCTCGGAGAATTCGCGCCCACCCGGATCTTCAAGGGTCACTCGGCCGAGAAGAAGGCCGCCGCCACCGAGGGCTAAACGATGCAAGCGACTGCCATTCTCCGTACCGTGCGCCTGTCCCCGCAGAAGGGCCGACTGATCGCCGACCAGATCCGCGGGCTCAAGGTCGAGCGCGCGCTTGAAATCCTGTCGTTCAGCACCCGCCGTGCCGCCAAGCGGGTCAAGAAGGTGCTGGAGAGCGCGATCGCCAACGCCGAGCACAATCAGGGTGCCGACATCGACGAGCTGCGCGTGAGCGACATCCAGATCGACGCCGGCCCGATGCTCAAGCGTTTCCACGCCCGCGCCAAGGGCCGCGGCGTGCGGGTCATCAAGCGTACCAGCCACATCACCGTCACCGTGAGCGATGCGCCGGCGAAGAAGAGGGCCAAATAATGGGTCAGAAGATCAATCCGAACGGTCTGCGTCTCGGTGTCATCCGCGACTGGACGGCGCGCTGGTACGCCGGCAGCAAGCACTATGCCGACAACCTGGCCGCCGACATCAAGCTCCGCAGTCACATCAAGAAGAAGCTGGCGCACGCCGCGCTCAGCAAGATCATCATCGAGCGCCCGGCGCAGAACATCAGTATCACTCTGCATACCGCGCGCCCCGGCATCGTCATCGGCAAGAAGGGCGAGGATATCGAGAAGATGCGCCAGGAACTGGCCAAGATGGCCGGCCGGCCGGTGCACGTGGCGATCGAGGAAGTGCGCAAGCCGGAGCTCGACTCCCAGTTGGTCGCCGAGAGCATCGCCCAGCAGCTCGAGAAGCGCATCATGTTCCGGCGCGCCATGAAGCGCGCCGTGCAGAACGCCCTGCGCCTCGGTGCGCTCGGCGTGAAGGTGATGGTCGCCGGCCGCCTCAACGGCGCCGAGATTGCGCGTACCGAGTGGTACCGCGAGGGCCGTGTGCCGCTGCACACCCTGCGGGCCGACATCGACTATTGCACTGCCGAGGCCTATACCACCTACGGCGTGATCGGCGTGAAGGTGTGGATCTTCAAGGGCGAGGTGTTCGGCAAAGACGAGCAAGCCGGCGCCGACGGCGAGGCCGGCAAGAAGGCCGGTGCCTGATCACGGAGTAACGAACCATGCTGCAGCCAAAACGTACCAAGTACCGCAAGATGATGAAGGGCCGCAATCGCGGCGTCGCCACGCGCGGCAACAAGGTGAGCTTCGGTGAGTACGGCCTCAAGGCCACGACCCACGGGCAGATCACCCAGCGCCAGATCGAGGCCGCGCGCCGTGCCCTCACCCGCTTTATCAAGCGCGGCGGCCGCGTGTGGATCCGCATCTTCCCGGACAAGCCGGTGAGCCGCAAGCCGCTGGAAGTGCGCATGGGCAGCGGCAAGGGCAATCCCGAATTCTGGGTGGCCCCGGTGCAGCCGGGCACCGTGCTGTACGAGATGGAAGGTATTAACGAGACCGAGGCACGCGAGGCCTTCCGCCTGGCAGCGGCCAAACTGCCGGTACGCACCACCTTCGTGTCCCGCCACCATATCTGAGGATGACGCGATGAAGGCGAAAGACATTCGGGCCATGTCGGCGGAAGACCGGAAGAAGGAGCTGGAGGGCTTGCTGCGCGAACAGTTCAACCTGCGCATGCAGCATTCCACCGGCCAGCTCGCCGTCAACACCAAGATCAAGGCCGTGCGGCGCGACATCGCGCGCCTCAAGACGGTCATGAACGAGAAGGCAAGCTGAGATGAGCGAGACGACGAAAACCGCGCGCACCCTGACCGGGCGCGTCGTGAGCAACAAGATGGACAAGACCATCACCGTGATGGTGGAGCGGCAGGTGCAGCACCCGCTCTACAAGAAGATCATCCGCCGCCGTTCCAAGCTGCACGCGCACGACGAGAAGAACGAGTGCGGCGAGGGTGACCTGGTGATGATCGAGGAATGCCGCCCGCTGTCCCGGACCAAGTCCTGGCGGCTGGTGAAGGTGATGGAAAAGGCAGTGGCCGGTTGAGGTTTCAACGAGGCCCTGGGACTGTTATAATTTTTTGCTTTCCCGCGCGAAAGTGCGCCGGGACGGCGGAGTGAGACAACCATGATCCAGATGCAGACCCTGCTGACGGTCGCGGACAACAGCGGCGCCAAGATGGTGCAGTGCATCAAGGTGCTGGGCGGCTCGAAGCGCCGCTACGCCAACATCGGCGACGTGATCAAGGTCAGCGTCAAGGAAGCGATTCCGCGCGGCAAGGTCAAGAAGGGCGACGTCTACGACGCGGTCATCGTGCGCACCAAGAAGGGCGTGCGCCGGTCGGACGGTTCGGTGATCCGTTTTGACAGCAACGCCGCGGTGTTGCTGGACAGCAAGCGCGAGGTCATCGGGACCCGCATCTTCGGGCCGGTGACGCGCGAGCTCCGCGGCGAGCAGTTCATGAAGATCATCTCGCTGGCGCCGGAAGTATTGTAAAGGAATGAAGCCCTCACCCCATCCCTCTCCCGGAGAGGGGGGGGGTAGGCAGGAATCTATCGTAAGGTTCAAACATGAAGAAGATTCGCAAGGGCGACAAAGTGGTCGTCCGCCTCGGCAAGGATAAGGGTAAGCAGGGCACCGTGCTCAAGGTGCTCGACAATGACCGCGTGCTGGTCGAAAACGTGAACGTGGTCAAGCGCCATACCCGTCCGAACCCGGGCAAAAACGTGGCCGGCGGGATCATCCAGAAGGAAGCGCCGATCCATGTCTCCAACGTCATGCTGTTCAACGGCGCCACCGGCAAGGGCGAGCGCGTAGGCATGAAGGTTCTGGAGGACGGCCGCAAGGTGCGTCTGTTCAAGCGCAGCAACGAAGTGGCTGACGTCTAAGGGTCGCCGTCATGACGAGACTGGAAGAGCATTACCGCAAGAAGGTGGTTCCCGAGCTGATGAAGAAGTTCGGCTACCGGAATCCCATGCAGGTGCCGCGCCTCACCAAGATCACGCTCAACATGGGTGTGGGCGAGGCCATGGCCGACAAGAAGGTCATCGAGAACGCCGCTGGCGACATGGAAAAGATCAGCGGCCAGAAGCCGCTCATCACCCGTTCCAAGAAGTCGATCGCGAACTTCAAGGTGCGCGAGAACTGGCCGATCGGTTGCAAGGTGACGCTGCGGCGCGCGCGCATGTACGAGTTCCTGGACCGCTTCATCAGCATCGCGATCCCGCGCATCCGCGATTTCCGCGGCCTGTCCCCGCGCTCGTTCGACGGCCAGGGAAACTACTCGATGGGCATCAAGGAGCAGATCATTTTCCCGGAGATCGATTTCGACAAGATTGACGCGCTCCGCGGAATGGACATCACCATCACCACCACGGCGAAGACCGACGACGAGGCCAAGGCCCTGCTCCTCGCGTTCAACTTCCCGCTGCGGAGCTGAAACATGGCCAAAACATCCATGGTCCTGCGCGACGTCAAGCGCAAAAAGCTGGCGACCAAGTACGCCAAGAAGCGCGCCGCGCTCAAGGCGGCGGTCGTGAACATGAGACTCAGCGACGAGGAGCGCCATGCGGCGATGGTCGCGCTGCAGAAACTGCCGCGTGATTCGAGTAAGAGCCGTACCCGCAACCGTTGCGGACTGACCGGCCGCCCGCGCGGGTATTACCGCAAGTTCGGCCTGAGCCGGAACAAGCTGCGCGACCTGATGATGCGCGGCGAGGTGCCGGGCGTGATCAAGGCCAGCTGGTGATTAAAGACAGTCGTGAGTCGCGAGTCGCGAGTCAAAGGCGATTCGGGGGCTCAGGACTCGGGACTCAGGACTTGAGACTGAAAATATGATGACCGATCCGATTTCCGACATGTTGACCCGCATCCGCAACGCCCAGGCGGTCGAGAAGCTGGTCGTGCAGATTCCGGCCTCGCGCGTGAAGCGTGCCATCCTCAAGGTACTGAAAGAGGAGGGCTATATCGAGGATTTTGCCGACGCAACGGTCGACGGCAAGCCGGTGCTCGATATCCGCCTCAAGTATTACGCCGGCCGGCCGGTGATCGAACGCCTCGAGCGCGTGAGCCGTCCGGGACTGCGCCAGTACCGCGGCCGGGGCAATATCCCACAGGCGCTGGGCGGACTCGGCACGGTCATCGTGTCGACCTCGAAGGGGATCATGTCCGACCGTGCGGCCCGGCAGGCCGGGCTGGGCGGCGAAGTGCTGTGCATCGTGTCCTGATGTATTGACCACGGAACTACGACGATGTCGCGAATTGCCAAATTTCCGGTGACCGTCCCGAGCGGGGTCGAGGTCAAGCTCGCCAACGGCGTGCTCAACATCAAGGGGCCGAAGGGCAGCCTCGAATACCACGTGCACCCGAAGGTCAAGGTGGCGCACGAGGGCCAGCAGATCAAGTTCGACGTGGCCGACGAATCGAGTTTCGCCAACGCCATGTCCGGCACCACCCGCGCCCAGGTCAATAACATGGTGTTGGGCGTGACCAAGGGCTTTGAGAAACGCATGACCATCATCGGCGTCGGTTACCGTGCCGCGGTGCAGGGCAAGAACCTCAACCTGACGCTCGGCTACTCGCACCCGGTGGTCTATCCGATCCCGGAGGGCATCACCATCGAGTGCCCGGACCAGACCAACATCGTGGTCAAAGGCGCCGACAAGCAGCTGGTCGGACAGGTGTCGGCCGACATCCGCGCCTACCGCACCCCGGAGCCGTACAAGGGCAAGGGTGTGCGTTACTCCGATGAGCACGTGGCGAAGAAGGAAGCCAAGAAGAAGTAATTGAGCGACGACCATGAACAAGCATCAAATCCGTCAACGCCGTCGTAACCGCACGCGCAACCGCATCGCCCGCATCGCCGCGGTGCGTCTGACCGTGCACCGTACGCCGCGGCACATCTACGCCCAGATCATCGACCCGAGCGGTGGGAAAGTGCTGGCCGCGGCCTCGACCCTGGAGGCGGAGCTGCGCGGAAGCCTCAAGAACGGCGGCAACGTTGCGGCGGCCAGTGCGGTCGGCAAGCGTATCGCCGAGAAGGCCAAACAGGTCGGGGTCACCAAGGTCGCGTTCGATCGTTCGGGTTTCAAGTACCACGGCCGCATCAAGGCGCTCGCAGATGCGGCGCGTGAAAACGGCCTCGAGTTCTAAGGCAGGTATCGCATGGCGGATTATGAAATCGAAGGCCGTGGGGACAACCTCCACGAGAAGCTGATCAGCGTCAACCGCGTCGCCAAGGTGGTGAAGGGCGGCCGGATCTTCGGCTTCGCCGCGCTCACCGTAGTGGGCGATGGCGACGGGCGCATCGGCATGGGCCAGGGCAAGGCCCGCGAAGTGCCGGTGGCCGTGCAGAAGGCCATGGACGACGCGCGCCGCAACATGGTCAAGGTCAGCCTCAAGGGCAGCACCATCCATTACCCGGTCAAGGGTCAGCATGGCGCTGCCAAGGTGATCATGCGCCCGGCCTCGGAAGGTACCGGCATCATCGCCGGCGGCGCGATGCGCGCGGTTTGCGAGGTGGTGGGCCTGAACAACGTGCTGGCCAAGTGCCTCGGTTCGCGCAACCCGGTGAACGTGGTGCGCGCCACCATCAAGGCCCTGCAGGCGATCAGCAATCCGGCCGAGATCGCCGCCAAGCGCGGCAAGAAGGTCGAGGAGATCACCGGCTGAAGCCGGAGGACAAGCCCATGGCGAAGAAACTGCGCGTCACGCTCGTGAAGAGCAAGTACCACACCGGCCGCAAGCACATGGCCACGGTCAAGGGCCTCGGCCTGCGTCGCCGACATCATACCGTCGAGGTCGAAGATACCCCGGCGGTGCGCGGCATGATCAACAAGATTTCCTACATGGTGAAGTGCGAAGAGGTTTGACCCATGCGCCTCAATTCCCTCAAACCGGCCGCCGGCAGCAAGAAGTCCGGCGTACGCGTCGGTCGCGGCGTCGGCTCCGGCCTCGGTAAGACCTGCGGCCGCGGCCACAAAGGCCAGCACGCCCGCAAGGGCGGTTACCACAAGGTCGGCTTCGAAGGCGGCCAGATGCCGTTGCAGCGCCGTCTGCCGAAGCGCGGCTTCCGTTCGGCGATTGCGTCGACGCATGCCGAGGTGCGCCTCGGCGAGTTGAACCAGGTGGACGTCGCGGTGATCGACTTGGCGGCACTCAAGGCCGCGCAGATCGTTCCGGCCACGGTCAATCACGCCAAGGTATTCCTGTCCGGTGAAATCAAGAAGGCCGTGACCCTCAAGGGCATTTCCGCCACCAAGGGCGCGGCCGCCGCGATTACGGCCGCCGGCGGCAAGATCGAGAGCTGAGATGGCCTTCGGCGATGCACGCGTGCCAGGTGCACAGGGTCTGCTGGGCGGCGGCAAACTGACCGAGCTCAAGCAGCGCCTGCTGTTCGTTTTCCTGGCGCTCATCGTCTTCCGTATCGGTACCCATATTCCGGTGCCGGGCATCGACCCGGTGGCGCTCGCCGAACTGTTCAAGCAGGCACAAGGCTCGATCGTCGACCTGTTCAACATGTTCTCGGGCGGCGCGCTGGAACGCTTCTCGGTGCTGGCACTCGGGGTCATGCCGTACATCTCGGCCTCGATCATCATGCAGCTCATGACCACCGTGGTGCCGACCCTCGAGCAGCTCAAGAAGGAAGGCGAGGCCGGGCGCCGCAAGATCACCCAGTACACGCGTTACGCGACCGTCGGGCTCGCAGTGTTCCAGGCATTGGGCATCGCCATCGCGCTCGAAGGCCAGCGCGCCGGCGGTGTGCCAGTGGTGATTGAGTCCGGCATCGGTTTCAAGGTGATCACGGTTGTGACGCTCGTGACCGGCACCATGTTCCTCATGTGGCTTGGCGAGCAAATGACCGAGCGCGGCATCGGCAACGGCGTGTCGCTCATCATCTTCGCCGGCATCGTCGCCGGCCTGCCCAAGGCCATCGGCGGCACCCTGGAGCTGGCCCGCACCGGCGCCATGTCCCCGATTACCGTCGTCGGGTTGTTCGTCATCGCCGTGCTGGTGACCGGCTTCGTGGTGTTCGTGGAACGCGGCCAGCGGCGCATCACCGTCAACTACCCCAAGCGCCAGATGGGCCGCCAGGGGTATGCGGCGCCGTCGAGCCATCTGCCGTTCAAGATCAACATGTCGGGTGTGATCCCGCCGATCTTCGCCTCCAGTCTGATACTGTTTCCGGCCACGCTCGGCAGCTGGTTCGGGCAGGGTGAATCGATGCGCTGGCTCAAGGACATCGCCACCACTCTGTCGCCCGGTCAGCCGGTGTACGTGCTGATCTACGCGGCCGCGATCATCTTCTTCTGCTTCTTCTACACGGCGCTCATGTTCAACCCGAGGGAGACTGCCGAGAACCTCAAGAAATCCGGGGCGTTCGTGCCCGGCATCCGGCCGGGTGACCAGACCGCCAAGTATATCGATGGTGTGATGTCGCGCCTGACGCTGGCCGGTGCCCTGTATGTCACGGTGGTGTGCCTGTTGCCGGAATTCCTGATCGTGAAGTGGAACGTGCCATTCTACTTCGGCGGTACTTCGCTCCTGATCATCGTGGTGGTGTGCATGGACTTTATGGCCCAGATCCAGGCGCACCTCATGAGCCACCAGTACGAGAGCCTGCTCAAGAAGGCCAATTTGACGGGCGGCGGGCTGGGCCTGCCGCGGTAGTTGTTAATAGTTTCAGCCACAGATGAACACAGATAAACAGCGCTGAATTCATATATCTGTGTTCATCCGTGTTTATCTGTGGCCAAGCATTGGATAGTTGGAGGTCATTATGAAAGTCAGGGCATCGGTCAAGAAGTTGTGTCGCAGCTGTAAGGTGGTGCGCCGCAAGGGTGTGGTGCGCATCATCTGTTCGGATCCGCGCCACAAACAGCGCCAGGGCTGAAAGCCCCGGTTAATTGGTTGAATTGTTTCAGGATTACAGGTAGACTCCCGCGCTTTTCGTAAGCCGGACGGTACCTTGAAGAGAGGCGGTATGGCCCGAATTGCAGGCATCAACCTTCCGAACCAGAAGCACATCGAGATCGCGCTGACCTCGATCTACGGCCTCGGCCGTCCGCGCGCGCGCCTGATCTGTGAACAGGCCGGGGTCGGCACCACCACCAAGGTGAAGGACCTGACCGACGCGCAGGTCGACAAGCTGCGCCTGGAGGTGGCCAAGTTCACGGTCGAGGGCGATCTGCGCCGCCAGGTGTCGATGAGCATCAAGCGCCTCATGGACCTCGGCACCTACCGCGGCATGCGCCACCGCCGCGGCCTGCCGGTGCGTGGCCAGCGTACCCGCACCAACGCCCGCACCCGCAAGGGCCCGCGCAAGGCGATCATCCGCAAGGCTTAAATTCTTTAAGGACGTAACCATGGCGAATCCGACTCCAGCGACAACCGAGGCCCCCAAGGCCAAGAAGCGCGTCAAGAAGAACGTGGCCGAGGGCATTGCCCACGTGCAGGCCTCGTTCAACAACACGATCGTGACCATCAGCGACCGGCAAGGCAACGTGCTCACCTGGGCGACCGCCGGCGGCGCCGGGTTCAAGGGTTCGCGCAAGTCGACGCCGTTCGCCGCGCAGGTTGCCGCCGACAAGGCCGGCCGGGCCGCGCAGGAATACGGGGTCAAGGCGCTCGAGGTGAGGGTCAAGGGCCCGGGCCCGGGTCGAGACTCGGCGGTGCGCGCCCTGCACGCGCTCGGCTACGAAATCAGCAACATCATCGATGTGACGCCGATTCCACACAACGGTTGCCGCCCAGCCAAGCGGCGGCGCGTGTAACGAACGGCGAACGGAGAATCCTGTGGCACGTTATACCGACTCGAAATGCCGTCTGTGCCGCCGCGAGGGCGGCAAGCTGTTCCTCAAGGGTGAGAAGTGTTTCACCGACAAGTGTCCGGTGGAGAAGCGTGCCTACGCCCCCGGCCAGCACGGCCAGCGCAAGGGCCGTCCCTCCGACTACGGCTCGCAGCTGCGCGAGAAGCAGAAGCTGCGCCGCATCTACGGCGTGCTCGAACGGCAGTTCGCCAATTACTACGGCGAGGCCGACCGCCAGCGCGGTTCGACCGGCGAGAACCTGCTCAAGTTGCTTGAAGGCCGGCTGGACAACGTCGTGTTCCGCATGGGCTTCGGCGCCTCCCGCGCCCAGGCGCGGCAACTGGTGCGGCACAACGCCATCCTGGTGAACAACCAGCGCGTCAACATCCCGTCCTACCAGGTGCGCCCGAACGACGTCATCGAGGTGAACGGTGCCGCCAAGGAGCAGCTGCGCATCAAGGCAGCCCTTGAGGCGGCCGAGTCGCGCGGGTTCCCGGGCTGGGTGGAGGTCGACGCCAAGGCCATGAAGGGCACCTTCAAAGCGGTGCCGGAGCGCAGCGATCTGCCGGCCGATATCCGCGAACAGCTGGTGATCGCGCTCTACTCGAAGTAACGCCACGGACAGCTTAACGAGGAAATACCCATGCAGAGTTCGGCAACCGAATTCCTGAAGCCGCGTCTGGTCCATGTCGACACCCTGGGTCCGACCCACGCCAAGATCACGCTCGAGCCGCTGGAGCGTGGCTTCGGCTACACCCTCGGCAACGCCCTGCGCCGCATTCTGTTGTCGTCGATGCCGGGGGCGGCGATCACCGAGGCCCGCATTGAAGGCGTGCTGCACGAGTACTCGGCGCTCGAAGGCGTGCAGGAGGACGTGATCGAGATCCTGCTCAATCTCAAGACCGTGGCGTTGCGCATGCTGGGTTCCCGCAGCGAAGCGACACTCAAGCTCGCCAAGAAGGGCCCGGGCAAGGTCACGGCCGCCGACATCCAGCTCGACCACGGCGTCGAGGTGGTCAACCCCGAACACCATATCTGCTCGCTCACCAAGAACGGCGCCATCTCCATGGAGCTCAAGATCGTGCGCGGCCGCGGCTACCAGCCGGTCACCGCCCGCCCGCAGGAAGACCGTCCGATCGGCGTGATGCAGCTCGATGCCTCGTTCAGCCCGATCCGGCGCGTGTCGTACACGGTCGAGAACGCGCGCGTCGAGCAGCGCACCGACCTCGACAAGCTGATCCTCGACATCGAGACCAACGGCGCCATCGACCCGGAAGAGGCGGTGCGGCGCGCGGCCAACATCCTCCAGGATCAGATCTCGATCTTCGTCGAGCTCAAGAGCCCGGAAGCGGTGGCCATGCCGGCGATCGAGCCGAACATCAACCCGCTGCTGCTGCGGCCGGTGGACGACCTGGAGCTCACGGTGCGTTCCGCCAACTGCCTCAAGGCCGAGAATATCTTCTACATCGGCGACCTGGTGCAGCGCACCGAGAATGAGTTGCTCAAGACGCCGAACCTCGGCAAGAAGTCGCTCACCGAGATCAAGGATGTGCTGGCCTCGCATCAGCTGTCGCTCGGGATGCGGCTCGAGAACTGGCCGCCGGCCTCGCTCAAGGGACGGGCGCCGGAGAAAGAATCCGCCTGAACGATTTTGGAGTAACCCATGCGTCACCATAAAAGCGGTCGCAAACTGAATCGCACCAGCAGCCATCGCGCGGCGCTGTTCCGCAACATGGCGTCGGCGCTGATCCGCGAGGAGCAGATCCGCACCACCCTGCCCAAGGCCAAGGAGCTGCGGCGTGTCGCCGAGCCGCTCATCACCATGGCCAAGGAGCCGACGCTCGCCAACCGGCGGCTGGCGTTCGCGCGCCTGCGCGACCGTGCCGCGGTGACCAAGCTGTTCAACGAGCTCGGGCCGCGCTTCAAGAACCGCGCCGGCGGCTACCTGCGCATCCTCAAGTTCGGCTACCGCGCCGGCGACACCGCGCCCATGGCGCTGGTGCAGCTGCTTGATCGCCCGGAACAGCCGGCGGCGCCGGCCGAAACCGCGGCGCCGAAAGCCGAATAAGAGTTGGTTTTGTAGTCACAACAAAGGCCGGGACGACCCAGCCTTTGTCATTGGAGCGATCTGCTAGCATGTGGGCATGATCGCCCTGTTCACCGATTTCGGCCTCGCTGGTCCCTACGTCGGGCAGTTGCACGCGGTGCTGGCACAACAGGCGCCGGGCACGCCAGTGATCGACCTGTTTCACGATGTCCCCAACCATGACATCCGCGCCGCGGCCTACCTGCTGCCGGCCTACGCGCGAGGCCTCCAGCCGGGCACGGTGTTCGTGGGCGTGGTCGATCCGGGCGTCGGCACGGATCGGCCCGCGGTCATGCTGCACGCCGACCATCGTTGGTATGTCGGCCCGGGCAACGGCCTCTTCGAGATCGTGGCGCGCCGGGCGCAGGTTTGTGAATGGCGGGAGATTCTATGGCGTCCAGGCAGGCTGTCGGCGAGCTTCCACGGCCGCGACCTGTTCGCCCCGGTGGCGGCGATGCTGGTCCGGGGCGTCGCACCCGAGTCGCGGTCCTGGACGCCCGCGCCGCCCGGCGGCGCATGGCCGGACGACCTGGCCGAGGTGGTTTACATCGACCGGTTCGGCAATCTCCTGACCGGCATCCGGGCGCCCAACGTGCCCCGGACGGCCCGAGTGCAGGTGGCGGGCCACGTGCTGCCACATGCCCGCACCTTCGGCGAGGTCGCAGCCGGCGAGGGGTTCTGGTACGAAAATGCCAACGGACTCGTCGAAATCGCTGTCAACGGCGGGCGGGCCGACCATCGTTTCGGCTGTACCGTCGGGGCGGCGGTTGACGTAATATTCGTATAATTCCAGGGAAGGGGCGGGCGTCGAAAGACCCGATCTCCAGACCAGACCCCATCCGGTCTCAGGAGGTGAGGGGTTCTCGGGCCGTAATCGAGGGCAGACAGCCCGGTCGCAAGCGGATCTGCGCAACACAACAGCAACCGCTGTCGAACGAGGCGCCTGTCTTGATTTGCGATCAACATAGCCGCGTCTGGACGTGGTGTCGGGCCGGCCTCCGCAACGGCTTCCGCCGTGCGTTTCTGTCCTTGCTGCTGTTCACCGCCCCGGTCGCATCCGCGGCCGAACTGCCGTTGCTCTCCGAAGAGGAATTTACCGCCGACCTGCCCGTGGTGCTGGGCGCCAGCCGCTTGGCGCAGCCATTGTCCGAGGCGCCGGCGGCGGTGACGGTCCTCGATCGTCAGATGATCGAGGCCTCGGGCGCGCGCAATCTCTCGGAGGTGTTCCGTCTGGTGCCGGGCTTCGTGGTCGGCATGGAGAGCGGCCACCGCCACGTCGTCACCTACCACGGCTTTTCCAACCAGTACTCGCCGCGCATGCAGGTGCTGATCGACGGCCGCTCGGTCTATCTGCCGTCGTTCGGCGGCGTGTCGTGGTCGGACCTGCCGCTCGCGCTCGACGACATCGAGCGCATCGAGATCATCCGCGGGCCGAACGCCGCGAGCTACGGGGCGAACGCGTTCCTGGCGGTCATCAACATCACCACCCGTCATGCCGCGTCGGTACCCGCTGGTTTCGTGCGCGCCACGGCCGGCTCGAACGGCATCCGCGACGGCGTGCTGCGCGCCGCCGGCGGCGAGGGCAATCTGTTCTATCGCCTGACCGTCGGCGCCCAGCAGGACGACGGCTATCCACAGCGCAACGACCGGCGCGAAATCACGCTGTTGAACGGCCGGCTCGACTGGCAGGCGGGCCATCGCGACGAGCTCGAGTGGCAGTTCGGCTACAACCAGGGCCCGCGCGGCCGCGGCAACTTCGGCGATGCCGTGAACCCGCCGCACGACCAGGAGATCACCAGCCGCTTCCAGCAACTGCGCTGGCGGCGCCGCCTTGACGGCGGCGCCGAGTGGGCATTGCAGCTGTACGCCAACCACCACGAGTCGGACGAGCAGATCCTGACCGATCCGATCGCCGTCCCGCCGTTCGGGGCGTTTCGCATCCCGGTGAACTACGACGTCCGCACCGACCGCACCCAGCTCGAATTCCAGAACTCGATTCCCGGGGAGCGCTGGCGGGTCGTCTGGGGGCTGGGCGCGCGCGAGGACGAAGTGACCTGGCCCGGGTTCCTCGGCACGCCCAAGGCGGTCGACGTCTCCCATTACTGGCTGTTCCTCAATCTCGAATGGCGGGTGCTCGATCACTGGCTGCTGCACGCCGGGGCGATGGCCG
>Ga0073934_10008409_pt1 | contig 13768 bp, 8 predicted proteins | sample LarsenN4metaG_FD_76834 | JGI IMG/M metagenome (GOLD analysis project Ga0073934, IMG submission 76834) | Hot spring sediment bacterial and archeal communities from British Columbia, Canada, to study Microbial Dark Matter (Phase II) - Larsen... ...
ACACAGCTCGCCAGCCTGGGCTACGATGTCGCGGTGGTGAACCCCCGTTTCGTGAAGCCGCTCGATGCCCAGATGACGGAGTTCTTCGGGCGATCGGCCGAGGTCATTGTCACATTCGAGGATCACGTCCTGCAAGGGGGATACGGCAGCGCTGTATTGGAGCTGTTCAACGAGAAGCGGATTACCACCCCCGTGATTATGATTGGCTGGCCCGATCAGTTCATCGAGCACGCCACCAGTGTCGAAGATCTCCGGACCAAATATGGCCTCACGGTGGAGAATGTCGTGGAGCGGGTGCAGGCGGAATTCTCTCAGCACTCGCTGCCCGTCCGGCAACGTGTGGTGGCGTGATTGAAGGGCAAGAAAGGGAGATGCAGACGACGCTACGCGCTCCGCCGCGGCGGGTGGACTCTGCTTGGGGAATTTGTGAAAAAGATCTCTCACTTATCTGGGCTCGAATCCGATTCGCCTGGTCGTCTTGTCGAGTTTCGTCCGCACTTCGGACTTCGGACTTCAACGTGGGTGATCTCCCAGAATTTCAAATATCTTTGGCTGGTCTTTATCCGGAACAAACCTTCTGCACTAACGATTAATAAAAATCCATGGCTTACCAAACCTTAACTCCTCCGGCTGGCGGCAAGATCTCCATCCAAAATGGCATTTTGAGCGTGCCCGAGAATCCGGTCATCCCTTTCATTCGCGGAGATGGCACCGGCCCGGATATCTGGGCGGCCAGCGAGCGCGTTTTTAACGCGGCGGTTCAGAAGGCCTACGGCGGCCAGCGGCGCATCGTGTGGTTTGAGGTGTTTGCCGGCGAAACCGCGAAAAACAAATTCGACAACTGGCTCCCGGACGACACGATCGAGGCCTTCAAGGAGTATCTGGTCGGCATCAAGGGGCCCCTGACGACGCCGGTTGGCGGTGGGATTCGCTCTCTGAATGTGGCGTTGCGGCAGTTGCTCGATCTTTACGTCTGTCTCCGCCCGGTGCAGTACTTCCAGGGCGTGCCTTCCCCGGTGAAACGTCCGGAGAAGGTCGATATGGTGATCTTTCGGGAAAACACGGAGGACATCTACGCCGGAATCGATTACCAGGCCGGCAGCGCCGAAGCCCGGAAGCTGTTGGACTTCCTGCAGAAGGAACTCCCGGCCGCCTACAAGAAAATACGCTTCGCCCAGGACGCGGCGGGGGAAGTCGGGTTTGGCGTAAAGCCCGTGAGCCGGCCCGGCACGATGCGCCTCGTCAGGGCGGCTCTCGAATACGCCGTTCGCCATCGTCGCAAGAGCGTCACCCTGGTTCACAAGGGCAACATCATGAAGTACACCGAAGGCGCCTTCCGGGACTGGGGCTATGAACTTGCCAGAGCCGAGTTTGGCGCCAAGGAAATTGACGGCGGCCCCTGGTGCAAGCTGCCCCAGGGCATCATCGTGAAGGACGCCATTGCCGACATCACGCTGCAGCAGGTCTTGACCCGCCCCGAAGACTTCGACGTCATTGCCACGCTTAACTTGAACGGCGACTACCTGAGCGATGCGCTCGCCGCCCAGGTTGGTGGCATCGGGATCGCCCCCGGAGGAAACATCAACTACGTGTCGGGCCATGCGATTTTTGAAGCGACGCACGGCACCGCTCCGAAGTACGCCAACCAGGACCGGGTGAACCCGGGCAGCGTCATCCTGAGCGGGGAGATGATGTTGCGCTACATGGGCTGGGGTGAGGCGGCGGACCTCATCATCAAAGGCTTGAACGGGGCCATCGCCTCCAAACGGGTCACCTATGATTTCGCCCGGCTCATGGAGGGAGCTACCGAAATCAAGTGCTCCCAATTCGGTGATAACATCATCCAGCACATGTGAGTCGAACAAGGAATCCCAACCAGGCATTGGATTTTTTTTTCACGGTTATTGTGTCGTTGACGCGGTTCTTCGGACAATGCCATTCTCCCGCCCATGCAACTGTATCGCTCTCTGTCTTTTTGCAGTCTGACACTTTGCGCGCTGGCCTCCACTGCCCTGGCGGCATCCTCGGGGCCGCGCTTCTACGGTGATCCTCCGGATGACCATCATCCCTGGGCGGTTCATGATGGGAACCGGCCGCAGCCGAAAGTAGTCACCCCGGGCACATTCAGTTCACAGGAGCAGGCGGGCAAGCCGCCCTCGGACGCGGTGATCCTTTTCGACGGCACGGACTTGTCCAAGTGGCAAGGCGACAAAGGGGACGCCAAATGGAAGGTCGAGAATGGCTACATGGAGGTGGTGCCCGGCTCCGGCCAGATTCAGACGCGTGAAGGCTTTGGTGATTGCCAGTTGCACGTGGAGTTCGCCACCCCCAGGAAAGTGGAGGGGAGCAGCCAGGGCCGCGGCAACAGCGGGGTGTTCCTCATGGGCCTGGTGGAAATCCAGGTGCTCGATTCGTATGACAACATCACCTACGCGGATGGGCATGCCGGTTCGGTCTATGGCGTTAGCCCTGCAATGGCCAACGTCATCCGCCCTCCGGGTGAGTTCAATGTTTACGACATCGTGTTTCGCCGGCCGATCTGGAAGGACGGCAAGGAACTGGATCCCGGTTACGTGACGGTTTTCATTAACGGCGTGCTGGTGCAGGATCACGCCCGGCTGGAAGGCCCCACCGGCCACATGGGCCGCAGCAAGCCGCGCCCATTCCCGGAGAAAGGCCCTTTGGCTCTCCAGGACCACGGCAACCCAACCCGCTTCCGGAACATCTGGTACCGGCCCCTGCCGCCTCGTCCAATTGAGGGCGGCACGGACGGTTACCTGACGACCGAGGCGACCATGGCGAAGCGTCGGGAGATCGCGGCGCAAATCCGCAAGGATGCCGAGGGGCTCAGCGGCACATCACAGATGCTGCGCTACCTTGAGAGTCTTGTGTATGAGAAGAACGAGGCCGCGGAGCAGAAAGTAAAGGAGCTGGGAAATCAGTACGTTGCCGGCCTCAAAGCCCTGCCGAATGATCAGTTGCAGTCGAAGAAAGATGAGGTGAAATCGATTAGCGGCAACTTCAAGTATATGTCGAAGTTCAACCTGCTGCCTGCCAGCTTCGAACCCGCCGCCGCTCTGGACCAAATGATCAAGGAGCAGCGTTGGGACCAGGAAAAGAAAAAGAAGTAAACGGGAGCCTGGCCAAAGGTGTTTTGAAATTCGGGAGACTGACAACGTTGAAGTCAGAAGTCCCGAGGCTCGAAGTCCGAAGTGCCGGCAGAACTCGACAAGACGACAAGGCGAATCGGATCCGGGCACAGAGAAGTGAGGGAGACTTCTTCCCGCTGTCCGCCCAGTAGAGTCCAAGGTTACCGCCGCTGGAGATTCCGGCGGCGGTGTTGCTCTCTGCAGAGGCAAGCGGCGTCTTGAGACACGGCCAGACCAGACCCAACTAACACCGCTGCGCCGTCCTCTATTTCGATTCCGGCAGCGCGCTTCGGAGTGCACTACAATGGGAAGGCGCACCAGGGCACACGGGCCGGCCATAGAACCCCGACCCGTTGGTTAAAGCGACCAGCCCTTGCGGTATGGAGGATTGAGAAACTCGTTCGCTGCTTTGTTACCGCGGAATTTGCCGGCCTTGCCGTCCCACTCCAGTTTCGTGTTTGCCAGCTTGATGGCGATGACTCCGAGCATGGCAATCTCGGTGAGAGGCCCGCCGTAAGAGAAATCCGATCCCGCCGGACGGCCGTTGCGGATTGCCTCGAGCCAATCCTGGTGATGTTCTTTGGCCCGGGGAATAGTCTTCTCCGGCTTCCGGTACGCGTCCATTTTGGCCTGCGGAATCAGCCGGGGCTGGCTGGCGCCGTGCGAACCATAGACGATGGTCCCTTTGTCCCCCATGACCACCGCCCCGTCTCAATGCTCTTCTCATCCGGATCCAATTCCGGGGGCCGCGGGATGCGTTTGGTGCCGCTATACCAGTGCATGGTGATCGGACCGCGCTTATTATTGGCAGGGAACTCGTAGGTGATGACTTCACCCTTCGGGAAAGCATCGCCCTGTGTCTTGAAGTCGTAGTCCTCCACCTTGGCGATGACCGAAGTTGGCGCGCCAAGGTCAAGTGCCCAAAACACCGGATCGACCACGTGACATACCCAGTCGCCGACGGTGCCGTTCCCAAAAGGCACCCATCCGCGCCAGCTTCCGGGGAGATAGACTGGGTGATACGGACGATACTGCGCCGGGCCGAGCCAGAGATCCCAATCGAGCGTATCGGGAACCGGGTGTTGTTCTTTTAGCCTCGCCAACTGGTCGATTCCTGAGTTCACGGCGGCGCAGCCGGCGTGGATCGTATGGACCTTGCCGATGGCGCCATCCCAGACCATTTCGCAAAAATCGCGAATCGACCCGTAGGAGTGGCCCTGGTTTCCCAACTGCGTCACCACGCTATAGCGCTTGGCGGCCTTCATCAACGCGCGCACCTCGTAAACGGAGTGGGCCAGGGGTTTCTCGCAGTAGACGTGCTTTCTCCTTTTAATTGAGGCCATCGCCGCCACCGCGTGAGTGTGGTCCGGCGTGGCCACCACCACGGCATCGATTTCCTTCTCCATCGCGTCGAACATCTTCCGGAAATCCCGGAACCGTTTCGCCTGCGGGTATTTCTCAAACGTGCGCCGGGCGTAACGCTCGTCCACATCGCACAACGCCACGATGTTGTTGCCCGGCGCCACCGCATCGATGTCGCCAGCTCCCATGCCTGAGGCACCAATGGCCGCGATGTTCAGCTTTTCGCTTGGGGATGTCTGACCGGAACCAGCAATGACGTGGCGAGGGGCAATGGTAATCGTGGCGGCGAGAGCGCCACCGGCGCGCAAGAAGTCTCGCCGACTCAGTCGGGGTGGTTTCATAGGGGTCAATCTGCGACCGCAAGGTCCATGTCAGCCGTGTAGTAGAGCATGCGTCCACAATTGCTGCATGAGACCAACTCTCTGTCTGCCTGGCAGGTGACGAGGAGCTGCGGAGGAAGGCGCATATGGCACCCGCCGCACACGCCGTGCTGGACACCGACGATGACATTTTCGCCTTTGCTCTTGACCAGCCGCTCGTAGCGCGCGCGGGCAGATTCATCCACTTGGCCGGCAAGCTCCTCCCGGCCGGCCTGCAACAGCTCCAACTCCTGTTTCAGCTTTTGTTCGCGCTGGTTAAGCTGGGCCACCTGCTCCTGAACGAGCTTCCGCGCTTCCTGGGCAGCTTGAGTGGCGCGCGCCAGCTCGCGTTGCCCTTCCTCCGCCTGCTCCATCAGGGCGATCTCCCGGTCCTCAATCTCGAAAATCTGCTTCTTGCACGTCTCGATTTCGTGCGCCAGCGCCCTGTATTCCTCGTTCTTGCGGGTCTGAAATTGCTGGTTGGCGTATTTTGAAATCAACTCGTTCTTGCTCACCACTTCCAGCTCGAGCGCCTTGCGCTCTGTTTCCAGTTGTTTCAGGCGCAACTTGATTGCTTCCAGGGCGTTCTCGGCACTGGCAGCCTTGGCCTTGAGCGCCTGACGCTCGGGTTCGATATGGGCCAGCTCGCCCTGCACGCGCCGGAGTTTCTTGTCCCTCTCCTGCAGGACCAGCAATTTTTCGATGATTTCGAGCATTTTGGTGACCGAGTCGAGCTTTCAGATTAACTGTCGCGCAAGCCCAAGTCAACGCGCCCGAAAAATCAAAAAGTCATGTGCCGGAAAAGTCAGGAATCTGCGCGCAGAAAAGTGAGCGATCTTTTTTACTGTCGCCGCGGAGTAGCATCTAACGTGACGGGCCATTCTCTCTGGTCCCTGGCGGGACTTGTCAGCCGCCCCGACGGGGACCCGGCAATCGATCAAAGGGCTGCCGGCCAGCTGCCTATGCTCAAGGCAAGGGCTGCCCCGGAGTGCCGGCTTCAACCCTGACCACGGCTTTATGAGAACCTCACCTCGTTCCGAACTTGACGCCATGGCCCGCTCAGCCCAAAGTCAATGCGTATGCACAACGTTTCCAAAATCGGGATACGTTTTCTTTTCACGTCCAGCATCCCCGTGCTCCTTGGTTTGGCGCAGCCGAGCCTCGCCGCCGACAGGGTGGCGCTGAAACAACTGGAAGACCGTATTCGCGTGGAGATCGACGGACAACTCTTTACCGAGTATTACTTCAAGGATGTTCCGCGGCCGTTTTGCTATCCGTTGCTGGGTCCGGGCGGGCTGCCCATGACCCGGAACTGGCCGATGAAAGACGTTCCTGACGAGGAGCATGATCACCCGCACCATCGTTCTCTATGGTTTACGCACGGGGCGGTGAATGGGCACGATTTTTGGTCTGAAGCAAAGAATTTTGGAAAAATTGTCCATGATGGCTTCGCCGAAGTGAAGTCCGGCAAGAGCGATGGCGTCATTCGCGCCAGGAACAAGTGGGTCGCCGCGGATGGCACGGTTGTCTGCACCGATGAAACCACTCTCAGGTTCCACGCGCCGGCAGCGCCTTCCGAGCGAATGCTGGATTGGGAGGTTACGATCACCGCCCCCGGCAAGGAGGTGGTTTTCGGAGACACCAAGGAAGGGAGCATGGGGCTTCGCCTGGCCGAGACCATGCGGCTGAAAGGGAAGGTTGGCAAAGGCCATATCGTTAACAGCGAGGGAATCAAAGACGGGGATACCTGGGGCAAGCGGGCAGCCTGGTGCGATTATTACGGCCCGGTGCAAGGCAAGATTGTTGGAGTCGCCATCTTCGATCACCCCGGGAATCCGCGGCACCCCACCTGGTGGCACGTGCGCGATTACGGCCTGTTTGCCGCCAACCCGTTCGGCAAGCATGACTTTGAGAAGCTGCCGGATAAAACGGCGGGTGATTTCAAAATAGCGGCCGGGCAGACCGTTACCTTCCGGTGGCGTTTTTACCTTCATGAAGGTGACACCGGACAAGGCAAGGTCGCGCAACGCTACGCCGACTATGCCAGGTCCGCGAGCCGGTAACCGCGGCGTTTAGCCGCGTTTAGCCTGGGACTTCCGCGTCGAACCGGGCTGGCCTCGCATGGCTTCACTCCTGCTGAAATCGGCTGACCTGGGAGAGCGCGTCATCCCGCTTCACCTGGGCAGCAACCGGCTCGGCCGGAGCCCGGATTGCGAGGTGCAAATTCAGCATCCCGCGGTCTCGAGTGTGCATTGTGAGATCATTCTGGGAGAACAGGGCGTGGTGGTTCGCGACCGGCATTCCACCAACGGCACTTATGTGGATGGCATCCGAATCGATGAAGTTCAGGTCAGGCCGGGACAGGTCCTGCGACTTGGGGATGTGATCGAGCTGTTGGTGGAATCCGTGGACGTCACGGTGGCCATCCCCGAGTTTGACCAGGAGACGAAAGCTCCGCCGGTTGTGTTGGGCGAAGGGGTCCTGCAATGCCCGCGCCATCCCGAAGCTCGCGCCGAGTTTCAATGCAGGAACTGTCACGAGGTCATGTGCTCGAGCTGTGTGCATTTTATCCGCCGGCAAGGCGGCTCGGCCCTGGCGTTGTGTCCACTGTGCAGTCACGCATGCGAGCGCATCCTGGAAGCGGCGCCGAAAAAGAAGCGGGGGTTCTTCGCGATGCTGCGGAAAACGATTCGCATTCCCTCTCTCGGCAGGAATAAATGAGCTACACCACGCGGTATCTGGAATCGGAGAGCGCTTCCGAGGGAGTGGAGGTCAGCGTTTTGGTCAATTGCATGGTGCAGGATGCCATCCGGTTGGCGGCGAGCGACCTTCACATTGAGCCATGGGAGAACTCCATTGCGGTCCGCGCCCGGGTGAACGGAGTGCTGACGGAGGTGGCGCACCTGCCGTTGGAGTTTCTCGACAAGATCTCAATGCGTTTCAAGGTCATGGCGAACCTGGTCAGCTACCAGGCCGGAGTGCCTCAAGATGGCGTGGCGATTGGCGGACCAGAGTTTGAGAACGTGCAGCTCAGGGTGTCGATTTTTCCCACCACCCGCGGCGAGAAGATCGTGGTGCGGTTGTTTGATCCCAGGGATCGCCGTTTCGAGCTGGAAGGCCTTGGGTTCGAGACGTCCACGCTGGAAGGGCTGCAGCGCGTTCTGCGCCGCACCAGCGGACTTGTGCTCTTTACCGGTCCCACCGGGTCCGGAAAAACCAGCACGATGTATTCCTCCCTGAGCTACATCATCCAGCGCGACGGCAGCAGCATCAGCATCAGCACCGTTGAAGACCCGGTCGAGTTCAACCTGCCGATGGTCAGCCAAACGCAAATCAATCCGGCGCAGGATTTCACCTATGCAACCGCGCTGCGGAGCATGATGCGGCAGGATCCCCAGGTGATCATGATCGGCGAGATCAGGGATCCGGAGACGGCTGCGATTGCGGTGCAGGCGGGGCTGACGGGGCACCTCGTGATTAGCACAATCCATTCCGGCGTTTCCGCCGGCGCTTTCACCCGGCTCATCAACATGGAAATCGAGCCGTTTATGCTCGCCTCGAGCATTTTGGCGGTTCTTGGCTTGCGGCTGGTCCGTCGCAATTGTCCTCATTGTTCGCAACCCTACGAGCCGGCCCCGAGCCAGTTGCGCGTGCTGCCGGAAAACCTGGCTTCCGCGCCGCAGTTCATGCGCGGCAGAGGTTGCGATCAGTGCAATCAGACCGGATATCTTGGCCGGATGCCGATCAGCGAACTGCTCCTGGCGACCGAGCCGTTCCGCGAAGCCGTGCTGAAGAAACTGCCCACCTCCGCTCTGGAGGAAATTGCGATCCAACAGGGCATGCGCACTTTGTGGCAAAACGGTCTCTATCGCGCCATCACGGGCCAAACAACCTTGGAAGAAATCATCCGCGCGGTGGCCGGCGACCGGGTTTGAATTGCACGTGTGCCGGGGGGAGCGCGGCCAGGCCTGGCGGAGCCGCGACCGAAGTTAAATTACTGAGGAGTCAGTGGGATTGAACACACCTAAGCGGGTAGGGCGCGTCACTCCGTGCGCGCCGGGGGCTTGGGGAATGGGCACGGCGGCGCGCACAGAGTGACGCGCCCTACCTGTGTTTGTAGTCTATCCCACGCTCTTGTTAATAGGTTGAATAAGTTAAATCGCCAAATGTGGCTACGGAGATCGGAGACGGTAAAAGCGTTGCTGACCGGCCGGGCTGTCCGTGACGGTCATGAGGTCGCCGTTTCCGGTAAACGTCCTGATGACCGTCCATGGGCCGAGCCGCAGATCGTCGGTTGTCTCCACCGTGTAAGACTGCCCGGCGACCGTTTGCAGCGAAAAACTGACTTCGCCCGGGTCGGCCTTCACGTTTTTCAGAGTCGGGGGTAGAGGTGGAACGTAGCACGCGTAGGTTCCGTCGAGGATTGAAATCGTGTCGATTGTCCAGCCGGTGCCGCCGAAGAAGTTCTCGGTGTCGGTTCCAAGGCGCCACCGGAACTGAACGGACTTTCCGGCTGCCGCCGCAGGCAACTGCACCTGGGAGGTCAGGAATCCGCCGGACTTGCCGCTCCAGACGGCGCGTCCAGCCAGGGGGTTTTCGCTCAGCGCTTCGACGGTGTGACTATAGCCGCCACTGACGAACGAGCCTCCAGCATCGAGAATATCCGCAAAACTGCCAGTGCCGATCTTGATTTCCAGCACGCCGCCGTCGTAAGCGAGCGCGGGGTTAGTGTCATCCGCCTCCAAATCCACGTCAGTTCGGAAGGTCAGCCGAGCCTTGGTCGAGGTGATGCTCACGGGTGAGGAGACCAGTTCCGCGCTGCCACTGCGGAGCGACTGGAGCACCGTCGCCGCATTGGGAGCGGTGTCACTGCTTGCCGGGGTAACTGTCCAGCCCGAGCCGTTGCTGGTGGCCGCCGCCCATCCCGGAGGCAATGCTGCCGCCCCGTCAAAACCCTCGGAGAAAGACGTGACGGTGGCCAGCTTGCCAAGGACCAAGGGGAACACGGCGGTGCCAAGATCTCTCCCACCGTCCTGAAGCCGCAGGGTGGCCGTCAGCGGACCTCCGCAGTCGCCTTCCGCGGTGAAGGTGAAAGCCTGTTCCACCGGTGCGCCGCCGACCGCCAGCTCCCCGTATGGCTGGGCGGGACCTTGCGACGAAACACCCCCGGTGGACTGCAAGGTTGCCGTCAGGTTCGTGGTGTCCGCCGTCCCGGTGTTGCGCAACCGGAAACTCACAGTAACAGTCTCGCCCGGGTCGATCACCCCGTTTGCGGGATAACTCTCGCTGAGGACGGTCGCGCCAAACGCTTCAATGACGGGCCGAAACTCCAGGTTTGCATTGTAAATCACGAGCGCGAAGTCCTGATCCAGCGGGTGGCTGTTCTGCGGCACACCGTCGGAATTGATGTTGACCGCCAGCACACGCACGGTCAGTGGTCCGGAAAGCCCGGCTGGCAGAAAGACGCTCTCCACATTGTTCCTGGCATCGGCCTGTCCGCCAGTGGCCGAGACCGCGCCCGCAAAGGCGTTGCCTTTATAGACCGTGTTTCCGGCGGTCACGATCAGGTCCAGGTTGTTGTTGTACGCGTTGCCGACCGTGCTGCCTGGAGCGTCGGTCCAGGCAAGCGTTACGCGCAACGGTTTGGCTTGGTCGGCGATCTGCGCTGTGAAAACGCGGCTTTGACCGCTGGCCGTAAACAGATCGGCTGGTACCTGGTCGCGCAGCACGCGGGGAGCGTCGTCGAAGGCGGTGCCCAGGTTGAGGTGGCCCATGCCCTGCTTGTCGGACCAGAGGGTGTCGTTCGCGCTGGCGCCGGTCATGTAGCGCGTCGAATTCATCAGGTAGGCTTTGGTCATCGCCGGACTGGGGGGAGGCCACGACTTATTGATGAAGTACTGCCGCAACAGAGCCGCGCCGCCGGCGACGGCCGGCGCCGAATGACTGGTTCCGGACGAGGCCGAGAAGAACTGCTGGTCTGGCGGAAAGAACTTGCTGCCCGCGCCTCCGGAAATTCCATCCGCAGTGAAGCAGGGGGCGGCGAAACCGGTCGCGCCCGGGGAGTTGCGCTGGTAGACGCCGCCGCTGACGTGGGTGCCGGCGGCCACAAGGTCTGGCTTGCGCCGGCCGTCTTTGCAGGGTCCCCGCGACGAGAAGGCCACGATGTCGTTTGCGCTGTTCGCCTGGGAATCGCTTATATCGCTCGAATCACTGCCGCCGATGGCCTGCACGCTTTCACCGGCGCCCACCGCGATGACGTTTTTCGCCGTTGCGGGGGAACTCATGGTCTGAAGGCCCGGGCCATCGTTTCCCGCGGCAACGATGATGATCATCTCCTGGTTGCCCGGAGTCGGGCGGGGGGATCCCGGCAGTTGCGCATCGCGCGCCAGAATATCAAACGCCTGCGCGTCGATGTCGTAAGGTCCCGTGGCATCGCCTCCCCAACTGTGGTTGCTGATGCGCGCGCCATCGGCATAAGCACGCGCCATCAGGTTGGTGAAGTCCGGGTTGGTGAAGTAATCCGGGTCGAACACCACGGATGAGCCCACCCGCACAAAGGGACAGACCCCAAGGCCGTAATGATACCCCTCGGTGTCCGTAAAAGGGAAGTTTGTGCGGGAATCGAACCCGGCCAAAATGTGCGCGTTCAGCGTTCCGTGCCCGTCACAACCCGCCAGGGTGCTGGACACGTTCGGAGTTCCGAGCAGGCGATTGTACGCGACGCGGCTTCTGGGCCCCAGGATGCCTCCGGGGTAAAGCGCGAAATGGTTGGGCATGGTGGTGCCGTCATCGATTCCACTATCTGAGATATCAACGATGAACCCCGAGGAGTCGAACTGCTCCTGGGAGAACCCTTTGGCGGCAAGCCAGTCAAGGTAGCCCGGCGCCGAAGGCACGAGATTGGTTGCGCTGCCAACGGCTATCGTTTTGACGTTTCCCGCCAGGATCTGGCTCTGGCGCTCGCAAAATTTCCGGCGCGGCGCGTAGGGAAGGACAGAGATGACATCCGGCCGCGCGGCGACCTGCGGCACATCGGAGGGCAATAGCGACACGACGACATTGAGGTAGTGCAGAATTGAGTGCTGCCTCTCGAAGGGAGCCTGCTTCAGGGAATCGAGCAACGCCAGCGTTTGCGCGTTCGCCTCCGCATCGGCCAGGAGCTGAACGGCGAACGTTTGCCCAGCCGCTACAGTGTTGCCCAACGTCAGGCGCTCGGTCTGGGGCGAAACCTTATGAGTCTCCTCGTACGGCCCTTCAAAGCTCACATGCGGCGCCGTTGCCGCCAATTCGCGCAGCCTGGCCAGAGCGCTCCCTTCGCCGTAGACGAGATAAGTGTTTTCCGGGATATAGTTGACGATCTGCAGACCCATCTCCTTAAGCTGTTCCGGCCACTCGGGTTTAATTGGACCGGCAAACTGCACCAGGTGCAGCCGGCGCCCGGGCCGGGCAGCGGCCAGCTTGCCTGGCAACGCCGCCACAGTGGAAGTGCGGCGGGCGGTGGTGTCCAGGTGTCCGGACTGAAGAAGGATCTTGTTGGCATCCTCCTGAAACTCGACACCTTCCGGTGGCAACAGGGATGCCGCACTGGCGGGAAGCTCAAAGAAGTGGTAGCCGCCGTAATCGGCAATAAAAGTCCCTCCCAAAGCGAGAGCCTTTTCGGCCAGTTGGGGCTGAATCCGCGCCTTGCGTTTTGGCTCTGAAATGGAGTCCGCAGCCGCCCAGCCTGAGTCGGGCACGGCAATCGCCAATACACAGCCGGCAACGCTTAACTTCCACCAGTAAGAGTTTAGAAGCCTTAACAGGAAGCCAATCAGCATCTGTGCCAAGTATGCCTTAGAAACAGGTTCAACGCCATCGGAAACCGCCACCGCCGCCTCCTTGCGTTGGCGGCGCTGGAGGCGTTATGAGACGACTCCGTTGACCATTCTTCGGATCCCGAGCGGATTGCCGTCCCGAAGCGCCGCAGGCAACTGTTCCGGTGGGAAATCCTGGTAGCAGATCGGCCGGACGAAGCGGAACAGCGCCGCAGTGCCAACGGAGGTAAACCGGACGTCCGTGGTGGCAGGATAGGGACCGCCGTGGTTCATCGAGGGGCAGACCTCCACGCCTGTGGGAAACCCGTTGATGATCAGCCGGCCGGCTTTGCGCTCAAGCAGCCGCAGCAACCCCGCGGCCTCCTTCAGATCTTCTGGTGTGCCGTGCACCGCGGCTGTGAGTTGCCCTTCCAGCTCTCTGGCTGCCTGCTCGAGTTCGGCCATGCTGCCGGCCGAAATCAGGACGGCAAAGGGTCCGAACACCTCTTCGGCCAGCTCGGGATGCTTTCGGAACGTGTCCAGGTCGGTCGCGATTGCCACAGCTTCCCCTTGGGTCTTGCGCGCATCGGCCGGGGCAGCCGAGCAGGCCAGCAGGTAAGTGCCGGGTACTGCCGAGGCTTTGCGCATGCCATCGTGATAGGCCGCGCAGATGCCCTCGTGCAGCATCGTGGCGGGGGCCACGTCCTGCAGCAGCCTGGCCAGGGTGTTTTGAAATTCCTTAAACGCGTCGCTGCCCAGCCCGAAAACCAGCCCGGGCTTCGTGCAGAACTGGCCAACCCCCAGCGTCATCGAAGTCTTTAACCCCTCGGCGATCTTTGCACCGCGCTCACGGACTGCCCCCGGCAGGAGGAACACCGGGTTCAAGCTGCTCATCTCGGCGAATACGGGAATCGGGTCCGGGCGCGCAGCCGCGACATCAAATAACGCGCGCCCCGCCTCTCGTGAACCAGTGAAGCCTACTGCCCTGGTGTGCGGGTGTTTCACCAGCGCGGTGCCGACGACTTTGCCCGAGCCCTGCAGCATCGAGAAAACTCCGGCCGGAAGACCGCAGGCCACGACCGCGCGCCGAACCGCGCCGGCGACG
>Ga0073934_10008410_pt1 | contig 13767 bp, 15 predicted proteins | sample LarsenN4metaG_FD_76834 | JGI IMG/M metagenome (GOLD analysis project Ga0073934, IMG submission 76834) | Hot spring sediment bacterial and archeal communities from British Columbia, Canada, to study Microbial Dark Matter (Phase II) - Larsen... ...
AAGGTGCCGCTGACCGAAACGGTCGATCTGACTGGCGTCACCGCCTTGCACGCCCGGCTCGAGGCACGGCAGCTCATGGGCCGGGCGGTGGTGCGCGTCGGCGGAGATTTGGACGGCGCAGGGGCATAAAACACAAAAATTGCGCGGCGTACGGCTCTCTATGATTTGACAAAGATCAAGCGCACGAATGCCTTGAGTCGTTTGCGCCAATTTGGCTATGGTCACAGACATGGAACAAGGGTCGCCCGTCGACACAAGCGGCCCGGCTTTGGGAGGGACGTGAATGATCAGCAAGATGTTGTCCGTCGTCGTCGCAGCCGCCGCCCTGGCGGCGACACCGGCGCTGGCCCACACCGGTGATCACGCGCACGCCGGTTTCTTCGGCACGGTGATCCATTTTCTAACCCAGCCGGATCATCTAGTGCCGCTTGCCGCCGCTGTGGGCATTGCCCTGTATTTCAAGTGCCCCGCCGGCGTGGCGCGCGCGCTGCGCGGCATCGCGCGGCGTTTCGGCCGCTAATACTTCACCGTTCGCAGGGAGGAGCACGTCTCATGTCGCTCGGCAGTACGACGATCAAGGGTAACTTGCGTCCCAAGATGACCAAGGACGAGGCCGCCTGGGTGAAGCAGGAGCTGGCCGAACAATTGGAGCGCTACAAAAAGATCGTGCAGGAGCAGGAGGCGCTGACCCCGCAGCGCGAGAAGTGGGTTGCCGAGTTCCTGCAGCGCATCCAGACCAGGGGCTTCCACGTCCACGCCCACAACCGTCGCGTTATTCCGAAGCACGAAGTCCGGCCCCGCGACGGCCGTCCGCTCCAGGTCGTGTTCTAACACCGACGTCCGCGCGATTCGCGCACGCCGCAGGCATATTCTTCAAGGAGAGACGCGATGGCCCGCCCGCATATCGAACCGTTTGTCGACCGCGACGTTGGCTTCAAAAAACTCAGCCTACCCGGCTTCAAAAAGGGCATCCAGTACAAGATGCTGTCGATGGACAAGGACAACGGCTCCTGCTCCATGACCATCCAGTACGACGCCGGCTTCAAGCAGCCGCCCGGCTTCAGCTATTCCGAGATGGAGCTGTTCATCATGGAAGGGCACCTGATGATCGGCGGCAAGAAGTGCGGCAAGGGCACCTACATCTTCGCGCCCGCCGGCACCGCGCTGCCGGCCATGTCGACCGACGAAGGCGCGCTGGGTCTCATCTTCTACAACTTCGGGCCGCCCTCGTTCCAGGAGTCGGACCGCGATCACGGCGATGCCGACAAGACCCAGCAGTTTAAGATGATCAATTCCTACGAGGGACTGGACTGGCAGGTGCCCACGCTGTTCCCGCAGACGGCGCCGGGCTGCCTGCTCAAGATTCTGCACCTCGACCCCAAGACCTTCGCCATGACGTTCCTGTACTGCATGGTGCCGGGTTTCTGGCAGGACAACATCAGCTACCACGATTGCGCCGAAGAGGCGTACCACATCTGGGGCACCAGCTGGATGATGCAGTTCGGTGACCTGCCCACCGGCGGCTACTTCTATCGCCCGGCCTACATCAATCACGGCTGCTTCAAGTCCGACCTCGGCATCCTCGCCATCGGTCGGACCGACGGCGACTTGCACAACTACTTCCACCACGATCCGTTCTCGACGCCGGAAGAGAACCACGAGCGCGCGGCCGCCAAACTGGCACGCATGAAGCCCGCGCTCTACAAGTGGGTGCTGACGCACGAGCACAACCACCTGCCGCACGACTTCGAGCATCCCGACGATACCTATACGCCGGCCGACTGGGACACGGGCATCCACATGCACGAGGACGGCACGTCGCACAGCCACGCCCATTCCGGCGCCCACAGCCATCTCGGGGGCAAGAAAAAGAAGGCCAAGTAACTCGGCCCCGCCTTGTCGCATCGAACGCCCGCTCCCAGCGGGCGTTGTTGCTTCGGCCTACCCAATGTCCTGCGGCGCTGGCATACCGGCCCCGATGTCGATCCAGCGCGGCTGCGGCGGGCTCGGCACCACGCTGACCATACGATCGCCCTGGCCCACCACGCTGATGACCCGGATGGTACGCGCCACGCACGCGCTGCCGTCATCACGCATCAGCGGCAAGGCCATGCTCTCCATTTCCAGGTTGCGCCCCTTTAGCGTCGCGGCCCGGGCGGTCGACTGCATGCCGCAGGGCTGCATCACCAACCGACGGTGACGCGCCATGAAATCGGCGCGCTGCGGCGCGGGGAACAGGGCGAGATGGTCGGTGCCGGTCAGGTCCGCGCCCACCAGGTTCACCAGCATCGAGCCGAACAGGCGCGTGGGAAGACGATCGCCAGCCATGATGTCAAAGATCAGTGTCCACGGCTGCGTCGCCGGATTGGGCCGGTCCAGGAAATCGCGCAGGCGCGGCACCAAGCCAGTTCGGGGAATGGCGCGCCAGTGTCGTAGGAACTCCTCCAGGACCGTCACACGCTGTTCCCAATGCTCGCCGAAAGCGAACTTGTGCCGCATTAGGTCACGAAAAGCGTGTACCGGTCAATTCAGCCGGGTGCCCGTGCGTCAGCGCTGCGGCGCCAGGCGTGGGTGGGTTTCCTCGCCGCAACGCCACAGCACCAGGCCCGACAGCGTCATGGCGACGGCGACGAACCAGAACGCCGGCTCCAGGGCGCCGCCCATCTGGGCGGCTAGGCCCATGCCCAGTCCGCCCAGGCCGTACCCGAGATCGCGCCAGAAGCGATAGATGCCGATGGCCGACCCGCGCCACACCGGCGCCGCAATATCGGCTACCGCCGCCGACAGGTTCGGGTACAGCATGGCCATACCCAACCCGGTCATCGCCATTGCCGCCGACCACCAGCCGATGCCGTGGCCGAGCGGCATGGCGGCCACGCCCGCGGCGCAGATCAGCATGCCTGCGACGTTCAGACGATGCCGCCCGATGGCGTCCGACAGCCGCCCGGTCACGAGCTGGGCCGTCCCCCAGACCACGCCATACCAGCCGACGATCCAGCCGACATTCGGCAGACTCACGCCCTGCCTTACCAGGTACGGCGGCACGAATACCCACACCAGCGCGTCGACGGACTTCTCCACCAGCCCCGCCTGGCTGACGGCCGCCAGCCGCCGGTCGCGCCATGTCATCAGCGCAAACACCTGCCATGTGGTCGGGCCCTCCGGCCGGCCCGGCGATTCGCCCATGGCTTCCGCTCGGGCCCAGGGCAGGGTTTCCTTGGTCCAGAAGTGGGTCAGCAGCAGGCCCGCCACCGTCACCGCCGTGCTGAACAGCAATAGGCCCAGCCGCGCCCCCAGGGCGGTTGCGGCATAGGCGGTGATCACGCCGGCCAGTGCAACGCCCACATAGCCGGCGAATTCATTGAGGCCGATGGCCAGTCCGCGCTGGTCGGCCCGCGCCAGGTCGAGTTTGACGGTCTGCGTCATCGACCAGGCCATGCCCTGATTGAAGCCCAAGAGCACTGTGGCCGCGACGATCCAGCCCCAGTTCGGCGCGACATAGATCAGCGGCGGGATCGGCAGTGCCGCGATCCAGCCCAGCCGTAGCACCGCCTTACGTCCGATGCGCTCGGACCAGCGACCTGCGGCGAAATTCAACGCGCCTTTGACAAAACCGAACGCGACGACGAACGAGGCCAGCAGCAGGAACGATCCCGCGGGCACGCCGAACTCGCGTTCGGCCAGGGCGGGTAGCGCCGTGCGCATCGCGCCGATAGCGCAGCCCACCAGCAGGACCTGCAGCAGGTGGTGCGCAAACTGCGCCAGGTTGGCCCGGATGCCGAAGGCCGGCCGCATCGCATGCGCCTTGTCCCGTTGATTTTCCTTGTGTTGGCTTAGCACGACACGGGGCCCGGCACGATATTGACGCGCATCAAACCGCAGGCACGCTCTCCGTGCTGATCTGTCGCCCTGCCTGGGGAGACCGCGCATGGCCCGTCCACATATCGAACCCTTCGTCGACCGCGACGTTCCGTTCAAGAAGCTCACGCTGCCCGGGTTCAGGAAGGGCATCCATTACAAAATGCTCTCGCTCGACCGCGATACCGGCGCCTGCACCATGACGGTGCGCTTCGACGCCGGCTTCAGGCAGCCGCCGGGGTTCAGCTATTCCGAATACGAGATGCTGCTGATGGAAGGCACGCTCAACGTTGGCGACAAGGTGCAGCGCAAGGGCGCCTACTTCTTCGTGCCGGCGGGCGTGCACTTGCCGGCGGTGTCCACCGACGAGGGCGCGCTGGCGCTGGTCTTCTACAACTTCGGCCCGCCGTCGTTCCAGGAGTCCGACGCCGACCACGACCAGGCCGACCGCACCAAGTTCAAGATCATCAATGCCTACGAGGATCTGGACTGGATCACCGAGGCGCGCCGCACGCCGGGCGTGGCGCCCGGCTGCTGCGTCAAGGCGCTGGCCTTCGACGAGAAGACCGGCGCATCGACCTTTCTCTACTGCATGGTGCCCGGTTTCTGGCAGGACAACATCAGCTATCACGACTGCGCTGAAGAAGCGTACCACATCTGGGGCACGTCGTTCATGATGCAGTTCGGCGATTTGCCCACCGGCGGTTATTTCTGGCGCCCGGCCTACATCAATCATGGCTGCTTCAAGTCCGACCTCGGCATTCTCGCCATCGGACGGACCGACGGGGACCTGCACAACTATTTCCACCACGATCCCTATTCGACACCCGAAGAGAACCACGAACGTGCCGCAGCACGGCTCGCCCGCCAGAAGCCCGCGCTCTACAAGTGGATCATGACCAGCGAGCACAACCACTTGCCCGCAGATTTCGAGCATCCCAGCGACGTCTATGACGCGCCCGCCTACGATTCCGGCATCCACATGCATGAAGACGGCACCGCCCACCGCCATGCCCATACCGGTGCCCACAGCCACCTCAAGCCGCGGGCCGGCGCTAAGGCGAAACCGAGGTCGAAGCCTTAGCTGTCGCCATTCCTCGGTCCCTGCGCCAAGGCGTTATTGACCCTGCATGGCCCCGCCCTAGACTTCGCGCGCACGGATCCGTGGGGGGGAGGCCGTCATGCAAGCCATCATCGTTCTTGCCGTTGCCGTCCTTGCGCTCCGGTGTACCGCCGCACAAGAAGCCAAGACCGACGCCGAGCCCGGCTACTGGACCAACCTGTTCGAAAACACCATGCGCTTCACCGTCATGCACCCGGCGGGCAAGCAGGTGGTGGACGTGTTCTATAACCGCGATAGGACCGTTGTCACCAATGCCGGCCTGACGGGCGCTTGGCGTACCGAGGGCGGGCCGGGACAGGAGATGTTCTGCTACGAACTTGGCGCATTCGCAGCGCCGCCGGTCATGCTGAGCGAATGCTTTCCGCTGCGACTGATGAACAACCCGCGGATCGGCGCCAAGTGGGGCGGCAAAATGAAGCCCAACATCAACTACCTGGCCGAGGTCGTCGCCGGCCGGCCCAACGCACCTGTCACGGCAGCGGCCCAGTAAGCCGTACCGCGCTGCGCGTCAGACCATCGGCGTTTTGATGATGCGGTTGAGGAAGGCGCTCCACATTGCGTTTTCCGCGACTTTGAACTCGACGCCTGTTTCGGTCTCGTCCACCGGGCTCCCTTTGGCCCCTGGGGCCGCGGACGCGTACATCCGGCGTCCGGCCCAGGGTGCCACGGCCTGGTCTCCGGAAAGAGGGGGAAGAGACCGGGCCTCAGGGAACGAGGAGGGGGTGTCGTCTCTTATCGGCATGGCTCGCTTATAGAAGCGACTTAGCTATCGGACAAACAAATTATTTGTGTCATTATCATCGCCTTTTTCGATAATTTATGACAGTTTGATGTCACCGCTGCGTTGCAATGTCCGGAGATCGCCATGGATATGGATTTGGTGCGCACCTTTCTCGAAGTCGTCGAGACCGGCAGCTTCATCCGGGCGGCGGAGTCGCTGCACGTCACCCAATCCACGGTCTCGGCGCGGGTGAAAGAGCTTGAGCTGGAACTGAAGCAGCCGCTGTTCGTGCGTCGGAAATCGGGCGTCATGCTGACGCCGGCGGGCAAGCGCTTCCAGCCGCATGCGCAAACCATGCTGCATGTGTTGCGCCAGGCGCGTCAGGACGTGGCGCTGCCTGCCGAACTGCGCGCCATCATCAACATCGGCGGCCAATACAGTCTGTGGCAGCGTATCCTCTTGAGCTGGATGGCCGACTACCGCGCCTCGCGGCCCGACGTGGCAGTGCGCGCCGAGGCGGGCACGCCGGAGTCGCTGATGAACCATCTCGCCGACGGCCTGTTGGATTTCGTCGTCATGTACATCCCCGAGGCGCGCCCCGGCTTCCAGATCGAGAAGCTGATGGAAGAAACCCTGGTGATGGCCGCCAGCCGCCCCGAGCATCGCGGGCCCGCCGACCCCGATTATGTTTTCGTCGACTGGGGCCGCGATTTCGCCGCCTGGCATTCGGACCAGTTTCCCGATTTCGGCTCACCGGGCCTGCATGTCAGCCTGGGCGCCTTGGGCCTCAGCTACATCCTCGCCCGTGGCGGGGCAGGCTACTTCCCGCGGCGGCTGGTGACAGCCGACGTGGCGGCGGGACGATTGCATCTCATCGCCGGCATGCCCGAGTTCCTGCGCCCGGCGCACATCATTTACCCGACAGACTCGGGCAACGAAGCGGTGGCGCAGGCCCTGGAGTCGCTGCGCGAAGCGGTCAGGGTCGACCGCGCCGCTACGGCGCCGAAGGACGCTCAGCCGATGACGGCGCTTCCCCCGGCGGCTCGGCGAGGTCGCGGGCATTGAGCCGATAGCCCAAGATCAGGGCCAGCGCCAACACGGCGAAGCCCGTCGGCATGCCGATATAGGTGACCGCCACGCCGGTTAACGCCTGCTCGGTTTGCGGCGCGAAGCCCGCGGTGCTCTCCTGGTAGCCGAAAGCACTCAGCGACAGCCCCGCCAGCAGCGCGCCGCAGGCGAACGCAGTCTTGTCCATGGCCGACCAAAGCCCCGCATAGACGCCTTCGCGGTTCAGGCCGCTGATCTGACGATCATAGGCGATGGTGTCGAGCAGCATCGAGAACGCCATCAGGCTGAAGCCGCAGTTGAACGAGCCCAGCGCCACCGCGAACAGATAGATGAACGCCGTATCGCCGGCATCTACCAATGCAAACGACGCGAACGAGACGATAAAGCCGATCATCGCCAGCACGAACACGGGCTTCTTGCCGATGCGCCGCGACAGCAGCGTCCACAGGGCCGGCGTGATCACGACCATCACCGACAGAAGCAGCAGGAATTTGCTGATGAACACGAAATCCATCTGCAGACGATAGGTCATGTACATGGCGATAGTGGCGTAGCCGCCAGCGCTGCCGACCAGCTGGGCGAAGTTTGCCGCGACCAGCGTCAGGAACGGCCGGTTGCGCGCGGCCAGGCGCACCTGGTCTTTCAGCGGGACCGGCCGGTCCACGGCGGCCGAAAGCGGTACCGATGCGGTGCCGAACACGGTCACCAGCATCGTTATCAGGCACACCGCACCCAGGACCACAGCCATGAAACTGTAGCCCGCCGCGCCGCCGCCGCCCTGCTGCACCAGCCACAGCGGCATGGCGTTGCCGGCAATCAGGCCGAAACCCAGGCCCACTTGCCGCCAGCTCATGACCAAGGTCCGCTCGTGCATGGTCGCGGCCAGTTCCGAGGCCATGGTCAGGTAGGGCACCGAGTAGATGCTGAATGCGGTACTGGCCAGGGTGTAGACCGCGCCGACGTAGACCCCTTTGGCGACGCCCGAGCCGAGGTCTGGGACGTTGAACAGCAGGAGGAAGGTGATGCCGCACAGAATCGCGCCGACGAACAGGTAAGGGCGTCTGCGGCCCCACCGCGTCGTGGTGCGGTCCGACAACAGGCCCATCAGCGGGTCGCAAACCACCACCCATAGCTTCGGCACGAAGATCGCCGCGCCGGCCACGGCCGGCGGCACACCCGCCACCGTTAGCATGAACGGCAACAGGATTAGCGCCGGCACGTCGCGGAACACCTGGCCGCCGATCCAGCCCGTGCCGTAAGCGGCGAAAACGGCGTTCGGCAGCGGGCGCGGCGCGGACACTTCGGACATGCATTCCCCCTCACGTCCGGCCGCTTGTACAGCCTCGCGCCCGGGAACGCACGGCGGAAAGCACGGCCGTGACCATTGCCCGGAACCCAAGAAAACGCCCGGCCCTCGCGGGCCGGGCGCTTCCGGTCGACTCAACCGCCGGCGGGTTACAGTGGACGCCGCGCCGCTGTCACAGCAGCTCGTCCGCGCGCCGTCGGTCGCGTCCCTATTTCTTGGCCAGCAGCGTCTGGGCCTCGGCCTCGTCGATGGTGACGATCTTGTCGATCAGGCAGGTGGCGCCTACCGGCTCGATCACCCGCAGCGGGTCCGAGGTGCACAGCTGGTTGATCGAGGTGGAATACGAGAATCCGCCCTGGATCTTCAGGCCGACGCAGTTGTTGACCAGGTCGATGCGCTTGTACTCGCCCTTAGCCTTCATCTTCACCAGGATCGTCTTGTTATCGATCACCGGCGTCGAATCGATGTATTGCAGCTTAATGCACTGCTGCGTCTCGCCGACCTTCTCGCCCTCGGCCTTGACGGCGGCCGCAGCCAGCACGCCGGTGGCCAATGCGGCGAAGGCGGCGATCAGATAGCGGGTCAACGGTGCGGTCATGGCGATGTCCTTTCCTTGTCGTTCTTCTTGATTGTCCCTCGCGCAGGTCGTCCGCCGTCGGCGCCCGGCGCCGGCGCGGCGACGTCATGCTAGACCTTGCCGGCCCGATGTGGCCAGCCTCGGGCTGAATTAGGGCGGAATCGTGATTTTTCAATCATCTACGCCTAGCGGGCGCCCGGGCTAAATTTGATATAACGATTCGCCGCCGCCGTCGGTTGCGTGACGGTTTGCATCTCAGCCATTCATCTTTGCGCGTTGACCGCAGGGCGCACGACTCTATGGTCCGCGACCCTAACCCCTACTCGAGGTACGCTCAATGCAACGTTCGACGTATTTCAGCGCGCTGCTGCTGTCCACAGCCCTGGCGCTGACGGTTCAGATGCCGGCCCGGGCACAGGATGTAACCGAGCTGTTGGACCCGGCCGCCCTGGCGCGCAGCATCTGCCGGCCCGAGGTGCAGACCGCCGCCACCAACGCCTTCGTGCAGCTCGCCGCCGCCATGCCGGCGGCCAAGACCGAGGCGCGCCCGCCGCTGTGGCAGGGCCTCGGCGACATCACCTTCAAGATCGCCACCGCCCAGCCCCTGGCCCAGCGGTACTTCGATCAAGGCCTGCGGCTGGCTTACGCCTTCAATCACGCCGAGGCCATCCGCTCGTTCAAGGCCGCGCAAGCTATCGATCCCGCGTGCGCCATGTGCTTCTGGGGCGAGGCGCTGGCGCTCGGCCCCAACATCAACCTCGCCATGCCGGCCGAGGCGAACACCGCGGCTCTGGCTGCGTTGAAGCAGGCCATGCGCCTGAAGGATGCGGCCTCGCTGAAAGAGCAGGCGCTGATCGGGGCCCTGGCCAAGCGCTATTCCGCCGACCCGGCGGCTAAGCGCGCCGATCTCGATCGCGCCTACGCTGCGGCCATGATGGACGTGCACGAAGCCTATCCCGACGATCCCGAGGTCGCGGTGCTGGCGGTCGAGGCGGCTATGGATATCGCCCCGTGGGACTATTGGCAGCGTGGCGGCCGCGAACCGACGGTGGCGATGGCCAAGGCCTATCCGCTGATCGAGGCGGTGCTGGTCAAGCACCCCAACCATGCGGGAGCAATCCACTACTACATCCACATCATGGAGCAGTCGGACTGGCCTGAAAAATCTGAGCCCTTTGCCGATCGCCTAGCCGCGCAGATGCCGGCGGCGGGACACATCGTACACATGCCCTCGCATACCTACTTTCGTCTCGGCCGTTACAAGGACTCGCTTGCAGCCAATATCGCCGCCGTGGCCGCCGACGAGGCGTTCTTCGCCCAAAGCCCGTCGGACCCGGTATATCGCATGGGGTATTATCCCCATAATATCCACTTCGCGCTGGAATCGGCCGCCATGGCCGGCGATGCCGCGACCAGCCTCGTCATGGCCGACAAGCTCGCCGCGACCATCCCGGCCGAGGCGGTGCGCCAGCTGCCCATGGCCCAGCCCATCGCCATGGCGCCGACCTTTGTCCATGTCCGCTTCAGCGACACCAAGACCATCCTGGCCTTGCCCGATCCCGGCGCCGACGTGCCCTATATGCAGGGCCTGTGGCGCTACGCCCGTGGTTCGGCCTTCGCGCTGTCAGACGACGCCGACGCCGCGACGCGCGAGCTCGAGGCACTGATGAAGCTCAAGGTCGAGGCCGACTTCACTGCGATCGAGGCGGCGGCCGTGCCGGCGCGCGACATCCTCGTCGTGGCCGGTCATGTGCTGCGTGCGCGTATCGCCGCCGCTGGCAACGACTGGGGCGCGGCGGTCGCGGCGTTCGAAGCCGCCGTCGCCGGCCAGGATGCGCTGCCGTATATGGAACCGGCCTACTGGTACTACCCGGCGCGGCAGTCGTTGGGTGTGGCGCTCATGAAGGCCGGCCGTCCTCAGGAGGCGGTCGAAGTGCTGCGCCGCAGCCTGATCGACGCGCCCAACAACGGCTGGGCGCTCTATGCCCTAAAGGAAGCATCCGCCGGCGCCGGTGATCAGACCGGCGCCGTCGAGTACGAGAAGCTGTTCAAGAAGGCATGGGTCGGCGCCACGCCGCCCGCGCTGGAGCGAATCTGATCCGTCGCCGCCGTCCGCGCCGCCGTCAGGCCTTCACGGCCACGACGGCGGCGTGGTCCTTACCCTCGGGTCGCGCCGGATCGCTTGCCGTCGTGCGGCGCCCGACGAAAAATGCCTCGGTGATCGTGAATCCGGCCTCAGTGCATACCCGCGCCAGAATGTCCGGGTCACAGGGGTTCAACAGCCCGGCACTGCGCGTCGCGCCCGCCGGCAGGTAGATCGACGTGTCGGCAATGAGCCCCGGCCAGGGGTCTCCGGCGCGCTTCTTCTCCTCGTAGATCGGGGCATGCGCCTTCCAATAGCCCGAGTAGGGCGTGTCGGTAATCAGGAACAGCTTGCCGCCGGGCTTGAGCCAAGCGTGGAACTTGCCGACCGCGGTTTCGATGTCGGGCCCGCGCAGGAAATGCACGACGCGGCTGCACAGGATGGCGTCGAACGACGCGGTGGAAAAATCCGCCTGCGGCAGCGCGGCAACTTGCGTGCGCAGGCGGGGCAGGTCGGCCGCATCGGTACGCGCGCGCACGGCATCCAGATGCCGGGGCTCGATGTCGCAGGCCAGCACCCGGGCGCCGCGGCCCAGTGCCGCAAGTGTCGCCACGCCGAAGGCGCAGCCCATGTCCAGCACTTCGCCCCGGCAGGCTGCGGCATGATCGATGAACGCCTGCGAGCAGGCGTCGACATGCTCGGACATGAAGCCGGTGTTGTTCAGGGTCGGCACCAAGCCGGGTACCGCCGGGCGCTGCGGACGGCCTTGCGTCATGCCGGTGCGGTCTTGAGCAGGTAGTCGGCGATGGCTTTGGCCTTGCCGGCCGCGCCACCGGCCGTGCGCACCAGGCGCGCGCCGGGCACCAGCTCGGCCATACGCGCGGCGGCCGATTTCAGGTGCGGCGGTTCGATGTCGGCCTCCAGCACCAAGACCGGGCAGCGGATCAGCGGCAGGCGCCGGGTCGGCTCGTAGGCGAACGCCGCCAGATAGGGCTTATGATAGGTCGACAGCGCCTTTAACACGTCGAGGGTCTGGGCGTGCAGATGCTCGGCCGAAGGCATGGCGCGGACGGTGCGGTGCGCCGGATCGCGCATGAAGTAGGGGAAGTGGAACACCTGATCGCGGATGAAATGGAATGCCCATACCAAGTGGCGGCCCATCTCGTCGGGCTCTATCTCGGGCGCGTAGTGGGCCATGATTTGGGCTTTCAGCTCGCCATCGTACTCCGCGATGCCGTCGAACACGACGCGACCCACCCGCGCGGGGAACAGGATCGACAGTTCCACGGCGGTGCGGCAGCCGGTGTGCGCGCCGTAAACGTCGACCGCCGCCGCACCCAGGGCGTCCAGCACACGCCGCACACTGTCGGCAAAATAGGCGATGTCGGGCCGCTCGGGCGCGGGCGGCGCCGAATCGCCATTGCCCAGGGTGTCTGGCGCGATCATGCGTCGCCCGAACCCGTGCTGACGCAGCGCCGTCATCAGTGGCTCGAGGCCGCGGGCCGAGGCCGGCCCGGCATGCATCAGGTACAGTGGGGGCTCGTGCTCGTGCCCGGGCAGGGCCGGGCATTCGCGCACATGCACCAGGCCTTCCGCCAGCCTGACGAAGCGCCGGTCGATCAGTATCGCAGTGTTCATGGCGGCTCCGGCCGTTCTGGGGGCTCGGTCAGCATGACGCCTCGGCCCCGCCGCCCGCAAGCATGTCGATTGCTCCGTCCGGGATTTGACTGCACAATTCCGCCAAGGGCGCAATCAGCGCCCGAGGGGGTTGCGCCGCCGTCGTGTCGCAGATCGTCGATCCGCGTTGCCAGTCGTTCTTCGATCACTGGCGGGCGCTGCCGCGGCGGCCCAGCGCCGCCGTGCCCCATTCCGCGGACTATCTTGACGCCGCGCCAGCGGCCCTCATGCCGGCGACATTCATTCACGATGTCTTGGATGATGTTCTGCTGGTGCGATTCATGGGCACCGAGCTGGTCAATCGTTGGCGGCGCGATGACACCGGCAAGATCTTCGGCGCGGGCTTGACCAGCGCCGACCGTCAGATCGTGCAGAATATCGCCGAGACGCTGGTACGGCACCCCTGCGGCCTCTTGCATCACGGGTTCCTGGCGACCACAGCGGGGCGCCGCACCATGTTCGAAGCGGTGCTGCTGCCGCTCAGCGTCGATCCCGGCGCGCCGGGCCGCATTCTCACCTACAGCGTGCTGTTGGACGGTCTGGAGCGCGAGGAACACGGCAGTGGCTTCGACCACACCGGCCGGCGCTATTGGCTCGATATCGGCGGCGGCGTGCCGGCCGCCCCGCCGCCGCAGGACTAGCTATTCGATCACATCGATGGCGTGGAACGGAATCTGCTCCTCGCTGGCGCGATAGCCGCTGACCCGCGCCGCCACGCCGTCAAAATACGGCGTCTGCCACAGGATCAGGCCGGGCGGGTTGTCGCGCTCGGCCGCCAGCACCTTCTGCGTCAGCGTGCGCCGTTCCTCGGGCGTCGGCGCCGACTTGGCCGCCGCGATCAGCGGCATCAGGTCGGGGTCGCAGTGGTAGGGATGCACCCAGGCACACGACCTGATGCGGTAGGCATTGAGCGGGTCGTAGCCGTTGGTGGCCATGGCGAAGGCCAGGCTTGGCCAGCCGCCCTGGTAGATGTATTCCAACTGCTTGGCCAGGGTGTGGCGCCGCAGTTCCAGCTTCACGCCGACCTCCGCCAGATCCGCCGCCACTTGCTGGTAGATGTTATCGAGATTGTTGGCATTGCCCACCAGCAGTGCCGGCAGGTCGAACCCGTTCTCGTAACCTGCCTCGGCCAGCAGCGCCTTGGCCCGTTCCGGATCATAGTCGTAAGGGCGTAAGGCCGGGTTGAAGCCGAACGCCTGGGGATGGCTGATCTGCGCCGCGGGTTCGGTGGCGCCGTCGAGGATGGTGTCGATGATCCGCTGCCGGTTGACGGCGTGGTTGAGCGCCCGGCGCACGCGCACATCCTTGACGGGACTATCCTTGACCGTGACGAAGGCGAGGAAGCTGGTTTCGG
>Ga0073934_10008411_pt1 | contig 13767 bp, 13 predicted proteins | sample LarsenN4metaG_FD_76834 | JGI IMG/M metagenome (GOLD analysis project Ga0073934, IMG submission 76834) | Hot spring sediment bacterial and archeal communities from British Columbia, Canada, to study Microbial Dark Matter (Phase II) - Larsen... ...
AAAAACCTATCCATCCGAACGATCATGTCAACATGGCGCAGTCTACCAACGATACGATCCCCACTGCGATCCGGCTGGGCTGTTTGTGGCGGTTGGATGAACTGCTCACCGTTTTGGGTGATCTTCAACATGCCCTTGAGCAAAAGGCCGCTGAATTTGACGATGTGCTCAAAAGCGGGCGCACTCATTTGCAGGATGCGGTCCCGGTGCGCCTGGGGCAGGAATTTGGCGCTTATGCCAAAGCGGTGGAACGGAATATTGAAAAAATCCGGTGCGCGGCGGATGGACTGCGACGGCTGGGGATCGGCGGCACGGCTACCGGAACCGGACTTAATGCTCACCCCGAATATCACCGCCGCATGGTCCAGACACTCTCTGATCTATCCGGCCTTGAACTTTATACGAGCGACGATCTGTTTGAGTCCATGCAGTCTATGCAAGATGCAGTCTTTTTCTCTGGTGCGATTCGTACATTGGCCCAGGATTTAACCCGGATTGCGAATGATTTCCGCCTGCTGAGCAGCGGACCATCCACCGGGCTGGATGAAATTCGCCTGCCTGCGGTCCAGCCGGGATCAAGCATCATGCCGGGCAAGGTTAACCCCGTGCTGGCCGAAATGCTCAACATGGCAATGTACCATGTCTTGGGAAATGATCTTACCGTCATGCTGGCGGGGCAGGCTGGGCAGCTTGAACTGAATGTGATGATGCCGATCATTGCCCACAACCTGTTCGAAATGATGCATGTCACGATTGGCGCGGTGAAGGCTTTCGCTGAAAAATGCGTCGTCGGCGTCACGGCAAACCGTGAAAAAGCGGAAGGCTGGCTGGCAAAAAACGCTATCCTGGTCACAGCGCTGAACCCGATTATCGGCTACCAGAAAGGCGCGGAGGTTGCCAAACGGGCCATGCAAACCAATCGTTCGATTCTAGAGGTGGTGGTCGAACTGGGTTATATGTCCGAGGCTGATGCACACGCCGCGCTTGATATCCATGCCATGACTCAAGGGGGTATCACTTCGCAGTAAAATTCCTGAGTTTTGATCTGGCAGTTGATTGAGAAATTTGGTACACTTACAAATGGATTTAGGTTGACCTAATAAAAAGGGGAGATCGTCCTGTGGTTGGGTTTATTGAGCAGTTTCCTCCGGTGATTCAGGCCTTATTCGCAACGGGTTTTACGTGGGGCGTGACAGCTCTCGGCGCTTCGGGTGTGTTCATGACCCGGACTTTTGACCGGAAAGTTTTGGATGCCATGCTCGGTTTTGCTGCCGGAGTGATGATGGCGGCCAGTTTTTGGTCGCTACTCGCTCCGGCGATTGAAATGTCGGCAGAGCAAGGAGGATCAGAATGGTTAGCGCCATTGATTGGTTTTCTGGCGGGGGGAATCTTTCTGCGCGGCATTGATCAGGTGATCCCTCACCTGCATATGTTTATGCCAACCGACCAGGCGGAAGGACTCCACACCCGCTGGAAGCGGTCTGTGCTGTTGATTCTGGCGATCACGCTGCATAACATCCCCGAAGGGCTGGCGATTGGCGTGGCATTTGGCGCTGCGGCAGCCGGGATTCCATCGGCGACTCTGGCCGGGGCGGTAGCGCTGGCTCTCGGCGTCGGGATACAGAATTTCCCCGAAGGCTTTGCTGTGTCAATGCCTCTGCGCGGCGAAGGTATGTCTCGCGTGAAAAGTTTCTGGTACGGGCAGTTGTCGGCGTTGGTCGAACCTGTGGCCGGGGTGATCGGAGCGGCGGCGGTGATCGTCGCGCGGCCTTTGCTGCCCTATGCACTGGCGTTCGCCGCAGGTGCGATGATCTTTGTGGTCGCCGAGGATGTGATTCCTGAGGCACAGGGCAATGGACATTCTGACATCGCCACGATGGGAGTCATGATCGGTTTTGCGGTGATGATGACGCTCGATGTGGCGCTGGGGTAGAGCAAGATTTTGAATGCCTCCCCCTGAAGCAGGTTGGGAGGCATTTGTTAGTATCGGCTCAACGCTTATCAGAGGGTCTTCAACCATTTCGAAATAGTCCATCGTTGGCGCGGAAAGTCAAACAACCAGTTCGCCTGACTTAACGTGTTGTAGCCCAGGATCAAATCCATTGGCACTTCGAGTGTAGAATTCACAGGCGACAGATCAACCGCCGCAACTTTATGAGGCAAAAAAGGATGGCTGCCGATGACTGCCCCGGACATGATGAACATGGGCGTTTCCACCTGGGTTCCAGCAGCGTCGGTCCCTGTCGAGTAGCCCACTTCTTCAAAGAAGTCGGGCAATCGATTGATCAGGTTGATATCGACTACCGTGATACTGGCCCCGGTATCCCATACTGCTTTGGCCTGTATGGTTCCAAAGAGAACTTCGACATAAGGATGAAACTTCTGATCCAACAACAATGGCTCAAAGCGATAGGCAACTTCTGGCGCATCGTCCGCATCCACGGAAACTCGATGCTCATCAAAGAAGAAGTGACAACAAAAGTCCTTGAGCAAATCCATGCCGATTAAATTCCTGCTGCCTGAACCAGCCGCGCGCGTCAAGGTGAAGTTTTGCCTGAAGATCGGCCCAACCTGAATACGGGGCACGGTGATCAAATCGTCACTCATAGATGTAAAGACACCCGAGGAACTATTCTTCCCCAGACTGGCAAACGTGGACGTGTAATCGTCCAGCCTGATACTGCTTCTTGCCGCGCCCGTATCCAGGAGAAAACGATAGGTATGGCTGCCCATCTTGCCGTCTACAAAGACTTCAGCGGCTTCATTCTCTTCTGCATCCGGTTGAATAATCAGCTTGATCTCGCCCATCTTGCCTCCTGTTGATGGATAAGCGTATCGAAAACGAGTTGCATTCTAATCGGGAGACATTTATCATGAGATTATCAACAATAATTTTTCTTCAGGGCAAGAGATTTGTGAGCAGAAAGGATAATCATGCAAGACCTCACCGATGCCTTTGTAGAGTTGATCCGGCGAGCATCCACCCAACTCCCCGCTGATATGGAACAGGCGCTGCGTCGGGCCAAAGAAAAAGAAGAACCCGGCTCGGCGGCTACCGGGGCGCTTGATACTATTCTGCAAAATATTGAAATGTCTCGCACCAGTTTTACCCCTATATGCCAGGATACCGGCACGCCCATTTTTGAGATTCGCTATCCATTAGGGGTTTCAACACGCACCCTGGCCGATCAGATTCGCAAGGCATGTGCGATGGCAACCGAACGCGGCTATTTACGCCCAAACGCGGTAGATGGGTTGACCGGGAAAAACAGCGGCGACAATACGGGAGTTGACTTCCCAACCATGCACTTCCATGAATGGGACGAAGAAGCTATAGAAGTTCATTTGCTGCTCAAGGGCGGCGGCTGCGAGAATGTCAGTGCGCAGTACGAACTCCCCAATCCGGCGCTTGGCGCAGGACGCGATCTCGAAGGGGTGCGCCGAGTTGTCCTGGATGCGGTACATCGCGCTCAGGGGCTAGGCTGTGCGCCAGGCGTATTGGGAATCGCGGTTGGCGGGGATCGTGGTTCGTCTTACATCAAGAGTAAACAGCAGTTATTGCGCCCCCTGGACGATACCAACCCTGAACCACAGTTAGCCGCTCTCGAAAATCGTTTGCTTGAAGAGGGCAATGAATTAGGCATCGGGCCGATGGGTTTTGGCGGCAAAACGACTTTGCTGGGGGTAAAAATTGGCACATTGCACCGCCTGCCTGCGTCATTTTTTGTCTCCATCGCTTATATGTGCTGGGCCAATCGCCGCGCCAGTATGCGTGTGATCGGAGAGGAAGTGACCTATGCGTAAGCTGACCGTACCGATCAGTGAAGAGGCGATCCGCGATCTCCATGTGGGAGAACCTGTCAGCGTGAGCGGCGTGATCACCACCGGGCGCGATGCTGCCCACAAATATATGCTCGACAACTTCATTAAAACGGGCGGCCAGCCGCCGGAATCTGAGCAAGAAGTTTACGCAGCCCTTAAAGAAATTCTGCGCGGCGGTGTGATTTATCACTGCGGCCCGGTGGTGCAGCAGCAAAACGGCGTCTGGTCATTTGTGGCGGCAGGTCCTACCACCAGCATCCGTGAGGAACCATATCAGGCGGCGGTGATCGAACACTTCGGTGTGCGAGCCGTCATTGGCAAAGGTGGTATGGGACCCCAGACTCTCCGGGCGTGCCGTGATTACGGCGCGGTCTATTTACACGCGATTGGCGGCGCAGCCACTTTGATCGCCCGCAGTGTCAAAGCAGTGCTCACCGTCTATAAAATGGAGTTTGGCGTGCCAGAAGCATTCTGGATCATCCGCGTCGAGGATTTTCCAGCCGTCGTCACGATGGACAGCCACGGCAACAGCCTGCACGAACAGATCGCCGGGCAGTCCGCTGTGAAACTGAATGAATTGATTGCGCGCTAGAGCACCGACATGTCAATATCGGCGCAGTCCAGCCGGTCAATGTCGAGTTTTCTCTCGGATTGCCCAGGTGTAATGCCGTAATAGAATGTGTCGGCCAGACAGACATGCCGAACCCAGGCAAAGGGATTATCCCATTTCGATCCCTGGTGCTGAATCTCGTACCGTGAACGGCGGACCTGTGCCAGCAGCGTTTTGAGATGGAACATGGGATCATCGCGTTCTAGCAGCGGCCCCGGTTTATATTGTTTATAGAATATCCACCGCAGCCGCAGTCCGGGTCCTCCCGGCCATGCTTCGGGATGTGTTCGGAGGATAGCCGCCCACATGGTGTATACATAGGGCCGCACACTCTCTGGGAAGCATTGTTGGCGTTCCAGGTTGGCGGGACGCAGTGGCCGCAGGCATTCATCAAGCTCAGGAATGGCGCTAGTAGGGACAATCTGAGCCACCATAAGCTGGTTGAGGGCCTTTTGAATCAGGTTTTCGATCTGCGCCAGGCTGTTGATCGCGCTGCGCAGGGCATCGCGTTGGGCCTTGCTCAGACCGCTGGGGCCTTTGGTTCCCGGTAGAAAAGAGTTTTCACCCCACTGCACGCCATACTCCTGCACCATCTCCAGCCAGAAAAGATCGTTCAGTTCCAGGTGATAGGTCCCATCGTCGTGTCCGGCTTCAGGTCCAAAATGCGGCATTCGCCGGACTCCCTGGCAGCGTGATGGAATTCGTTTTTCGATCAGATCGATGCTGTTCGGATCAAGTCGATCCAGCGCCTGCGGATCGGCTGCAACCCAGTCGGTGTTTTTGGGGTCGCGCCCAGTGAAGCGAGCATGAAATTCTACATCCCAACGCCGCCCCAGGAAACGCCGCCCGCGCAGCAGCGATCCAAGCGCGGCCAATAGTTTTTCCACAACGCCTACCCGCGCAGAAGTAGGATACCCTTCTAACCGCCATGCGAAGTAGGAAGCCGACGATCCCCGCGCAACGTATACGATGGGCCGTCCTTCTGTTGTTTTTTGTACGTCTTCCCAAAGGCGGCGATAGCCATCTTCGTGTGCGGCATAGCCTACATCCAATACTGTAGTTCCGGCCAAGAGTTCAGCTTCGTTAAGCTCGCGGGATGTAATGATGACCGCCGGGTTGAGTTCGAGCAGCAGGGTGATTGTTTCCCAGTCGCCTTCATGACGGTTAGCCCAATCATCGTAGTAATACTGAAACCAATATTGCAGCGCAATACGGGTCTGGTTGACATCATACGGGCCATAATTTGAAACCTGGGCCATAATGGATTCGGGGGCCGCCTGTTCCTCGCCGAGGGGAGCCAACCCCTGCACCAACCGCCCGTAGACAACACAGCGCCGTGTTTCAGGCTCAGATTCGGCTAATAACTTGAAATAGGCTTTCCACTGCTGAAGGTTGTAACCTCGAAAGTACGGCAGATCAAACCCCCGAATGCGATCCGCGAGCCGCCGCTGCACCAGCCGGGTCAGAATCGCGGCCCGTAAATCCGCGTCGCCCAGTCCGGCATAACGCGGATCGTGCGAATATTCCTCGATCCCTTTGTGAAGTTCATCTGCCGTGATCGACTCTCTGGCCTGCTCGATTTCTTCCTGATAAGAACGGGGCTTGAATAACAATCCAGGGTTGCGGAGCACCAGGTTGCGTTGATAACGAATTTCGGCCTGTTTGAGGAACAGATTGACAGAACGCGGGTGATAGGAGCCGCGAAGGGTATAGATGGAATCACCATCATCAGGATAAGGGGCCTGTCCTTTTTGTTCTGGAAACAAAACCAGGACGGGAGCATAACGGCGCAGCAGGATTTCACGCTCTGCGGGCAGCAGGTAACCATTGGAGTCGGGCACGGCGTCCTCCGAGTTTAATAGGGAATCTTACAAGTTCCTAAAGGAATTATAGGCTGGCTGTTGGCTCACGTCGAGTCTGAGGGAGGAGTGGAGTTGTGAACTTCTAATGACTACACGAAGAATAGCTTCATTGCTCATGAGAATTCACATCAGGAACCAAAACACTCTCCTCACTTGATCTACGTACCAATAAGTAGCGCCGGGGACAGCGCATGACAAAGGGGCACTCGCCGTTCACACCGCACGTGTTACACTCCGTCTCATCCCCTACTTCGCGGATACAGCCCTTGCGCACCCAATATTGGATCATGCTGTCCAGTGTGCCGAGATCAATCCCCAGTTGGCGGCTCAAAACATCCAATCGGATCGAAGTTTCAGCCTCTTCAAAGGCTTGCAACACGCGGCGCAGGGTACTTGTCGTCATTTAGCTAAACCCTAACAACGAACCAATCTGATAAGTCAAAGTTGCACCAATCCAGGCAACTGTAAGCATATATAAGATGCTAAACCACATCCAGCGCGAGCCAAATTCGTGCCGTATAGCCCCAATCGTCGCCATGCAAGGTGTGTAGAGCAATACAAAGACCGAGAAGGCTACCGCTGCCAGAGGGGTAAAATGATGGCGAAGTTCGGCTTGAAGAGCAGTATTGTCGGTCTGTTCTTCCTCTTTGAGCAAGTTAATGCCGGGCAGCAGACTGATGGTCGCTTTTACGGTGTCGAGTGTCGCAGTACCAAACCCATTGACGATTTCCTCTAGATCGGCGACAAAAGAGGTAGATTCTGGTTCGATTTGGGCCTCAGCCTGTTCTACGCCATACACCTGTCCCATGGTGCTGATCACGACTTCTTTCGCGACCAGCCCAGTCACCAGCGCTCCCGCTGCTTCCCAGTTATCAAATCCGGCAGGTGCAAAAACGGGTGAGAGAGTCCGGCTCAGTCCTCCAAATAGGCTGTTTTCCAGCTCCGGTGGCTTGCCATTTTTGTAGGGCACATTGAGCAGCACCCATACCACAATAGACGCGAACATGATCACAGTCCACACGCTGCGAACAAAACCTGTGGTGCGCTCCCAGACTTGATGTCCGATAGTTTTAAAGGAAGGCCGGCGGAACGGCGGCAGCTCCATCACAAAGGGTAGTTCCTCAGTGCGTTTAAAGATCGTGCGCCGGAACAACAGGCCCGACAGAATCGCGATCAGCACACCGACCAGATACATAGCGAATACCAGATTCCCACTGTTGCGACCCAAAAATGCCGTGCCGATCACCACGTAGACTGGCAGCCGCGCTGAACAGCTCATAAACGGAACAAGCAGCCCGGTGAGAATCCGATCCCGGCGATCTTCGAGTGTGCGGGTAGCGTAAATCCCAGGAACTGAGCAGCCAAACCCGACCAGGAGAGGGATAAAACTCTTACCATGCAGGCCAAGAATCTGCATGAAACGGTCCATCACAAAGGCAGCGCGGGCCATGTAGCCAGTATCTTCGAGCAGAGCCAGGAAAAAGTACAGGAAGGCCAGCACAGGCACGAAGACCAACATGCCGCCCGCTCCGGCGATCACTCCGTCGACCACCAGGAACTCAAACCATGACCCTTCCAGGCCTATCATATCCAGCAGCGCCACTACCCAGCGAGTGACGGGGCCGCTGATAATACTATCCACCCAATTCAGATAAATCCCCGACACATTCGCCGTCATCTGGAATACGAACCACATCAACACCAGGAAAATCGGCACACCTAACCAGGGATGCGTCACGATCTGGTCGATCTGGTCCGAGCGGGTACTGATGGATTGGGGCCGAGTGACTGTCGAGTGTACCAGATCGGCGACAAACTGGTAGCGCCGATCCGCGATCAGAATATCTATGTCCTCACCCAGGGTGGCAGAGATATGATCCGCAGCCAGCTCAAGCTGTGCCAGGATCGCCGGGCCGCACGGAGAGTTGGCGACCCTGGTTTCCAGTTCGGCGTCGCCTTCTAGTAAGGTGATAGCCAGCCAGCGGGGATTATAAATAGCGGTCAGCGTCTCATCGGCCTCGATGAGTGCCTGCACACAGGCGATTTCAGCTTCGATTTCGGGGCCGTAGTCCATAGCTGTTGCGCGAGAAATCGAGTTAGCCACACTTGGGGCAGCGATGGACATCATGGTTACTCTCATGTCGGATATTTTGGCGAGTGCGGGTTTGATGGCGAGCAGTATCCAGGATACCTCGCTTGAGTTCGTCCAGCCCTTTGCCCTGGGTCGCAATGGACGCGATCACCGGAACGCCCAACCCCGCAGCCAGTTTTTGAACATCGATCTTCATCCCGCGGGATACGGCGATATCTGTCATATTCAGCACCACAATGACAGGTGCGCCGAGCTCAACTACCTGCACTACCAGATACAGGTTGCGTTCCAGGTTGGCAGCATCCGCGACCACCACAACGGCATCCGGGCGCTCCTGGATCAAATAATCACGGGTGATCACTTCTTCCAACGAATAAGCGGTCAGGCTGTAAGTGCCAGGCAGGTCGATCATAGTAAATGTTGTGCCGTTGATCGAAAACTGGCCTTCTTTCATTTCAATCGTTTTGCCCGGCCAGTTGCCCACATGTTGATGTTCGCCTGTCAGTGCATTAAAAATTGTGCTTTTGCCTGCATTGGGGTTTCCAACCAGTGCCACCGTAAAATGTTCTGTCATGGTCAATCCAACCGCACCCAAATTTTATTCGCTACACCCCATCCCACTGCGATCCGTGCATCATGGCGAACCGCCAGGATCATTGGGCCACGCCACCGCGATCCGTGCAAAACACGGACCTCCATGCCAACAGCCAACCCCAGGTCGGCCAGACGTTTACGGAATCGTCTTCCTTGCTCCACCTGGACAATATATGCCCGTTCTCCGGGTGCTACCCTGCTTAACGGCAGCGTCACCGGGCTTTCAGCCGCTTTTGAAGAGTCAGGTGCTGTACGGCCTCTGAAGTGGGGGTGCAGGATTTTGGGCATCACGAATCCTCGACAAATGCGAACTATTCGCAATTATAGGGGCATAGTAGCAGAATGGTCAGTGGCATTGATCGCCAGATTAAGGTATAGAATATCACAAAAATATCAATGAGTCTTGATTTACCCTTCAGGTATTAATTTTTTGACTGGAATACCGCACAGAAATTTGAGTGTGATTGGGCCTGTATTCTCGTAGGTATGTTCCATGCCGCCCGGCACAAAAATCACGTCGCCCGCTTTGATCGAATGCCATTCTCCGTTGACCAACACGCGCCCCTCGCCTTCGACCACAAAATTCTCGTGCTCTTGAGGATGGCTGTGGCGCGGCGTATGTCCCCCCGGTTCAATTTCGATCATCCGCAGCGCATACACAGGCGCGCCGTCGTGATCGTCATCAATCAGCCATCGGATCGCTGTGCCCGGAGCCTGCTCCCCATATACCTGGGCTGGAACCTCTGAGTAGTGTACAACTTTGCCTTGCATGATTCTCTCCTGTTGCTGAAACCGTGAATACCTATCATAACCCACCACGCTGTAATCTCAATAGAAGTTGGCACTTTAGCCAAATCACCGATAAGATTAACACTTTAGTTATTCGGACAGCGCGGTTCTTTAAGGGCTTTTTTCTATGATCCGTCATATTGTTTTATTCAAATTCAAAGCAGAGATCGAGTCAGCCTCTCGCGAAGACTTCGTACAAAAATTGCAGAGCCTATCGTCTTTGCCTATGGTGCGTTACCTCAGTGTAGGAACCAATTTTACCGAATCACCTCGTGCTTATGATATAGGGCTGATCGTAGACGTGGATGATCGGGCAGCGCTGGAAGCCTATGGAAACCATTCCCTGCATATCCCAGTCAAAGAGATGGCTGCCCGGTTATGCAGCACATTTCCTCTGGTAGATTACGAGCTTACTTAAAGGGAACCCGATGATCGAGCAGCGAAATGTGGCTATCCTGTTATTTGACGATGTGGAAGTACTGGACTTCGCTGGACCGTTTGAGGTGTTTTCCGTCACCGGGCGGCGGGATGCTTTGGCCCCATTTAATGTCTATACTGTTGCCGAAAAGCCCGGCCCCATCTCAACCCGCAACGGCCTGAGCGTCAACCCACACTACACCATCCAGAATTGCCCTGCACCTGACATTGTGATCGTACCCGGCGGCTTCGGGACCCGGCGTGAAATGCATAATATGGCGATCATTGAATGGCTGCAAACCCAAAACCAACGGACAGAATTGATGCTCTCGGTCTGTACGGGAGCACTGCTGCTGGGAACGGCAGGGCTGCTGGATGGGCTGGCAGCCACTACACACGCAGGCGCATTTGATGTGCTGCGCGCTGCCGCCCCAAATACAGAACTTCATCCTGAAATCCGTTTTGTAGATAATGGCCGGATTATCACGTCGGCGGGGATATCGGCAGGAATAGATATGTCGTTGCACGTCGTTGCCCGCCTGCTGGGTAAAGACGAGGCCAGGGATACTGCGCAGTATATGGAATATGACTGGCGCGACGACGGGGGAGTGATTCTCTAAAAGCACAGGGGGCAGCCAGCCCCCTATGCTTATCTTACATCGTGCCAGGTGGCATGAACCTCACACTCACCTGCTTTGATCGCCCTTAGCAGCGCGTCCTGATCCACCGGAATCCGGTAAATCCGAACCCCGGTTGCCTTGTAAATCGCGTTACAGATCGCTGGCGTGGTATTGATCGAGGTGATCTCGCCGACGCCTTTTGCTCCATAAGGCCCGTCCGCTGTGGGATGTTCGACAATATGCGAGATGACTTCGGGCGTGTGTTTGATGCTGGGCATTTTATAGCGCGCCAGGAGCACACTCCAGGGCACACCGTCCTCAACGATATATTCTTCAGTCAGGCAGTTCCCCAGGCCCATCGAAATACCGCCTTCGACCTGCCCTTCCAGCGTGCGAGGATTGATAGCCCGCCCCACATCGTTGGCCGCAATGACGCGCAGCACCTTAACTTCGCCTGTTTCCAGGTCCACTTCGACCAGTGCGGCCTGGGTTGCGTAGGAGAACGCGACGTGCATATCGCCACCGGAACCTAAGGGTTTCGTTTCCGGCGCATGATATTGGTAGCGCGCTTTCGGCTCCAGACCATCTTCACGCATCCACTGCACCACTTCGCCAAACGCAAACGAGGAACCATTATAACGCACCTGCCCATCTTCAAAACGGATGTGCTCCGGGGCCACTCCGATCCGCTCGGCAGCAACAGCCGTCAACGCATCCCGCAGCGTGATCGCGGCATACTTCGCTGCATTGCCGCTCACATACGTCTGGCGAGAAGCAGTGGTCGGGCCACCGTCGGGTGTCAGATCAGTATCAGAGAGCAGCACGCGCACGCAGTTCACGGGCAAACCCAATTCTTCCGCCGCCACCTGAGCCAGCACCACGCTCAATCCCTGGCCCATATCAGCTGACGACGTGCGGACTTCTACCGTCGAATCGTCGTAGGCCTCGATTTCCGCAGTGGATTGATCCGGCGCGCCGCCCCCCAGCCCGGTATTCTTGTAGGCGCTGGCAATCCCCCAACCGTAGGCTTTATGCCCTTCACGCCAGTTCCAGCGGAATCCGGGCTGATCGGCCTGCATATCATGGCGAGTGCGTTCCAATGTTTCGAGCAACCCCACACTCTCGCGGAGAAGCTGCCCGGTAGCCGTCGTCATCCCGACACGCTGCGCATTTTTCAGCCGGAACTCTATCGGGTCCATGCCAATCGCTTCGGCGACAAGGTCCATGTTCTGCTCAACGGCAAACGCTGCCTGGGTCACACCGAAACCTCGGAATGCGCCCGATGGTGGATTGTTGGTGTACATCACATAGCAGTCAATTTTCGCGTTTGGAACCACATAGGGGCCGGTGGCATGAGTTGTGGCGCGGGTCATCACTTTGTCGGAAAGGCTGGCATACGCGCCGCCGTCACCGTACAGTTCGGCCTGCACTGCCATTAACGTACCATCGCGTTTTGCGCCTGTTTTGATACGTATGATCGTGGCGTGGCGTTTGGGATGGAACAGCAGCGATTCCTGGCGCGAATAGAGCATTTTGACAGGTCTGCCCGTCGCCTGGGCCAGCATCGCCGCATGAATCTGCCCGGCGATATCTTCCTTACCGCCAAAACCGCCTCCGATCAATACGCCCCGAACTCGAATCGACGCTTCCGGCATCCCCAAAGCGCGCGCGGTCTGTCGCCGATCTTCATACGGAATCTGCGACCCTGTGTAGATCGTCAGCTTGGGATGTTCAGGATCGTAGCCTGCTGGAACCGCAATCGAGCATTCTGGCTCCATAAAAGCGTGTTCCATTGTGGGCGTGCGATACTCGCGTTCGATGATCACGTCCGATTCGGCAAACCCCTGTTCGATGTCACCATGCCGCACTTTGATATGCTTCAGCAAATTTCCATGCGGCGAATTCTCATTGACAATCGGGGCTTCCGGTGTGCGCGCATATTCAGGATCGGCCACAACGGGCAGCGGTTCGTATTCAACCTCAATCAAGGCCAATGCCTGTGCCGCGCTATCGGGACTCTCGGCGGCCACAATCGCTACTGCATCGCCCATGTAACGCACTTTGTCTGCCGCCAATACCGGCCAATCCGCATAGATCAGGCCGTGAATATTCTCGCCGGGAACATCTTCATGAGTCAGCACAGCAAAAACGCCGGGCAGCGCCTTCGCCTTGCTGATATCTATCCGCAGAATCCGGGCATGAGGATAGGCGGCACGTAGTGTTCGCGCATATAACATGCCGGGAAAGATATAATCATCGGTGTACCGGGCACGTCCAGTAACTTTGTCTACCGATTCTTGTGGAGGGACAGCCCGGCCTACCACGTTGAGCGGCTCTGAGGTTTTGACTCCACCCCAGGGCACGACTCCTTCGCCGCGCAGTTCATGCGCCGCCGCATGAATGGCATTGATCACACTGGTATAGCCCGTGCAGCGGCAGTAGGTATCCTTGAGGGCCACTTTGATCTCGTGGTCGGAGGGGTCAGGATTCGAACGCAGCAGCGCTGCCGCCGTCATGATCAGGCCCGGCGTGCAAAAGCCGCACTGCACCGCGCCATGTTCGATAAACGCTTTTTGCAGAGGGTGTAGATCGCCATTTTGCGCCAACCCTTCAATAGTGGTGATCGCTGCGCCCTGTGCTTTAAAAGCCGGGTAGATACACGAATCTACCGGAACGCCGTTGACCAGCACTGTGCAGCTTCCACATTCTGCTTCTTCACAGCCAATCTTCGTTCCGGTGAGGCCCAGGTCATATCGCAGCACCTGCGCCAGAGTCCGTGACTCCGGCACATCGAGTTCACGCGGCTGGTTGTTGACCGTCAGTTTTAGTGTTGTCATCCCAATACAACTCCTAGTCCAATCCTACGCCTTCAGGAATCGCCTGCCCGGTGCGGGCGCGCTGAACCGCCAGCGGCAGCACCCGGCGTAACAATACTTCGATCATCTCCTGGCGGTAATCGGC
>Ga0073934_10008412_pt1 | contig 13766 bp, 12 predicted proteins | sample LarsenN4metaG_FD_76834 | JGI IMG/M metagenome (GOLD analysis project Ga0073934, IMG submission 76834) | Hot spring sediment bacterial and archeal communities from British Columbia, Canada, to study Microbial Dark Matter (Phase II) - Larsen... ...
CCGCGCCTGCGTGCCGGCGATGAAGCGCCAGGGCAGCGGCAGCCTGGTGGCGGTGAGTGCGGCGGCCGCAGGCGGCGGCCAGGCGCTCAAGGGCGCCTACATCGCTTCCAAGAGTGCGCTGCAGCGGCTGGTGGAGACGCAGGCGGCGGAACTCGCCGGCAGCGGCGTCCGCGTCAACAGCGTGGCGCCGACCACGCTGGACACGCCGGCCAACCGCGCCGCCATGCCCGATGCCGACCGCTCGGCCTGGGTGAGCCTCGAATCGGCAGCGGATGCCATTGCCTTCCTCGCCACGCCGGCCGGCGCGGCGGTGCACGGCCAGCACCTGAAGCTCGGCTGATCAGGCCTCGGGGTAGAGCCCGTGCACGCGGCCGAACAGCCGCGTGAGGCCGAACAGCGCGTCGACGTTCGACGCCGGCTGGCCGATCCGCCGCGCGATCTCGTGCACCGCGCCGACGATCGCGTCGAGCTCGATCGCACGGCCGGCCTGCACGTCCTGCAGCATCGAGCTGCGGAAGGCGCCGAGCTTGCGCGTGATCTGGTGGCGGTCTTCCGGGCTCTGCGCGATCGCGCAGCCGATGCGCGCGCCGATGGCGGCCACCTCGCCCATCGCCGCCGAGCAGAAGGCGCGCACCAGCGGGTCGTCGAGGATGCGGTCGGCGGTGGCGCCGGTGATCGCGCTGACCGGGTTGATGGTCAGGTTGCCCCACAGCTTGTACCAGACGTCCTGGCGGATGTTTGCCGACGCGCTGGCGTCGAAGCCGGCATGGGCGAGCAGAGCGCTGACACGCTGTGCACGTTCACTGACGCCGCAGGCCGGCTCGCCGACGATCAGGCCCTGGCCCATGCGGTGCTCGACGAGCCCCGGCTCGGCGGTCGACGTGCTGGCATGCACCACGCCGCCGAGCACGCGGTCGAAGGGAATCGCGGCACCGATGACGCCGCCAGGGTCGACCGATTCCAGCGGCGCCTCTCCCACGCCGGGTACGCCGTGCAGGAACCACCACGGCACGCCGTTCATCGCCGGCAGTACCACGGTGCCCGGCCCGAGCAGCGGCGCGAGCGCCGGGGCGAGCGTGGGCAGCGCCTGGCCCTTGAGGGCGATGATCACCAGGTCCTGGGTGCCGAGCTCCGCGGCGCTGTCGCTGGCGGTGGCCGGTGCCTGCAGCAGCTCGCCGCCCATGCGCAGCCGCCAGCCCTGCGTGCGCAGCGCGGCCAGCGTGGCCCCGCGCGCCAGCGCGCTCACCTGCGCCTGGCCGGCGCGTGCCAGGCGCGTGCCGATGAAGCCGCCGATCGCGCCGGCGCCGACGATGCAGACCTTCATGCGGGCCTCAGGCGAGCAGCGACGCGATGGCCTTGCCGACGTCGGCCGTTCCGGCCGTGCCGCCGATGTCGCGCGTCTTCGGCGCCTGCGGGTCGGCGAGCAGCTTCTCGATGGCCGCCAGCACTTCGGCCGCCGCTTCGGCGTGGCCGAGGTGCTCGAGCATCATGCCGCCCGACCAGATCATGCCGATCGGGTTGGCGATGAATTGGCCGGCGATGTCCGGCGCCGAGCCGTGCACCGGCTCGAACAGCGACGGGAACCGGCGGTCCGGGTTGATGTTGGCGCTCGGCGCGATGCCGATGGTGCCGGTGCAGGCCGGGCCGAGGTCGGAGAGGATGTCGCCGAACAGGTTGCTCGCCACCACCACGTCGAACCAGTCGGGGTGCAGAACGAAGTTCGCGGTGAGGATGTCGATGTGGTACTTGTCGACCTTCACCTCGGGGTAGCCCTTGGCCATCGCCACGACGCGCTCGTCCCAGTAGGGCATGGTGATGGCGATGCCGTTGCTCTTGGTGGCCGAGGTCAGGTGCTTCTTCGGCCGCTTGTTCGCCAGCTCGAAGGCGTAGCGCAGCACGCGGTCGACGCCGGTGCGCGTCATCACCGTCTCCTGAATGACCACCTCTCGATCGGTGCCCTCGAACATGCGGCCGCCGACGCTGGAGTACTCGCCCTCGGTGTTCTCGCGCACCACGTAGAAGTCGATCTCGCCCGGCTGGCGCGCGCGGCCGTGGCGGTCGACCAGCGGCGAGGGGATGCCCGGCATCAGCCGGCAGGGGCGCAGGTTGACGTACTGGTCGAAATCGCGGCGGAACTTCAGCAGCGAGCCCCACAGCGAAATGTGGTCGGGCACGGTGGCCGGCCAGCCGATGGCGCCGAAGTAGATCGCGTCCAGGGGCGCGAGCTGGTCGAACCAGTCGTCCGGCATCATCTGCCCGTGCTTCGCGTACCAGTCGCAGCTGGCCCAGGCGATGTGCTTCCACTCGAAGCGGATGCCGTGGCGGCTGCCGACGGCCTCGAGCGCGCGCAGGCCCTCGGGCATCACTTCCTTGCCGATGCCGTCGCCGGGGATCACGGCGATGCGGTAGGTCTTGCTCATGGCGGGTTCTCCGTTCAGGCAGGCGATTGTCGGCGCAGCCGGGCCACGTGCAGGTACGCAGCATCCACACCCTGCGCGGCGATGCGCGCCGGTGTCGGCTCGCCGCGGACCCAGGCGGCGCAGAGTTCACCCATGGCCGGCGCGGTCTGGATGCCATAGCCGCCCTGTGCGGCGCACCAGAAGAAGCCTTCGGCCAGCGGGTCGAAGCCGGCGACGAGGTCGCCATCGGCCACGAAGCTGCGCAGCCCCGCCCAGGTGTGGCTGGGCCGGCGGATGGTCAGCGTGGTCATCTCCTCGATGCGCGCGATGCCCAGTGCGATGTCGAGCTCCTCGGGGCGCACGTCGTGCGGCTCGACCGGGTCGGCGTTCGCCGGCGAGCCGAGCAGCACGCCGGCGTCGGGCTTGAAGTACCAGCCTTCGGCTTCGTCGACACCGCAGACGCAGGGCCAGCGGGCGGTGTCGATGCCGGCGGCCGGCGCGAACAGGAAGGCGGCGCGGCGCTTCGGCTTCAGGCCGCTCGGCGGCAGGCCGGCCAGCACCGCGAGCCGGTCGGCCCAGGCGCCGGCCGCGTTGACGACCACGGGCGCGCGCCACTCGCCGGCCTCGGTGCGCAGCCGCCACGCGCCGTGGTCGCGCTCGATAGCCACCACACGGGCGTCGGTCACCAGGCCCGCGCCGTGGGCCCTGGCGTGGCGCAGGAATCCCTGGTGCAGCGCGTTCACGTCGAGGTCGCTGGCGTCGGGGTCGAGTACCGCGCTGTCGACCTGTTCGGGCCGCAGCACCGGCACCCGCGCGATCGCCTCGGCGGCGGCGAGCCGGCGCAGGTTCGGCGCGTCTGGTGCGAGTTCGGCGGCCAGCGTATCGAGCGCGTCGCGCTGCGCAGGCGTGCCGACGTACATCGCGCCGCGCGGCGCGAGCAGCGGCGCCGCCGCGAAGCCCTCGGGCGGCGCCTCGAAGAACGCGCGGCTGGCGCGCGTCAGCGCGCGGATCGTCGGCGTGCCGTAGCTCTCCATGAACATCGCCGCCGAGCGGCCGGTGCTGTGGTAGCCCGGCTGCGACTCGGCTTCGAGCAGCACCACCCGGTGCGTGGGCGCGAGGAAGGCGGCGACCGAGGCGCCGGCGATGCCAGCGCCGACGATCAGCACGTCGGTGTCGTGGGTCATGCCGCCATGCTAGCGGCGGCTGGCAGAATTCCGGCCCGATGAGCAAGGCCTTCACGAAGGAAACCGACGCCGCCGACGACGACGAGGACGTCGCGCTGCCGGCGCTACCCCAGGGCACGAAGAACTACGTGACCCCGCAGGGCTACGCACGCCTGCGCGCCGAGCTGATGAACCTGCTCGACGAGGAACGGCCGAAGGTGGTGGAGGTCGTCTCCTGGGCCGCCAAGAACGGCGATCGCTCGGAGAACGGCGACTACCTCTACGGCAAGAAGCGCCTGCGCGAGATCGACCGCCGCATCCGCTTCCTCACCAAGCGGCTGGACATCGCCGAGGTGGTGGATCCGTCGGCCCACCACGGCCACGACCAGGTGTTCTTCGGCGCCACCGTCACCTACGCGAACCAGAAGGGCGACGAGCGCACCATCACCATCAAGGGCATCGACGAGGCCGACAACCAGAAGGGCGAGGTGAGCTGGATCGCGCCGATCGCGCGGGCGCTGCTCAAGGCGCGCGTCGGCGACGAGGTGCAATTGCAGACACCGGGTGGCATCGAGCGCATCGAGGTGCTCGACGTCAGCTACCCTGCGCCGGCTTCTTCGTGAGCCATTCTGGAGCCCCCTCGCGGAGGGGGCTCGGGGGAGCGGTGCATTCGGGGCGCAGCCCCGAGCCGCAGGCTCAGGGCTTCACGCGCGAGACACGCAGCACCGAACCCTGGCGCTTGAGCGTGCGCATCACCTCGGCCAGGTGCAGCCGGTCGCGCACCGACAGCAGCAGGCGCAGCTCGCTGGTCTGCGCGGCGCGCTCGTCGCCCATGTCGATGTGGGTGATGTCCGCCTCGGCCGAGGCCACCGCCGAGGCCACCTCGGCGAGCACGCCCTTGCCGTTCTTCAGCAGCACGTTGATGGCCGTCTCGAAGGCACGCACCGGTTGCTCGGCCCACTCCACCGTCATCCAGCGCTCGCTGTCGCGCTCGAACAGGCGCTTGCCGACGCTGCAGTCGGCGGTGTGCACGGTCAGGCCCTCGCCGCGGCCGAGGTAGCCGACGATCGCGTCGCCCGGGATCGGCCGGCAGCATGGCGCGAGCTGCACCGAGGCGCCTTCGCTGCCGTCGATCTGCACCATGCCCTGCATCGGCGCGTTCTCGTCACTGGCGTAGCGGCCGAGCGTCAGCGTGAGCGCGTCGGGGCGCTGACCCTCCTCGGCGAGCAGCCGGGCGATGCGCTTGGCCACGATGCTGGCGATCTTGCGGCCCAGGCCGAGGTCGGTGAGCAATTCGGCGCGGTTGCGGTTGCCGCTCCAGCGCGTGATCTGCTGCCACAGCGCGGCGTGGGCCTCGCTCTCGTCGGGCAGCTGCAGGCCCTCGGCGCGCAGCGCCTGCGCGAGCATCTTCTCGCCCAGGTCCTGCGACTCCTCCTGCTCCATCGTCTTGAGGTAGTGGCGGATCTTCGAGCGCGCCCGGCCGGTACGCACGAAGTTCAGCCAGGCCGGATTGGGCCGCGCGTTGGGCGCGCCGACGATCTCGACCACGTCGCCGCTGCGCAGCTCGGTGCGCAGCGCCACCGGCTCGCCGTTGACCTTGGCCGCCACGCAGTGGTCGCCGACGTCGGAGTGGATCGCGTAGGCGAAGTCCACCGGCGTGGCGCCGCGCGGCAGGGCGAGGATCTTCGACTTCGGCGTGAAGACGTAGACCGAATCCGGGAACAGGTCGATCTTGACGTGCTCGAGGAACTCGCTCGCGTCGCGCGTCTCGTCCTGGATGTCGATCAGCGACTGCAGCCACATCGCGCCCAGGCGCTGCGCATCCTGCGGGTTGGCGCCGGCGCCCTTGGCCTTGTACATCCAGTGTGCCGCGATGCCCTTCTCGGCCACCGCGTGCATCTGCTCGGTGCGGATCTGGAACTCCACCGCCGTGCCCAGCGGGCTGACCAGCGTGGTGTGCAGCGACTGGTAGCCGTTGGCCTTGGGGATCGCGATGTAGTCCTTGAAGCGGCCGGGCATCGGCTTGTAGAGCTGGTGCAGCACGCCCATGGCCTGGTAGCACTCCAGCAGCGTGCCGACGACGATGCGGAAGCCGAAGATGTCGCTCACCTGGGCGAAGCTCAGGCGCTTGTCGTTCATCTTCTTGTAGATCGAGAACAGCGTCTTCTCGCGGCCGTACACCTGCACCGCGAGCTGGTGCTGGGCGAACGACTTTTCCACTTCCTTCTGGATGCGCTCGACCACGTCACGCCGGTAGCCGCGCGCCTTCTGCACGGCCTTGGACAGCGCGGCGTGCCGCCACGGCCGCAGGTGCTGAAACGACAGCTCCTGCAGCTCGCGGTAGGTCTGATTCAGGCCGAGGCGGTGGGCGATGGGCGCGTAGATGTCGAGCGTCTCGCCGGCGATGCGCACGCGCTTGTTCGCGGCCATGGCCTCCATCGTGCGCATGTTGTGCAGACGGTCGGCCAGCTTGATGAGGATGACGCGAACGTCGCGCGCCATCGCCAGCAGCATCTTGCGGAAGGATTCGGCCTGCGACTCCTCGCGGGTGGAGAAGCGCAGCTTGTCGAGCTTGGTCAGGCCGTCGACGAGGTCGGCGGTCGGCGCGCCGAAGCGCTCGATCAGCTCGGACTTCGGGATGCCGCAGTCCTCCATCGCGTCGTGCATCAGCGCGGCCATGATGGCCTGCACGTCGAGCTTCCACTCGGCGCACAGCCCGGCCACCGCGATGGGGTGGGTGATGTAGGGCTCGCCGCTGGCGCGGAACTGGCCGAGGTGGGCCTCGTCGGCGAAGCGGTAGGCCTCGCGCACGCGCTTGATGTCGGCGGCGTCGAGGTAATCGAGCTTGGAGGTCAGCGCGGCGAAGGAGGCCGCGGCGGCATCGGCCGTGACCTGCTTGGGCGCAGCGGCACCGCGACGGGCCGCAGAGGCCGTCATATCGTGCAGTGCATCGGGGGAGCGGGCGCCCATGTCCGGAATTTAACAGGCCGCTGCGCGGCCCGTCGGGGCAGCGACGGCCCGGGGAGGGCCGCCTCGGGTCAATTCGAGGTCAGACCGGGACCTTGCGCAGCATCTCGACGCCGACTTCACCGGCGGCGATCTCGCGCAGCGCCGTGACGCCGGGCTTGTTCTTCGTCTCGATCTTCGGCGCGTGGCCCTGGCTCAGCATGCGCGCGCGATAGGTGGCGGCGAGCACGAGCTGGAAGCGGTTCGGAACCTTCTGCAGGCAATCTTCGACGGTGATGCGGGCCATGGGCTCTCCGGGGAATCAGATCAGGTCGAGCGCGGCGAACACCTGGGACTTGTTGCGGCGCTGGGCAGCGTACTTGAGGCGCTGCGAGTGGACGACGGTCTTCAGGTCGAATAGCGCCGTCTCGAACAGGGCGTTGATTATAACGAAGTCGAAGTGCCGGGCCTGCGCCACCTCCTGGCGGGCATTGGCCATGCGCTGCTCGATCACCTCGGTGCCGTCTTCGCCTCGGCGCATCAGGCGCTGGCGAAGCTCTTCCCAGCTCGGCGGCAGGATGAAGATCAGCACCGCGTGCGGGAACAGCTTCTTGATCTGCACGGCGCCCTGCCAGTCGATCTCCAGCACCACGTCCTGTCCGCCGGCGATCCGCGTCTCGATCGCCGCGCGCGAGGTGCCGTACAGGTTGCCGTGCACCTCGGCCCATTCGAAGAAGTCGCCGGCGGCGATCTTGGCGCGGAACTCCGGCTCGCCGATGAAGTGGTACTCCCGGCCCTGCTGCTCCTGCCCACGCGGCTTGCGCGTGGTGTGCGAGATCGACACCGCCAGGTGCGAATCGAGCTCGAGCAGCGCCTTGACGAGGCTGGACTTGCCGGCGCCGCTCGGGGCGGCGACGACGAACAGGTTGCCGGGGTAGTCGTCGGAGTTCATTCGATGTTCTGCACCTGAACTTCGAGTGCGGAGCTAAGTGGTTGTCGTGCAGTCATATTTGTTCTTTGCCGGCCCAAACACCCCACGGAATACCCCACAGGTCGTGCATGCAGCGTCTTGCGGGAGCATTTCGTGGTCGATGCGTGCAGCAACTCAAATGTAGCCTGTGAGGCATGTTGGGTGTGGGAACTGGGCGCTAAGTGGCGATCTCGAGGTGGTTGTAGAACGCTATGGAGACCCTGGTACAGGAGGCAGCCGAATGGGCGATGCCCGGAGTGAGTCGGTCGACTAAGTTCTCCAGAGCGTGCGGGGGTAGGGCGAGCTACCCGAGCAGGTGCGCGCATCAGGCGCTATGCCGGATGCGAAGCAGATCGGCACGGCTCCGCGGTAACCCGAACCAGTTGCCGCGGACATCAACTCAATGCGATCGGAAGGAGACACCGCCGAGAAGCGCCGCGCCATTCCGCCGCTCGAAGTCCGCTTCAACGTCAAGCGGATCGGATTGATCGAGTAGGGATATCACTTCAGGGATCAGGCCGGGACGGTTGCCTTCACCGAGAAGCTCCTGAGCATCAGCGCTGGCAGCGAGAGCCCGGCGACGATCAAGGCCATGGTTGATCGCGCTGCTGAGCGTGGCTGAGAATCGGTGAGGCTGACCGGTTCACCGGAGTTTGTCCGACAGGGATGGATCGCCGCTACTGCAAAGGGGATGAAGGCTGTGGGCCACACGGTGACAGCTGGTGCCGGTCACACCAGGGAGATGTGCCGGACTTCCAGCGCGAAGGCGCCGGCCTGGCGCTCGGCGATCATGATGCCGACCTGGCGGATGCGGGCAGGGTCGAGTGCCGGTGCGCCGGGGACCTCTCGGCCGCGGAAGGTGGCGCCGAACGTGGACAGGGGAATGCGCAGCGTCTGCCAGGCGGCACTGGGGGCAAAGCTGGCCTGGTAGTTGATGCTGTCAAAGGCATCGTCGGTCAGCAGATTCAGTATGAAGCGCTTGCCGGCGGCGCGGGCTTCGATGAAGCAGGTCTGCGCGCGAGGATTGCCTCGGTCAGCGGGCGTTGACCGGATCGACGCGAAGCCGCCGTTGCGCTCGAGCGAGACGTTGCCTTCGAAGATGGCATGGCCGGCCGGGTCGTACCTCAGTCGGCTGCTCGACACGCCGCCCATCACGCGATCGTCGATCGCGTGCCATTCGGCGACCGCGCCGGGATCACTGAAGTCGAACAGCAGCCATGTCGTCTCCATGTCGCTCATGGCGCGATTCTGCGGCGTCGGGCCGCTGCCGCGGGTGGCAAGATGCGCCCAAAGAAGGGAGACAGGGATGAACCTTGGTGAACTGCAGGCCGAGCTGCGGCACTTCGCGGCGGAGCGTGACTGGCAGCCGTTTCACACGCCCAAGAACCTGACCACAGCCCTGATGGTCGAGGCGGCCGAGCTGGGGGAGATCTTCCAGTGGCAGACGCCCGAGGAGTCGCTGCTTGTGCACGCGGATGCCGCAGCCAAGCAACGCATCGGCGAGGAGGTCGCCGATGTACTGCTCTACCTGCTGCAGGTGGCGGATCACTGCCAAATCGATGTGTCGCAAGCGGTGCAGGACAAGCTGGCGAGAAACGCGGTTAGGTACCCGGCAAAGCGCGCGATCCCGCGGGTGTCGCCAACGCGCGCAGCGGTGCCCGGTACGCACGTGCTGCTGGACTATGAGAACGTCCAGCCGAGCGATGCCGAGCTGCGGGCGCTGGTCCCGGATGTGAGCCAGGTCTGGGTGTTCCATGGGCCGCACCAGCGGGAGGTCGAGAGGCGCTTCGCGTCGTTCGGGACCGGTGCCACGGCGGTGCCGATCAGCAAGTCGGGTAAGAACGCGCTGGACTTCCATCTGTCGTTCTACATGGGCTACATCGCGTCGCGGAATCCCGACTCGAAGATGGTTGTCGTCGCCAACGACAAGGGCTACGAGCCCATGCTGGAGCATGCGAAGGCGATGGGGTTTGTGGTGCGCCGGCAGCCACATGGTGAGGTGAAGCCACCCGCGAAGAAGGCCGCGGCGGAGAAGGTGGCCGCCAAGAAGGCGCCAGCGAAGAAGGTGCCAGCGAAGAAGGTGGCAGCCAAGAAGGCCGTTCCGAAGAAGGTCGTCGCTGCGAAAGCTGCGGCGAGTGCAGAGGCCAAGGCGGCCCCAACAAAGAAGGCAGCGGCCGCCAAGAAGCAGTCACCCGCAAAGAAGGTCGCTGCGGCTGCGAGTGGCACGACGCCGGCCGAACGCCCGAATTCCGTCGCAACGTCCACTGCTATCCAGCCAGCGTCGCCGCCACCTGTCGCGCAACCGCCCTCCGAGGTTGTCGTCAGAAGGATGGTTGAAGGGCTTCGAAAGATGGGGGCCAATCGACCGCCCAAACTGGCTTCCCTGCGTCGCGCTCTGAAGCCATTGCTGGGAACGCTGGTCTCTGAGCAGGCCATTGCCTTGTCGGTGGAACGGCTCTCGGCCGACGGTGTGGTCGCCATTGATCCCCAGGGCGTCGTGCGCTATCCGTCCTTTGGGCCTGATTCGCCGGGCGCGAAGGGCTCAGAGAAAGAGAAGTAGGCCCCAGCCAGTCCCGGCCATCTGTCATCACCACACGACAGCAACTAGGAGTCCTCGTCCATGACCGCCAAGGCACTCTACTTCCCGCACATTCAGATGCCGAACACGGCGTGGACCACCCAGTCGCTGCTGTATTGGGACAAGGTCGCATCGATCGTCCCCATGAACTTCATGCACGAGCCGGAGCCCTTGAGCGACTTCATGCGCGGACTGCTGGCGGAGGGCCTGGTCGAGCCGATCCTCCCGGGGGAACATCTGTACCAAGTCGAGCGCTTCAACGAGTGCTTTATCGAGTTCGCAGAAGCACGGCTCATGCCGAGGCAGGGGCACTACCAGCAAGACCTTGTCGATGGCCGCGTCACTCGCGTCCATGCGGAGAAGCTCGGCCAGATCCCGGACTACTTGGTTGATCGAGGACTCGCCAGGCGAGTCAGTTGGGACTGGTTCGAGATGCCGGATGCGGTCGCCAACCAGTTCATGGCCTACCTTGCCACGACGCTCGGCGCTACCCCGGGTGTGCTTGCAATGCCCATCACTGATCGTGCCATCTTCGCGTCGGTCCTCGGCGGACCTCGCATCCTGCGCCGCGACGCGAACATGCACGTCCAGAAGGCGCGCGGCACGGTCCTCCGTCTGCTGCTACCGGTTCCCAAACAGCCGGTCGAGCTGGATGCGCTGCTACGGTTCAAGCGCGATCACGGGCATCAACTGCCTGCGCTGAGGACGAAGGTGGAGGCCCACTGCGCGCTGATCGCCACGTTCCCTGAGGCGAGTCAACGTGAGGCCATGACCGAGGCCTTCGTTCGAGATTGCGCCGTCGAGATCGCAGAGATCGAGGCCGCGATGAAGCCACGGTTCGGCCAGGTGGTGTTCGGCTCGCTGGCACCGCTGTTTGGCGCGGGACTGCAGCTCCGATCGACGGAGCTCGGCAACGAAGTGGCGTATGCGGGAGCGGCCCTCTCGCTGGTGGGCGCCTCGTACATGGCGATCGCAAGCATCCGGGACGCACGACGCCGGATGGAGCCCCGGCCTTTGGCATACATCGCACATGCGCGACGCGCTTTGTCGTTGGAGCTGCCAGCGGTCGCCCGTCGGTGAACGGCCTGATCCTTGCCTGAAGCACGGGACTTTCGGCTGCGGTCAGTGTCTGCGCTGCGGGGTGCCTACATCAGCTCGAAGGGCGAGAGCACTCCCGCAAGATGATCCAGTCGGCCGTCGTCGATGACCAGCCACAGCGTTGGTCCTTGTCGGTCGCTCGCGTCCTTCAGGAGATCCTCGATCGCTTTGTCAGCGGTCAGAAGCTCCGTTGCGCTGACTTCAACCAGTTCGAGTTTGGGTTCGTGCAGCGTCGCTTGCTCGATGGTAAGTCCGAGCCGAATGATCTTTTGGGTCTGGGAGGTGTTCAGGAACCTGGCCAGGCCCAGTTCCGAGAGCAGCCACCACTTGCCTTCGTGCCGTAGAGGCAGGTAGGAGAACGAGTGCATCAGCATCAACTGCCTCGCGTGCGCGACGGGCTGCCAGTGCTCGACGGTGATCGGGGACTTCACCATCACGCTGCCCACGGTCCGTTTGACGCCCGCCATCAGTGCCTCCTCGAGGCCGATACACAGCTCCATGGCAGCCTCGGTGGCATGGCGCGCGTAAGCGCCCGTGTGCATCGCGTCGTTGCGTGCGGTCCGGACTGACTGGTAAAGATCCTCGAAGGGCTTGAAGCCGCTCGGCCTGGTCTTGGCCAGTTCGCTCAGGACGGGCGACAGGCGCGCGTAGAAGCCGATGCGATCCTCGTACTTCCCGAGATCGCCCTGTTCGCCCAAGAGCCGTAGGCCAAGCGCTTCGAGTGCGAAGCAGATGGCCTCGAATCCTTCGGCGTCAGCCAGGGCAGCGTAGCGGGCCGCGCGAAGTTGATCGCGGTAGTGGCGACTCTCGTTGTCATCCAGTCTGCGCAGCGGTGGGGGTCGTTTGCTCATCGTGTTCTCGAACTACTGTGGCACCGGTGGTCGGGCTGTTCGGATGGTAGACCGCGCAGGGATGCGCGAGCGCCTCTGCGTATCGTGTGCACGGCCGTGGAGAATCGCGTCCCATGACACCGCACCTCTGCCACACGTTCCTGAGTCTTGCCGTGGAGACGCATGATCGCCTGAAGGCTGCCCGCAATGTCGGTCACCAGTTGCTGGAGGAGACGATCACCGACCTGAACATCCTCGCGCTAAAGAGCCTGCACCCTACAGAGATCTACTGCCAGACGTTTACCAAGCCGCAGGAAGGGATCAACGGTGCCGATTGGGAATGGTGGCTGACGGACCCAACGCGATCAAGGTGGCTGGGCCTGCGTGTCCAGGCCAAAGTGCTGGAACTCAAGTCCGACACCTTCGCGCACCTTCACTACCGACCTAAGCGGGGGCGTGCCTACCAGAGCACTCGGCTGAAGGCGGCGGCTGAGGCGGACGGGCTGATTCCGATGTACTGCATGTATGCGCACCCTCCAGCGCCGGCCACTGGATGGGCGAAGCACGGGTCGAGCGAGGCATACGGCTGCGCGCTGTTGCAGGTGAAGGAGGTCGAGCGATTGCGTCGGCGTGGAAGGTCGAATGACTTCGTCAGCGTGATGAGCAGGACTGTGCCTTGGAACTGGCTGGTCTGCATCGGCTCCGCCTGGTCATCGGATGGTCGAACTCTCACCCTTCCTGACCTGATCTCCGGCGCGCTGTTGCACGAAAATCCACTGTTCGGCTTCGGCGAGGAGGAAGGCGCAAAGGCGGAACCTCGGCAGCCACCACGACCGGGCGTGCGAAGCGCTCCGCCTGCTTATGTTTCAGCATTGATGGAAGGTCAGCCCTTGGGCGAGATCGACAAGGCGTTGCGCGGTGTGCTTGTAATTCAAGGACCGCATGTCGACAGCCGACCACCTGAGGGTTTCCTTGACCAGATACAACGACGGCGGAACGGTTCTCAGGGTTGAGCCTCTTGCGATCGAGACTCCAAGTGAGTCGGTTGGCGCCCAGGCGCAACGCTCTCGTGGCCTCCGTGGATGTGGGTCCAACGGTCACTTGAGAGCCGCTGGGCGTGTCCCCGCTGCGCGGGGCCGGGCTGTTGCGCTGCGCGTCGAGCCGCTGTCAAAGGCCCAGCGTCTCGACCCTGACGGGCTCCCATCCCTCACGCGAATTCGGTCAGGCCGGTGCTGCCGGCTGAGACACGCGGCGGCCCTTTCCCGTGACCGGGTATCGCGGGCCCTGATTCCCTCACGCTGCGCGTGAGCGAGGCCCGATTGGCGAACTGACCGGCTTGCAGGTCGCTGCGCTTCGCTCCGCTCGGTGCAGCGCCGGCCAGATCGCCACCCCGGTCACCCGCCAAGCCCGGAGCCGGGCCGCTGAAAACGGAGTGCATTGAAGTGCTCGCAGCGGCTCGACCGCCGCGCCAGTCGCTCGCCTGCGGCTCCCTTGGTGGCACGTCGGCCGCAGAGCCGCCGCTGCTCGTGTCGTTCGGCCGGCTGCGCTGCAACCGCTGCGCCAGGCAAGCTGGCACATCGGCCGCGACGCTGCGCCGACCGTGGGTAGGGCAGCCCGTACGCCAGTCGTCCCACCGCGCTCCCCCCACGGCGCCCCCGTCGAATTGCGAGGGGGACTTGTGGGGGGATCTTCAAGCGGTGGGCCGGGAAACCGGCTCACTGCTTCGGCTGCGAAGAACACCACCCATCCCCAACCCCTTCCCGTGAAGTAAGGGGCCATGCC
>Ga0073934_10008413_pt1 | contig 13766 bp, 9 predicted proteins | sample LarsenN4metaG_FD_76834 | JGI IMG/M metagenome (GOLD analysis project Ga0073934, IMG submission 76834) | Hot spring sediment bacterial and archeal communities from British Columbia, Canada, to study Microbial Dark Matter (Phase II) - Larsen... ...
CGAGGAACACCGGCAGCCATGACCACCCTCGGCATTTTCGTGCTCGCGGCGGTGGCGGAAATCACCGGCTGTTTCGCCTTCTGGGCCTGGCTTAGGCTCGGCAAATCCATCCTCTGGCTCGGCCCCGGTCTCGTCTCGCTCGCCGCCTTCGCCTACCTTCTGACGCTCGCCGACAGCCAGTTCGCCGGCCGGGCGTACGCGGCCTACGGCGGCATCTATATCGGCGCATCGCTGGTCTGGGTCTGGCTGATCGAAGGACAGCGCCCCGATCGCTGGGACCTGTCGGGCGCGGCCCTCTGTGTCGCCGGCGCCGCGCTCATTCTGTTCGCCCCGCGCCCGCTCTCCAGCTGACGGCATCTCCACGCCGTATCTGTGCTTTTGGAACCGGACGGCGCGCCGACCGGTTTGCCCCCTCGGGTCGAATGTGTTACCCGGCACCTCGCATGAAGATCGAGGCTCGCACGATGCGACAGCTCGTGACGACGTTCGTCGTCCTCGCGGCACTTCTGGTGCCGTTGCGGCCGGCGGCGGCCGGTCCTGCCCTGCTGTTCGAAGCCGATACCGGGCGCGTCTATTACGCCGAGAACGCCGATCACCAGTGGTATCCGGCCTCGCTCACCAAGGTGATGACGGCCTACGTCACGTTCGCTGCGCTCAAAGCCGGTAAGATCACCCTCGACTCCAAGCTCGTCACGTCGGAACTCGCCTTCAACGAGCCGCCGAGCAAGGTCGGCCTGCCGGTCGGCGGCGAGATGAGCGTCGAACTCGCATTGAAGACGCTGATCGTCAAATCCGCCAACGACGTCGCCGTCATGCTCGCCGAGGGCGTCTCCGGCAGCGTCGAGAACTTCGTCGGCGAAATGAATGCAACGGCGCGCCGGCTCGGCATGACGCGCACGAACTTCGTCAATCCGCACGGCTTGCCCGCGCCCGAGCAGGTCACGACGGCCCGTGACCTCGCCATCCTCTCTCGTGCCGTCGTGCGCGACTTTCCCGAGTTCGCCGAGTACTGGAGCATGCCCGACGTGCGCATCGGCAAGCGCCGGCTCGGCTCGCACAACAGTCTGCTCCGCACCTACGATGGCGCCGACGGCCTCAAGACCGGGTTCATCTGCGACGCCGGCTTCAACGTCGTCGCCAGCGCCACGCGGGATGGCCGCCGCCTGATGGCCGTCGTCCTCGGCGAGCCCTCGGGCTACGAGCGCGCCCTGCGCGCCGCCGCCCTGCTCGACCACGGTTTCCAGGTGCAAGGCTGGAAGCAGCTGTTCAACACGGCGACCATCAATACCATGCCGATCGCAGCCGACATCCAGGGACCGGTCAGCGTGCGCGAGAGCGTCGTCAGCTGGGACTGCGGCGGCCGCGCCCGTGCTCGCGCCGTCGCCAAGGCGCGCAGCGAGCAGAAGAAGGCGCGCGTCGCGGCGAGGGAGAAGGCGAAGGCCGAGGGACAGGGCAGCGCCACGGCTGAAACGAAAGCGCAAACGGTGGCGACCCAGCCGGCGACGACGCCGCCCGCCACGAAAGCTCCGGCCCGCAAGGCCGAAACGCCGGCCGCGACCACACCTGCGCCGGCGAAGGCAGCGCCAGCACCCAAGCCGAAGTCCGCCGAAGCGCCGGCTCCGGCGCCCGCCACCAAGAACCCCTGACCGGTTGACGGTGCGACGTCGTCCGTGGCGGGCCCGAAGCCCGCCGCAATGGCGTCGTCGGCCCGCCATCAAGCGCCGCTACCTCGTGCCGCTCCGTCCGGTCCCGGGCGGACCATGTCGGCTCGAACGGTGCGCGATGCTGCTCACCACTTTGCGTTTGGCGACCCGCGTGGCGGAAGCCCTCGTGCTGCTGCCCGTCCGCATCGTCCGTTTCCTGCTCGGCTCCATCGCGTTCAACCCGCGCCTCGGCCCACTCCGCTATCTGACCACCGCCGCCGTGGGCTACGTCGTCTTCGCCCTCGTCCTCGTCTACGTCGTCGCCCCCCTGCGGGGCTGGGTCGGCAGCTTCACGCTCGCCGACAAGCTCCGCTACGACGCCGAACGCTGGTTGGCGACGGCCATCTACGACCCCAAGGGTTCCTTCGTCGGCACCTTCGATCCGCGCCTCGATAGCCGCCGCGACGTCAACTACACCGACACCGCCATCGAGGTCGGCGATTACGTCGCCAACCCGGATCACAAGTCGATCCCCGTGCGCGACGTCCCCGAGCAGTACTGGCGCTGCCTGCTCTGGCACGAGGACCGCTACCTCGGCGGTCCGCTGAACCCGGCCGGCATCGATCTGTTTGGTGTACTGAAGATTCCCTACACGACCCTAGTCCGCACCGCGGCGACCGGCCGGCCGAGCCTCGGCGTCGGCGGCTCGACGCTGCCCATGCAGTTCGCCCGTGTCATTTACAAGACGCCACCGCGCACCGACGAGGGCCCGCTCGGCAAACTCGCCCGCAAGATCGGCGAATGGTGGCTGGCGCCCGTGATTTATCACGTGCTGACCGAGGGCGGCGACGACCTGCCGCTCCGCCAGTGGGCCGCCAATCACATCTGGCTCGCGCAGCGCACCGGCGGCCAACCGCTGCACGGCGTCGAGGTGACGAGCCGCATCGTCTTCGGCAAGGAAGCGAAGGACCTGACGACGGCGGAGCAGTTCGTGCTCGCTTCCGCCGTCAACAAGCCGATCATCCTGCTCGAAGGCAGCGAGCGCCTCAACGCGGTCCGCCTCGACCGCTGGCGCTACATCACCGAGGTGCGCGCCCGCACCTGCGCCGAGCGCCTCATCGCCGACGAAGCCGAGCGCGCCCGCGTCGTCTTCGAACTCGTTGCCCTGGCGAGCGGCCCGCCCGATCCCAAAGTGAAGCCGCGCCTGCAGGACGCACTCGACCGGCACGCGCCGACCCTCGCCCGCAGGGCCGTGGCCAATCCGGTGATCCGCGCCAACGCACTGTTGCCCGCCGCCCGCTTCGGGCTGCGCGAGGAACTGAAGCAGCAGTACGGGTTCGGCTGGCGCCAGTATGCGCGCGGCCTGACGACGACGCTCGATCCGACCGAGAACCTGCCGTTCGAGGACGCGATCCGCGCTGGCCTCGGCAAGCTCGAACAGACCTACGCGGGCAAGCGCGATCCCGGCTGGACGCTCGATCCGGCGGCGGCGCGCGACGGCACGCGGCTGCCCGACGTCGTCGTCGTCGCCGCCGACCTCGAAGGCCGCATCGTCCGATATTTCGAGACCGGCGAACGCGCGCCCTACTTCGGGTCGATGCTCGCGCGTGACGGCGAAACGGGGTACTACGTGTCGGCGCGCGAGAGCCGCACCGTCGCCTCGACCGGCAAGATCCTCGCCGCCATCGAACTCGCCGCCGAAGGCCACGACGATGCCGCCGCCCTCATCGTCGATCCGCAGGCGCCGGCCGGCGGCCTCGACACCTGCGCCCGCGGCACGTCGCGACAGAGCCGCAAGGCCATCGTTGCTTTCGCCTGCTCCCTCAATGCGCCGCTGCTCGCCCGCACCGCCCAGATCGGTCAGGCACCGATGCGCCGCCTCGTCGACGGCTTCGGCTTCACCATGCCGCCGCGCAATGCCGACGGCGAGGAGACGCCGGCGACGACCGCCGCCGTCCTCGGCCACATCGCCGGTGCCCCGCGCCGCGTGCACCACATGTCGAGCGTCGTCCTCGCGAGCCTCATCGGCCAGTCGCACCGTGCGATCCCCGCACCGTCGCTGATCGCCGGCCAGGATCTCACCGATCGCCAGGCGGCCCTCGCCGTCCGCCAGACCGCCATGCCGGCGATCACGCCCGCGAAACTGATCCGCCCCGCGGCGGTGCCGGCGCTCGGCGCTTTCCTCGAGGCGCCCCTCTGCCACAAGGTCGGCGCCACCCACCACGGCACGCTGAAGTCGCTGTCGTCGTGGTGTGCCGGCGCCAATGCCAACGTCCGCCTGCATTTCGCCAAGACCGGCACGTCGACGACGACCGACCCGAGCCGCACGGTTGACACCTGGATCACCGGCGGCGTGCAGTTCGCCAATGGCGCCGCCTACTCCTACGTCGTGCTCGTCGGCACCGGCTCGACGGCCGACGCCTGGGCCACCAACTTGCACGGCAGCCAGCTCGGCGCACCGCTGCTCCAGATCCTGCTCGACGATCTCGCGGGCCACGCCAAGCGGCATCCGCGGCCCGATCTCGTTCCCAAGAAGCCCGCGCCCGTTGCAGCCGCCGGGCCGCGCGTACCCTTCGCGAAGGACGAGGCCGAGCGCGCACGGATCTTCCAGTCGAATTGAAACCCACGTCGTAATCGTTCGACGCTGGACTGTCGCTTTCGAGCCGCAACCGAGCCTTATTCTCCCCGTACGCATGATCTCGGTCACGCCCCGGGCTCCTTCGGAGACCGGTCAGATCGGACGCGACGAGTCGAACCCGCACGAGACGGGACTGCCGACCTTAATCGGCAGCATACGGCGATGTCGCGTCCCGCACCGGCAGGTGAGTATGAGGAAAGCCGACATGCGGGAGCGCGCCGATGCGATGCTCGCCAGTGTGGATGGTGACTGGCCAGAACCCGCGGAAAGCGGGCGCGACTGGAAGAAGATCGTCCTGATCGTCGGTCTCGGTGTGCTCTCGTGGGTCGCGACCTACGTCGGCATGCTCGAGCTCATCGAAGCCAACATGGGCGAGCTGCCGCTGATCCACAAAGTGATCACCGGCTTCTCGGTCGCCATGCTGATGACGATGATCGTCTGGCTGCTCGACCAGCTGTTCGCGCCCCTGCCGTTCGCCACCAAGGTCGCGTACGCGCTCGGCTACGTCTTCCTGTCGCTGATTTCGATCGGCTTCGGATTCGGCTTCTATTGGAAAGTGCTCGAAAGCCGATCGGAAGCGACGCGATCGGCCGAATCCGCCGTATCGCAGGTGCAGACGTCGCTGCACGCCGCCGCGACGCGCCTCGAACAACTGCAATCGACGCTGCAGAACCTCACCGCGCTGTCGACCCAGAAGGCCGAGATGGAGCGCGCCAACGGCACGTCTTGCCCCGGCAGCCGCCCTGGCGACGGCCCGCGCCGCGCGCTCCGCGAAGCCGACGCGCAGCGCTTCGCCTTCGCGTCCGATCTCGTGAAGAACCGCGTCGGTTCGGTGAAGGCCGAGATGGCGAGCCTCGAAGCCGATTTCGTCAAGCTCGCGAGCAACGACGCGACGACCATCGATGCCAAGTCCGGCACGCGCAACGAATTCATGAAAGGCCTCGGCCGCAAGCTCGACTTGACCGTTGCCGGCTTCAACGCCTTCCGCACCGATCCGCAACTGAAGCAGATCCGCGGCGATCTCGCGGACCGCGCCGAGAAGACGACGTTCCCGGATACGCGGGGCACCACCTTCTCATGTCCCGATCCGCAATTGCAGACGGCGCTGCGCGGCGTCGTGCGCGCGATCGATCAGCTGCCGGAACTCGAGAAGCCGAAGATCGCCGCCGTCGAGGGTTCGGAGGCGACGATCGAAGCCTTCCGCCGTCTGACGGCGACATTCACCGGCCTCCTGACCTTCAAGCTGCCACCGTCGGCGGACGAGCTTCGCGCGCTCCAGCAGAAGGCGGTCCAGTCCGTTGAGCAGGCGGGCACCGCGCGGCCGGCGGTGCCCGAGCAGCCGGGCCTGTCGAAGCGCGACTATATCCCGCTCGCCGTCGCCATCTTCGTCGACCTCTGTCTCCTGCTGGTCTCCATGGGCCGGCCGATGAACCGACTGCATGGCCTGGTGCCAAAAATGCGCGCGGCGGAGCGCGGCCCCGTCTACCAGATCCTGTCGAAGTTCTCCGACATCCATGCCGATCGCGAGACGCGGGCCAAGTTCGAGGTTTTCCGCCACGTCGTGTTCGACTACTTCGACACCTACTACGTCGCCGTGCCGCTCGAAGCACCACGCTATCGGATGGTCGAACGCTTCGAAGTCGTCCGCAGTCGGATGGGCGGCACGCGCGAAGTCGCTCGAGCCTATCGCGAGCCGCTGACCGACACCGAGCGCGACAGCCTGCGCGACGAAGCGCACCTGCTCGCCAATCTCTTCGCGAGCTTCGAGCGGGAAGGCATCTTCCAGCGCATCGACAGCCGTTTCCTCGGCAAGCTGACGCGCACCGAGCCGACCGTCGAGGCGGCCCGCGTGCGCCTGCGCCGGCAGGGTTCCAAGTTCGCCGAGAGCACCGCCTTCCGCCTCTACCGCTTCCAGGACGGTGCCTGGCCCGAGATCATCCTCGGCGCCGTGATGGGCGCCGCCCGCCGGGTCGAAGCCGAAAAGCGCCGCCGCCGGCTGTCCGACATGCTGTCGGCGGCCGACGGTCCGCCGGCCGACGGTCCTGTGCTCCCGGATATGCCATCCGCCAACGGAGAGACGCGTCGTCCCGTCGACGCCACGGAGCCGGTGCGCCCGACCGTCGTGCGGCCGTCCGAGCCTGACGAGCGCACCGCCGCATTCGGCCGCTATGCCCGTTACGTGGACGAGCCGGCACCGGCTGCCCCGCGCGCCCGTGAGGCTGATGGCGCCGCCGAGGCCCGCCCCCGCCCCGCCGAAGCCCGCCCCGTCGCCAACGTCGTCTCGCTGCCCCGCGCGCCGCTCACCCCGACCCGCGCCTACGGCGAAGCCCCCGTCGGCTTCCCGGTGGGCGCGGCCGTCGCGGCGGCAGCCGAGCCGCGCTTCGCGACCGAGGCGGTGGCTGAATTCACGGACGAGTTCGCCGAGCCGGAAGCCGGTCCCGCTGCCACGCCCCTCGAACCCGTGGAGGAGGCCGATCCGGCCGCAGCCCTGGCCGCCGCTTTTGCAACCTTGAGCGACGATGCAGGGATGCAAACGCCGGAGAATACGCCGGAAAACATGCAGGAACGGCCTCCCGCCGCCTGAGGGAGACCAACCGTCACAACCAGAGGGCGATTAAGTGGGACAGCGGGCAAGATTTGCTTAACCGGAAGGCGCGATAACCGTCCTGCAAAGACAACAGCGCGGGGCGGGCGGCGCCCGGGGGGACCCGCGCGGAGGGATAAATAATGCGATTTCGTGCAGCGCCGAGCGTGGTGATCGTGAGACGGGAGGAAAAGGAGGGAAAGCTCAAAGACTTCATCGCCGAAATCCTCGCCGCGCCGGTCGCCTCGTCCGATCAGGTGCCGCCGCCGTCGTGCATTTCGGTCGTCGCCCGATCGATCGACAGCCCCGTGATCAAGGCGCTCGCCGCCGTCGCGGCCGAGCGTGGTCACCTCGATGCGCGCATCGCGCTCGCCGTCGTCGACGTTCCGGTCGATGCCGTGGCCGCCGCACTCGCGCCTATTTCCTCAGCCTGCAGACATCTGGCCGACCCGCGCCACCTTCACGCCCACGAGCAACTGATCCTCGGTGGCGCTTCCTGCTGGATCGGTGACTGCATGCGCCGCGAGCCCGCGAAACGCGACGCCTACGAGCAGTACGTGCGCGACTGCGCGCTGACGACCGCCTGGGCCTCGACCGCATTCGAGCGCCTGTGGTCGTCGGCGAGCCCCGTGCTTCGCGCCCGTCCGCAATCGGTGCAGCCGCCCGTCACGCCAGCCGATCTCGCGGCGGCAGCAGCAGCCCTCGGCGTCGGCGGCGACCTCCCCCCCACCACCGCCGCCTCCACACGGCATTGAGCCGAGTCGAACGCTTTTCTGGGCTCTTCAGCGACTGTTCGGCGGGCGGTAGTGACCGCCCGTCTCCTAACTCGGAAAGAGAAAGAGATTGACCGGTTAGCCGCTCAACTCTTGAACCCGACGACGCTGCGGTAGCAGTGCCAGGTGGCGTGGCCGATCAACGGGAAGGCCACGATGAAGCCGATGAACATGGTCGCGAGGCCGAGCACCATGAACCCGGCGATGAGCGCCGCCCAGAGCGCCATCGGCTTCGGGTTCGCCATCACGGCCCGCAGGCTGACGATCATCGCGGTCACGGCATCGACGCGGCGTTCGAGCATCAGCGGCACTGCAACGGCCGAGACCGAAAAGACGAGCGCCGCGATGAGGCCACCGACGGCGGTGCCGACCACCAGCAGGCCGAGGCCGTGGTTGGTGAAGAGCAGCATCTGCATGAACTCGCTCATCGGCGGGAAGCCGCGGCCGCCCATGAACATCATGAAGAGCAAAAGCGCGAACTGCAGCCACGCGCCGAACGCGAAGGCGAGCGCGACGCCGAAGAATGAGAGCTGACCCGGCGCGTTGAAGCCGGCCGCGAGAGCGGTGGCGAGCGACACCGTCTCGCCCCGTTCGAGCCGGCGGCTGATGTCGTAGAGCCCGACCGCGACCAGCGGCGCGATCAGCAGGAAGCCGCCGCAGAGCGTCAGCATCACCGAAACGAGCCCGACTTCGAGCAGGCCGGCGAACAGGCCGATCGCGACGATCGCGAAGGCGGCGCCGTAGGGGAGGCTCGCGTAAGGGGCGGCCGTCAGGTCGCGCCAGCCGGCACCCAGCCAGTCCCATGGCGCATCGAAGGCCGCGAGGCGGACCTCCACGTCCGAAGCAGCGAGCCACGGCCGCGCTTCGGTCGCGACGGCCACGCGCGATGTTGTCTCGGAGGCCATCCCCCGCTTCTCCCGATGCGTTCTTGGTTGAGACCAGCGTGGCGAGACGCTTGTCCGACGGTCAAGTGATAAGCGACGGCGGCCGAGCCCGATTTGACCCACGTCAAGATAATGATCGCGCCGCCGCGGCATGAGCGAAGCGGGACGACCGGAAGGACGATCATGCACAGCGTCACGACAGGCGAGGCGACCGGTGGGGCAATGGGCGGGGCCCCTCAGCTGAGGCGGACGCTGACGCTGACCAACGTCGTGCTCTACGGCATCGGCGTGACCGTCGGCGCCGGCATCTACGTGCTGATCGGCGCCGCGGCCGGACGGGCCGGCATGCACGCGCCGATCGCCTTCCTGGTGGCGGCCGCGCTGATGGCGTTCAGCGCCTATTCGTTCGCGGAACTGGCGAGCCGCATGCCGGTGGCGGCGAGCGAGGCCGCCTACGTCGAAGCAGGGCTCGGTTCGCGCTTCGTCGGCGCTGCCGTCGGCCTCCTGGTGATCGCCATCGCGGTCGTGTCGGCGGCGGCCATCTCGATCGGCAGCGCCGGCTACATCCGTGTCTTCCTGCCGTTACCGGGGCCCGTCGTGGTGGCGGTCGTGGTCCTCGCCATGGGCGCGATCGCGGCCTGGGGCATCAAGGAAAGCGTCGTGTTCGCGGGTGTGATGACGACGATCGAACTCGGCGGTCTCGCGATCATTATCGCCTTCGGGTTCGCGGTCGAGCCCGGTGTCGTCAGCCGGCTGCCGGAGGCGGTGCCGGCTTCCGGCGACGCGGTCGCCTGGGTGGCGGTGCTCAGTTCCGGGCTGCTCGTCGTCTTCGCGTTCGTCGGCTTCGAAGGCATCGTCAACGTTGCCGAGGAGGTCGCCGAGCCGGTCAAGACCATCCCGCGGGCCATCTTCATTACGCTGGCCGTGACGACGCTGCTCTACATGGCCGTCGTCTGGGTCGCGCTGTTGGCCGTCGGGCCCTCTGAACTGGCGGCCTCGAAGGCGCCGCTCGCGCTCGTCTTCGAGCGGCTGACCGGCGGATCACCGCTGGTGATGAGCGCCATCGCTATCGTCGCCACCCTCAACGGCATCATCGTGCAGATCATCATGGCGTCGCGCGTCGGCTACGGCATGGCGGGGCGCGGCACGCTGCCCGGCTGGCTGGCCACCGTTCACCCGGTGACGCAGACGCCCTTGCGGGCGACGATGGTGGCAACCGCGATCGTGCTCGTGCTGGCGCTGGCGGTGCCGCTCGAAGGATTGGCTGAGGCGACCTCGCGCCTCGCGCTCGTGCTGTTCGCGCTGGTCAACCTGTCGCTCGGGCTCATCCGCTGGCGGGAAACCGCACCACCGCCCGGCATCTTCCGCGCCCCCGCCTGGGCACCCTGGGCCGGCTTCGTCACCACCGTCGGCCTGCTGGTGGCCGATGCGGTGTTGGTGTGAGGAAGGCGGTGGACGAGATAATCACAAGTTTGATTGGCCAAAGCAAAGGAACGAATTAGCTGTTCGCACAATTTGGTCCGCGTGCTCACTTGGGCTTCGACATGTTGGCCTCCTTCAGCTTGCCCCTAATGCGCCGCTGCTTCCTTTTTGAGTAGTTTCCTTTGCCGCTTCGCTCAACCTCCTGCTGTTCGATAAATATTTCATTTTTTATTGTCGTGCTGTTCTCGATAACAGTAGGCTTGGGATCTGATCCGGCCGCAATTTTCCCAATCTCGACAATCAGGTATACAAGCAGCGCGAGCCAAGGCAGTAGACTACTTGCGTTGTCCTTTAACGCCGGCCCCAAGGTTGGGCTGAGCTCCAATATCTCGTCACGTGCCTTCTCGTAACTCATCGCGCCAGCCATTGCCTTTTCGGCAATAGTGCGGATTTTGGACAGAGCCCGTGGATCTGCGGCCGATAGGGTAAGGATATTGTTTCGCAAAGTGTATGTGCCGTCGAGAACGCGAGCCTCATGGCCCTTTGGACATTCCCCAACGATGTTTTCCGCATGTATGGTGGCCTGACCACTTATGACGATGCCCCTCCATGCATATAAGCGGCGACACACGTCACAATAAATTGGGATGCCTGCACCCATAGGTTGCCTCCTTATATGTCTTCTAAATAGAACGCATTTGAGTGATTCTTCGGTCAGTAAGTTTGACGATTCGTGGATACGAGTCTCGGTCCTTTCTGTGGCAATATTCGTCAATTGCAATCACGGCTGCAATCGCATCAGCTTCTAACGACCCCACCTTGACCTGCCCGCCGGGGTCGACGAGACATCGCCGCCATGGCCGACCCCGCTTCGCTGCCGATCGACGATGTGCTGCCGCGCCTGCTCGCCGTGTTGGCCGAGCGGGCGACCGCCGTCGTCGTGGCCCCTCCGGGAGCCGGCAAGACGACGCGGTTGCCGCTGGTGCTGCTCGACGAGGCGAAATGGCTCGACGGGCGCAAGATCCTCGTGCTCGAACCGCGCCGCCTCGCCGCCCGCGGTGCCGCCGAGCGGATGGCGAAGACGCGCGGCGAGCGTGTCGGCGACACCGTCGGCCTCCGGGCACGGCTCGCCTCCAAGGTCGGGCCGCGCACGCGCATCGAGGTGATCACCGAAGGTGTCTTCACACGGATGATCCTCGACGACCCCGCCCTCGACGGCATCGGCGCTGTGCTGTTCGACGAGTATCACGAGCGTTCGCTCGACGCCGATCTCGGGCTGGCGCTGGCGCTCGACGCGCAGGCCGGCTTGCGGCCCGATCTCCGCCTCGTCGCGATGTCGGCGACGCTCGACGGCGCGCGCGTCGCGAAGCTGCTGTGCGATGCACCGGTGGTCGAGAGCGCGGGCCGCGCCTTCCCGGTCGAGACGCGGTATCTCGGCCGCGACGGCGATCGCCGCCTCGAAGATCGCATGACCGACGCCATCCTGACCGCGCTCGCGAGCGAGCCGGGCTCGATTCTCGCGTTCCTGCCGGGCCAGGGTGAAATCCGCCGCGTGGCGGAACGGCTGGCCGAGCGGGTGCGTGATCCGGCCGTCGACGTCGCTCCCCTTTACGGCGCCATGGACATGCGCGCGCAGGACCTCGCCGTGCAGCCGGCCGTGCCCGGGCGGCGCAAGGTGGTGCTCGCCACGTCGATCGCCGAGACATCGCTGACCATCGAGGGCGTGCGCGTCGTCATCGACAGCGGCCTCGCGCGGGTGCCGCGCTACGAGCCGGACGTCGGCGTGACGCGGCTCGAAACGGTGCGCGTGTCGCGCGCGGCGGCCGACCAGCGGCGCGGCCGCGCGGGGCGAACGGAGCCGGGAATCTGCTATCGCCTGTGGGACGAGCCGCAGACGCAGAGCCTTTTGCCGTTCGCCGAACCCGAAATCCGCGCCGCCGATCTTGCCGGCCTCCTGCTCGACTGCGCCGCCTGGGGCGTCGGCGATCCGGCGCAACTCGCGTGGCTCGATCCGCCCCCAGCCGCGGCCGTCGCGGCGGCCCGCTCCGACCTCGTCTCGATCGGCGCGCTCGATGCCGACGGCCGCATCACCGCGACGGGGCGCGCGCTGCGCGACCTGCCGCTGCCGCCGCGGCTCGCGCGGATGGTGCACGCGGCCGCCGACTGGGGCGCCGCCGAGGGGGCCGCAATGATCGCCGCGGTGCTGGTCGAGCGCGGCCTCGGCGGCACGTCCGTCGATCTCGACGAGCGGCTCGCCGGCTTCCGTCGCGACCGCGGCGCGCGCGCCGACGACATGCGCCGGCTGGCGCGCGGGTGGGCGGCGACGGCGTCGGCCGGTCGAAAGAAATCGGCGGTGGAAACGGCGTCGACGGCGGCACTTCTCGCGCTCGCCTACCCGGACAGGATCGCGCGGGCGCGCGGCCCGGCCGGCCAGTTCCACCTCGCCAACGGACGCGGCGCGCTGCTCGACGCCACCATCGCGCTCGCGCGCTCGAAGTTTCTGGTCGTCGCCGAATTGCAGGGCGCCGCCGCCGCCGCGCGCATCCTGCTTGCCGTAGCGCTCGACGAACGCGAACTCGACGAGATCGCCGGGCCGCGCATCGTCACGCGGGACGAACTCACCTTCGACCGCGACACCGCCGCGCTCCGCGCCCGCTCGGTACGCCGCCTCGACGCCATCGTCCTGGCGAGCGAGCCGCGGGCCGTGCCGGCCGACGACGCCGCCGCGCGTCTTCTCGCGGAAGGGCTCGCCGCCCTGGGCATCGACCGTTTGCCCTGGAGCAAGGCGCAGCTTCAGTTGCGCCACCGCGTCGCCTTCCTGCGGGCCGCCGAAGGCGAAGCGACACGCCTGCCCGATCTCTCCGACGCGGCGCTGGCAGCGACGGCCGCGGATTGGCTCGCGCCGTTCCTCGCCGGCAAATCGCGCCTCGCCGACGTCTCCGCCGACGACCTGGGCCAGGCGCTCGACGCGCTCCTCGACTGGTCGGCGCGCCAGCACCTCGACGCCGAAGCGCCGACCCACTTCGAAGCGCCGACCGGCCAGCGCCACGCCATCGACTACGACGGCGAGGGCGCGCCGGCGCTGCATATCCGCGTGCAGGAGCTGTTCGGCCTCAAGGCGCATCCGGCCATCGCCGGCGGCCGCCGACTGCTGACGCTCTATCTGCTGTCGCCGGCCCACCGGCCGATCCAGATCACGCGTGACCTGCCGGGCTTCTGGGCGGGCTCTTGGGCGAGTGTCAAATCCGACATGCGCGGTCGGTATCCGAAACATCCTTGGCCGGACGATCCTGCCAATGCGCTGCCGACGACGCGCGCCAAGCCCCGCGGCTGACGCAACACGGAACCCCATAGACGGGCGTCGAGATTGACGGCGCCCGGGCGACGCACTCAGACTTCGTGTCGTAACTTCCCGCGACCGTCCGGACGCCGGTATCGCCGAAGTCCGGACAGCGAGGCACCGGGATGCAGGACGGCTCGACCCGCGACATGACGAAGGGATCGCCGACGACCGGCGCGGTGCCCTACTGGCATCTGTTCGTCCCGAAGCTGATCATCACCCTGCGCGACGGCTACGGCGTCGACAAACTCAAGGCCGATGCGCTGGCCGGGCTGACGGTCGCGATCCTGGCGCTGCCTCTGTCTATGGCGATCGCGATCGGGGCGGGTGCCTCGCCCGGCGCCGGGCTCGTCACCTCGGTCGTCGCCGGCTTCCTCATCTCGGCGCTTGGCGGCAGCCGCTATCAGATCGGCGGGCCCGCGGCGGCATTCATCGTCATCATCGCGCAGATCGCTCACGATCACGGTTGGGACGGCCTCGCG
>Ga0073934_10008415_pt1 | contig 13765 bp, 12 predicted proteins | sample LarsenN4metaG_FD_76834 | JGI IMG/M metagenome (GOLD analysis project Ga0073934, IMG submission 76834) | Hot spring sediment bacterial and archeal communities from British Columbia, Canada, to study Microbial Dark Matter (Phase II) - Larsen... ...
AGCGTGCCCGCCAGCACCATGATGGGATAGGGGCCGCCGTCCGGCTGCAGCTTGGCAAACCGATGGAACACGACAGTGAAGATGATCATCGTGAAGATCGGCCGGACCAGGCTCCAGGCCACGCCGAACACAGTCTGCTTGTAGCGGACCATGATGTCGCGCCAGGCCAGGAAGTAGAGCAGCTCCCGGTAGCGCCAGAGGTCCCGCCAGTAGGCGCGCTCGGTGCGTCCGGCTTCGATCTCGACGGTGTAGGTGCTGGAGAGTGCTGTCATGAGGAGGTGCCCCGGGCTCTGCTGAGCCCCGGTCAGTACTATTATGCCATCACGCGCTTGGGCCCTCAGGGGCGGCCACGGGCGCGCGCGCCGTTTCGGCCAGCACCTCGTCATAGAGCGCGGCGGTCTTCCGGGCCATGGCGTCCACGGAGAACTCCTCCAGCACGCGCAGGCGCCCCTCCTGCCCCATTCTGCGCGCCAGCGGAGGGGCGCAAAGCAGCCGGCAGATTCGGTCCGCCAGGGCACGGGTGTCGCCCAGAGGCACGAGCAGTCCTTCCCGCCCGTCCCGCACGGCCTCCCCAACGCCGTCCACGTCGTGGGCCACCACCGGCGTCTCCACGGACATTGCCTCCAGCACGGCCAGCGGGAGCCCCTCGAACCGCGACGGGAGGGCCAGCACGTCCATGCCCGCCATGAGCGCCTGGGCCCCGGGGCGGAACCCGAGCCAGTGCGTTCGGTCCCGGATGCCAAGAGCGTCGGCCTGAGCCTGCAGCTCGGCGAGGAGGTGCCCCTCGCCGATGAACGCGAAGTGGGTGTCAGGGCACGCCCGCAGGATGGCAGGGGCTGCCTCCAGGAGCCAGTGCAGGCCCTTCTGCTCCACCAGCCGGCCCACGCTGCCCACGATGCGCGCCTCCGCCGAAACACCCAGCATTCCAGCCAGCTCCGCGCGCGCGGCCCCGCGCTCTGGAGCAGGGCACGGCGGCACGATGCCGTTGGGGATGGTGACGGTGCGGTCCGGCGGGAGGCACAGCCGCTCGACCTGAAGAACCCGGTTCGCGTTCGACACGGCGATGAACCGCCGCACACGCGACAGGAACGGCCGGCGGGCAAGCCTCTCCACCGCCTTGTCCCGCTGCACCGGCGCGATGTGGTGCGTGGCCACCATCGGCACGCCCGCGCGCAATCCCGCGAGCATGTGCCCCTTGCCGCCCCGGTGCCCCGTGAGCTGCAGGTGAAGAAGCTCCGCGCCCCAGGCACGCATCCTCTCGGAGAGCGCGCTGGTCCGGCGGAGCCGCTCCAGCCGCCCCGCCTCGGTGACACGCTCCACGTAGTGCTCCACCCCCGCCTTCTCCAGCCGGTGAAGCAGGGGTGCCAGCTCCGGCGAGTCCGCGCAAACCACCCGCGACTGGTAGCCCCATCGGGGCAGCGCCTCGCTGAGCAGCGCCGCGTGCTCCTCCACGCCGCCATAGGTCCAGCTGTTGAGCGCCATCACCACCACGCGCTGGCGGGCCGCTCCGCTGGAGGGCCGCTGGCGGCCGGCGGCGGAGGTCGTGCGCAAATCAATGATCATGGTAGTCTCGCAAAGACAGAGCCATCAGCAATGGGACGCCTCCACCAGGGCGTCCACAACGCGCCGGGCCGCCCGCCCGTCTCCATAGGGATTGGCGCCGGAGGCCATGCGCCGGCGGGCACCCTCATCCTCCAGAAACCGCGACGCCTCCGCCACGATCCGCTCGCGCCCGGTGCCCACCAGGCGCACCACCCCGGCTGCCACGCCTTCCGGCCGCTCGGTCGTGTCCCGCATCACCAGCACGGGCACGCCCAGACCCGGCGCCTCCTCCTGGATCCCACCCGAATCGGTGAGGATGAGCACGGAGCGGCGCATCAGGTGCACCAGCGAAAGGTAGTCCAGCGGCTCGAGGAGGGTGACAAACTCCAGCCCCGCCAGCAGGTCCAGAACTGGACCCCGAACGTTCGGGTTCAAGTGGACCGGATACACGAAGTGCACGCCCCGGGGCCCGTGCCGCTCCGCCAGGTCACGGATCGCCTGGCACAGCTCCCGGAACGGCTCGCCGAAGCTCTCGCGCCGGTGGGCCGTCACGAGAACATAGCGCCGGTCCCGGGGAAGCCCCCTAAGCGGTCCGCCGTCCCAGTCATAGGGCATGGAGGCCGCCTGCAAGAGGGCATCGATCACCGTGTTGCCCGTCACTCGAATGGCGGCCTCCGGCTTGCCCTCCCTGAGCAGGGCGCACCGTGCGCGCTCCGTGGGGCAGAAGTAGAGGTCTGCGATGTCATCCGCGATCAGGCGGTTGACCTCTTCCGGAAAGGGGCGCCGCTTGTCGCCGGTTCGAAGCCCGGCCTCCACATGCCCGAACCGCGCCCCGTGGTAGTAGGCGGCCAGGGCCGCGGCAAGCACCGTGGTGGTGTCGCCCTGGGCCAGCACCCAGTCGGGCCGCACGCGGCACAGCACGGAATCGAGGCCGCGGATGAGCGCGGCGGTGAGCCCCGAGAGGGTCTGGTTCGGCTCCATCACCTCCAGCTCGTGGTCCGGCTGGATCTGGAAGAGGCGGAGCACCTGGTCCAGCATCTCCCGATGCTGGCCGGTCGAGCAGACCACCGAGCGGACGGAATCGGGCCGCGCGCGCAGCTCCTGGATGACGGGCGCCATCTTGATGGCCTCCGGCCGGGTTCCGACAACGCTCAGCACTAGCAGCATGGCCCCCCTCCCCCGTGCCCGTGCCGCCCGCAGCACGGGAGCCCTCTCGTGCGGCGGCCACGCCCCCCAGGGGCGCCCGATTCCTCCACGCTTATCTCCATCTCTTCGGCCTCTCGACCGCCGCCCCTCTCCGTGGCAGGTAATTATAGCCCGCGAACTCTCTCTTGCGGGCGCGGACCTCCGGCCGATGGCTAGCGGCTTCCCCCCACCGCCTCCGGAGCTGCCGCCGCAGGGGGAGGCTCGTACTCGGCCAGCCGGCACAGCTCCGCGTACAGGCGGCGCACTTCGACGGGCACCGCATCCTGCGAGCAAGTCCGCCTCAGCCGCGCATCCACGAATCCCCGGTCCACCGGCGCGTCCAGGTGCCTCTGCAGGCGGTCCAGGCCGTCGCCGGACAGCACCTGATCGTAGTGCAGAAACAGCCAGTCCCCCTCGTGCCGATGCACCTGGAGCACGTGCTGATAGACCCAGCGCCACACCTCCAGCGCCCGGCCGAAGTCCACGTCCAGCCCCTTCAGATACTCGGCGTTTTGAACCTCCTTGACAATGCTTCTCGCCGTGACCCCGGGGTCGCGAAACACGCAGACGAACGCGGTGTTCTGCAGATAGGGCCGCCAGGCAGTGAGCGTGTACGAGAAGCGCGGGTCCTTGAAGCAGTACGGCTGGTGCGACACGAGCGTGCGCATGCGCTCCGCGTAGTCCGGCCGCATGAACGGCCGCCGCCAGGTGGGGATCAGCGCCAGCCAGCGCGCCCGCGAGCTGATGGGAAGCGCGGTGAAGTCCGGCTGCACGGGGATCGGCCGCAGCCAGCCCAGCGCCCGCTCGCGCCAGGAGGGGTAGAGCATCGTCGCCACGAGGATCTCGTTCAGGTGCTCCACCTCGCGCGACTCGAAGTAGCCCCTGGGGTTGGCGTCCGTGGGCGGCAGAAGGGTGCCGCCCAGGTAGTATCCGCTGGCGGCCAGCGTCCCCGCCACCATGCTCGTCCCGCTCCGCCCTGAACCCAGTATGATGCAATTGCGCATCCCAGTTGTAACCCTGCCCGACAGGACTTGCCCGGCAGCGGGTGCTCTGCCCGGCATCCCATGTTGGGCATGCGCCGATGGTTCAAGGTCCGATGGTCCCGGCTGGCACGCCACCAGACCTCCCCGATGCCTGCACGAACCGTCTGCTCAGTCTGGATGCAACCCGGTTGACCGTGGCTAGCGAAGACAGCGGAATCCGTGTGGCGTATCCCAGGGCGCGCAGATCGGCTCCTGCACACAGCTCAAACACCCCGGCCCGCCACGCGCCCAGCTCGCGTCGCCACGATTCGCCGCGCGCCGAATCCGGCGCGCGCAGCGTGGCCGAGTGCCACGCCAGCCGTTGAGCCGGCACCAGCTCCCGGGCCTGGTTCTCGGCCGGGTACGCCATCATCGCGTCGATCGCCTCCTGGATGCCTAGGAAGCGGCAGATTCCCCTCAGCACCGTCTCGGGGTCCGTGATCAGGGACTCGTACCTCACCTCGTGGTAGTAGCGCTGGCCCCGATGGCGCGTCCCAGCGCGCACGCTCATCCTCCAGTGGGCCGCCGCATCCGCCGGGTGCTCCGGATAGACCCGACCGTGCTTGGCGTTGGCGCTGATGAACGAGTTGTACACCGCCCGGCCGTCCCGCAGGATGTGGATGAACCGCGCCTCCGGAAACACGCTTCTCACCAGGTCAATGTTTCGGACGTACTCCGGGTTCTTGTCGCCCCAGCGCGCGGCGCGCGGGTCCGTCAGCGCGCAGTATTGCCTGTACACGGCCTCCACAAACTGCCGGTACGAGATCGGCGTCTGGCTAGCGAGCGCTTCCGCCAGTGCGTTGACATCCAGACCCCAGTCGGCGATCTTCTTGTCGCATGCCACAAGGTCCTCGCAGATCGCCCTGACCGCCTCGGGCCCGGCAATCCCCGAAGCGCCCCATCTGCCGTGGAGCCGCACGAGGAACGTGGACTCAGGCGGGATGCAGATATCCGGATGGCAGGTCAGCATCAGCCGCAGCAACGTCGTGCCGGAGCGGCTGCATCCCACCAGGAACACGGGACCATTGACTTCAGACAACATGACGGAGCTCAACAGGGGACTGACGGCACGCACGCTTCGTGCCTGGTGGAGCGCCGGATGGCGTCCGCGGTGGTCCACAGGGGCCGCCTCGCCCCATAAGACGCTGTCGCCGCGCGCCGCGCACACCCGATCCGCGTTGAGGAGTCCGCCGCGCAGGGGAGCAGGTCCCGCGCTGCAACACATGGCCGCATGCACTCACCTGCGTGCTTCCACCCAGTCAGGGTTCCAGAAGTCCAGCGGCTTGCCGCATGACTGAAGCAGTGCGGCGGCGTCGTCCTTCACCTGGCTCCAGGCCCACGCCCTCAAGGCCGCCGACCAGCGCGGACGGACCGGACGGTCGTGCAGCAACCCATTCAGCCGCGACGGACCGAGCTGCCTCACCAGCCTGTAGCCCGGCACGCGCCGAACCAGGCGGAGCAGGGGCGACCGTTGCAGCTGCTGCGGCGCCGCGTTCCTGCAAGCGAGTTCGCCCATCGCCTCCGGCACGGCATCCACCCCCAGAAAACTCAGGCAGGTCCGGAGGGTCTCCTGGGGCCGGGCCGTCAGGTCCTCCAGAAACAGCACCAGGATGCGCTCGTCCGGGAACCGCTCTCGATACCTGCTGATCTGCTTCCAGTAGCGGCTGGCATCCACGAGCACGGGTATCCGGCGCAGGCCAAGGCTGAAGGGAAGCGCCGCGGCCGCCCTGCCGTTCCGCCGCATATGCATCCAGTGGGACTCCATCCGGGCAAGCGGGTGCCGGACGATGTAGATCAGCCGGGCCTCCGGCAGGTCGCGGGCGATCCGCTCCGCCGCCAGGGGAAACCGGTCGCACTGGGTGTACTGGGGGCTGGCCTCGCCCACCGCCCGCCGGCCGGCACAGCCCTCGAAAAGGCTCTCGTACCACGCCATCCCCCGGGCGTACACGGCGTCTTCCGCGAAGAACCGCGGCTCCTTGCGGCACGACATGCCGATCTCCGGATGGCGCGAGAGCATGTCGTACAGGGTCGTCGTCCCGCACTTCGCGGCGCCGATGATCAGGAACGTGGGCTTCATGTCAGGCGATGGCAGTCCGGATGTGCTGTGCCGGCTTGAGCATCCCGAGAAGGAGCCGCATCAGCCCACCTCCAGCGGCTGGTACTCGCCGGGCCGCGGCATCAGGCACACCACCCTGCCCTCCGCCAGCTCCAGCCGCGGATAAATCTGCACCTGGACCTTGCGCAGCAGGTGGAACAGCGCCCGCGAGAAAAGGTCCCAGTCAGGCGTCAGAAACCGCCCGCTCGCGATGAAGGTCTCGGACCGGATGCGCCGCAGCAGGCCGATCCTCCGGCGGCGCTCCAGCAGCCATGCCACGCGCAGCCAGCCCAGGAACGTGCACTTGTGCCGGCGCAGGTGCAGGCTGCGCAGCGACTCCGGCCGGCATCCGAACAGGTCCCCGGCATGCTCCAGAAAGCAGGCCAAAGTGGGCGCCTGCAGCGTCCCCGCGGCCTTGGCCGACTGGCTCACGCTCTGGTCGTGAATGCGATACCGAAGCAGGACCTCGTCCAGAACCCCCAGCTCGTAACGCTTCGCCAGCCGCATCCACAGGTCGTAGTCCTCCACGGGCTTCACATCACGGTAATTGCCCACTCCCAGCACTGCCTCCCGGCGCAGCAGGGCGGAGGGATGGGGAATGGGACTGCCCCGCACGAAGAACAGGACAAGGTCCTCGTGGGTGACTGGGCGGCGCCACTGAAACCAGCGAATCTCGCCGTTCTCGTCGATGTTCACCACCTGGGAGCCCACCACCGCCAGCCGCGGATTTGCGTCCAGGGCGGCCACCTGCCGCTCCAGCCGCCGGGGCAGGTTCACGTCGTCCGCGTCGATGCGCGCGCAGTACTCCGTCCGGGCCTCCTCCACCATGGCCGCCAGCGAGGCCCCCAGACCCATCGGCCGATCGCGCACCACCCGGCCGGGCAGCCGGCCGGGAATCCACCGCTGCAGCTCCTCCAGCGTGCCGTCCGTGGAGCCGTTGTCCCACGCAAGCACCTCCCACTGCCGATAGGTCTGGGCCTCGATGGATGCCAGCGTCTCCGGCAGGTACGGCATCCCGTTGCGCACCGGAAGCAGCCACGTGACCCGCGCGCTCATCGCGCCCCCCCGTGCGCGCTCTGGGGAATCTGCACTGCCCGCAGCACGAGCCACGCCGCCTTGGACGCCAGGTCCCGCGGACCCGCAAGGACCCGCAGGGCATGCACGAACGACTGGGACCGGATTCGCCGCAGGAGCCCCATGGGTCGGCGGCGCTCCAGATGCCCGGCGATCCGCAGCAGGCACGCAACGGCGCAGGGGTGGCGGCGCTCCCGCAGCAGCCGGGCCTCTTCAGCCGGACACCCGAACAACATCGGAGCATGGCGGGCGAAAGACTCCGCCACCGCCCGTGACAACTCACCGGACGCGCCGGCGAGGTCAGTCACGCTGCTGCCGTGCTTCCGCCGCAGCACAAGCCGCTCCGGGAGAATGGCCGTCTCGTAACGCGCCGCAATCCGAAGCCACAGGTCGTAGTCCTCAACCGGACGTTCCGCCTGGTAGCTCCCTATCGCAAGTATCGCGGAGCGCCTGCAGAGAATGGTGTACTGCCCGAAGGGGTTCCCATGCAGCAGGAAGTGCAGGATGTCGTCGTGCCGAGAGGGCGGATGCCAGTCGAGCTCCTGAGGCGTCCCATCCGCCCGGATTGTCTGCATGCCCGTTCCCACAAGGGGAATGTGAGGATGCGCGGAGAGAAACGCCACCTGCTTCTCGATCCGCTGGGGCAGACAGACATCGTCGGCATCCATCAGGGCGCACAGCTCCGTGGGCGCCTCCTCGATCAGCGCGGCCCGGCAGGCCCGCAGCTCCAGCGGCCGGTCAGAGACGATGCGCCCAGGGATCCGATCCGGAATCCAGCGCGCCAGCTCCTCCACGGTGCCGTCCGTGGAACCGTTGTCCCAGACAATGATCTCCTGGTTAGGATAGGTCTGGGCGGCGATGGACGCCAGGGCCTCCCCGATGTACGGCATGCCGTTCTTCACCGGCAGAAGCCATGTCACGCGAGGCGTGCCGGGATTCTCTCCGCGCAACGACCCCGCTTCCCCCGCCGGTCGGGCCTTCTCCGGCGGGGACGCCGACGCCGCCCCGGCAATCATGGCGCAGCCCTCTCCGGCCGCCCCTGCGGCCCTCCGTCGGCCGCGAGCGCCTCGGGAAGCCGGGTCCCCGAGGGGATGGGCTCGAAGTCCCAGAAGTCCGCCGGCTTGCCGTAGAAGGCCAGAAACTGCTGTGTATCCGGGTACACCTGCTCCACCACCCAGCGACGGGTGTCATCGTCCCACTCAGGATCGGGAACCACGTAGTGCAGCCTGCCTTCAAGGGCCGTCGGAAGAAGCCTCCGAACGCGCTCGTAGAACGGCAGTCTCCGGAGATGAACGAGCAGTTTCGTTTGCGACCTGCGCCCGGGTCGCTGGTTGCGCGGCCGGGTCGCGGCCTCGATCCGGACATCGGGATCCACTCCCAGGTGCAGGAAGCAACGCCGCAGCGTCCCGTGAGGATCCTTCTTGAAGTCCTCCAGGAAGAGCACAAGGATGAGTTCGTCCGGCCAGTACCGCCGGTACGCCTGCACCTGCTTCCAGTACAGGCTCGATTCCACCAGCGCGGGCATCGTGCGAACGGCCGTCCGAAAGTCGGCTGAGGTCCGATTCCGTATCTGATGCCGGGTCTGCACGTAGGCGGACTCGATGCGCGCGAGCGGATGCCGAACGATGTAGATCAGCGGGATAATGCCCAGGTCCCTCATGATGCGCGGCACGACCTCCGGGTGCAGTCCGGCCTTCGAGTTGTGATGGCTGGCTTCGCCCACGGCCTTCTTGTCTTCCAGGCCCTCGAAGAACGTTGCGTACCACTCCAGGCCACGGTCGTAGTGATGGGAGAAGAAGTCCGGCTCCTTCACCCTCGACATCCCGATCTCAGGGTGCTGACGCAGCAGGCTCCAGAGGCTGGTCGTGCCGCACTTGCCGGCACCGATTATGAGAAAGTTGGGCAGCATCAGGCCCTCCTCCAACCGCCGACCCGCAGCCTCGATCGGCACCGTGGGCTCACCCAGATTCACGCCACGGCTGGCACGACCGGGCGCAAGTCCCAGTAATCCGGAGGCTTGCCGCAATGGGCCAGGAGCTGCCGGGCATCCTCCAGCACCTGCTCCACAGCCCACCGCCGCGTCTCCTCGTCCCACTCCGGACGCGCAACGGGCGCGTGCGTGTATCGGCGCGCCAGCGTCCGCACCCCTCGGCGCACACCCGGACTCAAGACGGCACGCACAACCCGCGCCATCGCGCTCCGCTGGTACCTCCGCATCCAATCCGTGGGCGGCGGCGGCATCGACGCGCGCGCGTTGCGCGGCCGGGCAGGATCCGGAGCCTGGAAGTCGGGATCCACGCCCAGGAACTCATAGAGTCCCCGAAGCTCTGCACACGGGTCCCGCGCATAGTCCTCCAGAAACACGATGCGAATCCGATCGTCACGGAAGTGCGTCCGGTACGCGCTGATCTGCTTCCAGTACAGGCTGTGTTCAACCAATCCAGGGAACCTGCGCACCGCCTGCCCGAGACTCACGCGCAGCGCTCCCGCCGCCCGCTGCATCATGTATCCCGAAACCATGCGATCCAGGGGATGCCGGACCGAGTAGATCAGGCGTGCATCGGGCAGGTCTCGAGCTATCCGCTCCGAGGCGTGCGGGTACTTGGAAAGCCACGTGTACTGAGGGCTTGCTTCCCCTATCGCGATCTTGCCGGCCGCGGACTGGAACAGCGACTCGTACCACCCGGGACCTCGGGCGTAGTTGGAGTCGTCGCCGAAGTAATTGGGCTCCTTGACGTCGCACATGCCGATCTGCGGGTGCTGCCGCAGCACATCGTAGAGCGTCGTCGTGCCGCACTTGGCCGCGCCGATTATGAGAAAGTTGGGCTTCACGGTCTCGATGAACTCACAGCGGCAGGGGAGCCCGGCCCATCCAAGAGGGCACGGTATTCGGGGCTCACTCGCGTCCCCGGCGGAATCGGCCGGAAGTCCCAGAAGTCCAGCGGCTTGCCGTAGAAGCGCAGAAACTCCAGCGAATCGTCCAGGACCTGCTCGATGGCCCAGCGCCTCGTGGCCTCGTCCCACTCCGCGCGCCTCGCCGGCGCGCGCCGAATCCCCTCCAGACGCTTCCGGGCGAACTCATAAAGAGGGGCCGGGGTGATCCTCCGGACCGCCTGGAGGATGCCCGCCTTCCGCATCTGCACTACGAGCCGGGAGGGCACCGTCCTCTGCCCGCGTTCCGCGCGGGCGTTCCTGGGCCGGGTCGCATCCGCGATGCGCACTTCCGGGTCCACGCCCAGAAACTCGAAGCACCGGCGCAGCTGCGTCGCCGCATCCCGGGCGAAGTCCTCCAGAAACAGCACCAGGATGCGGTCGTCAGGATAGTGCTCCCGGTACAGGGATATCTGCTTCCAATAGAGGCTGGTCTCGATGAACTTGGGCTTGCTCCGCACCAGGGAGTTGAACTCCTCCGTCACCGGCAGCCCCCGCCAGCCCATCTGCACCTGCTCATACTCGGACTCGATCCGGGTTAGCGGGTGCCGAACGATGTAGATGAGCCGGGCATCCGGCAGGTCCCTTGCCACCCGCCCCGCAGCCTGGGGATAGACACAGGCACACGTGTACTGATGGCTCGCCTCGCCCAGCGCGCGCTTTCCGGCCGCGTGCGCGTACAGCGATTCGTACCACTCCCAGCCCCGCTCGTAGACCTTCCGGTTGGAGAAGAACATGGGCTCCTTCTCGGCGCACATCCCGATCTCCGGGTGCCTGCCGAGCAGGTCGAACAGGCTGGTGGTGCCGCACTTGGCCGCGCCGATTATCAGGAAGGTCGGTTTCACTCTGGTCTGGCCCACGGTGCCATTCCGGCTGGCCGCGCCGCATCGGCCAGCGCCGCTGCCACATGTCCCCAACTGGCTTCCAGCATGCCCGGATGGCAGGCGGGAGTGCGTCGCCCCGCACCGCCTGCGCATGGCTGCCGCATCACCCGTGCGCCCTGGAGCGCCCGGAGACGCGACGCTCGCGATGCGCGGTGACGGCCCCCTTCAACCGGCGCCACTCCAGATAAGCCCAGTAGCCCCTCCGGCCCCGCAGCCGGCTGTAGGCCCAGCGGGCTGCCAGATGCAGCGCCCGGCCATAGGCCCAGAGAGGGACGCCCACCAGGGTGCGGCCCCGGGCGGACTCAGGCCTGGAGAGCACTTCCGCAGCTGCTGCGGACTCCATTCGGGCAGCGATGTGGCCCAGGCAGGACTTGGAGGCGGGAATCAGGTGTCGCACACGCGCTTCAGGAACCCACCAGGCCCGACAACCCTGGCTCCCGAGCCGCATCATCATCTCCGTCTCTTCTCCCACCCGGTCTCCCCCGGAGGCGGGGTTGGGCCCCAGCTGAGTGCTGTACTCGCCCGCCCGCCTCAGGGCCTCCGCGGGAGCTGCCCAGTTCAACCCGATGAACCAGCGGCCGGCCTCCAGCTCCAGCTCTTCCTCTCCGTAGCTCAGGCCCCGCACGGAGGCCGGGGCCAATGCCAGCAGCTCCGGGTGCGGAGGCTCTCCCTCGAATTCGCTTGCCACTGGCCCGCCGAAATACCAGCCGCACGGCCGGGCGCAGTAGGCGCGCCAGTAGGCCGCAATCCACCCGGTCGCCGGCAGTATGTCGTCGTCCCCATGAACCACCAGGCGGCCACGAACGTGGCGCATCCCGGTGTTCAGGGCAGCGCTCTTGCCCTGCTCGGGCTCATGCACGCACACCAACGGCAGCCGCCCCGCGAACTCCTGGGCCGCCGTGTCGGTGTCGTCCGTGCAATTGTTGTTCACGAGAACGACCTCCCAGCGGACGCCGGATGGAATCTCGCACTGGCAAAGCGCCTCGAGCATGAGCCTGAGGCGCCGGCTGTTGTTCCAGGTGCACACCAGCACGGACAGGTCGTGCTCGCTGTTGGAGTTCTGCGCCACGGCAACGCCCCGATCGTGCGGCTGGCAGGGCCGCGCCCCGCACCTCAGAAGCCCGCCGACCGGGCCATCTGCGCCAGCCCGGCCTCCAGCCCCCGTGACGCCGCGAACCCCAGAACATGGCGCGCCCGCTCGGGGCACCCGCTGGAGTGGCGCACATCGCCCGGGCGCTCCGGGCCGTGCTCCGGGCGAACCGCCGAGCCCATCACCCGGCCGATGACCCGCGCCAGCTCGTTCAGCGACGTCGGCCGGCCCGAGGCCACGTTCAGCGCCACACCGGAAATCCCGGGCCGCGTCGCCGCCAGCAGGTTCGCCCGTGCCACATCCTCCACGTGGACAAAGTCGCGGGTCTGCTCGCCGTCCCCGAAGATCACCGGCGGCTGGCCAGCCCGGACCCTGGCGAGAAACCGGGGGATCACTGCCGCGTACTCGCTCTCGGGATTCTGGCCCGGGCCGTATACATTGAAATAGCGGAGCGCCACCGTCTCCAGGCCGAAACAGCCGCTGAAGACGCGGCACATCTGCTCGCCATACACCTTCTCCACCCCGTAGGGAGAGAGCGGATTCGGCGGAGTCTCCTCCTTAATCGGCAGGACCTCCGCGTTTCCGTAGACGGCGCTCGACGACGAGAACACCACCCGCCGCGCCCCCGCGTCCCGGGCCGCAAGCAACAGGTTCAGCGTTCCCCCGATGTTGATCGCATCCGAGGTCACCGGGTCCTGAAGCGACCCCGGAACGCTGATGTAGGCGGCCAGATGAAACACCGTGTCCGCACCCGCGCACGCCGTGCGGCAGGCCACCGCGTTCCGTATGTCTGCCTCCTGAAAGTCGATCCGCCCCTCCAGGCCCGCCAGCGAACCCAGGCTCCCGGTGGAGAGGTTGTCCAGCACCCGGACCCGGGCGCCCGCTTCCACCAGCGCCCGCACGAGGTGCGACCCGATGAACCCCGCCCCGCCTGTCACCAGCGTCCGGCGCGACCTCAGGCTGATCTGGCTCTCCCCCACGCTCGGCAGACCCCCTGCCAGCCGGCCGCATCGCTCTGCCACCCGGCAACAAGATTATCCCACATGATCGCGCCGCACCCGCCCCGGGCAGACCCAATCCGCACACCGGCCGCCCTGCCCGGGAATCGCTGGGCTTGCCATTTCCAGCGAAGAGGCTATAATGGCAGTGCCGCAGAGGGACCGGGCGGCAGGTTTGTGCGCGCCCAGAGGGCGCGGGGAGCACCGAGAGGCATGGGACTCCGCTGTCTTGCTACGCTTGGACTGCTTCTGTGCGCCATGGCCGCAAAGGGCCCTCCCGCCCGGGCCGCAGGCTCCGCCGCCATCCGCGAGCTGCGCGCCAGTCCTCCCTCCCTCGTTTTCCACGACGCCCGGGATGCCCGCCGGATTCTGGTGTCCGGCCGCACGGACTCCGGCATGTGGGTGGACCTCACCTCCCAGGCCTCCATCGCCCCCGACCGGCCGCTTCTGCGCAGAGACTCCGAGGGGTTCTGGTCCCCCGTCCGGTCCGGCCAGTGCCGCCTCATCATCCAGGCCGCCGGCAGGCGCCTGGCGGTCCCCGCCACGGTGAAGAGCGCCGCTTCGCCGCCTGTGAGCTTCGTCCGCGAGGTCATGCCCGCCCTCTCCCGCGCCGGCTGCAACGTGGGCACATGCCACGGGTCCGTGAAGGGGAAAAACGGCTTCAAGCTCTCCCTGCGCGGATTCGACCCGGACTTTGACTACAAGGCTCTCGTGGACGACCTGGGCGGCCGGCGGTTCAACCGCCCACGGCCCGCGGAGAGCCTCCTGCTGCTCAAGCCCACCCAGGGCGTGGCCCACCAGGGCGGCCTCGTCTTCGAGGAGGGATCTCGCTTCTACCGGCTGCTTCACCGCTGGATTGCCCAGGGAGCCCGCTCCGACGTGGGCGCTGCGGCCCGCGCAGCCAGAATAGAGGTCCTGCCCAAGTCGCCCACCATGCGCCTCCC
>Ga0073934_10008416_pt1 | contig 13764 bp, 9 predicted proteins | sample LarsenN4metaG_FD_76834 | JGI IMG/M metagenome (GOLD analysis project Ga0073934, IMG submission 76834) | Hot spring sediment bacterial and archeal communities from British Columbia, Canada, to study Microbial Dark Matter (Phase II) - Larsen... ...
CATCGGCTTATCCTTCGGGTCGCCCGGCATCGGCTTATCCTTCGGGTCACCCGGCATTGGCTTGTCCTTCGGATCGCCACCCATCGGCTTATCCTTCGGGTCGCCGCCCATCGGTTTGTCTTTCGGATCGCCGCCCACCGGCTTATCCTTCGGATCGCCGCCCATCGGTTTGTCTTTCGGATCGCCGCCCATCGGCTTATCCTTCGGATCGCCGCCCATCGGCTTGTCCTTCGGGTCGCCCGGCATCGGCTTGTCCTTCGGCTCCATCGGCATGGGCTGGCCGTCTTGTTTCTCCTTGGGCGGAGGCATTGGCTGCGGTTTGTCGTTGGGCTGTTGATCCTTTCGCAGCTGGTTGAGTAGTTCGTCAATCTTCTCGTTCTTCTTTGGACCTTCGTCCTTGGACTTGTCGTTGCCGTCCTGTTTCTGGTCGGGATCTTTCTTTTCGTTCTTGTCGTTTTGCTCGCCGCCGTTCTTGTCCTTTTGTTCTTGTTCCTTCTGCTTGGCGTCGTTGCTTTCCTTCTCGCGGTTTTCGTCGTTCTTCTTTTCGACGTCCTTCTTGCGGTCCTGGGCTGCTTTATTCCTTTCGTCCTTTTCCTGGTCGTCCTTCTTCGGGTCGGTGATGATCACCTTGTATTCGCGCGTCTTGCCGACGTTTGGCGCCGTGTAGTCGCACGCATCCTCGGCTTCCAGCCAGTAATAGAGCAAGTCGCCGGTCTGCAGGTGCAGCTGATTGCCCGCGTCGTCGGTCAGTTTTTCGAGTTCAACGAAGTCGGCATACTCGATCTGGCGAACGAAGCCGGGCATGTCGATCAGCCGATACGCCTTTTCGTCGCGATATGGTTTCGGCGTGACTTTCTGGCGCTGGCCGAGCCGCATTTTGAGTGTGACTTTGCGGATGCCGAAGTCGTCGCGAGCGATGCCTTCGAGCTTGAGCATGCCATTGGCCGGGATGCGCAAGTCGGACTGGTCGCCGGGCAGTTTCAATTCTTCCGGCTTGGTGAATTCCACCTGTGGTTTTTGATCGACTAGCGCCTTGATCGTGTAGGGCAGCGGTTCGTTGTTCGATTCCCCGTCGGTCGTGTGGAACCAGATGCGATACTTGGCGTCCTTGTCGATGACGAATTTGAATTCGAGCGCGTTCGCGTGATCGGGGACCGACTGGCCGAAGACCGGATGATCCGGGTCGCCGTCGAAGAGTAGTTTGCCGTCGCGGACGGCGCGATTGGCGAACGCGCGCAGCGTGACTTCGGTGCCGCGCATCTGTTCGAGATTCGGCTCCGCCAGAGTTACCGGCCGCCAGTTCAGATAGGGCCGGTATTTCAAACGGATATCAAAATGCGTCAGGAGGGGCGACGAGCGCACCTGGATGCGAAACTCGGGCGTCTCGTCGTCGCCGCCGGCAACCTTGTAGAAGAACCCGTTCTGCACGTGGCTGGGCGGCAGTTGGACGATGAACTCGCGTGGATCGCTCGTCGGCTCCAACGGATGCGGTTCGTAGTTGGCGTCTTCCTGAGTGCGCCGCAACAACAGCCTCAGTGAATCTGCCTTGCCCGGCTTCGGAATGCGGCCATTCACATGGGCCGTGATCGTCACCGATTGATTGACGGGGACGGTCGCGTTGCCGCCTTCCGGTGTCAGGATCTCGAGGTTGGTCTGCTTTTCGACGACGCTGTTGTCGAACGGTGCGAACGCGCGATTGATGAGCGACATGAATTGTCCCGGCCGCATCATCGCCAGGGCAATCAAGAGGCCGACGCCGATGGCGACGACCCCGGCGCCCATCCAAACGACGTACGTTCCCGGGATGGCTTCCTGCACGTCGGTTTCTTCGAGGTCGATGGCCGCCCGTTTTTCCAGCGCGGTCCGCACAGCCGGTGGAATCGATTCATCGTGCAAATCGAGCCAGTTGATCAGGCTGTTCTTGGCGTCGGGAATCATCTGCTCGATGTGCAGGGCCGCGTAATACGGGTTGACGCCGTAACGCAGCGTACGGCCCAGGGTGAACCAGAGATAGGCGGCGCCGGCGATGACCAACCCGACCAGCGATAACTGGCGGAAGATCTGCGAAAAGTGCAGCCAGCGGTCGAGCAGGATCATGACCAGGCCATAGGCCAGAACGCCGATGAGAAGCCCGAGCGCTGCCGTGGCAAAATCCAGCATGCGGACCCGCATCATGGCCCGGCGAATTTGCGCCCGCACGTACTGGCCATGCCGGGTCGGCGTGGTCCTTGTCGGCTCCTGAACTGTCGCCATCGTTTCGCTCCTGGCCAGGGCGTTTGCATGCAGATTGAATTATACAGCCAACCAGCGCTACGCGCCCACTAGTATTTCGACGCTCCGCAGGGCCCATTCGTTGGCAAAATCAAACGAGTTTCAGTTTTTGATTGTGAATACTGAACTGCTGAGGTACGCGAATCAAAGTGGGAATGAATGAAAACTGCGGATAACGCTCTGCCAGGAAGGATAAGATTCTCTGGCCTGGCCGTGATTCGTTGAGTTAGAATATGTTGTCGTCCAGAGGTCCAAATATGAAGAAAAAGAAGGCGGCAGCCAACGCACTGAAAGTCCCTAGGAATGCCAGCATTCGGCAGATTTATGCGAGAGCACGTGCGGCATTCTCCGCGGCCGACTTGCAGAGATATACGGAAATCGAGCCGACAATTCCGGCCGAGCAATTGCTCGCTGAACTTCAAGCCATTCACCAACGCGCAACGCTCGGCCGAAAGAAGCGATAAGCATGTCATCGCCCCGCGAGCCTCAGCCACGGTTTCAAGTCAGCATTTCCCAATCGATCGCAGATTCCGTGCGTAAGCTTCAGCGGCGCGCTTCTCGACAAGGCCGCGGCATGGAATTCTTGCGAGCGTTTCAGCACGTCGTTGGGCGCCTACAACTGGACCCTCACAACACGGGCGAACCGCTCTATCGATTGCCCGCCCTTCGAATGCAAATTCGTTGCGTGGCGATTCGTCCCGTTTATGTGGACTTCGGCGTGTGTGAGGACCAACCGTTGGTAATCATCAAGGCTGTCAAGCTGTTGTCGCATTCGCGGTAAACTTGCAACGTCCGCATGACAGAACTTACGTCCGGCGGTGGTGGGGCTTGCACGTGCACCACACGAACGGCTAGGATGCGCTGAGGATATTTACTGCGAGCAAAGGAATCTTCCATGCGCTTCGCCCGGCCCATTCTCGCTGCGGTGGTTTCGATTTTTGCCAGTTCGCTCCTTCAAGCCGCGCCGCCCACGGACGAAGAAATCGCCAAAGCGGTCAGGGATTTGAGCGACCGGCGCTTCACCGTTCGCGAAAAGGCTGCCAAGCTGTTGTGGGAGGCGGGCAAGAAGGCCGAGCCGGCATTGCAAAAAGCGCTGACGAGCGACGACGCCGAAACGGTTCGCCGGGCGAAGCAGATTCTGGAGCGCTTCGCCTGGGGCATCTACCCCGACACGCCGAAAGAAATTGTCGATCTCATCGCCAGATTCCGCGACGGCAACGATTCGGTCCGCGCCGACGTGATCGCCAAGCTGATTCCGCTCGGGCGGCCCGGCTTCAGCACGATCCAGCGAATCATCGAACATGCGCCGAGCGACGCCCAGCGAAAAAGCTACCGCTCCATGCTAGCCGCCAATGCCTCCGCGGGCGTTCCGCGCCTGATCCTCTCCGGCGACAACGCTCTCGTCGAGGAACTTCTCGAACTGTGCATCGACGAGGAAACGCTCGAAGGTGCGACCAACTTTGCCGCGTTTCATCACCTGACCGGCTCGCTCGATAAGGCGATCGATCGCTGGGAGAAGCTGTTTGGCGGCAAAAAGGAAAACGTACGAGCCGGCACGGTTCTCGTGCATCTTTGTCGCGCTAAAGGCGATTTCAACAAAGCCGCAGAGGTCGCAGCCAAAATCGAAAACAAGCGGCTCACCGAAGACCTGCTCTGGGAACAGGGCAAATGGCGGGAACTCGCGCAGTTTCACGAAAAGAGCAACGTCGCCGACCGGTCGGGCCGTGCCCTTGGCGCTCGGGCCATGTACCACCGAGCCGCCGGCGACCCTGCGGGCCAGGAAAAGGTTCTGGCCGAATTGAAAAAAGCGACCGACACGACGGATGCATTTCAATTCTTCGCGGCCATCGAAGGTTTGCTGCTCAATGGCCGGTCCAACGAGGCGATTCAATTGATGGCCGACCGCAAGATTCGCGTTCCGGTGGCATTCGAACTGATGGTCGCGCAACTCAAAGTGCGCGATGCCTTGGCGCTGGCCAACGAATCCAAGGATCAGCTTCCGCAGGAACAATTCGAACTCGACCTGGCCCGTGCGCGAACGCTGCACCTCATGGGCGACAAGGAACAGGCGCTGCAACTGTTGACCCGGCTCGGCAATCGCGCACCGCAATCGGCCGAGCTGCCGGAGGTCCATCGCCTCGTCAAGCTCATGAAGCGGCTGCACCTCGACGAACTGGCGCTCGACACGGCCGCGAATTTCATGGCGATCTATGAGAAGCAGCAGCAGACCGAAAGCTGGGCCGATCTTCTTGGCTACCTCTTCGCGGACCAGGGCGATACTGCGGACACGTGGTGGCGGTTCCTGCGTGACAAGAATCCCAAAGAGGACGCTCCCGCAACGCTGAAAAAGGTTCAAGCGCTCATGCAGGGCAAGCCGGTTCCCGAACGCGACGCCTGGGTCAAAGAACTGACCAAGGTCGAGGGCAGTAGCGTTCCGTCGACCGACTCGGCGACGAGACTTTCGCTTTCGATCGAGCGCAAACATCTGGCGGCTGCCGCGGCCCTGCTGGCCGTCAACGACGACCGCCAGGCCGAAGAGCATTTCAAAAAGGCCTGCGAAGACGTGTTGGCGAAGACGGCGCATCTGCGCTACGGCGATTTTCTGGCCGAAAAAAAGCGCTGGCTTGAAGCCGCCTCCAGGTACGACGACGCGGCCCGGAGAAGTCCTTCGATGCCGATCGCATATTTCCTTTATGGATGGACGCTGCAACAAGCCGGCCAGTCGGACGCAGGCCGCAAGGCGATGTCGCGGGCGCACACGCTGCCGCTTGGACATGAGCAAACGCGCCTGGAGTTTGCCAACCAGCTTTCCAAACGCGGCTTCGAGGTGGACGCCCGGCATGAACTCGAACTGGTCCGCCAGGTCGGTTGGTATCGCGATTGGTACGTGGGCAACGTGTTCAATCACCTGGCGCGCGATGAATTCAAAGCGCGCCGGTTCGAAACCGCCGCATCGCTCTTTGAAAAAAGCCTGATCGGTTATCTCCGCAACGACCTGGTGACGTTTATCGACTCGTCCGCTTACATCCAGGTTCCGCAGACGGTGGTTCAACTTCGTGCTCGCGCCGCACTCGCGGCCGGCAAAATCGATGACGGACTGAAGTTGCTCAATGAATCGCTCGACGTGTTGCCGGGCGACATCGAACTGGTGATCCAGTCGCTGCCGGAGCTCGAAAAGGCGGGCCGAAAGAAAGACGCGGACGAGCTATTCCGCCGCGTCTACCAGCGCTACCGGGAGTTGACCGGCGACTATCCGAACAGTTCGTTCGCGCACAATTCAGCCGCCTGGCTGGCCGCCAATTGCCGCCGGAACCTGGACGAAGCGCTGAAGCACGCCGAGAACGCCGTCCGCCTGGAACCAAAAAACGCCGGCTACCTCGACACACTGGCGGAAGTGCATTTCCGCCGCGGCAGCCAGGAGAAAGCTGTCGAACTGATGACCCGCTGCATCAGCATGGAACCGAAACGGCCTTACTTCCGCAAACAACTGGAACGCTACAAGAAAGGCGACATGAACGCCCCCGTGCCCGACTCGCAGGAGGAGGAGTAGGCCGAGCCGTTCGAACCCCATGTCGCTGCTGCGAATGACCCGCCATCGGCAACCGGTCGGCGTCCTGCCCGGCAAATCTCTTTGCCGGCCTCTTGTTTTCGCCGCCGGCCTTGCTACATTGCACCCAATACGAACGAAGGTTTTAACATCATGTTTCCATGGCAGGAGTTACACTACCGGAGGTAATGAGGGGCGCGATGGCGACTACGAAGGAACGGAAGACCGAGATTATTCAGCAGTTCCGACGCGAACAGACCGACACCGGCTCGCCCGAGGTCCAGATTGCACTGCTCACGGCTCGCATCAACGAGTTGACCGATCACATGCGCGTTCACAAGAAGGACCACGCCAGCCGGCGCGGCCTTCTCAAGCAGGTCAGCCAGCGGAATCGCTTGCTCGACTACCTGCGAACCACCGACCGCGCCAAGTATCTAGCGGTCATCAGCAAGCTCGGACTGCGCAAATAGCACCACAGGCATCCACGCGGCTGTCAGGACTTTTTCGCCTGGATGTTCGTTGTTGGCAGAAGTTCGAAGTTCCATTCGTCGGTGATTGGCAAAGCACGATCCGCAGGCCAAAGCGCTCCCGTGCCGGCGGATCGATGCAGCGGCTGCAAGTAAGTTCCACTCGCCATCGCGTTCTCTCCTGCTCGCCGGCCGTCCACTTCCGCCGGACAGTGAGAGGAATGTATGCAAGCAACTCGCGTTGAACTCCCCCTTGGCAATCAAATATTGTCGCTCGAAACCGGCAAGCTCGCCAAACAGGCGCATGGGTCGGTCGTCGTCAGCTACGGCGAAACGATGGTGCTGGTCGCTGCCGTCGAAGGCGAAGCGATTGAAGGCCGCGACTTTTTCCCGTTGACCGTCGATTACCGTGAGAAGACCTATGCCGCCGGCAAGTTTCCCGGCGGCTACATCAAGCGCGAAGGCCGGCCGTCGACCAAAGAAATCCTGACTGCCCGCTTATGCGATCGACCCATTCGGCCCCTCTTTCCGGCCGGCTATATCAACGAAGTCCAGCTGCAGGCCATCGTGCTCTCGGCCGACCGCGAAACCGATCCAGACGTGCTCGCCATGATCGGCTGCAGTGCCGCCCTGCACATGTCGCAAATTCCGTTCCTGCATCCGACCGGTGCGATTCGCATTGGCCGCGTCGATGGCCAGTTCGTCGTGATGCCGACGCAGACGCAGTTGGAAGCGAGCGAGCTGGATTTGATCGTTTCGGGCACGTCAACGGCGGTCACGATGATCGAGGGCTTTGCCCGTGAAATGCCCGAGGATCTTATGGCCGAGGCGATTGCGTTCGCCCAGGATCAGGTTGCGAAGGTCATCGGCCTGGTCGAACAATTGCGATCCGCTTGCGGATTGCCGGCCAAGGTCGCTCCGCCGGTGCCCGCGCCGAATCCGCTGATCGAGGTCTTTCTGCAGCGGTTCTCGGACGAATTTCGCGTGCGCAAACTGACGACTGGCAAACAGGAACGATCCGACAAAATTCGCGAGATGCGCGAGCGCATCTCGGCGGAGTTCCAGGCGGTCATGGAAGGCGACAAGCCCAAGTGGACGCCGGAACAAATCGGCCAGGCGTTCGGCGTGATGGAAGAACGCGTCATTCGCGACATGATTCTCGAGGGCCGGCGCATCGACGGCCGAACGCCCAAGCAGTTGCGACCGATCTTTTGCGAAGTCGGCGTGTTGCCGCGAACCCACGGTTCGGCCATCTTCCAGCGCGGCGAAACGCAAGCGCTGGTCGTCACCACGCTGGGCACGGCATCCGACGAACAAAAGGTCGAGGGATTGACCGACGAATACAGCAAGAAGTTCATGCTCGATTACAACTTCCCGTCGTTCTCCGTCGGCGAGTGCCGGCCGATTCGCGGCCCGGGCCGCCGCGAGATCGGACACGGCATGCTCGCGGAACGATCGCTCAAGGCGGTCGCTCCGCCGCCCGCGAAGTTCCCGTACACGGTCCGCATGGTGTCGGAAATCCTCGAATCGAACGGCTCGTCGAGCATGGCGAGCGTTTGCGGCGGAACGTTGTCGCTGATGGACGCCGGCGTGCCGATCGCGAACCCGGTCGCCGGCATTTCGATCGGTCTCGTCAAGGAGCCCGGCCGGTATGTTTTGCTCAGCGACATCATGGGCGACGAAGATCACTTCGGCGACATGGACTTCAAGGTGGCCGGCACGCAGCGCGGCATCACCGGCATCCAGCTCGATCTGAAAATCGACGGCATTTCGCAGGAGATCATTCGCCACACGCTGCAACAGGCGCGCGAAGCCCGGCTCGAAATCATGCGTTCGATGCTCAAGGCGCTCCTGCAACCGCGTTCGGAGATCAGCCAGTATGCCCCGCGGCTCTTGCAGGTGAAGATCAACCCGGAAAAGATCGGCCTCTTGATCGGTCCGGGCGGCAAGACGATCAAGGGCATCCAGGAGATGACCGGCGCCAAGATCGACATCGACGACGACGGCACCGTGCAGATCGCTCACAGCGACGCCGCCGGCGCCGAAGCGGCCAAGCTTCGCATCGAGGCGCTGACCGAGGAGGTCCGCATCGGCAAAATCTACGAAGGCAAGGTCACGTCGATCAAGGATTTCGGCGCGTTCATCGAAATTCTGCCCGGCCGCGACGGGCTCTGCCACATCAGCGAACTGGCGGACGGCTTCGTGCAGCGCGTCGAAGATGTCGTGAAGATGGGCGAAATGATTCAGGTGAAGGTCATCGCCATCGACGACCAGGACCGGGTCAAACTATCGCGAAAAGCGCTCCTGCGCGAACAATCGGGCGGCGCTCCGCCGGCGGCACGCCCGGAAGGGCCGCCGCGCGACGGCGGAAGAGGGCGCGACGACGACCGCGGCCGGCGCGACGACGATCGCGGTCGCGGCCGCCGGGATGATCGTGGACGCGGCCGGCGCGACGACGGCGACCGTGGACGCCGCGACGACGGCGAACGGCGGCCCCCGCGCCAGGAAGACCGCGAGCCCCGCGAACCACGAGAGCCTCGGGAATCCCGGGAAGAATAACCCCCGGAACTCACGAAAAGCATAACCGGGATTGCGAGAACCGGGAATGAACAACCGCGAACGGTTGGAATTTCCCGGTTTTCCCCGGCGACTTTTGTTGGACAATCGTAGGTCGCAATTCTCCCATGCAGCCGAGCGATCCGAATTCCGAACTCGCGGAACTCGCCGGCGGGTTTATCCATGAACTGAAGAACCATTTCAGTACGCTGAGTTTAAACCTGCAATTGTTGGGCGAGGACTTCGCCAATCCGCAGACTCCACGCGAGCGAAAAGCACACGAGCGCATCCTGCGGCTGGAAAGCGAATGCCGGAGGCTGACCGACGTGGCCAACGATTTTCTGCGCTTTGCCCGGCTCCGCGATCTCAATTTGCGCCCGACGCGCCTCGACGAAGTCATTGCGGAGATGATCGACTTTTTTACACCCAAGGCGAAAACATCCGAGATTGAAATCAAGACCTATTTGCCGTCGGATTTGCCGCTGGTCTCGCTCGATCGCGATTTGTTCAAGCAGGCCCTGCTCAATCTCATGCTGAACGCAGTCCAGGCCATGAGTAACGGCGGCGAGTTGACCTTTCAGGCGCGGGCCGACGACGGTTTCGTGCGGCTCGACATTATCGACACCGGCTGCGGCATGAGCCCCGATCTTTTGGCGAAAGTGTTCAAGCCGTTCTACACGACGCGGCAAGGCGGCAGCGGACTCGGTCTGCCGACGACGCGTCGCATCGTCGAAATGCACGGCGGCCGCATCGACGTGCAGAGCGAACTCGGCAAAGGCACCCAGTTCACCTTGTGGCTGCCGCGCGATAACGTACATTGACACGAGTCTGGTGCGGAGAAAAAAGACGAAGCAGGGGCACGCGCATGATCAAGGTTCTCGTTGTTTTCGCGTTGATGAAGATGATGGTGCCGCCGCCGCCCGCCACCGTGGCAAAACGCGCCGACGAATACATGCAAGCTCGGCTGAAGGTCAGCAAATTCAGCGGCGCCGTGCTGGTCGCGCGCGACGGCGTGCCGCTCTTCGCCAAAGGCTACGGCTTCGCCAACTACGAACACGACGTTCCCAACACCACGCAGACGAAGTTTCGCCTCGCCTCGGTCAGCAAGCAATTCACCGCGGCCGGCATCATGATCCTGGAAAAGGAGGGCAAACTTCGCGTCGATGATCCGGTGAGCAAGCACCTGCCCAACGTCCCGGACAAGTGGAAGGACGTGACGCTGCATCAACTGATGTCGCACACCAGCGGCGTGCCGGAGAATCTGTCCAAAGCGTTGATCAAAGGAATGTGGCCGCAGCCCATCGAAAAAGAGCGATTGTTCGATCATCTCAAGGAGTCGCCGCTCGATTTCAAACCGGGCGAAAAGTGGTCGTACAGCAACACCGGTTATGCGCTGCTCGGGCAGGTCATCGAGAAGATCACCGGCCTGTCGTACGGCGACTTTTTGAAGGTCCGCATTTTTGAGCCGCTCGGCATGCACGATACCGGCATCGACAATCGCCGGTTGGTCCTGAAGAATCGCGCCAATAACTACGGCACGTTTATGGGCCAGTTGTCTCATGCGATCTATATCGATCTTTCGCAAGTTTACTCGGCCGGCTCGATGTACTCGACCGTCGGCGACTTGCTCAAGTGGGACAACGCCCTGTACACCGACACCATCCTGCCGCAATCGTCCCTCGAACGCATGTGGACGCCGGTGAAGAACGGCTACGGTTACGGTTGGCTCATCCACCGGCGCTTCGGCAGGCTGCGCATCAATCACACCGGCGGACTGCCCGGCTGTCATACGTTCGTCAATCGCTATCCCGGCAGCCACGTCCTCGTAGCCGTGCTTTGCAATCTGGAAGGTTCGCCGTTTGACAAGGTCGCCGACGCACTGGCTGCAATTGCCCACGGCGACCCGTACGACGTTCCTGTCGTGCGCGTCGAAGCCAAAATCGATCCGAAGATCTTGGACAAATACGTCGGCGAATACGAACTGCGGCCCAAGGTCGCGATCCAAATCACGAAAGAAGACGAAAAGCTGCGTGCGAAATTCCCGAATCAGAATTCCCGGCTGATCATGACGCCGGAATCCGAAACGAAGTTTTTCACGAAGGCTGCAGAACTTACCATTGCCTTCGAGAAGGACGACAAGGGAAAGGTTACCGGCATCGTGGTCCACGACGTCGGCCGCGATCAGCGCTGGAAGAAGGTGAAGTGAGAGCCGCGACGATTACGCAAGCTTCTTCGTTCGCAGGAGTTTCCTGCCCCACTTCGCATCATTGCCGCGCAGTGGCGGGTCGGGCGGCTTTGAATAATCGATCGACGCGTCATAGGCGCCGTTCTCGTAGGCGGCCTTCAGCACTGCGCCGAGATCGAGCGGCACGTCGGGGTCCTTGCCGCGCAGCGGGACGGCGATGACAGGCAGTCGATTTCGGATGCTGATCGGCCAGTAGCGCGCTCGGGGTCGCGGATGACCGCGATAGACCAGCACGCGATAATCACAGGGCCGCAACGACGCCCTTGCCACCGACGGTTCGCCGCCGCGAAGCAAGTCGATCTCGACCCAGTTCACTTCGGTTTTGAGGACTTCTCTCTTCTTGCGAAGAAAACTGGTGCGCCCTTCGGCGCCCAGAATCTTGTTGGTCGGGCTCATGACTTCGATGATCGTGACCAGGGCGCCGGTCGAGCGCTCTTTGATCGCCAAGTAGCTTTCTTCGATCTCATCGTCCAATAACAGCGGTAGTTCGAGCGATTCGTCAATGGCCAGCGCGGTAATTCCATTGGGTTTTCTCGACCGAGTCCGCGCAGCCGTTTCGACGCGAACATCTGGTACGATGGCGATCCGGCCCGGATCATCAACGTCCGTCTTGTAGACGCGCAGTTCCACGCGGGCCACATAATTCGGCCGAAGTCGTGGATTGAGTGCCGCTCGAATTTGGTGCATCAGTTCATGATGCACGTCCGGCCAAAGATCCGGCGTTTCAAGATAGGGGTCCATTCCTGGAAATGGTGACGGCATGGGCTCATTCTCGTTTGCAGCAGATTATACCGCAAACTGCGATATTCGTCGTGCCCACCGGAAACTCAAGAACCGAGCACCGTTTCCAATTCTCGGTTCTCGGTTCTCGGTTTCCCGGTTGTCTTTCCGATAAAGCAAACGAAGGCCATGGACCGATTTGCTGAACGCCATGCGCCGCAGCCCGGATGCGGCGCTGGTTGAATCGGCGGACGATCAGCCGCCCGGCGTGCCGAAGATCTGGGCCCAGTAGCGGGTGCCGCCGACGCCGGCATCGGCGGCGCCGATGCCGATCTCGGTGAAGTTGCCGAGGATGTTGGCCCGGTGGCCGCTGGACCCCATCCAGGAACTGATGACGTCCTGAGCCGAGGTCTGGCCGGCGGCGATGTTTTCGGCGATTCGCCACCACGAGTAGCCGTACGCCATGGCCCGGCTGCTCACGTCGCCGCCCAGGCTATGCGACAGGGTTTGATACGACGCCATGTTCCAGGCGTGGGCGCGAGCGGCTTTGGTGAGTTTTTCGCTCGCGACAAAGGGCTGCAAGCCGGCGGCCTTCCGCTGCGCGTTGGTCCAATCGAGCACTTCTTGTTCGAGTTCGGTTAACTTGAATTTCTCCTCTTTCGCGGCCGACGTGAGCTTGGCGTCCTTTGAGGCCGGCATTTCCTTGGCCGGTTTTTCCTCCGTCAAGCCGAACGGCGCTACCAGCGCGAGTACGAGAACGGGAGCGTAAAAGCGCAGTCTCATGTAGTGACCTCCTGGGGCAAGTACGTTTCGTATCCGTGAAGATTGAGGGGGCGAAAACGCGGTTAACAGAGCGGCAGTCGGGGCAGACGCCGCGGCCAGAGCAGTGCGCCGCGACACCGGGCGTTCGCGGCGGAAGTGAGATGATACAAAATGCCGAGCGGTTGTCCCCAACAAAAAATGGGAAAAACAGCACTGGAAAATGGATGCGAGCTCAAACAGCCCGGCAGTTGCAGCGTCGGCAACAAGCCGAACGGCTGATGAACGCTCAGGCAGGCTGATCGGAAGAATGATCTCTTGGACGCTTGGCGTCGAAGCGCGTTCACTTCCTCGGCGCCGCGAACAACAGCGTCCAGTAGATTTTGCCGTCGGCCGTCTTCGCCAGTCCGACGCCGACTTCGGTGTACTTCTCGCCCAGGATATTCGCCTTGTGCGGCTCGGACTCCATCCACGACGCGACGACTTCTTCCGGAGTCCGCTGTCCCGCGGCACAATTCTCAGCGACGGCGAGGTGCTTGTAGCCCAGGTCGTCGAGGCGGGCGTCCGGGCCTTTGCCGTCGAGTTCGTGTGCGAGCATGTCCTGCTTGGCCATGTTCTCCGAATGGCTGCGAGCGGCCTTCATCAGCGTCGCATTCGGCTTGAGCGCGGGCAGTTCGGCCTTCTTGCGTTCGGCGTTCGTCTGGTCGATGACCTTTTGTTCGATCTCGGAAGGGCCGCCCTTCTTCGGCATGGGCGGCGCTTTGTCGTCGGCGCCCACGGAAGCAAGGAGAATACTGAATGCGACGATGGAAAGATCTCTACGATACATCGGTGTCGCCCTTCCAACTACAGTTTTTGCAATTCACCCGTTTGCGGTAGATCGTCGAGGCTGCGCAGGCCGACGAGTTCCAGGAAGCGATGCGTCGTGACATAGGCGAAGTCGCGCGAGCCGGACACGCGCGAATCGACGGCAATCAGGCCAAGCCGAACGAGCTGCTGCAGCGGGCCGCGCGAATCCTGACCGCGCTGGCTGTCGATCTCGGCCTTGTGAATCGGCTGGCGATAGGCGATCAGCGCCAGCACGTCGCGAGCCGCAGGCGTCAGCCGCGCCTCGCGCGGCGAACCTTGCAGTCGCTCGACGACGTCGCGAAAGCCGGCTTTCAGCGACAGTACGAATCCGCCGTCGCGCGTTTGAATCG
>Ga0073934_10008417_pt1 | contig 13762 bp, 15 predicted proteins | sample LarsenN4metaG_FD_76834 | JGI IMG/M metagenome (GOLD analysis project Ga0073934, IMG submission 76834) | Hot spring sediment bacterial and archeal communities from British Columbia, Canada, to study Microbial Dark Matter (Phase II) - Larsen... ...
GCACGCGCAGCTGCACGAGGCGATCGAGCAGTACCTGTTCGAGAGCCGCCGCGACGTCCTGCGGCTGGTGAGCTCCACCACCCGGCCGGACGAGGAAACCAAGCAGAAGATCTCCGTGGTGGAAAAGCGCCTCGTGGACGAGTACGGCTACGACGCGCACAGCGCGCGCGAGGCGCTCAACTACGTCACGACCCTGCTCGCGCAGGAATAGGCGGCCATGAGCGAGCGGCCTTCGCGCATGACGGCGGAGACGCCGTGGTACGAGCTGTTCTCGCGCGGCGCGCGCGACTGGCTGCGCCACAACCAGAAGGTGCGCGAGGCGGTGCGCGCGAACCTGCCGGAGCTGCTCGCCGGCGGCGACCTGATCACGAACCCGCAGAACCGCACGGTGCTGGTGCCGGTGCGGTTCCTCGAGCACGCGCGCTTTCGCCTCGCCGATCCCGAGGCGCAGACCGGCGCCGGCCAGGGCAAGGGCGAGCCGGGCGAGGTGCTGCGGCCGGCGCAGGCGGGCGAGGAGCGCGCCGCCGGCGAAGCCGGCACCGAGGGCAACGAGATCCGGTTCGTTCTCGAGCTCCGCGTGGACGAGATCGTGGACTGGCTGTGGGAGGAGCTGAAGCTGCCCGACCTCAAGCCCAAGAGGAGCGCGACGCTCGACGAACCGGACTACGTGCGCGAAGGCTGGGACAAGCGCGGCGCGCGCTCGCGGCTGGACCGCCGGCGCACGGTGAAGGAGGCGGTCAAGCGCCGCTCGATGCAGGAAGCGCCCCTGCCGTTCACCAACGACGACCTGCGCTTTCGCCAGCTCGTGCGCCGCTCCACCCCGGCGATCAACGCCGTGGTCATCTTCGCCCTCGACGTCTCCGGCAGCATGCAGGAAGCGCAGCGGCGGCTCGCCAAGACCTTCTTTTTCTTCGCGCTCCAGGGCGTGCGCCGCCAGTACGCGAAGGTGGAAACCGTCTTTCTCGCGCACGCGGTGGACGCCTGGGAGTTCCAGGAGGAGCAGTTCTTCCAGGTGAGCGGCGGCGGCGGCACGGTGGCGTCCAGCGCCTTTCGCCTCGCGCGCGAGCAGCTCGACGCGCGCTTCGACCCGTCGCGCTACAACGCCTATCTCTTCTACGCCTCCGACGGCGAAAACGCCGCCGAGGACCGCGCCGGCGCCGCCGAGCTGCTCGCCGATCTCGCCGCCGACATGAACTACGTCGGCTACGTCGAGACCGACGGCTCGCGCTTCCGGCCGAAGGCGACCGAGATGTCCGAGATCTTCGCCGAGCTGCAGGAGAAGGGTCTGCCGGTCGGCGCGGCGCGGCTCGCCTCGCTCGAGGACGTCTGGGGCGCGATCCGGCTGTTCTTCCGCGACGAGGAACCGGAATGAACGACGCGCTGCGCGACTACGTCTCGGGCCTGGAGACGCTCGCGCGCCGGCTCGGGCTCGACTACCACCCGGTGGACTTCGAGCGGGTGCCCTCCTCGCTGATGACCGAGATCGCGGTCTACGGCCTGCCGGTGCGCATGCCGCACTGGTCGTTCGGCGTGCGCTACATCCACCAGCTCGTGCGCCAGGCGATGGGACACTCGCGCATCTTCGAGGTGATGTTTCCGGGCGACCCGTGCCACGCCTACCTCATGGACGGCAACACGCTGGCGGAGAACACGCTGGTCGCCGCGCACGTGCTCGGGCACGCCGATTTCGCCCGCAACAACGCGCTCTTCGCGCGCTTTCACGAAATGGCGGGCGGCAACATCATCGAGATGGCCGCCGCCCACGCGCGGCGCATTGACCGCGCGATCGAGGAGCACGGCCTCGCCCGCGTCGAGGCGGTGCTGGATGCGGCGCTCGCGCTCGAATCGCACGTGGACGTGACGCGGCCGCTGCACCGCGAGCCCTACCCGACGAAGGCGCCGGAGAAGAAGGATCGGGCCCCCGACGCCTTCCGCGAGCGCTTCGATCGGCTGCCGGCGGCGCCGGCGCCCGAGCGACGCGCGCCGCCGCAGCGGCTGCCGCTGCCGCCGCATCCGGAGCCGGATCTGCTGTGGTTCATCGCCCAGTACGGCCCGGACCTGGAGCAGTGGGAGCGCGACGTGTTCCTCGCCGTGCGCGCCGAGTCGCTCTACTTCTACCCGGTGTTCGCCTGCCAGATCATGAACGAGGGCTGGGCCTCGTACTGGCACGCGCGGCTGCTGCGCGAGGCGGACTTCCTGCCGCAGGACCTGTACGTCTCGGCGATCAAGGCGCATTCGGACGTGGTGCGCCCGTTCGCCGCCGACGAGCAGGTGGCGCTCGCGGTCAATCCCTATCACCTCGGGTTCACGCTGTGGGAGCGCATCGTCGAGCGCGAGGGCCTCGCGCACGCGCGGCGCGTGTGCCGGGAGGAGGACGACTTCGGCTTCATACGCAACTATCTCGACCGTGAAATCGCCGAGAAGCTCGATCTGTTCGCCTGGGAGGAAAAGGCGGACGGCGAGATCCGGGTCAAGAGCCGCGACCTCGCCGCGGTGCGCGAGGCGATCCTCGCGCCGAAATACAACTACGGCGCACCGCGCGTCGCGGTGGTCGAGCTCAAGCTCGACGGCACGCTCGTGCTCGAGCACGACGCGAAGACCGACGGCCGCGGCCTCGACCAGGCGCGCGCACGCACGGTGCTCAAGTACGTTCAGCGCATCTGGCGCCGTCCGGTGCGCCTCGTCACCGTGGACGGCCGCGGACAAAAGCTCGAGCTGGAGGCCTGATCCGCAACCGCACGGAGGACTCATGAGCATCGCACCGAAGCTCCAGGATTACCTTGCGCGGAACCGCGTCGCCTACGACCTCGTCGCGCACCGTCACACGATGAGCAGCATGGAGACGGCGGCGGCGGCGCACGTGCCGGGCGATCGTCTCGCCAAGGGCGTGGTGGTGGAGGACGAACAGGGCTACCTGCTCGCCGTCGTGCCCTCGACCTACCACGTCAAGCTTGGGGAGCTGGGCAAGCAGCTCAACCGCCGCAGCCTGCGCCTCGCCACCGAGGAGGAGTTGAAAACCCTGTTTCCCGACTGCGAAACCGGGGCCGTGCCCCCCGTGGCCGGCGCCTACGGGCTTGCCGCGGTGGTCGAGGAAGACCTCACCCGCGAGCCGGACGTGTTCTTCGAGGCGGGCGACCACGAGCATCTCGTGCACGTGACCCAGGCGGACTTCGCGCGCCTGATCGGCGACGCTCCCCGGGTGCACTTCGCCCGCCACGTCTAGCGGGGGGACCGCGCGGGAACTCCGCGCCCGCCGGCGCCGGTCTAAATCCGCGTCTTGCTGCGGAGGGGACCGATGCCGATCTACGAATACCGTTGCGACCAGTGCGGGCAGACGTTCGAAAAGGAAGAAAGTGTCAAGGAGCACGAGGCGCACAAGGCGCGCTGCCCCAAGTGCGGCAGCGACGACGTCAGCCCGGTGCTCCCGCACTTCTACGCCAAGACCAGCCGCAAGAGCTGAGGCGCCCGGCGGCAAGCACATGAGAGACGGGGAGCGGCCCGACATCGCGACGCGCGGCCTGGACCGGCTCACCGGGGCGGACCTGCGCTTTCTGGCGGAGAACTTTCCGCGGCCAGCGGCCACCTACGACGAGATGGCGCGCGTGCTCAGGGAGATGCCCTCGACGCTGGAGTCGCTGCTCGAGGCCGAGTACGTGTATCGCGCCATCTTCGAGCAGCGCCGGGAGCTGCTCGAGATCTCGCCGTTCCTGCTCTTCAACGTGCTGCTGCGCCGCTGCATGGAGGGCGCGCGCACGGCGACCGAGCGCGCGGTCGTGAACTACCTCGCGAACCTGCTCGCGCTCTTCGTGCGCGCCGAGCGCGTGCACCGGCCCGACGCGGGCGAGCCGCGCAGCTATCAGTATTTCGTGGACCTCGCGGCCGCCGCCGCGGCAAGCGGCGACGAGCGCGAAAGCTTCCTGCTCCACGCGCACATCGGCAACTACGGGCTCTATCTGAGCGGGGTGTACCGCGACGCGCTGGAGTACGCGCACCGCTACCGTCGCCGCCCGGTCAGTCCGCGCTACGTCGCGGACATGGGCCGCGCCGGCTACCGCGACGCCGCCGCGAGCCGCCTTGCCCGCGCTTACGGGCTGGAGGACGTGTTCCTGCACCTCGCGTTGCGCTTCGACCACTACCGCGAGCGCCTGAACCGGCTCGCGCGCGAGTATCTGTTCGACTAACGGCGCTCCAGGTCGCGGTGGGCCTCCAGCACGTCGCGCCGGAGCTGTTCGCGCTCCTCGCGCGTGAGCCGCCCGCCGCGCGCGCCCGGGGGCGCGCCGTAGCGCTCGCGGTAGGCGCGAATCGCTTCCTCGCGCGACAGCCGCCCGCTTCGCACCTCCTCGCGCAGCCGCCACGCCTCGCGCCGGCGCGCCTCGGCTTCGCCGTCGTCGCCGCCGCGCACCGGAGGCACGACCAGGTCTTCGCGCAGGCGGCGGCGCTCCTCGGGGTCCATCGGCCTGCGCCAGTGGGGCGGCACGGCGGGCCGCTCGAAGCGTTGATGGCCGTCGCGCTTGCGCCAGTCGCCCAGCTGCGCGAGCGCCGGCGCCGCGGCGGCAAGGCCCGCTAGGGCGAGCAACGCAAGGCGCACGCTGTTCACGCCGTCTATCTTACGGACCGGCGCGCGCGCGAGCGTGCAATTTGTAACAATCCGTGTCGGCGAGCCCGGCGCGAAACACGTTGTTGCCTCATGTGCGCGATCGCCCTGATACCCTGCCGCCCGTGACCCGGCTAAAGACCCGCATCCTGGTGGTGGACGACGATCCGCGCCTGCGCGAGCTGCTCGTGCGCTATCTCGGCGAGCAGGGACTGGAGGTGAAGGCGGTGGCCGACGGCGTCGCCATGGATCGCGCTCTCGCGCGCGAGCGCTACGATCTGGTGGTGCTCGACCTGATGCTGCCGGGCGAGGACGGACTCGCGATCTGCCGCCGGCTGCGCGCCGCGCCCGGCGCGCCGGCGATCCTGATGCTCACCGCCAAGGGCGACGACGTGGACCGCATCGTCGGCCTGGAGATGGGCGCGGACGATTATCTCCCCAAGCCCTTCAATCCGCGCGAGCTGGTCGCCCGCATCCATGCGGTGCTGCGCCGGCGCCGGCCGGCCGGCCCGCCGGGGGCGCCCGCTGCCGAGGGCGGCGTGTTCCGATTCGGCCCGTTCGCGTTCAATGCGGCGGCGCGCTCGCTGGAAAAGGACGGCAAGCCCGTGCCGCTCACCACCGGCGAGTACGCGGTGCTGAAGGTCCTCGTCGAGCACGCCGGCACACCGCTTTCGCGCGACAAGCTGATGGAGCTCGCGCGCGGGCGCGAGTACGAAGCGTTCGACCGCTCGATAGACGTGCAGATCTCGCGGCTGCGCAAGCTCATCGAACCGGACGCCTCGCACCCGCGCTACATCCAGACGGTCTGGGGCTTCGGCTACGTGTTCGTGCCCGGCGGCGACGAGCGCGGCGCAGCCTGAGCGCATGAGCCTGTTCGCCCGCGCGTTCCTGCTGATCGCGCTGCTCCTGGTCGTCTCGGCGGCGGCGTCGTTCCAGCTCTACCGCCTGCACGAGCGCGAGCCGCGCGCGCGCGAGCTCGCGCAGCAGACGGTGAGCACGGTGAACCTGACGCGCGCAGCGCTCGTCAACGCCGACCCGTTCCTGCGCCGCGAGCTGCTGCTGGAGCTGAACGAGCGCGAGGGCATCCGCATCGCGCCGCTCGCCGCCGGCGAAAGGCTCGAACCGCTGCCCGCCGATCCGCTGTTCGAGCGCGTCGCCGAGCGGGTGCGCGCGGCGCTCGGGCGCGGCACGCGCTTTGCGTTCGCGCGCGACGGCGTCGAAGGGTTCTGGGTGAGCTTCGCCATTGACGAGGACGAATACTGGGTGATGCTGCCGCGCGAGCGCTTCGCGCCGGAGTTCGGCGCCGGCTGGCTCGGCTGGGGCGCGGCGCTGCTCGCGCTCGCGCTCGCGGGCGCCTGGCTGATCGCCTCGCGCATCGCGCGGCCGCTCGCGGCGCTCGCGCGTGCGGCGGCGCGCCTGGGGCGCGGCGAGGCCCACGAGCCGCTCGCCGAAACCGGCCCGCGCGAGCTCGCGACCGTCGCCGCGGCGTTCAACCGCATGGCGGCGGACCTGGAGGCGCTGGAGCGCGAGCGCGCGATGGTGCTCGCCGGTATCTCGCACGACCTGCGCACGCCGCTTTCGCGCCTGCGACTTGCGCTGGAGATGAGCGGCGCGCCGCCCGCGATCGCCGCCGGCATGGCCGCCGACATCGAGGAGATGGACCGCGTGATCGGCCAGTTCCTCGACTACGCGCGCGGCGAGGACGAACCGCGCACCGAGGGCGACTTGGACGGCGTGGTCGCCGAGATCACGGCGGCCTGCGTGCGCCGCGGCGAGCCGGTGCGTTTTTCCGCCGGCGGCGTGCCGCGCTTCGCGTTCGCGCCGCTCGCGGTGCGCCGCGCGGTCGCCAATCTGGTCAACAACGCCCTCGCCCACGCCGGCACGCCGGTGGAGGTCGCGACGCGCGTCGAGGCGGGGTGCGCGATCGTCGAGGTGCTCGACCGGGGCTCGGGCATCCCCGCCGAGCAGATCGAGCGGCTCAAACGGCCTTTCACGCGGCTTGACGCCGCGCGCGGCGGCGCGGGCGGCGCCGGCCTCGGTCTTGCGATCGCCGAGCGCGTCGCGCGCGCCCACGGCGGGCGGCTCGAGCTCGCGCCGCGCGAAGGCGGCGGACTCGCCGCCCGCCTCGTGCTCTCACTGGGCTGAAGTCGCCTTCGCCTCGGCCAGGATCCAGTCGCGGAAGGCCGCGACGTCGGGACGCTCGCAGGCGCGCTCGGCGCACACGAGGTAGTAGGCCGCCCCGAGGGGCAGCGCGAGATCGAACGGCCGCGCCAGGCGCCCCGCCGCGATGTCGGCGGCGGCGAGCGCGGTGATCCCGAGCGCGACGCCCAGACCGTCGGCCGCGGCCTCCAGCGCGAGCGCCGAATGGTTGAAGCGCATGCCGCGGGAGAGGTCCACCCCCTGCACGCCGGCCAGCTCCAGCCACGCTTCCCAGAGCGGGCGACCGTCCTCGGTCGCCAGGTTGTCGTGGATCAGAATGTGGTGGCGCAAGTCCTCCGGCGTGCGCAGCGGATTCCTGCCGGTGAGCAGCGCCGGGCTGCAGACCGGACTGACCGCGACCGACATCAGCTTCTCGACTCGGTAGCCGGGATAGACCCCGGTGCCGAAGCGGATCGCCACGTCGGCGTCGTCCAGCGTCGAATTCGCCTCGCCGGCGTCGCCGGGACCGGAGCGGCTGGCGTCCACGAGGCGAGTGCTCGCGTTGATGCGCACGTCCACCTCCGGGTGCGCGGCGGCGAAGCGATGCAGCCGCGGCGCCAGCCACTTGGTCGCGAACGACGGCGCGGAACTGACCGTCAGCGTCGCTGCGTCGGCCTCGGCGCGCAGGCGTTCGACCGCCTCGGCGATCCGGTCGAAGCCTTCGCTGAGCTTCGGCAGGCTGGCGCGCGCCGCGTCGGTCAGCTCCAACCCGCGATGGCCGCGGCGAAAAAGGGCCACGCCGAGGAAGTCCTCCAGTCCCTTCACCTGGTGGCTGATGGCCGCCGGCGTGACGTGCAGCTCGCGCGCCGCCTTGACGAAGCTGAGGTGGCGGGCGGCCGCTTCGAACGCCTTCAGGGCATTGAGCGGCGGAAGCCGCCGGGCAGCCATTTGCTGGAGCTTAGTTTTCTTCATCGGCAAGTATAGAAATCATTCCTTGCTGCAATGCAACTAATGGCCTTACATATGGTCTTAGAAACGTGTAACAAGTACGTAAAGAAACTGCGTTTGTATCAAAGCAAATCACTATTGTGCGGAGCGTAAAGACCGCAAATAGCTGCAACCTCGAAAAGGAAACATGATGAACAAGGACATGAAGGAAATTAACCGTTTTCGGGCCGATGATTCCGGGACGGATGCGATCCGTGAGCGGCTGCGCGAGGTCCGTATCGGCGAGCATCAACGCCTGATCGCGGAGGCGCACCTCGCACGCGCCGAGGCGATCGCGGACCTGCTCGCCCGCGCGATCCAATCCGTGCGCGGTGCGACGCGCGCTCTGCGGGCCCGGCTCGACCGGCCCTGGCAGCGGATCGCTTCCGCCCTGCGCTGATGAAGGCGCCGGCGGCCCTTGCCGTACACCGGCTCGGGCCGCACCATGTCGCGCCCATTACGCGGCATCTGCTGCGGCTAGATCCGGAAGATCGCCGTTTGCGCTTCGGCCGTGCGATGCGCGATGAAGCGCTTCAGGCCTACGTCGCCGGCATTGATTTCGCCCGCGATCGAGTGTTCGGCGTCTTCGGCGACGATCTCGAGCTCGCCGGCGTCGCGCATCTGGCGATGGACGACGCGGCGGGCGAGGCCGAGCTGGGGCTTTCGGTGGATGCCGCATTGCGCGGGCGCGGTTACGGCATGGCGCTCCTGCGCCGGGCGGTCCTGCATGCGACCAACCGCGGCTACCGCGCGCTGCTCATGCACTGCCTCGCCGAGAACGCGGCGATGCTGCATCTTGCTCGCAAGGCCGGACTGAGGACCGTCGTCGCCGCCGGAGAAGCCGATGCGCATCTGGCGCTCGATCGGGCGCTGCACGGCGGTGCGATCCGCGAGGCGATGGAAGACCAGTTCGCGCTCGTGGACTACCTCCTGCGCCAGCAACACGCCTGGCTGGCGCAGCACCGGCCGCGGCCCGCCCGGTCCGCTCAGACGGCCGTAAACCGCTCCAGCACCTCGTAGTCCGCGCCCCGCGCCGAAAGGCGCGAGCGCACCAGCACGAATTCCTCCACCGGCCACGCAATCGGACCGAGAGGCGGCAGCCCGCCGCGGCGGCCCGCCTTGCGAAGCAGCGTCACGTGCGCCTTGAACGGCCGCTGCTCGATCTCGAAACCCTCGGCCGCGAGCGCAAGGCGCAGCCGGTCGGCGAGCGCGGCGGTTTCGGCCGGCGTCTTGCGCGGGCCGACCCAGACGATGCGCTTGTCGGGCCAGTAGCAAGCCTCCTCGATCGGAAGCTCGTGGCGCGCAAAGCGCACCGATCGCGCGGCCTCGACGGCGCGCGGCAGGCGCTCGGCGGGCAGTTCGCCGAGAAAGACGAGGGTCAGATGAATCGTCTCGGCACGCGTGACGCGACCGCCGCTCTCACGCTGCGCGCGCAGGGCCCAGTCGTGCAGCACCCTCGCCGCCTCGGGCGGCGGCCAGAGGGCGAAGAAAAGCCGCAGAAGCCCTGTGGAGTCGGCGCTCAGGACGCGGTCACGGCGTGATGGTGGGGGGCGTGAGCCGCGCCTCGCGCACGCGCAGTCCCTCCAGGCTGATTTCCGGCTCGCGGCCGGACACCAGATCGGCGGTGATCTTCCCGGAGCCCGCGGCCATCGCCCAGCCCATGTGCCCGCCGCCGACGTTGAACCAGAGGTTGATGAACCGGCCCTTGCCGAAGCGGGGCGTGGATTCCGGGGTCATCGGCCGAAGGCACGCCCATTGCCCGGCAGCGGTGAAGTCCGCGGCGCCGGGAAAAAGCTCGTGAAAGGCGCGCTGCAGGCGCGCGAAATCCTCCGGCCCGCCGGTCCTCGCGTAGCCCGCGAACTCCGCACCGCCGGTGACGCGGATGCGGTCGCCCATCGGACACCAGGCGATCAGCTTCGACTCGTCCATGCCGGCGTGGCGCGGCGCGCGCTCGGCCGCCACGAGCCGGCCGGTCACCGAGTAGCCTTTCACCGGATAGACCGAGAGATCGGCGCCGAGCTGCTCGGCAAGGCGCGGCTCGATGACGCCCGCGGCGCACACGAAGGCGTCGGCGGCGAAACGCTCGTGGCGCGAGACGAGCGACTTCACCACGGCATCGAGCGCGTCCACCGCGCGGATCTCCGTCTCCAGGCGGAATCGCACCCCGAGGCTCTCGCAGCGGCGCGCAAGCTCGCGGCAGAAAAGCGCGGAATCGCCCGCCTCGTCGCCCGGGGCGTAGAGCGCGCCCGCGAGCCGGTCGGCGGCAAGGCCGGGCTCCATCGCGGCGGCCTCTTGCGGCGTCAGCCGCTCGACGACGATGCCGAGCGAGCGCACGTCCTCGGCCCTGCACCAGCCCCTCTCCAGCGCCGCCGCGTCGCGATAGACGTAAAGGACGCCATTCGTGAGCCGCCGGTACTCGATGCCGGTCTCGGTGACCAGGCGCGCGAGCACCTGCTGCGAGTAGCTCACCAGACGCGCCTTGCGCTCGAGGATCGCCTGATATCGGCGCGCGGTGCAGTTGGCGAGGAACTTGAGACCCCATCGCCAGAACGACGGATCCCACTGCCAGCGCAGGCGCACCGCCTGATCGTTGCGCCAGAGCGCTCTCAGGAAGGGCCCCGCCATGTGCGGGCCGGGCCAGGGAAACGGGCGGCTCGCGGCGATGATGCCGCCGTTGGCGAAGCTCGCCGCGGCGGCGACCGCCGGCTCGCGGTCAATGACGAGCACCTCGTGCCCGTCGCGCGCGAGAAACCACGCCGTCGTGACGCCGGCGAGTCCCGCGCCGAGAACGACGACCCGCACCGGCTACGCGATTCGGTCGAGCAGCACGACCGCCTGGGCCGCGATGCCTTCGCCCCGCCCGGTGAACCCGAGCTCCTCGGTCGTCGTCGCCTTGATGTTGATCGCCGCCGGCGGCACGTCGAGATCGGTGGCGATGTTGCCGATCATGCGCGCGATGTGCGGCGCCATGCGCGGCGCCTCGGCGATGATGGTCGCGTCCACGTTGACCACGCGATAGCCCGCGGCGGCGACCTTCTTCGCCGTCTCGCGCAGCAGCACCCGGCTGTCAATCTCGAAATACTCCGGGCTCGAATCCGGATAGTGCTGCCCGATGTCGCCGAGGCCCGCAGCACCGAGCAGCGCGTCGCAGATCGCGTGCAGCAGCACGTCGCCGTCGGAATGCCCCTGCAGCCCCCTGGCGTGCGGAATCTCCACGCCGCCGATGACCAGGCGCCTGCCGGCCACCAGCGCGTGAACGTCGAACCCCTGCCCGATCCTCATGATGCCTCCACGCTCCTGCGCCGCTCGAGTATCGCCTGCGCGATCGCCACGTCCTCCGGGTACGTCACCTTGATGTTCTCGCGGCTACCGGCGACGAGGCGCGGCTTGAGGCCGAGCAGTTCCACCGCGCTCGCCTCGTCGGTGATGCGGCGCCGGTCGGCGGCGTGCAGCGCCTGCGCGAGCAACCCCGCGCGGAACATCTGCGGCGTCTGCGCTAGCCACAGTTGCGAGCGGTCCTCTGTCGCCGCGATGCGCACCGCGCCCGCCTCGTCCTTCGCCGCGCGCTTCACGGTTTCGGCCACCGGCAGCGCGAGCAGACCGCCGATCGCATCGCCCGCGCATTCGGCGAGCAGCCTCTCCAAGTCCTCGCGCGGCAGGCACGGCCGCGCGGCGTCGTGCACCAGCATCCAGTCGTCGGCGTCCACCGCCGCCATCGCGGCCACCAGGCCGTTGTGCACCGACTCGGCGCGCGTCGCGCCGCCGCAGTAAAGCGGCTCGATCCGCCCGCCGAACTCGCTCCAGTCCAGGCGCGCGAATTCGGCGTCGTCGGGTGCGAGCACCACGAACACCGTCTCCACCGGCGCGACGCAGACCGAACGCACCGCGTGCCAGAGCATCGCGCGACCGGCGATCGGCTGGTACTGCTTGGGCACGGAATCGGCGCCGCCGCGCGCCATCCGCGTTCCGCTTCCCGCCGCGGGAATGAGCGCAAACGTGGCCAATCCGGATTTCCAGTGTGGTGAGCCCTTAAAATTATAGGCGCGCTCATGCATCGAGACTCCCTGCCCGCACGCACACGGATCGGCCGCCTCGCCGGCTCGGCGGATTCGCTCGCGCTTGCGCGCCTCGCGGGTTCGCGCGCGCCGGTCGCGGTGATCGCGGCCTCGGCGGCCGACGCGCAGCGCCTCGCCGAGGAGATCGCCTGGTTTGCGCCGCAACTTCGCGTGCGGCTGCTGCCGGACTGGGAGACGCTGCCGTACGACAACCTCTCGCCCCATCAGGATCTCGTTTCCGAGCGGCTTGCGACTCTGTACGCGATCCAGCGGGGCGAGTTTGATGTCGCCCTGGTTCCCGCGGCGACCGCGCTCGTGCGCCTGTGCCCGCCGGAGTATCTGGCCGCGTACACCTTCTTTCTGAAGCAGGGCGAGCGCCTGGATCTCGAAGCGCTGCGGCGACAGCTCGCGCTCGCCGGCTACAGCCACGTCACGCAGGTCGTCTCGCCCGGCGAATTCTGCGTGCGCGGCGGGATCGTGGACCTCTTTCCGATGGGAAGCGCCCTTCCCTATCGGCTCGATCTGGATGACGACGTCCTCGATGCGATCCGCACCTTCGACGTGGACTCGCAGCGCACGCTCTATGCGGTGAAGGAGGTGCGGCTGCTGCCGGCGCGCGAGTTTCCGCTCGACGAGGCCGGCCGCGCGGGCTTTCGCAGCCGGTTTCGCGAGACCTTCGAGGGCGATCCCTCGGCGCGGCGCATCTACAAGGACGTCTCGAACGGCGTGCCGGCGCCCGGCATCGAGTACTACCTGCCGCTCTTCTTCGACCGGGTGGCCACCGTCTTCGACTACCTGCCGCAAGCCGCGGTGCTCGCGCTGCATCACGATGTGGCCGGCGCCATCGAGGCGTTCTGGCGCGACGTGCAGCAGCGCTACCGGCTGCTCGGCGGCGATCCGGACCGGCCGCTTCTTGCGCCGGCGCGCATGTTCGTTCCCGCCGAGGAGTTTTACCTGCGCGCTCGCGCCTGGCCGCGGGTGGATGTTGCACCCTTCGAGGCCGGCGAGCCCGACGATGACGACGAGCCGGTCGCGGCGCGGCCGCTGCCGCCGCTCGCGGTAGACCGGCGCGCGCGCGATCCGCTTGCGGCGCTGAAGGACTTTCTCGCCGGCTCGCGGCTTCGCGTGCTCGTCGCCGCCGATTCGCCCGGCCGGCGCGAGACGATGCTCGCGTACTTCGGCGAGTACGGCCTCAACCCCGAGCCCTGCGACGGGTTCGATGCGTTTTTCGCCTCGGGAAAACCGTTCCAGATCACGGTGTCGCCGCTCGCGAACGGCTTTCAGGCGCCGGCCGAGGGCTGGGCGATCGTCACCGAGGCTGAGCTCTATGCCGGCACCGCGCGCAGCCGTGCCCGCGGCGCGCGCGAGAAAACCTCGGTCGAGGGGATGCTCCGCGACCTCTCGGAGCTGCGCCCCGGCGACCCGGTGGTGCACGCGCAGCACGGCATCGGCCGCTACATGGGCCTCGTGAACCTCGACCTCGGCGAAGGCGTCACCGAGTTCCTGCATCTCGAATACGCCGACGGCGACAAGCTCTATGTGCCGGTGACGCAGCTCGCGGTGATCTCGCGCTACGCCGGTGCGCAGCCGGAATCCGCGCCGCTTCACAAGCTGGGCAGCGGCCAGTGGGACCGCGCCCGCGCGCGCGCCGCGCGCCAGGTGCGCGACACGGCAGCCGAGCTTCTCGCGCTCTACGCGCGCCGCGCCGCGCGCCAGGGCCACGCCTTCAGCGTCAACAGCCGCGACCTCGACGCCTTCGCCGAGGGCTTCGGCTTCGAGGAAACGCCCGATCAGCAGGCGGCGATCGAGGCGGTGCTCGCCGACATGAAGGCGGGCCGTCCGATGGACCGGCTCGTGTGCGGCGACGTCGGCTTCGGCAAGACCGAGGTCGCCCTGCGCGCCGCGTTCGTCGCCGTGGCCGACCGGCGCCAGGTGGCGATCCTCTGCCCGACCACGCTCCTTGCCGAGCAGCACTTCCAGACCTTCA
>Ga0073934_10008419_pt1 | contig 13760 bp, 14 predicted proteins | sample LarsenN4metaG_FD_76834 | JGI IMG/M metagenome (GOLD analysis project Ga0073934, IMG submission 76834) | Hot spring sediment bacterial and archeal communities from British Columbia, Canada, to study Microbial Dark Matter (Phase II) - Larsen... ...
CATTGGTTCAGCCGCCCTTGCTGCACTGGCCCTCTTCGCCGCATACACAAAGGCGGTTGGACTGAACGTTATAGACCTTACGAACAGCAAGGTCGTAGCCGGAATGCTGCTCGGCGGCACGGTTCCCTTTCTCCTCGGAGCACTGACCATGGGAGCAGTAGGAAGGACAGCGCAGAAGATGGTGGCAGAGGTGAGAAGGCAGTTCAAAGAGATACCCGGTCTTCTGGAAGGCTCCGGGGATGCCAAACCGGACTATTCCTCTTGCGTGGCAATTAGCACTGACGCAGCGCTCAAGGAAATGATAATCCCGGGGGTTATCGCAATCATCAGCCCCCTCATAATTGGCTTTATACTGGGAAGGGAAGCCCTGGGCGGATTCCTGGCCGGGGCGGTAGTGACCGGCGTCATGCTGGCGTTGATGATGGCAAATTCAGGCGGGGCATGGGATAATGCCAAGAAATACATCGAAGAAGGAAACCTAGGGGGAAAAGGATCGGACCCTCACAAAGCAGCGGTAGTCGGAGACACCGTCGGAGACCCGTTCAAGGATACTTCGGGACCGGCGATGAATATTCTTATAAAGCTCATGTCCATCGTGTCACTGGTGATCGCGCCACTTTTGATCTAGCAAGTAGAGCGTAATTATCCGGCCCTAAGCCAACGCAAATTGATGCGAGTGGAAATAAGGAAGATGCAGGATACAGGATGCACGATACAATATGAGTATAACTTCCGTGTGCCATAGATCCTGCATCATGCATCGTGCATCATTATTAACGTGTAAATTCGTGGCCAACTGGTTAGTCACAAGGTCGGATAGAAATGGGTCTTAGCTGTGGCATTGTAGGTCTCCCCAACGCCGGGAAATCAACCATATTTAACGCCTTAACCTCGGCCAAGGCTCTTGTAGCAAATTACCCATTTACCACCATAGAGCCAAACGTGGGCATAGTGAATATTCCGGACGAGGCGCTTCTCCGTCTTTCCGAGATTATAAAGCCGGAGAAGTTAGTACCCAGCACCCTTAAGTTCATCGATATCGCCGGGCTGGTCAAAGGAGCGAGTCAGGGAGAAGGGCTTGGAAATAGGTTCCTGGGGCAGATCAGAGAAGTAGATGCTATCGTACATGTGGTAAGGTGTTTTGAATCGGGCGTGGCCCACGTCTTCGAGAATATAGACCCAAGACGAGACGTGGAAGTAGTAAATCTCGAGCTTTTGCTAGCCGACCTGGAAACCCTGGAGAGAAGGATAGAGAAAGTAGAAAAGGTAGCTAAATCAGGAAGCAAGGAAGCGCAGGCGGAATACGGTTTTCTCGAACGGGTGAAGGAACAAATCGCCAGGGGAAAAGCGGCAAGGCTCTTCCTGGCACAAAACGAAGCGGAGGAAAGGATACTGAACGAGCTTAACCTGCTCACAGCCAAGCCCGTTCTTTATGTGGCTAATCTTCAGGAAAAGGATGGGAATGAAGCCCGCATAGAAGCCCTGAGAAAGATAGCAGAAGAAGAAAATACAGAGCCGGTTGCAATCTACGGCAAATTAGAGGCTGAGCTAGCCGAGCTTCCCGAGGAAGAGGCCCGAGAGTTCCTGGGGGAGATGGGTCTAGAGGAATCCGGCCTCAAGAGGCTGGTCAAATCGGCCTACAAGCTACTTGACCTGGTCACTTTCTACACCACAAACGGGGTGGAACTCAGGGCGTGGAGCGTAAAACGCGGGACCAAAGCCCCCCAGGCTGCGGGTAAAATCCATAGTGATTTTGAGAAAGGGTTTATCAAAGCGGAAGTGGTATCCTACGAGGATTTTATAAAATGCGGCTCGGACGCTAAAGTAAGAGAACTCGGGCTTTTAAGAATAGAGGGCAAAGAATATCAAATTCAGGATAAAGATATGGTATATTTTAGGTTTAAAAATTAATCCGTTACTCGGCGCCTCTGCTCCGGGTCGGAAGTCCAAAACGGAGGCAAGCAATGTCAAAGCTAAATTATTACGAAACGCTCTATCTTACCCGACCTGACCTTACCGATGATGAGTTGGCTAAGGTGCAGGCAAGGATAAGTGATGCCATCTCAAACCATGAAGGAGAGATTTTCAAGTCCGATAAATGGGCTGAGAGAAACCTTGCTTACAGGGTCAATAATTACTCCAAGGGCATCTACTACATCTTAGTTTACAAGGCGCTTCCGGGCGTGGTGGCCGAGCTTGAAAAGAACTTCAAGTTCCTCAACACCGACGTGCTCAGATTCGTTACTCTGAGGATAAAAGAAGAAGCGGCTCTAAAAGACAAATCTGTTTCGGAAACACAGTCCGTTTAAGGAGGCCTACAAAACCATGGAAACTACCAAAGAAAAAAAATTTTTCACCCGAAAGAAAGTCTGCAAATTCTGCACGGAGACAGCGGAGATAGATTATAAGAACACCGACCTGCTTTCCCAATTTATTACCGAGAGAAAGAAGATATTACCCAGAAGAACCACCGGACTCTGTGCATACCATCAAAGAGAGCTGGCATCGGCCATAAAACGAGCCCGGGTTATGGCTCTACTTCCGTTCACGGTTCTTCATTAATTCAGTTTCGTGTTTCGGGTTTGGGAGTCTCGGGTTTTAAGATTTCAACTCGAAATAAGGAACTCGGAACTGTCTAAACATTCAGGAGGCAGCAATGAAAGTAATTCTTATAGACGACGTCGAGCCATTTGGAAAAAAGGGAGAAGTAAAAGAGGTTAAAAAGGGGCTCGCCAGAAACTACCTTCTTCCTAGAAAACTAGCGGTCGAGGCAACACCAGGGAACCTAAAACTCTGGGAACAGCAGAGGCAGGTTCTGAAGAAAAAAGAGGAAAAAGCCAAAGCTGAGGCGGAAAGCCTGGCTTCCAAGCTCCAGGGGGTCACTTGTACAATCCCGGCTAAGGTAGGAGAGGAGGATAGATTATTCGGCTCGGTGACTTCTCAGAACATATCCGATGCCCTGGCTAAACTAGGATTCGAAATCTCCAGGAAGGACATAGAACTCGACGCACCGATTAAAACACTCGGGACATATGATGTCCGTATAAAACTTCATTCAAATGTGGGCGCGAGTATCAAGGTTGAGGTAGTGAGAGAAGGAGATTAAATTCGTAAATTTGCTTTCTCGTAGGGGTTCAAAATTTTGAACCCCCTACATTTTTCATCTCCCCGTTTGTATCATTTCCTGAAGGGTGATCTTTTTATAACTGGCTGGTGGCTGGAACTCGCTATCCGACAGGTCCGCTTCGTTGATCTTGATTATTTCCTCTATATAAACGGTGTTGTCAGAGGAATAATCCACCGACCTGGTGGGGAAACCGGATTCGTATATTTCTTTGAATATCCTTTCCTGTTCATCCAAGCCTGAGTACCGCAGCCCGGTCCTTTCGCTTATCTTTTTTATTTCACTCATATAACTGGCCATCTTCTTCATATCCAGCTCTTCTTCGAACTTGATTTCATTGCTTATCCAGATCTCCTCGCTAATTTTGCCGTCTTCGTAAATTTCGTATTTTTTAGATTTATAGCCTGCAATCGTCTCCGTCGCATCGGTTTTCTTTAAGGTTATCTTCTTGGGCGTGTTTGTTTCTCCGGGAAGGGTCATCCCCTGGGCCTTCATCATCTCCTCGGCCCTGGCCCTATCCTCCGGTGGAAGCTGGGAGAGTTGCTTCTCCAATTCGTTCTTCATCCTAGTGGTCATCTCTTGAATGAAATTAAAATATTCCTGGGGCGTGGTGACTATGTATCTTTTTCCTTGGTTATCTATTTGAATCATCTCCCCGGTGTTCAAGTCGAATATGGCCACGGCCTGTCCGTTCTGCTCCTCGACGAACTTGATTTTATTGTCGCTAATAAAAATCTTGCCCTTTTTCCTGGCCGAATCACCCTTTTTGTAGGCCACCTGCTCCATGATAAACCCGGCTTGCGCCTCCCCTAACTGGCCTAACGTAATAACTAGAAGAAAAACTAAAAATACTTTCCAATACTCCTTCATCTCAACCTCCTGGCACCTTGTTTTTTGAAGTCCGATAAAGTTAACCTATAAATCGGAAACTGACTAGGGTCTTTAGAACTGAGGCGGATTGTTGGTACGAACATAACTATTGACGGAGACCCTATTTATGATAGATTAACACAATAGAGCGAGTTAACGCTCTTATGGTAATACTGTTTCGACTGTCATTGCAAGCAACAAATAGACAGAGCAATCAGACACAGGGTGCCATACTAAACCTTGTCCCGAGTAGAGGCGAAGTAACGGCGAGGAATCTTGAAATATCCCTATGATAAGATTTCTCCCTGTGGTCGAAATGACAGCGGGAGTAGTCGCAATGGCAGTACGGCGTCAACCCCGTGACAAACTACGGGGGTTATCAATATAAAGGGAGGTAGTTTAAGATATGGCTGAGAAACAAAGGCTTTTTGCTCCGGTAGGGGAAAAAGAGATTACCAGAGCCATTGTGGATGAATTTTCAAAAGAGTTCTCAGATTACGTAACCAGCGATGTGATAATTGTAGGCGGTGGCCCCAGCGGCTTGGTTGCAGCTAAGGACATCGCCAAAAAGAGATATAAAGTCCTACTGGTAGAGAGAATGAATTACCTCGGCGGTGGTTTCTGGATAGGCGGATATCTTATGAACAAAATCACGGTAAGGGATCCCGGACAGAAGGTTTTGGATGAGATAGAGGTGCCCTACAAAGAGGTTTCCGACGGCCTCTACGTGGCTGACGGCCCCTATGCCTGCTCGAAGTTGATTGCTACAGCATGCGAAGCAGGTATGAAGGTCGCCAACATGACCATGTTTGACGACCTGGTTTACCGGGAGAACGGCCGGGTAGCCGGGGTGGTAGTAAACTGGACTCCGATTTCCAACATGCCAAAGGAAATTACCTGCCTCGACCCAATAGCCCTGGAATCAAAGCTAGTAATAGATGCTACCGGTCATGATGCCTACCTGGTTTCCAGGCTGGCAAAGCAAGGCCTTTTCAAGAAACTTCCGGGGCATGGTTCCATGTGGGTGGAAAAATCCGAGGATGCGCTTGTCGAATATACCGGCGAGATTCATCCCGGCTTAATTGCTTGCGGAATGGCCGTAAACAGCACATACGGACTTCCCAGAATGGGGCCGACCTTCGGCGGAATGCTCCTCTCCGGGAAAAAAGCGGCAGAGGTGGCAGTAAGCATACTTCAGGAACAAGCCCGGGCTTAACAACAAAATGTAAGGAACGCATACCTGTCCAGCTTAGTCGAAGGATATGCATTCCTTACATTATTCCTGTATGGGCAAATGGCAATCCCTGTTAGTTCACTTCCCAGCTCCGAATGAAATGTGAGTGGACAAGCTTAAGCCAAGGGCCACCCCGGTTGTAATTCCGCGGGAATAATAAACCTGTCTCTCGACTTTAATCCAGTTAGTTGGCTTGCGACTTAATATTAAATACACATATCTTAAGAAAAGCGAATACCGGGCTCAATACTACAGTTGCCCACCCGGTTTCTATGAAGAAAACGGTATTTTTTACCTCATCCTAATCGGGAAAGAACATTCCTATGTTCCTCACACAGACTTCCTCCAAGCTGGGTCTTTAAAACCTCTTCCTGCCAGTGGGAATTAAAAAGGCAACACGATGAGTTATTGCAGAAAGGATTCCCGGTAAGCTCGTAGAAAATAGCTTGAAGGATATAAGATTTTAAAACAGGTGTGATTCTTTCGTCGTCGTACTCAATAAATTTCCCTTTATAAATCTGGTCGAGCTCCTTTACATCCTTCCCCGCTCGTATGAAACCGGCCTTCAGCCAGTAATAGTCCTTTGGCTTTGCCGGGGCTTCTACTATTCCTGATGTTGAGATTAAAGATGGTAGCCCGGTAAGTATGACCCTGGCGTGGTACCTAGATTTTTCAAAGGTGCCAAAGAGTCGGCCCGTAAAGACTATGTGAATAAATCCGCTGCTAAGTTCACCCTTAATCTTTTCAGACATGATTTTATAAAAAATTCTTTGAAGCCAAAGTCCGTCGTATAACACCCCGAGTGTGCCTGCCTCTCCTTTTAGTCTTCTAAGCTCCACGCCGATCTCTTCGTATATAGGCTCTCTGACCCCCTCAAGCGGCGTGAATATGTCCAGAATCCTTGTCCCCGCCATTTTCCTTGCTAACTCCTGAGCTTCTTCCTTAGCTAAATCCAAAAACTCGAAGAAATTTCCCCTGTATTCTACGGAGAGTCCATAATCTTTTATATAATCAATTAGTTGGGGAAGCGATAACGAATTTGAGGGATAGTCCGAGTAAATAAAAATTTCTTTAATTTTAGTCATGGCAGAGACAGCCGGACCCGAAGATCGTCATTACAAGAGTTGCGGAGTAATATGTTTAGATTCCTCACATTTGTTCGGAATGACAAAAAGCGGTTTTACAGTCTCGGAAACTGAAATAGGGTTCTGTCATTTCGACCAAAGGGAGAAATCTTAGTTTTCGAGAAATGAAACCTTTTGTTAGATTGCTTCGCCTGGCAATTTATCCCCAGCGATGACTCCTGATTAATTGGCAATTAGAGTCAGTTAGACCTTTAAGAAGAAATCTCGGCGATAGCTTCTATCTCAACAGGGGCGCCAAGAGGAAGCTCGTAAACGCCTACTGCGGCACGGGCATGCCTACCTTCCTCACCGAAGACTTCGTAGAACAAATCGGACGCTCCGTTTAGCACCTTCGCCTGCGACTCAAAACCAGGGACGCTCGACACATATCCGGTAACCTTCACAATTCTTCCAATCCTATCCAAGCTCCCCAGTTCCCATTTCATCACGGAAAGGATGTTTATCGCAGCTACTTTTGCCGCCTCAATTCCCTCTTCGAGAGAAACTTCCCCACCGACTTTTCCTTTGTAAATAAGCCTGCCTTCCTTGATCGGGAGCTGGCCGGAAACAAAAATGAGATTTCCAGATACTGCGGCAGGTTTATAAGAGCCAAGCGAAGCCGGAATCTGAGGAATTACAATTCCGAGCTCCTTCAACTTTTCTTCAGCCTTTATCGCTCGTCCCTCCGACCTTAAGGGCAACATAAACAGTATTCTTGTCTCGCTTCACCAGTAGAAGAGCATTATCCCCATTCTTAATAGAATCTATGGCCTTTCTATATTGTTCAAGATTCTTTATCTGCTTTTTGTTTATCTCCAGTATTATATCCCCCCGGCGGAGTCCGGCATCCCAGGCAATACTCCCCGGTTCAACATTGGTCACTATGACACCCTCGGTTTCTTCGATATTAAGGCGTCTCTGAATCAAGGGCGTGATTTCCTTCAATATGAGGCCTAAATCTCTCTGAACCTCTTCCCCGCCTACCGCTGAAGCCTTGGCAATTTCCTCGGGGAGTTCGCCTACTTTAATTTCCACATTTTTTTCATCCCCGTTTCTTATATACTTCACTTCCGATTGGGTTCCTGGCGGTGTGGCTGCTACTATTTTGGGCAGGTCGGCCATATCGTTGATCCTACTCCCGTTGAATTCGACAATCACGTCGCCTCTCTTAATCCCCGCTTTTTCTGCCGGCCCACCCGGAGTCACGTCCGCAACTAACGCCCCCTTGGGCTCTTTAAAATTCATACTCTCGGCAATCTCCGGGGTGATTTGCTGCACCAGAACGCCCAGCCAGCCGCGAACAACCTTTCCACTATCCTTGAGTTGCTCTATGACGTTTTTGGCCATGCTGCTAGGAATAGCAAACCCTATCCCCTGGCCGCCGGCAATAATAGCCGTATTCACGCCAACCACTTGGCCATCTAGATTAAAAAGAGGCCCGCCACTGTTGCCGGGGTTGATAGCGGCGTCTGTTTGGATGAAATCATCGTATGCGCCCAGTCCAAGAGACCTTCCCTTAGCACTCACTATACCTGCCGTAACTGTATGTCCCAGCCCGAACGGGTTTCCTATTGCTACAACCCAGTCCCCGATTTCAAGCAGGTCTGAATTTCCAAATCCCACTGCCGGTAGTCTTCTTTTGGGATCGATCTTTAGTAGAGCCAAGTCAGTTTTTGGGTCCTTGCCTATGACCTTGGCTTTATACTTCTCCCCGTCCTCGAGAATCACATCGATGTCGTTGGCCTTTTCCACGACGTGATTGTTCGTTATGATGTAGCCGTCCTCACTTATGATGAACCCGGAACCCAAGCCTCTCTGCCTAAATTCTCCTTCTGGAACATCTCCAAAGAATCTCTTGAAGAATTCTTCAAACGGGTCGTCCGGGCCTCCCCCAAATGGGGACTGAAAAGGCTGTCCGAAGGGCATTGCGCTTCTTTTGACGACGTTGGTCGTGCTGATATTGACCACGGACGGCTTCAACCTCTTCACCAGTTCGGATAAAGAAGTAAGGTCACGGGCCTCTGCTTTCCCGCCAGTTATAACCGAGGGAAAAATAGTGAGAAACAGCGCCATAAACACAGGAAGAGCGGTTTTTAATAACCTTGCCATATTTTAAGCCTCCAAATAAAAAAATATGATATTGTTAGAACAGTTTGATGTCAAGGAAAATACTTTGATTGACAACGTCACCTTATTTGGGTAATCCATTACAAAAAAGCAAGGAAGAGCATCGGATTGTCAAAGATAGTCGTAGGTGTGGTTTTCGGAGGAAAGTCAGTAGAGCATGAGATCTCTCTTCTTTCGGCAAAATCAATCATGCGGAATTTGGACCCCGATAAGTATTGGGTGTTTCCTATTTTTATCGGGAAAGACGGAACCTGGAGGAAGGCCTCGGTCGATGCCTGGCTCAGAGACGGAGGTTTAGAGATTTTCACCAACACCATCCTATCCCCCTCCCTTAATCCAGAAAGACCGGTTTTTTACGAGCTGAATAAAAGCAAGGTGCTAGGGGAACATCGGGTTGATGTTCTATTTCCAGTACTCCATGGAACCCATGGAGAGGATGGCACTGTCCAAGGGCTTTTCGAACTCATGGGAATACCTTTTGTCGGGGCGTCGGTTCTGGGCTCTTCGGTGGGTATGGACAAAATTATCATGAAGACAATCTTTCGGGATGCCGGGCTTCCGGTAGTAAAATTCGTCGGATTCTACGGTTATGATTGGAAATTAAGGAGAGAACAGGTAAGAAGAAAGATTCTAAAAGAAATCGGAGTGCCATGCTTTGTCAAGGCGGCCAACCTCGGTTCGAGCATCGGTATAACTAAGGTCAGATCCGAGGATCGGTTGAATGAAGCAGTCGACTTTGCCTGCCGGTTTTCTCAAAGAATCATAGTTGAACAAGCCGTCGAAGACCCCAGGGAGATTGAACTAAGCGTCTTGGGGAATGAAGACCCGGTTTCATCCCTGCCCGGAGAGATAGTGCCTCACCGGGAATTTTATGATTACGTGGCGAAGTATATCGAGCAGGGTACCGGGCTTATCGCCCCGGCAGACCTGGACAAGGAAACAGTGGAAAGGCTTCAAGAATATGCCGCCAGGGCCTTCAAGGTAGTGGACTGTCAAGGAATGGGGAGGGTGGATTTTTTGATGAATAGGACCACCGGAGACATTTTTGTTAGCGAGATTAACACCATCCCCGGCTTCACCCAGATAAGCATGTACCCAAAGCTCTGGGAGGTGAGCGGGATAAAATACCCGGAGCTCATTACCAGGTTAATCGACTTGGCAATTGAAAGATATGAGATGAACAAAAAGCTGAAGACGGATATAGAACAAAGGTAGACCTCACTTCAAATTCAAAAACATCTCCGCGGTTTCGACGAATTCCGTTATATCCTGAAGCCTGCTCCTGAGAACATCATACAGTACCTCATAGTTTATTTCTTCATATTCATGAGCTAAAACATTCAAGAGGGCAACTAACTTGGCCATCCTGGCTTTCAAATCAGCCCCGATAACGCCTTCTTCTTCCAATATAACAAAGGACTCGCTCATTGTAGTCGGCTTCCGGAATTTGGAGACAGATATTATCACCTCGGTCAAATCGATTGCCGTTTTACATACCAAGTATAGGTATCTCTCGATTGCTCCTCTCAAGGTAGCATCCCTTTTTATTTCCTCTACAGAATGATTTCGGTAAGATTCGAGTATGGATAGGTATTTTTTAACCGAGCTTATTTTATTTTCCGCGACTGAAAGGTTTGTCATATTTAAGATTTGGTCAATCCGTACCTGTTTAGAATTAATTTAAAATCAAAATACTCATTAAGTATCTTCGGCTCTACTATAACTCTGAATGGTTCTTCTTCGTAGATTAACTGACCTTCCATAATAACATTGAATTTAAACTCAGGCATCTCGGATAGATTTAAAATAGCATTATCAACCTTATCCATGCCAAGAATCCTGCTCAGTTGGTCCATTAACTCCAGTTTAGTGTCAAACATCTTTTTTGGGTCTTTTTCATCAAAGTAGACGGCGAAATCATAATCGCTTAAAGGGCCAACCTCCCCATTTGCCTGCGAACCAAACAGATAGACGAGTTTAATCTGAGGATAGACGTGAAATACTTTATTCAACTTTTCCCTGATAGCCTCGTCCATGCTCTAATCATATAAGATTGGAGGGGTAAAATCAAATAAAATTATGGCATAAGCTACTTACCCAGCACGTCGTTCTTCTCACCGCGAAAAATGACCAGAAACACTACGCCGGCAATAATCCCGGCACCGCCGATCAATTTCACGATAGACGGTAGGTCGTCAAAAATAAAATAGGAGAATAGAATAACGAAGAGGGATTCCATCGGCATCACCGCAGTTGAGCGGGAAACATCGAGAAGCTTGATCGACTGGAACTGACTGGCTTTGGCAATATACGCCCCGGTGAGACCACCAAGAGCCATAAGCACCAGGTCGGTTAATCCGGGTATCTGAAACCTTCCGGAGATTATCAGATATATAAAGGCTACAATCGCTACCCCCAGCGCCCTCAGGTTGGCCACGGTGAGCATATTCAGGTCCTGTGCGATTTTCTTCACCAAAAAGGATAGAAGCGAGTAGAAAAAGGCGGAGAGAAGGGCCATCAACGTTCCGAGAAGCAAGTAGCCTTCCCTCTGATAAGCAACTATGATACCGCCAGCAATCGTGATGATTATTCCGATCGACTCCCCTTTATTTAATCTCTCGCCTAGAAACATCACTCCTAAAAATAAGGAAAAAAGGGTTTGCGCCTTCATCAGGAATGAGGTGAGCGGGGGCCCGATTGTCCTGAGCGAGAAGATCCATAGGGCCGCCCCTATGGCGGTTACTACGGAGCTTAAGATAAATATGGTCGTGTATTTTCTTAGCTGCCTGAGCTCCGTCCTCTGTGACGGAAACATCATTACCGCAAATATCGAAAAAAAGAACGCCCCGAAGAACCAGTAAAAGGTGACGGACTCCGGGTTCAGGTCCTTATTGACCGCTTTTCCAAACACATAGGATAGGGCGGTAAAGAAAGCAGTGCTTACCAGGAACAAATATCCCTTGAGTGGAAATCTCGTTTCTGTCTTCTCCGCACTTGTTAGTTCGTTCACCTTTGCCATACCTAACTATTTAGCCACCAATAGAACGATGCATGATACAAGATTCATGATTCACGATGATTCATGTTTTTCATATATGATGCATCTTGTATCCTGCATCCTGTCAATTCTTGGCTAATTATTAGCATCCTTCCTTCTCCACCACCATGCCAGCGCCGAGCCGGAGATGTTGTGCCAGACACTAAACATGGCTGAGGGCAAAGCCGCAAGCGCCCCAAAATGGGTTTTTGCCAGCGCCACGCCCAGCCCGGAATTCTGCATCCCTACCTCTATTGATACCGCGCGGGCTTTCGCTTCCTCCATCCCCATAAGCTTCGCCAGATAAAAACCAAGGGTAAGACCTATAAGATTATGGAGCACCACTACTATCCCGGTCTTGATACCGACTTTTCCGATGGAGTCGGCGTTAGCCGCAACGATTACACCCACAATGAAGATAATGGCAACCGAAGAAACCATAGGAAGAAATTCTATGACCGTACCGACTTTTTCCTTGAATAGACTCCTTACCCCAACCCCCAAAACTACCGGGAGAAGAATAATCTTGAGCGTGGAGATAAAAAGACCGAGAACCGGCACCGGTATCCACTGTCCAGCGAGCAGGTAGGTAAGGAACGGAGTGAAAATAGGAGAAAGAACAGTAGATACCGAGGTCATAGCCACGGATAAGGCAACATCCCCTTTCGCCAAATAGGTTATCACGTTAGAGGCGGTCCCTCCCGGGCATGATCCCACCAGCACGACACCGGCGGCTAGAAGCGGTTCTAGGCTGAGAATTTTAGCCAGGGCAAACCCGGCAAAAGGCATGATCCCATACTGAGCTATAAATCCCACTGCCACATCATGTGGTCTCAGCAAAACCCTTTTAAAATCCCCTCCGCTCAGGGTCATTCCCATACCAAACATTATCACACCCAATGCGGGGGTGATGAGATATGTCAGGTTTGCAAAATGATTTGGATAAAAATAGGTGAGTACCGAGAATCCCATAATCCAGAAGGTGAAGTAGCTGGTAAAGACAGGATTTAGTAATCTCAGAGTTTTCAATAGTATGCTTCTTGAGAACCCGGGTATAGGAGCGGAAAACTACATAAGATTTTAATGAGTGTCAATCAGACTGCTTTGGTCTAATGACCGGTATCCAACGCTTATCCAGTCACTTTTGGGCAGGAATTTGAAAGCAAGAACAAATATCGTGTTTTTTTGATCAACCCGAACCGGGCGTGCCTATATCATGACATTCGGGCTCAAACTCTAAGAATCAACAACATTTTTTGCGGACAGAAAAAAACCACTAGTATTAATTCCTTCATAGTAATAAAATTGTCTTAACAATGCGGTGGGGAGAGTATGGGCGTGAAAAGAGTTTCTGCCCTAACTGTTTTTATCTCACTATCTGTCCTCCTTCTCAGTTTATCTGCTGAGATAAGGGCAGAGGATATAAATCTCCAGAAAGTCTATCCCCTCTATCCACAATCTGAAGCAACTACCCACATCCTTAATCCGGAATTCTACAGACATAGCCTTTTCCGCGACCCCAAAAACGATGAACACTTTTTATCTAAAAATATCAAAATCAGGCTACAAAATACCAGCTTCCAAAAGATTGAGGAATTGTCTACTGCCGAGACGCTGGCTATCAGAAGTGAGCTTGCCCTTTTGGAGAATCTCAAATTTTCGAGCGACCTTATGGTCGCTATGTCTCCGATTAACGACCTGGGAGTAGACTACTTCCTGCAAAAGAACCCGTTTATCGAAAACTATACGACCAGGCAGGACTATTTCAGTTTGATCCCCAGGTCATTTGCCGATGACACCAGGCCAAGTCTATTATTTAACCTCGATTACAGGCCCATGAAATGGGCCCATTTTGACCTGCGGTTCGACAGAAATTGGGAGAATAGACCGGTCAGCAGCAACGATACGAACAAACACCATGGCTTTTTTAAGATGTCGCTTAATCCCCTTCTATCTACTTCGTTGGTAATGGGGGCAGAAATCTTCGATACTAATTTTATAAATCGAGATAGTTTGGACAGGACAAACTATGTCTACTTTGCCCAGCTCAACAATAAATGGGAGGGCCTCAACACCTTTATCAGATACCAGACAGATGAGTTTCATCACCAGGCAAACTCCAGCAAGGACTATGAGGCCACTTCGCTCATAGTGGGGATAAAAAAGAACTGGACTCGAATAGATGATGCCTGGATCAGACTGGGAGTTACTCATAAAGAGGCTAGGGTCGAAGAAAAGAAGTAC
>Ga0073934_10008420_pt1 | contig 13760 bp, 17 predicted proteins | sample LarsenN4metaG_FD_76834 | JGI IMG/M metagenome (GOLD analysis project Ga0073934, IMG submission 76834) | Hot spring sediment bacterial and archeal communities from British Columbia, Canada, to study Microbial Dark Matter (Phase II) - Larsen... ...
TTCACGCTCATCGAGCTGATGGTCGTGGTTCTGATCATTGCCATTCTGATCGCCATCGCCATCCCGACCTTCCTCGGTGCCCGCGAGCGTGCGCAGGACCGCGGCGCGCAGTCCGACCTGCGGAACGCGCTCGTGGCGGCGAAAACGTTCTACACCGACAACGAGACCTACACGGGCGTGTTGGCGGATCTCCCGAACATCGAGCCGAGCCTCAGCTACGGAGCTGCGGGCAGCAAGACGGTCGTCGGTGTCTCGGGCACGAGCGACACCGAGGTCGTGCTGACCAAGCAGTCGAAGTCCGACACGTGGTTCGCGATCTGCGAAGACCTCACGTCGGGCACGACGTACGGCGAAGGCGCCAGCGAGGCGGCGGCTGCCGCGTGCGGTCTCAGCGAGTGGTAAGCCGCTCGATCTGAGCGAGTTTCGAGTGCGGTCCCGGGTTCGCCCGGGACCGCATCCGTTAGGGGCGGGCGCGAGCGAAAGGAGACACGTTCGTGCTCCGCGCCGATACGCGGCGGGCGCGCACCGACGACGGCTTCACCCTGCTCGAGCTGATGATCGTGGTCCTCATCATTGCCATCTTGATCGCGATCGCCATCCCGACGTGGGCGAAGGCCCGGGAACAGGCGGACGAGACCGCCGCCCGGTCGGTGCTCACCAACGGCCACCGTGCCGTCAAGAGCGCGCTCGCCGATACTGAGGTTCCGAGCCTGGTGACCACGATCGAGCTCTCGAGCTCCGAACCCGCGATCACGTTCCACGACGACGCCACACCGGCGGAAGCGGACGACAACGAGGTCTCCGTCGCGGTTGGTCCGGAATACGTCATCCTGGCCACGCACGCGCGCGGCGATGGATGCCTGGCGATCCGGGAGCAGCTCACTGGGACGGATTACCAGCGGATCCCCGGGCCCGGGTGTGCAGCTGGCGCGTTCGACCCGAACGCCGGTTGGGTCGCCGAGTGGCCGCCGCGGCCGTGAAGCGAAAGCCCTCAAGCGGGCGGGGTAGCGGGCGAGTGTCCTCGGTGTGAGGACGCTCGCCCCCTACGCTCGCACGCCGTGACGGCCGCCGTCGCCGGCGTCTGCTTCGTGCTGGGACTCGTCGTCGGCTCGTTTCTCAACGTCGTCGCCTGGCGCATCCCTCGCAAGGAGTCCGTGGTCCGGCCTCCTTCGCACTGCCCCGAGTGCGGAACGCCGATCTCGCCGCGCGACAACGTCCCGATCGTGTCGTGGCTGCTCCTGCGCGGCCGGTGCCGGCATTGCGGAACCTCGATCGCGGCTCGCTACCCCGCCGTCGAGCTCGCGACCGGATTGCTCTGGGCTGCGGTCGGGATCCGCTTCGCCGAACCGGCGCCGGGTGCCCTCCCTGCGTTCCTGGTATTCACCTCGGCGCTCGTCGCCATCACCGCGATCGACCTCGAGCACTACATCATCCCCAACCGGGTCGTGTATCCGGCCGGCTTCCTGGCTGTCCCGCTGCTCGCCCTCGCATCCGCGGTGGAGGACGACTGGTGGGCGCTCGCGCGTGCCGGGATCGGCGCCGTGGGCGCGTGGGCCTTCTTCTTCGTGCTGCACGTCATCTCGCCGCGCTCGATGGGCTTCGGCGACGTGCGCCTCTCGTTCCTGCTCGGCCTGCACCTCGGATGGCTCGGCGGAGGTGAAGTGGCGGGCGGCCTGTTCTTCGGCTTCCTCTACGGAGCGGTCGTCGGGGTGGCGCTCATCGTCGCGGGACGCCGCAAGCGACGCCAGCACATCCCGTTCGGGCCGTTCCTCGCGGCCGGCGCGATGACGTTCGTCCTGTTCGGCGAGCCCCTGCTCCGCGCGTACCGCGGCAATTGAGCCTCCGGTGGGCGCCGCGTGGGCGTGATGAGTGCGTCCGCCGGGTGTGACCGACTCAACAGATCGAAGGTTCCCGCCGATAGTCCTTGTGGTGGTGCCGCGATTGACGATTGTTGCCAGTGGTGCGCGACGCGCCGCTGGCCCACTCGAGGGGGAGCGTGAAGACGGATGAGCGGCTGCTCACGGTGCGTGAGGTTGCCGAGGTGATGCGCGTGTCGACGATGACGGTGTACCGCCTCATCCGCGGAGGCGCCCTCCCCGCGATCCGCGTCGGCAAGCACTTCCGGATCAGGGAACGCGACCTCGACGGGTTCTTCGATGCCCAGACGGTTCGCGTCGACACGAGCGCAGGAGGTCCGGCGTGGCCCGCCGGCTGATCGGTCTCGACATCGGGACGAATGCGGTGACGATCGCGGAGGTCGTCCCCGGGACACCGCCGCGCCTGGCGCGGTTCGGCCAGGTCGCGCTTCCTCGCGACGCGATGCGCGAAGGCGAGGTCGTCGACGACGCGGCCGTGACCGACGCGATCCGGCGCCTCAAGGAGGAGGTCGACGTCAAGCGCGTACCGGTCCGCGTCGGCATCGTGAGCCCGCGCGTGATCGTCCGCCAGGTCGAGATGCCTGTGATGTCGCGCGAGGAGCTCGCGAGCGCGCTGAAATTCCAGGCGGGCGACCTCATCCCGATCCCGCTCGACGAAGCGGTGCTCGACTTCGCCATCCTCGGAACCGGAACGGGCGAAGACGGTGAGCCGGTGATGCGAGTGTTGCTCGCGGCGGCGCAAGCGGCAACGGTCTCCCGCCTGGTTGCGGCAGTCGACGCCGCGGGGATGTCGGTCGCCGCGGTCGACCTGATCCCGATCGCGCTCATCCGTGCGCTGGCAGCACCCGCGAGTGGCGAGGAGGATGGCGCCGAGGGGATCGTGTCGTTCGGCGGTGGAGTGACGTCGATCGCGGTCCACGAGTCGGGCACCCCGCGTTTCGTTCGCGCGATCGGCGCCGGCGGGCGCGAGCTCACCGACCTGATCGCGTCGGAGCTCGACATTCCCTTCGAGAGTGCCGAAGCGGTGAAGCGACAGCTCGGCACGGGCAACGACGACCTCGTCGTGCGCGCGAGCGCCGCCATCGAACGGCGGGTGGCGATGCTGCTCGACGAGGTCCGCAGCTCCATCGACTACTACCGCAACCAGCCGGGCGCGGCGCGCCTGGTCCGTGTCGTGCTCACCGGCGGCGGTTCACAGCTTCCGGGGCTGGCCGAACGGCTCGCCGCGCTCCTCGGCGTCCGCGTCGAGCTTGCCCGGCCACGCGAGCTCCTTGCCGTCGGCGACATCGGGTTCGCGCCCGAGGACTACCCCCGCCTGGACGCGTACCTTCCGGGGGCGGTCGGTCTCGCACTCGGGAGCGCCGCGGGCGGTACCGCCATCGACCTGCTGCCTCGCGGACGCACGCGGGCCGAGCGCCGTTCGCCCTCGACGGCCATGGCAGCAGCCGCGGCCGCGGCGCTGCTCGTGCTCCTCGCCGTGCCGACGGTGCTGCAACGCCAGGCGGTGAGCGACAAGAAGGACGACCTCTCCGCGGAGGAGGAGCGCAACGAGGCCCTTCGCGCCGACGTCGCGTCGAAAGCAACCGCCCAGACGCAACAGCAGCAGTTGCAGGGGCTGCGGACGCAGGTCGTCTCGTTGCTCGAGACCGACGTGTCGTGGGCGGGGATGCTCAACGACATCAGCGCGACGATGCCGCCGAACGTGTGGCTGACGAGTTTCGACGGACAGGTGACGCAGGCGCCGGCCGTCGTCGCGACGACGACCGAGCCTTCCCCGACGACGGCCGAGGACGCGACGGAGGAGACCACGACACCGACCACCGTTGTCGGGGTCACCGCACCAACCGGCATCACCGGCACCGTTTCGTTCGAGGCGTCCGCACTGGACTTCCCCGACGTCGCCGCGTGGTTGAAGCAGGTTGCGCAGGTGCCTGCGTTGCGCCAGCTGTGGGTGTCGCAGGCGGCGCGTAGCACGGGCGCGGACGGTGACGGCAGCACGATCACATTCTCCTCGCAGGCCGAGCTCACCGACGCGGCGCGCAGCGGCCGCCTCGAACAGTTCGAGAACGGGCAGGTGACACCGTGAAGCAACGCTCGTTCGTCGTGGGTGCCGTCGCCGCGGTGCTCGTCGTCGTGCTGTGGTGGATGTTCGTGTTCTCAGGGATGCGAAGCGAAGCGAGCGACGTCGACGACGACATCGACGCGGCGCGTCAGGAGCGCAGCTCGCTCGAGGCGCAGCTCCGTCAGCTCGAGGAGCTCGAGGCGAACAGCGCCGAGACCGAGGCCGTGCTCACCGAACTGCGCGACATGCTGCCGCAGGTTCCCGACCTGGCGACGTTCATCGAGCAGGCGAACCTGCTCGGACAGTCTGCCGGGGTGAACTGGGTGTCGGTGAGCCCGTCACCGCCGATCCAGCAGGGCTCGGTCGCGGTGACGCAGATGTCGATCGAGGTCGAGGGCGGCTACTTCCAGGTGCTCGAGTACCTCCGGCAACTCGAGGATCTGCAGCGCCTCGTCGTCGTGGACGGTGTCTCGCTCGCGGTGGGCACGGCGACTGACACGGGCGGCGGAGATGTTCCTCCGGTCAACCTCGACTTCGCGCCGATCCTGCACGCGAGCTTGACCGCTCGGATGTTCTCGCTGGGCGTCGACACGGCGCCCGCGGCCAGCGCGACGACGACGGTGCCTCCGGTGACCGAGCAGGGTGGTGAGTGATGGCGTCGACCAAGAGCGGTGAACAGCGCCGGATGACGATCATGCTCGTCGTCCTCGGTGTGCTCGTGCTCGTGTTCGTGTTCCGGACGTTCGTCATGGGCGGGGACGGCGGCGGGGGCGATTCCGCGCCGCCGGTCACGAACCCCCCGGTGTCGAGCCAGCCCGCCGGATCGAGCGACACGACGGTACCCGAGGGCGAGGCGGCGCCCGACGTCGCCGTCGATCCCCTGGACCTCGGGATCCCGCGCGACCCGTTCATGCCCGACCTGAACCCGTAGCCGGGCGGCTGGCCGCAGCCGCGCCGTTAACCTGGCGTGGTGCGGCATCTCGTGCTGGTCGGCTTGATGGGCGCCGGCAAGACCACCGTCGGTCGGGCCTGCGCCGAGCTGCTCCGACGGCCGTTCGTCGACACCGACGATCTCGTCGTCGCGCTCGCCGGGATGCCGGTTGCCGACGTGTTCGCCCGCTGCGGTGAACCCCACTTCCGCGAGCTCGAACGCCGCGCGGTCGCCGACGCGTGCTCGTCGCCGGAACCGCTCGTCGTCGCGTGCGGCGGCGGCGCGGTCGTCGACGCCGAGAACCGCGCCCGGCTGCGCGCCGGCGGCACGGTGGTCTGGCTGCGCGCCCCCGTCGCGGTCCTGGCCGCGCGCGTGGGCGACGGCGACGCGCGCCCCTTGCTCGCAGGCGATTCCGAGCGGGCGCTGTCGCGCCTCGACGCGATGCGGGCGGACGCGTACGAAGCGGCCGCGCACGTCCGGGTCGACACCGAAGGGCGCAGCATCGACGACGTCGCGCACGCGGTCGTCGCCGCGTACCGAGCGGCGGAGCCGTGACCGGACTCACGCGCGTGCCGGTCGACCTCCCGGCCCGCCGCTACGACGTGCTCGTCGGCCCGGGCGCGATCGGGGAGCTCGCCCGCGTGCTCGCCACCCGCCGGCGGGTCGCGGTCGTCACGCAGCCGGGAATCCAGCACGTGGCGATCGTCGAGTCGGCGCTCGTCGGGGCCGGCATCGAGCACGCGGTGTTCACGATGGGCGACGGCGAGGATGCGAAGTCGCTCGCGACGGCCGAACGGCTGAGCCGCGAGTTCGCGGCGTGGGGTCTGCTGCGCGGCGACGCCGTCGTCGCGGTCGGCGGTGGTGTCGTCGGCGACACGGCCGGCTTCGTCGCCGCGATCTACCACCGTGGCGTCGACGTGGTGCAGGTGCCGACGACGCTCCTCGCGATGGTCGACGCCGCGATCGGCGGCAAGACCGCGGTCAACATCCCGGAGGGCAAGAACCTGCTTGGTGCGTTCCACCAGCCGATCGCGGTGCTGTCCGACCCGGCGGTGCTCGCGACGTTGCCGGAGCGCCAGTACCGCTGCGGCCTCGGCGAGGTGGCGAAGTACGCATTGATCGACGACGACGTTGAGATCCGCACGGCAGGGCCGGCGATCGCGGCGCGCGAGCCGCACGCGGTGGAGCGTGCGATCGCGAGGTGCGCGGCGATCAAGGCGCGCTTCGTCGTCGCCGACGAGCTCGAGCGGTCGGGCGTGCGGGCAGTGCTCAACTACGGCCACACGCTCGCGCACGCCCTCGAGACCGCGACCGGCCACGCGCTCCTACACGGTGAAGCCGTCGCGGTCGGACTCGTGTTCGCCGCCCACCTCGCCGGTGCGCTGGAGCGCATTCCGCCCTCCGTGGTCGCCGCGCACACAGAGCTCGTCGGATCGCTCGGGCTCCCGACCCGTGCCCCGGGCGGGCTGCGCCGCGACGACCTGCTCGCGATCATGGGGCGCGACAAGAAGGCGAGTGGCGGGCTCACGTTCGTACTCGCGGGACCGAAGGGGATCGAGCGGGTCGACGACCCGGACCGCGCGGCGATCGGCAAGGCATTCGCCGCGATCGGGGTAGAAGCATGACGGAGACGTGAGGTGATGGCGACCATCCTGTTGCTCTCGGGCCCGAACCTGAACCTGCTGGGCCAGCGTGAGCCCGAGCACTACGGGACGACGACGCTCGACGAGCTCGTCGCGCTGGCGCGCGAGACGGCCGCGAAGCTCGGGCACGATCTCGAACACGTGCAATCCAACCACGAGGGCGACCTCGTCGACGCGGTCCACGGCGCGCGTGGTCGTTGCGCCGCGATCGTCGTGAACGCGGGCGCCTACTCGCACTACGGCTACGCGCTCACCGACGCGCTCGCGATGTTCGACGGCGTGAAGGTCGAGGTGCACCTGTCGAACCCGTACGCCCGCGAGCCGTGGCGGCAACGGTCGGTGCTTTCGAGCGTGGTCGACGGCGCGATCGTCGGCCTCAAGGCCACCGGGTACCGGCTCGCGGTCGAAGCTGCGGCCGAGCTCGTCGCGAAGAGGTCGGTGTGAACCTCGCTCCGCTCGATGTGCGATCCCGGCTCTCGCGCCTGCGCGAGCGGCTCGCCACCTCCGACCTGCCCGCGCTGCTCGTGACGAAGCTCGCAAACATCCGGTACCTCACGGGATTCACGGGGTCGGCGGCCACGCTGCTCGTCGCAGGAGACGACGTGCTCTTCGTGACCGACGGCCGTTACGCGACACAGGCCGGCGAGCAGCTCGCGGCGGCCGGTGTCGATGCCCGCGTCGAGATCGGCATCACAATGGCGGCGCAGCGCGAGACGCTCGCGGCCGCCGTGTCCGCCTACCCGCGGCTCGGTCTGGAGGAGCACGCGATCACCTGGGCGCAGCAGCGTGAGTACGAGGGGGCGTTTGCCGGCGTGGAGCTCGTTCCGGCGGGAACGCTCGTCGAGGACCTCCGGCGGGTGAAGGACGCAGGCGAGGTCGACCGCATCCGCGCCGCGTGCGCGATCGCCGACGACGCGTTCCAGGCGCTACTGGGGCGCCTGGCGGCCGGGATCACCGAGCGGCAGTTTGCCCTCGAGCTCGAGTTCGCGATGCGCGAGCGCGGTGCGAGCGGCAACAGCTTCGACCCCATCATCGCGGCGGGCCCGAACGCGGCGAAGCCGCACGCCCGCCCGTCCGACCGTCCGATCGGCCGCAACGAGCTCGTGGTGTGCGACTTCGGCTGCATCGTCGACGGGTACTGCTCCGACATGACGCGCACGGTGTCGATCGGCGATCCGGGAGTGGAGGCCCGCCGTCTCTACGAAGTCGTGCTCGAGAGTCAGGCGACGGGCCGCGCCGCAGTCGCGCGCGACGTCGAGTGCGCGACCGTCGACAAGGCGGCGCGCGACGTGATCGCGGCGGCCGGGTGGGCGGAGGCGTTCTCGCACTCCACCGGCCACGGTGTCGGCCTCGAGATCCACGAGGCTCCGAGGGTGGCGTCGACGGCCCGTGATACGTTGCTCGTCGGCGACGTCGTCACCGTCGAGCCGGGCGTCTACCTCCCCGGCGTCGGCGGTGTCCGCATCGAGGACACGCTCGTCGTGACCGCCGCCGGCGCCGATGCCCTGACCCTCACCCCCAAGGATCTCGTGTTGTGAGCATCTCGACGAACGACCTGAAGAACGGCATGGCGCTCGACCTGCCGGAAGGGCTGATGACCGTCGTCGAGTTCCAGCACGTGAAGCCGGGCAAGGGTGGCGCGTTCGTGCGCACGAAGTTGAAGAACTACCGGACCGGCGCGGTGCTCGATCGCACGTTCCGTGCGGACGAGAAGGTCCCGCTCGCAGTCATCGACAAGCGCGAGATGCAGTTCCTCTACCGCGAGGGCGACGACTGGGTGTTCATGGACAACGAGACGTACGAGCAACTGCACGTCTCGCGGGCCGCGATGGGCGACGCCGTGAACTACCTCAAGGAGGGCGACGCTGCCATCCTGCCCATGTACAAGGACGAGGTCGTCGGCGTCGACCTCCCGGCCGCGGTGGAGCTCACCGTCGCCGAGACCGAGCCCGGGATCCAGGGCGACCGAGTGTCGGGCGCGCGCAAGCCGGCGACGCTCGAAACCGGTCTCGTCATCCAGGTGCCGCTGTTCGTCAACCCGGGTGAGCGGGTCAAGGTCGACACGCGCAGCGGCGAGTATCTCTCTCGTGCATGAGGGCCCTGCGTAGGAGTCATGTCGACCCGTCGCGAAGCGCGTGAGCGGGCACTCGGTCTCGAGTACGAGTCCGAGCAGCGAGGCGTGCGCGCCGGCGACCTGCTCGCCGAGCTCCCGGTCCCGCCCGACGCCTACGCGGAGGCGATCGTGCGCGGCATCGACGAGCACCGCGACGAGATCGACGCGCTGCTGCGGAAGTACTCCGAGCACTGGGCGCTGGAGCGCATGCCCGCCGTCGATCGCGCGCTGCTGCGAATCGGCGTGTTCGAGCTCGCCTGGATGCCCGAGATCCCCACGGGCGTGGTGATCAGCGAAGCGGTCGAGCTGGCCAAGCACTACTCGACCAAGGATTCCGGGCGCTTCGTCAACGGACTGCTCGCCCGGATCGCGGACGAGCTGCGGAGCGCGTGACATGTCGGGCGCGGGAACCGAGACGATCACGATCCCCGACACGGTCGAGGAGCTGTTCGGCGACGAGGCGACCAGCGCCGAACGTCCCTGGATCGTCATCGTGTGGGACGACCCGGTGAACCTGATGTCGTACGTCGTGTTGGTGTTCCAGAAGCTCTTCAACTACTCGCGTGCGAAGGCGACCCGTTTGATGCTGCAGGTGCACAACGAGGGCAAGGCGGTCGTGTCGAGCGGCACGCGCGAGAAGTGCGAGGGCGACGTCGCCCGCCTGCACGCGCACGGCCTGTGGGCCACGCTGCAGCGGGACGACTGACGTGGACCTCTTCACGCGTGACGACCGCGGCCGTCTCGTCGTCACGCTGCACGTGCTCGACGCGCAGGCGCTCGTCGCCGTCGCAGCCGACGTGCGCGAGCTGCTCCAGGCGCCTCCCGACGGCAACCCCGTTGCCGCGCGCCTGTTCCCGCGCGCGTACACCGACCCGACGGAAGAGGACGCCGAGCGCGAGTGGCAGGAGCTCGTGCACGCCGACCTCGCGCTCGGCAAGCTCGCGGCGCTCGACGAGCTGCGGTCTCGCTTCGAGCGCGCGCGTCCAGCGGGCGAGCTCGTGCACGTCGCCTTCGAGGCGGACCAGGAGGAGCGCCTGCTCCTCGCGCTCAACGACATGCGCCTTGCGCTGGGGGCGGCACTGGGCGTCACCGCCGACACGGATCTCGAGCACGTCGCGCCCTCCGACCCGCACTACCTGTTCGTGTGGCTGGGAGCCTTCGAACAGGAGCTCGTCGAGTTCCTGCTCGAAGGAATGCCGGGGTAGCCGACTCGGTGGGCGAGCCCGCCGGTGCCCGGTCGGGCCCCGCGGCGGGCGCCATTAGCCTGGTGAGGCCATGCAGGTCCCGACGCCGACGCCGTCACCCGGACATCGGGATCCGCGCGCAGTCGCCGGTGCGCTGTGCGAGGCGGTCGAGTCGGCGGTTCGGGGGGCGCCCGCGACGGTCCGGATCGCGCTCGTCGCGCTGCTCTCGGGCGGTCACCTCCTCGTCGAGGGCGTTCCCGGGACCGGCAAGACACTGCTGGCCAAGTCGCTCGCCGCCGCGATCGGGGGCCGCTTCGGTCGCGTGCAGTGCACACCCGACCTCCTGCCCGCCGATGTGACGGGCACGACGGTCTACGGTCCGGCGACCGGAGCGTGGGAGTTCCGGGCCGGTCCCGTGTTCGCCAACGTCGTGCTCGTCGACGAGGTGAACCGCGCATCCCCCCGGACGCAGGCCGCGCTGCTCGAGCCGATGGAGGAACACCAGGTCACCGTCGACGGCGTCACCCACCCGTTGCCCGTGCCGTTCTTCCTCGTCGCCACGCAGAACCCGTTCGGGAGCGCCGGCACGTTCCCGCTTCCCGAGAGTCAGCTCGACCGGTTCTCGCTCGTCGCCACGTTGCCGCTGCCGCACCGCAGCGCCGAACGGGAGATCCTCACTGGTGCGGGCGGGACCGACGCGCTCGCCGCGATCGATCCCGTCACGACGCCCGCGGAGGTCGCGGCGACGATCGAGGCCATCCGGCACGTGCACTGCGCCCATTCGGTCCTCGACTACGTGCTCGACGTGGTCGAGGCGACGCGCGCCCACCCGCACGTCGCGCTGGGCGCATCACCGCGCGCCAGCCTCGGGCTGTTGCACGCGGCCCGGGCGCACGCGACGGTCATGAACCGTGACTTCGTCTCGCCCGACGACGTGAAGGCGGTGGCCGCGGCCGCGCTCGGGCATCGCGTCACGCCGACTGCCGGCGTGGACGTCGCGCTCGGCTCGCGTATCGTCGGCGAGATCGTCGGTACGGTCGCCGCGCCTGCTGGCTGACGGATGTTCCGGACCTCGGCATCGTCCGTGCACGGACCCGGCGAGTTCACCCTGACCGCCGCCGTCCTCTTCACGCTCGGCGCGTACGGCGTGGCCGCGGGGGCCGTGACGCGCGACCAGACCGTCGTCACGATCGGCGTGTTCGCGTTCGCGCTGTTCCTCATCGGCGTCGTGTGGCCGATCGTCACGCTGGCGCGCGCCGGCATCGAGGTCGTCGCGCCCGCGGATGCGACGGCCGGCGACGAGATCACGTTGCGCGTCGCCGTGCACGGGCACGCGTCGCGACTCGAGGTGCGAGCGCTCGACCCAGCGGGCCGGTGGTGGCGCACGGTCGCACCCGCGACCGGGACGCTGCCGCACCGCGTGAACCGGCGCGGCGAGATCACCCACGTGCGCGTGCAACTGCGGACGTCGGCGCCGCTGGGTGTGTTCGTACGGGTGCGCCAGGCACGCGTGCGGTTGCCGGTACCCCTCCTCGTCGCTCCCGCGCCCCGGCCGGCGGGAGCCGCGGTCGGGCCCGTGCGCGAGGACGCACTCGTCGCGGACACCCGGCCCACGACCGGCGTCGGCAGCGATGCGGTGCGGACGGTCCGCCCGTACGTCGCGGGCGACGCCGCGCGGCTGGTGCACTGGCCCACGAGCGCGCGCCGCGGCGCGCTCGTCGTGCGCGAGCACGATCCTCCCGCCGCGCACGGGCTCGCGATCGTCGTCGACCTGTCCGGCCCCGAGGAGTGGGCCGACGAAGCCGCGGCCGTCGCCGCCGGGGTCGGCCGGGCCGCGCTCGCCGCCGGCGCAACCGTCCTCGTGTGCACCTTCGACCGCCACGACGGGCCCGTGTGCGCGCCGGTGGGCGACACCCGGATGCTCGGACGGCGACTCGCGCGCGCCGGCGCGGGGCGGCCGGCCGAAGCTCCCGCCGGATGGCCCGTGCAACACGTTCGCGCGGTCGACGCCGGCGACTGGCGGTCCCGCGAGTGGTGAGCCGCACCCACCCGGCGCAGCGGGGCTCGCCGTGGCGGGCCGTCGGCGTCGCGACCGCGGTCTCCCTCGGGGCCGTCGGCGCGCTCGCCGGACCCCGGCTCGGGATCGCACCGCTCGCCGGGGGCGCGCTCGCCGGCGTCGCCGGCCTGCTCGCAGTGCTCGCGCTCCCGTCGCTGTCGACGCGCCGGGTCACCGTGCTCGTCCTCGGCATCGGCGCGCTGGGTGCCCTGCGGCACGCCGCGCTGCCGTCGAACGACGGCGAGCTCGTCGTCGTCTGGGCTGTCGCGACGCTGATCGCCTTCGTCCTGATCGACCGGGCCGAGGCCGAGGCCGCGCCCGGGTTGGTGGGTGCCCCGATGCTCGCGGCCCGGCTCCCGGAGGCCACCCGCGTGGGAGTCGCGATCGCGGCCGTCGTCGCGGTGGTCGCCGTGTCCGTCGTCCCGACGCTGACGCGCGAGCTCGGTCGTTACCAATGGCTCGGCGATCTTCCGACGTTCGCCGACGCCGACAACGCGCCGGCCTCCCTGCGGGCGTCCCGCCAGCTCGACATGACGAGCCGGCCCCGCCTCTCGGACCGTGTCGTGTTCACCGTCGAAGCACCGCGCCCCGACTTCTGGCGGGGCGAGCTGTACGACCAGTGGGACGGGCGGACGTGGTCGCGTTCGGACCAGTCGGTCGTCGCGTTGCGGCGCGAGGGCGCGCGGGTCGACTTCTTCGTCGACCCCGACGACGACGGTGCGCTGTACGGCGCCCCGACGCGCCAGACCTTCCACGTCGAGACCCGCTTCTCCGACATCGTCTTCGGCGCGCCGACGGCCGTCGCGATCGAGACCGAGAAGCTGATCGTCGGCCGGCCCGACGGCACCGCGGGCGTCGTCGGCGGGTTCGGCCACGGCGCGGTGTACACGGTCACGAGTCGCAGCATGCTCCCGACCGCCGACGACCTGCGGGGCGCGCACGCCGAGCCCGTTCCCGAGCGTGTCCTCGCCCGGTACGCGCAGCCGCCCACCACGACCGAGCGCGTCCGCGCGCTCGCGGAACGGATCACGGTCGGTGCGCCGACGACGTACGACCGGATCCGGGCGATCGAACGGTGGCTCGGCGCGAACACGCGCTACTCGCTCGACGCGCCGTTGTCCCCGGCGGGCGTGGACGTCGTCGACCACTTCCTGTTCGAGTCACGACTCGGCTGGTGCGAGCAGGTCGCGAGCAGCATGGTGGTGCTCGCCCGCAGCGTCGGCATCCCGGCCCGGCTCGCGACCGGATTCGTCCCCGGCGAGCGCGACGGCCTCGGAGGGCGCTTCGTCGTGCGTGAGCGCGACGCGCACGCCTGGGCAGAGGTGTACTTCCCCGGCGTCGGGTGGCAGGGGTTCGACCCGACGGCGTCCGTGCCGCTCGCGGGCGACGCCGACCCGAGCGGGTCCTGGCTCGACGGCGCGCGCCGCAACATCCCGGAGTTCGTGCTCGGTCTCGCCGCCGTCGTCGCCGGCGTGTCCGCGGCGCCGGGCATGGTCGCCGCCGCGCGCCGCTCGCTACGCCGCCGCCGGTCGTGGCCGGCATCGGCGTTGGCGCGCCTCGAGCGCATGGGGCGGCGCGCGGGGCGACCGCGGTCACCTGCCGAGACGCCCCGGGAGTACGCGAACGCGCTCGCCGCCCACCTCCACGACGCGCGCCTCGTCGACGTCGGTGCGGCGATCGACGCCGGGCTGTTCGCCCCGGACGGCGCGCCGGCCGGCCTGCGCGCCCGCGCCGACGCCGTTCTCGCCCCCATGCGCCGATGACGCTGCGATGAAGCCCGCCGCTCGCGCATCACTCTGGTAGGGTGCGCGGGACCGTGAAGGGGATCCCGAGAGGTCCCTACGGGAGGAGCACCATGACCGCCGGCGCGCCCGCGGAACACCACACCGACGAA
>Ga0073934_10008421_pt1 | contig 13759 bp, 10 predicted proteins | sample LarsenN4metaG_FD_76834 | JGI IMG/M metagenome (GOLD analysis project Ga0073934, IMG submission 76834) | Hot spring sediment bacterial and archeal communities from British Columbia, Canada, to study Microbial Dark Matter (Phase II) - Larsen... ...
AATTCGTCGAACAGCCGCGGATAGTTGTCGCGCCATTCCCGCACGCGCTCCAGGGCCGTGGCCGGCTCGGCAGCTCCCCACTCCGGCTCGTAGTGGTCGCAGATCGCAATGAACACTTCCAGCGGATGATGGGGATCATCCAGCGGCGCGCGACGGGGCGGTGAGGCCAAAGCGGCGGGAACCCAGCGGTCGAGCCCCCTCTCGCGCACGGCAAGCCACAGCCGCCAGGTGGCCAAAGCGGCGCCGAATGCTGCGATGATCGCAATTGCGTGGATGATGATTCTCGCTCCCGTCTGCCGCCCGGCACTACGTCGCGGCTTTTCGCCACGCCACGTGATAGCGGGACCGCAGTGCATCCCACAGGGCGGCCAGCGTGGTGAGATTCAGCGTCACAAACATCAGAAACGGTCCGAATAACCTCGACCGACGGCCGCGGCGCTGGTACAGCGCTCCGCACGCCGCCGCCGTGTAGCACGCGAGTTGCACCGACAGCGCGACGCGGTAGAGCGGCTGTCCAGTCAGCGCGGCGTTCGTGGCGAACGCCGCGATCAACAGCAATGGCGAGCTCAGCCGCAACAACTTGTGCGACACGTATTCCCACCAGATCGGATTGCCCGACGGCCGGAGCCATTGTGGATACAACCGCACAAGCTGCGCGGCACCTGCAATCGTGCGCCGCTTGCGGATCGCCTCCTGCTGGGCCGACTGCGACGGGTCGTCAAAGGCCAGCGCCAGCGGCTCGAAGATGCAGCGAAAGCCTTGCGTGACGATCCCCATGGGAATGGCGACGTCGTCGAGGATCGTAGTCTCCGCGATCGGCTGGAACAGCTCTCGGCGGATGGCGTAGCAGGCGCCGGTTGCACCAGGCACGCCGCGGAAACCGCTCTCCGCTTTGCGAATGAGTTTTTCGTACTTCCAGTACAGGCCGACACCTTCCGAGGCGGTGGTGGCCGAGCTGGTCGCGCGGAGCACCAGTTCGCCGGAGACCACGCCGACGCTCGGATCGTCGAAGTTCGCCACCAACTCAACCAGGCAGCGGCGGTCGAACTGCTGACGGGCATCGGCGAACAGCACGATCTCGCCGGTGCAGCGCGGCACCAGGTCGTTCAACACGGCCGGCTTGCCGCGCCGTTTGGCAAAGGGAACGAGTTGAACGCGCGGATCACCATAGAATTTCACGAGTGCATTCGTGCCGTCGGTCGAGCCGTCGGAGCCGACGAAGATCTCCCGGATGTTGTCTGCATGATCCAGCGACAGCAGGTTGTCCAGCTTCCGGACGATGCTCGCCGCCTCGTTGCAGGCCGCAATGACGACCGACACGGAGCGGGGCTCACACGACTTCCGGATTACGGACCCTCGTCGGCGCGACAACCAGCGCACGGCCAGCGGGTAACCGGCGTAGATGTAAATCAGCCCGGCCACGCTCGACCAGAAGAGCAGAGGGAGTGCCACGCTCACGATCGCCTCCCGGCCGTGGCTGTGACTTCGTCGAGCAACTCCAGCAGGCGCTCGGTTTGGCGCTCGCGGATGAATTCGACGATGTCGTCACGAAGGCCCCGGCGATGCAGCTTCCGGCTCTCACAGGAAGTCTGAGTCTGCAGCCAGGCGACAATGGCGGGGATGTTGTCGGGCGAGAACCAGCCGTGAGGTTGAAAACGCCGGACGATCTGTGCGGCTTCACCATCCGGCATCAGCGCCAACACCTGTTGACGACTCGCGAGGTATTCGAACAGCTTCGCCGGGACGACGCGGTCGGCACCGGGCACGTCGCTGAGCAGCAGGCACAGCGCATCGGCCGACTGCAACCAGCCGATTGCCGTCGCATGGTCGCAGTAGTCGACGTTGACGCACCGGCACGACGTGGAGTTAAGGCGGTCCAGCAGCGCCAGTTGCTCCGGTGTCTTCCGGCCGACGCAGACCAGCTCCACCCGCGCTGCCAGCTCCGGCGATTGCCGGTGCAGATGTTCCAAGGCAGTAACCAGTGGTGCAATCGTTGTCAGGTTCCACAGCGTGCCGGTGTACACGATGCGGAACGTCTCCGAAGCCGGGCGTTTCTGAAAGCCCGGCTTCTCACCGGGAAGCCCGGCTTTCGGAAAAGCCGGGCTGCGTTCGAAATCGTCAGCATCGTAACCGTTATAAATGCACGCGGTGCGGGCCTCGTGACCGATCTGGTCGAGCCGCTCCTGCAGTCGTCGGACACTGGCCTGGGTGGTCGCCACGACGGCGTCCGCCTGCCGCAGCACCGCGCGCTGCATCCGTTCCTGCACGAACCGTGAAACCCCGTCGCGCTGGGCATTTTCGAGATAGCGGCTGCTGAGGTCCCACTCGTCGCGGTAGTCCAGCACGAGCGGCAAGCCACATCGTCGTTTGAGCGCGGCCCCGATCAAAAAGCTCGAATACGGAGGAGCGGTGACCAGGATCGCGTCGTGCGCCGTCGCTCGCAGATGCGCCGTCGCCGAGCGGACCGCGTTGCGATACCACAAGATTTGGGGATCGGGCTGCAATACAAGCGACGCGGCAGCACGCAGCCACCGCTTCCAGACACCCCTCGCCGTCGCGCTCGGCGTGCCGCTTCGTTCGATCGCGTGGCGAACGGTGCCAGGGACGGCCCTGCCAGGACTGGATTGTTCGAGTTGTTGCTTGAATCGATAATCCGGTTCCCACGTCCGCGGACGGAGAAAGGCGGTTTCTTGCGGCACCTCGTCCAGCAGGCTGGCATCGATGACCGGCACCGATGGGTTCTCCGGCGTGAGCACGGTCACGTGCCAACCGGCGCGGTGCAGGTACTTGACCCACTTCAACGGTCGCTGAACTCCTGCGCCGCCGACCGGAGGAAAGGCGTACGCCACCAGGAGCAGCCGCCGGGAGGGATGGTTGCTGGTGTGCGTTGCACGCGGCGCATCGAGCACAAGAGACATGGAGGATCTTTCCCTTCCGTCTGCGAGAGAAAGGGTTACGGGGAGGAAGTCCATGCGGCACACGACAAGGGCACATCGCGGCCATGCGACCGTTGCACAGGCTGTGGAGCAAACCACGCGTCGATCGGCACGCTGCGCCAACGGTCGAAGAGGCCCAACCGGCCCCAGTTGGCAACGATGTCGGCGGCCGCAGGGCGGTTGTCGTGCAGGAGGACGATGTCGCCGTGACGCGGTCGATAGCCGCGGCACCAGCGGTCCACTTCTGCGGCGGAGCTCATGCGGTAATCGCGCGGATCGACGTTCCAGAGCACGATCGTGTGGTCCGTCTTCCACAACCCGCGCAGCTTGCTCCATCCCAGTTCCCCCTTGGGGGGCCTCATCCAGCGGCAGGGGGCATCGGTCCACAGCGACAGCAAATCGCGCATGCAGAGCACCTCATCGAGGAATTGCGTCGGGGTGGTGTCCGACGGCTCGCCGTGGGTGAACGTGTGGTTGCCCAGCGTGTGCCCCTCGTCGACGATCCGACGGACAATTTCGGGGTATCGCACGGCCTGTCGGCCGACGACGAAGAACGTCGCCCTTTGACCAAATTCCTGCAGCGCGTCGAGCACGCGCGGTGTGTGTTCGGGGTGTGGGCCGTCGTCGAACGTCAACGAGAGGGTCGGCGCGTCGGAGAGCCGACCGCGCGGACCGCGCACGAGCCACCGTGCCGGAGGCAATCCAGCAGTCAGGAGTGCTTTCACAGCCTGGCGAACGAGGCTCATGCTCGAGTTCTCAATCAATGCGTGGCCGTGACAACTGCAGGTTCTGCCTCCTGGCTGCGTCCAAACCTCACGGTGGCCGCGGCGTGGAGCGTAGATTCCAACACGCGCACGAGCTTCCGTGTCGCGGAGGCTAGCGACGCCGGCTCCCAGCGCCGCGGCAAGCCCGTCGGCGGCGGATGGGCCAGGCGATCGGCAATTGCCCCGGCGAGCAGCGAAGGCTGGCCCGGAGGGACGAGGCGATCGTGAAGGGGATCCGCAATTTCCGGGATGCCGCCGACGTTGGTCGCCACAAAGGCCCCTCCACACGCCAGGGTTTCCAGCAGCACGTTGGGCACGCCTTCCGACAGGCTGGTGAGCACTGTCAGGTCCGCGGCGCGATACCACTGTGCCAACCGGCCCTGTGGCTGCGGTCCGCGCAGCTCGACGACCCCTTCCAGCCCCCACCGGCAGATCAACCGCTGCAACTCGGACTGCTGCGGACCGCTGCCCAAAACATAGCACGCCGGCTGCAGGCCTTGAGCGACCAGTTCGCGGCAGGCGGCCAGCCAGTCCGGCCAGGCTTTGACGGGCACGAGGCGACCGACGCCAATGAGCACCGGCCGGTCCGGCGGCAGCCCCAATTCGCGACGGGCGATCGAACGATCTCCCGGGGAGAACACAGTGCGGTCGATGCCTCGGCCGACGACGTGGATCTTGCGGTCTGCGATGCCGTCGTTGCGCAGCGTGTCCGCGATGTCTTCGCTGACGGCGATCACCGCATCGGCTTCGTGCAGGACGTGGAGAATCGCGCGCCGCCGTCGCCCTTCCCGCGCAAGGAGCAGCACATCGCTGCCTCCCACCATCACCACGGCAGGCAAGCCGTGCCTGTGGGCCGTGCGGACCGCGACTTCGCCGTCCGGATGGGCCCAATACGACAGGACGGCGTCGGGCTGAAAGTGCTGCAGCGCGTTTCGCAGCGTCCGTTCAACCGACCATTGCAGGAACCGGCCGTAGTGCTCCCGAAAGACCCTTGGCGTGTAGTAGTAGGTGGGATACTCGGCGGCGACGCCAGGGACGGCGGCAAACCGGGCGTCCCAGCGGCCGCAGTGCTTCCATTGTTCCAGAAACGGGACCGGCGAAACGACGTGGACAGCATGTTCGCGCGCCAAACCGGCGACCATCGTCCGGTTGAACGTGCCCAAACCGGGATGCAGCGAGTTCGGATACGCGTAGGAAAAGAACAGGATGCGCATAGCCGCTTCAATTCCGTGCGACGGGCTTTCAATCCGCCTGCGTCGCTGAGGGAGGCCGCGATTCGTTTCCGCTGTTGCACCACTTCGACCAGCCGTAGCGCACCCATTGGCGGGCGCGGCTGGCCCAGCCGCTGGACACAACGATCCGCCGCGCCCAGCGCCGCGCGTGCCAAGAGGCCCACAACTGGGCGAGGCCCGCCCGATTGCGAAGCGTCGGTGGAAACAGCCAGACCGTTCCGCTCTGGCTGGTGTGGTTGGCGAAGAGCTGCTTGTAATCGGCATCGCCCCCGCCAAAGTCGAACCATTCGGGACGCTGAAACTCGATCAAGTCGTCAATGACCTGGGCGAGCATCGTTTGCCCGGGCGAGTACTTCGCAAACGGCGTCGCATAGCCCACCTCTTCGTAGTGGAAACAGCCCTTGTCCTGATTGCCGACAATGAACGCCACCGGCTCGCCGTTGGAGAACCACAGGTAGCAGCGCAGGTATCCGTGCTGGGCGAGCGTGCTCAAAAGGTGCAGCTCCGAGGCGTCGTTCCGCACGCGCAGGCCCAGTTGCCGAGTTTGCCACGTGTTCAGGGAGATGTGGTGCGCGATCTCGAGAAATCGCGGCACCTGCGAGATGTCGGTAATGCGTTCCAGACGCGTGACGCCGAATTTCTTCAGTTTTCGCCGCATGGTGCTGAGCGTCTTGCCCGAGAAGCGGCTCCAGTATTCCCGCTTGTCGGCGGGAAGTTGGATGCGGTGATGCGGCTGAACTCCTGCGTGGCGGAACTGCGACCACGTTGCCGGAACGCCGCGCGACAAAGCGTCTTCGAGCGGCGAACCGACTTCTACGTCCTGCACCAGGAGGAACCCGGCTCCCACGGCCAGCACATGGTTTAACGCCGTCAGAACCAACGGCAGGTCCGCCGGGGAGTTGCCGGATCGCAGCCAATCACCGCCGGCCAGCCGCAACCCTTTCCAGCGAAGAGGAATCCGCAGGCCGCCAAGTTGCCGGGACGAGACCCACTTCGGCACCAGCGCACCGATGCCGATGCATTCGCCGCCTTGCTCCGCGGCAATCAGCACCGGCGGCGTTTGTGTCGCGGGTTGATGCTCGATTTCGCTCAATACGCAATCCGGATGCCGGAGCGGTGCGGCGCGCGCGTCCGCATCGTACAGCCGCCGCCAGTCCCAGTAGCGCTGCGACACATGGCTGTGCAGCGCGCTGTCGATGGGGCGAATACTGCAGGCCACGGCCGCATCCGCCGTGCGGCACCGGGTGTCCCGCTCAAGAAAAGATGGCTGCATGGTTTGGTCTGTTTTAGTGGGGATGTGTGGTGATTGGTTGCGATTGCTGGCTCACACGGCGTTCACCACCACGCGGTGCTTGCCGGCGTTGGTCAGGGGGATGTCGTCGACGAAGTCGAGGTGGATCGCCACTTGCGTGCCCGCGCAATTGCGGACTTCGCGCAGCAGCAGTTCGCGGTCGGCGACGGTCAGCCCGCCGTCCACCACCAGCTTCAACGTGATCGCGTCGCGGGCCGTCTGCACCACCTGGAATCGCCGCACACTGGGGAATTCTTTCAGCAGATGGGGGAAGAATTCCCCCGGCACCTTGCGGCCGTCGTGCGTTTCCAGCACGTCGAGTTGCCGTCCGACCACTTTCTTGAGCAGCGGCAAGCCGCGCCCGCACGGGCACTGGTCGAACCCCGCCACCGCCCGGTCGCCGTTGACGTACCGCACGAACGGCATGCCGTAGTTGAACAGGTCGGTGACGACGACGTGGCCTTCCTGTCCTGCGGGAGTGGGCCGTCCGTCGTCGTCGAGGATCTCAACGAGCAGGTTTTCCTGGCTGATGTGCAAGCCGGTATGGTGATCGCACTCGGCGCCGATGAGCATGAACTCGCGCGAACCGTAGGTCTCGAAGACCGGTGCACCGAGTACGTTCTGCAGCAGCTCGCGCTGAAAGTCGTGCAGCTTTTCGGCTCCCACGATGATCGATTTCGGCGGAACAACGTGCAGCCCTTCCTGCTGAACGAACCGGGCAAACTCGTAGAGTGGGTTGGTGTAGCCGACGACGACTTCCGGCCGATAGCGGTTCCATCGCGCCGCCTGGCGCCGCATGCGCTCCGGCGTGAAGTCGAAGCAACTGAGCATCAGGTGCCGTTCGAAGCGGTGGTGCAGCTCGGCTTTCCAGCGCTTCCACAGCGGCACGGTACCGAGGTGGCTGCCCCACACGTGGAGCTGCTTCGAACCCGGGGCGCCGCCGGCCCAGCCGTAACCGCGGTACGACATCGCCACGCGGCGGTCGTTGCTGTCGGCGTTCAGGTCGAAGTGCAGCGGTTCGCCGCTCGACCCGCCGGTGGACTTGCTCAGCCGCGGCATGGGTGTGGTGGTGCGCATGGCCAGTCGATGCTGCCGGATGTGATCGCGGGTGATCAGCGGCCACGATTGGAAGTCGTCCCACGACGCAAGCGACGCCGCATCGAGGCCGAGTTCGCGCCAGGTGTCGCGGTAGTAAGGGCACGTCTCCTGGGCGTGATGCAGCAGTTGACGGAGCGCTTCCCATTGGAACGCCGCAAGCCTGTCGCGGCCCCACCATTGGGACTCTTCCGCCTGCCGCCAATACTCGAGCGTGCGCCGCCGCTTGACGACGCCATCGAAAAAGGGCAGCAGCACGTGGCGATAGAGCGTGCCGTACATGGTCAACAGGCCCCTCGTTTCCCGGCAAGCAATTGCAGATACAGGTCTTCGTATTCGGCAGCCATACGACGGATGTCGAAATGCGTCAGCACGCGCTCGCGCCCCGCCCCGCCATAGTCGGCCCAGCATTCCGGCGCCTGGGCCATCTGAACGATGGCCTGGGCAACGGCATGGGCATCTCCCGAGGGCGTCAGTCGTCCCGTCACGCCGTCGATCACAATCTCTGGATTTCCCCCCACCGATGTGGCAATGACCGGCAAGCCAACGGCCATCGCCTCCAGCAGCGTCAGAGAGATGCCCTCGGTCAGCGAGGTCGTCACGAAGAATGCCGCCTGGGCCAGCAGGGCCGCGACGTCGCGGCGTTCGCCGAGGAACTCCACTCGCTCGCCGATGCCCAGCTCGCGCGTCAACTGCTCCAGCCGCATTCGATCCGGGCCGTCGCCCACAATGCGCAGCCGCAGCTCGGGAACGTAGGGCATCGCGAATGCCACCGCCCGCAGCAGCGTGGGGAAATCCTTCTCGGCCGACAGCCGCGCTACCGCCATCGCTACCGGCTCGGCAATCGGACCGCGGTAGTGGAATTCGTCCAGGTCGATGCCGTTCCAGATGCGGCACACTTTGTCCGCGCGGATGCCGTCGGACTCAACGCACAGCCGGGCGGCGTCGTCGGAGACGGCGACGATGCGGTCCACCAGCCGCGAGGCCCAGCGATACTGCAGCGTTGCCCGCCAGCCGTGGCCAGAGCGCTGGCCGTGGCGCGTCTGCACCACGACGGGCACGCCGGCCCAGCGCGCGGCGATGCTGGCGTAAATGTGCGGATAGGTATTGTGGGCGTGCACGACGTCGAACTGTCGCTCGCGGAACAGTCGCACCATCGACCGGATTTCGGCGAGCCGGTTTGCGGCCCGCAATTGCAGAACTTCACAGTCGGCGCGCCGAATTTCCTCGGCAAAGCGCCCGACCTCGCGGAGGGCGAGGAATGTGGGTTGGCAGACGCGGCGATCGTGGCGCCGTGCCAGATCGGCCAGGATCCGCTCCAGTCCGCCGGTCTGCAGCGTGAGGCTCACGTGGCACACGCGCAGCGGTCGTGTGGCGGAAGGGAGATCAATCCCCCGCGCTTCGCGTCCGCTAACCGCAAGCGGTGTTGGCACGTTCAATTCTCTCCTTGGATCGAGCGCAGCCAGTGTTTGATCTGCCGCAATCGGCCCATCACGGCGAACTTTAACCGCGGGCGGCGGCGCACGCCCCACACCAGATCGGCCGAGTGTGTTGTGAGCCGCTGCTTGTGAACCGACTCGCCGGCCATGAAATCGAAATCGACGTAGCCGCGCAGCAGCGACTCCTGAATGGCGAGATAATCGGTGACGAGTCCGGGGCTGTGCTTCTGATCGCCAAACTGGCGACCGCCCTGATAGAGCAGCACGCGGCCGCGGTCGATGAGCAGTTGCGAGCACCCCAACGTAGTGCCTCCCGCGCGGACGCGGAACAGCGCCATTCGTCCCTGTGGAACGAACCGCTCCAGCAATTCGCGATGAAACGCCGTGAAGATCGGGCTGGAATAGCAACCCGGCTTGCCTTCCGCCCGCCAGCGCGCCTGATGGAGGACCATCAACTCGGCGAAGATGTCGTGCGCGTGGTTGACATCGGTCGCCCATTCGACGGCGACGTCGCCGTAATGCCGCAGGTTCTGCCGGATGATCTTTCGGGTGGAGCCTCCCAGGCAAGAGATCAGTTCGCAGTGCGAACGACGGATGGCGCTGCAATCGACAAAGCGGGACGGTTTGCGAATCCAGCACCAACGTGGGTCGTCGAGCAGTTCGCCCAGTTCGCTCGCCGCGAAGCCGTCGAGGCGCAGTTCATCCCAACTCGGTTCGCGATCCAGCGACTCGACCAGAGCGTTCCAGGCCAGCATCCGTCGCCGGGGATCGCACAACACCGCGTTGTACTCGACGCACGCCGAATGTTCGTCTGGCTCGCCGCTGGTGCCGACATGCAGCGCGCGAATCGGCGCCAGGCCGTCGCGTTCGCAAGAACTTTGCGTGACGAGCGCCACCGCGAAGGGACTATCGCCTTCAGACAACACGGCAAACCGATGCGGCACGATCCGGCCAAAATGATGCAGCCAGGTTTCCGTCCAGTCTGCCGTGCACATCAGCGGAGCGGGTGCGAACCGCTCTTCGAGCGCGCGCCACAGCGACAGCATCTCCTGTCGTGCCGAATCCGGATGGAAGCGGCAGGCGACGGCGCCGGACGCCGCCGTTGCTGCGACAATTCCGTCGGCCGATGCCTCGGTGATGCAAACGGTTTCGGTCATAGTAAATCGACTTTCTCCTCGCATCACGCGGCGATCACGGTAAACAGGTACAACGCGACAAATGCCGCGGCGCTGGCGCCGGCCAGCTTCCAGAACGACCGCTTGTTCCACAGCACGAACGGCTGGCCGACCTCGGTGTGGATCCAGACGAGGTTCGAGTACGCCGCCGCCACGCCGATCACCATGTAAGTCGGCACGACGTAAGGCCGCGACAGCGACATCATCGACGTGCACCACCCCGCCAGCAGCGCACCGAGATACGGCCGCAGGCGGACCAGTTGCGGATGCCACACCGGCACGGGCAGCCGGCCCATCCGGTACAGTTGCAGGGCGGCGAAGAACCAGCAGCCGAAGAACAGCGTTCCGCCGACGATGCCGAGCTCCACGTAGGTGTGCACGAACGAATTGTGGGCCACGAGGCCGGCGAAGTCGGAGTACATGTTGTGGCCGACGCCGAAGATCAGGTTCGGCGACTTGAGCTGCGCGAAGCCTTCGCGCCACATTTCGATGCGCTCGTGCCCGGTGCTGTCTTCGCCGAAGCTGATGTTCCCCGCGCGCCCGGCAACAACCGGCAGCGCGGCAAACGCCAACAGGCCGACGACCATGGCGAATTTCGTCCCGAAGCGGAAGCAGGCCAGGGTGACGACGGCGGCAAAGCCGGCCAATAACCCGCCGCGCGATTCCGTCTCCAGCACGGCCGCGGCGAACGCCATTAACGGGAACAGCCAAAACCATCGCGCGCCGCCGAGGCTCTCGTCGAACAGAAAGTACAAGGCAATCACGCCGCCGGCGACCATCACCATCGACAGGTCGTTGGGATCCATGAAGATTCCCGTGCCGCGCATCCGGCGGACGATGATCGGCTGCCCCTCCTCATCGTGGCCGTCGTGGTCTTCCAGCGGGATGATGAACTCGAAGTCGATGACGCCCCAGTAGTCCAGCAGGCACATCACCACCATCACGGTCGTGCACAGCGCCACGTTGGCCAGGTAGGCCCGCAGCCGCGACGGCGTGTTGACGGTGGTGATCACCAGCGAAAAGTACACCAGCGTCTTCAGGAATTCGGGAACCGACTCGATCACGCCGCCCAGGTAGAAGTGGGACAGGTGCGAGACCGCAATGGCCGGCAGCAGGCCGATGGCGCACAACGTGATCGGCTGCCGTGCCAAGGCCCGCCAGTGGAAGTGCGGCTCCACACTTGTGGCGGTGAGCGCGAAGGTGCCGAGGATCAGCGTCTCATACAGCGGGAATTCTTCCAGCCAACTGAACAGCTCGGCGGGGCGCAGGAACAGCGTCGCCGTCACCAGTTGGAACAGCGCAAAGGCAATGACAGCGATGGACGGATGGCCCATGGCGCAACGTTGCCGCAACGCGACTCGCCCGCGGCGTTGCCGTGCCACAGCGACACGACCAGCGCCCCGAGACAGTCATCCCTGCGGAAACGATAGGTCACGGCTGGCACAGAGGATGCGTGAAGCATCCGGGAAAGCCGGAGGGAAACTGCGGCTTGTTCCGCGCGTAGGGATGCTGCGGAAGGAATGGTGGGCGCGGGGCGTTTCGAAGCGGCGTTTCATCAGCCGACGCGCCTCTCACAGGACGCTCGCATCACCGAGGCACGATCGGTTTTAAGGCGATTGGCCTCACTGCGGCGGCGTTGTCGTTTCGGGCGCCTGGCCGTCTGGCATTGGCTCCGGAGGCGCGCCGACTTCCGGTGCAAAGTCGGGCAGGAGCGGCAGGCGGTCGGGGTACTTGTGGAACACCGGGATGTCGTGCCCCACCTGACGAATGGCGAGGATCCGTCCGCTGTCGTTGGCGAGATACACGCGATCGGTGCGGTCGTTGGCTACGTGGCGGGGATACGCCGACGCGGGAATGCGCCCGATCAGCTCGCCATCTTTCAGTCCCACCAGCACCAGGTTTTTATCGTAGTCGCGGGCAAACGTGATGGCGTTCGTGGTGCTGACGAAATCGGTCAGCTTGGGATGCCACCACCGCTTCTCTCCCGTCGCGACGTCGAGGCAGTACAGCCCGCCGCGGTCCGGCGCAAGGAACAACGAGCTGCCGATGGCATATGGTGCTTTGCGGATGGGCAGGCCGGTGACCACCTCCCACAGCACCTTGCCGTTGTTCGCATTGATCGCATAAAACGTGTAGTCCTCCGAAGCAAGAAACTGCGTATCCCCCACGCGCGCCATCGGCGCAACAATCGGGGCATCGGTCTCGAACTGGTACGTCAATTCGCGGCGGTTCGTGGTCACGGCGTAGAGCGAGCCGTCCCGGCTGGCGAAGTTGACGGTGCGGCCCACGCTGATCGGCGGCGAAGTGACCTCTTTTGCCGCCTGGTACCGCCACACCTGCGTATCGTGCGACCATTGCGGCAACCGGCGCTCGAGGTACAGTTGCTGGATTTTTTTCAGGCTGAATGCGTACAAGCTGCCATCGAGCGTGCCCACGTAAACCTGAGTGTCGTCGACGGTGGGACCGGTCGACGGCGCCCCCGGCAGCCGGAGCGTCCACATGATGCCCCCGGTCCGCTTGCTGAGCCCGTACATCGACGGGCCGACCACGGCCAGCACCACGTTCTCGTTGGATACGGGGGGAAACGACGTCTCGTCGAACCGGCCGAGCCGCACGGCCCACTGCCGCTGGCCGTTCTCCGCGTCGAACGCCGTCAACACACCGTTGGTGCCCATGATGTACACCAGCTCTTCGTCCAGCGTAATATGGGCCAGCGTGTCTCGCGAAGGGTTCAAAACGGCTTGTGCCGACCACATCATCTCGAGGCCATACCGGCTGAGGACAGCGGGGGTCGGCTCGCCGATCGGCGTCCGCTCGCTGGCGGCCCAGGTTCCGGGCCCGGCCGAGAGGCTGATCACCGCCGCGACGAGAAAGAGAGGATTCCGCATTGAAGTGTCTTCGCTGAAGGTTGCCCGTGCCCGTTCGACACGGTTCGCGAATAGCCTCCCTGCCGACGGAACGCGCCCCTGCGATTGAACTCTACCACTCGCGTCAACGCGGCTTGAATCCCGGTGGCCCGCGAGGCCCATTTCGCCGCAGTTGATGCGTGCGGACGCCATTCACTCGCTAGAATGCGCGACTCTTCCCTACTTTAACCAGCCCACGCCACGCAATTCCAGCAGGGAGTTCGACGGATTCGAACTGGCAGCCGTTGAGCCTGCGGTCCAACGGACCGCATCTCGCTGGCATCTTTTTTCGCGACGGGCGATGATGTGCGGCCACGGCCCACCGCGCGATGGATCCGCACACCTGCCGTCCCCTACGACTGTGAGGGTTTCCATGGCCCACCTGGCGCCCGTTCCCGCGTCTCGAACGCCGGTCAAGCTGCCCCACTATGGGCATCCGCCCCTCGTCGAAGTCTCGCTCAGTTTGCGCTGGTCGTACTCCGCGGCGATCGACGAGCCCACACGCCAGGCGCTGCTTGACCGCCTCGGCGCCGCGTGGCAACTGTCGTGCCCCGCAGAACCGACACATTCTGCTTTACCGCAGTCGTGGAACCAGCAACCCGTGCGGTATCTGAGCGTGCTGGGCGAGCAGCGCCTTGACGTGAGCGAGGAAGGCTTCGAGTACACCTGGGACGGCCGGCAGGGCGAGCTGTATCCCCATTACGAATCTGTGCGGGACGGGTTCGTGGTGGCGCTGGACGCCTGGAGCGATGCGTTGGCATCGCTCGGAAAGCCGTCACCGGTTCATTGCGGTTGGAAGGCGTCGTACCTGAACCGCATTCCGCAGGGAACGGTGTGGAACAGTCTCAACGATTGCGGGTTCCTGCGGTTGCTCTCGCCGCTGCCTGCCGGGCTGCCGAGGCTGGAGCGCTGCGAAGGGCA
>Ga0073934_10008423_pt1 | contig 13754 bp, 8 predicted proteins | sample LarsenN4metaG_FD_76834 | JGI IMG/M metagenome (GOLD analysis project Ga0073934, IMG submission 76834) | Hot spring sediment bacterial and archeal communities from British Columbia, Canada, to study Microbial Dark Matter (Phase II) - Larsen... ...
ACTGCTCGACCCGCGTTTGCCGAATCATTTGGCGGCCGTCCACTTGCAGGGCGAAGCGGCCGGGCTTGCCTGGGTGGATTTGACGACCGGCGCCTTCCACGCGCTGGATGTGCCCGCCGATCGAGCGGCGGACGAACTGTCACGCATCGCACCGGCGGAAACGATCTCGGCCGACGCGTTTGCGGACCGCTGGAGCCAACGACTGGCGAGCGTATTGCCGCGGCCGTTGGTCGCTCGACCGGATTGGACGTTCGATGCCGAGTCGGCTCGCCAGGCGCTGCTGCAGCATTTCGGCGTGCTGACGCTCAACGGCTTCGGGTTTGACGATGGACAAAACTGCGTTACGGCCGCTGGCGCGCTTTTGCTCTATCTGCAGGAAACCTTCAAAGCGAAGCTGGTGCATCTTCGGACGCTGCGGTCGTTTCAGCCGAAAAACACGCTGCAACTCGACGAAGTCACGCGCCGTTCCCTGGAGTTGACGCGAACGCTGCGCGACGCCGGCCGCGACGGATCGCTCCTGGCGATCATCGACCGCACGCAGACTCCCATGGGAGCGCGAACGCTGCACGACTGGCTGCTTTACCCGTTGACGGATCGGACCGCCATTGAAGAACGTCTGGACGCGGTAGCCGAGTTCCTGGCCGATCATGGCGTGCGGCAACCGCTGCGCGAAACACTCGCCGAAGCCGGCGACCTGGCTCGACTTTCCGCGCGCATCAGCACGCTTCGCGCCGCGCCTCGGGATATCGCAGCGGTCGGACGGACGCTGCGGCTTCTGCCCAAACTCAAGGCGAAAGTCGCCGGTCGAAAATCAAAATTGCTCCGCGAATTGGAAGCGCAGATCGACCTGTGCCCGGAGATGCGCGAATTGATCGACGGCGCTTTGGTGGACGATCCGCCGCAGACGGCCAAGGAGGGCGGCGTTATTCGACCCGGATACCACACCGATCTCGACCAATTGCGCAAAGTCGCCAGCGAAGGCAAGGGCTGGATCGCCCGCTTTCAAGCGCAGGAAATCACGCGCACCGGCATCAACAGCCTCAAGGTCGGCTACAACCAGGTGTTCGGCTATTACATCGAGATCACGCATGCCCACGCGGCCAAGGTGCCTTCCGATTATCAGCGCCGGCAAACATTGAAGAATGCCGAACGCTACATCACTCCGGAATTGAAGGAATACGAAGAGAAGGTTTTGACTGCGGAAGAGCGGAGCAAACAGCTGGAACTTGAACTGTTCCAGCAGCTTCGCGAAAAGGTCGCTCAACAGACGGATCGATTGCTGCAGACCGCCGACGTGCTTGCCCGGCTCGATGTGCTCGCCGCGTTGGCGGAGCTGGCCGGCGCGAGGCAATACTGCCGGCCGGCGCTCGTCGATGAGCCGATCCTGCACATTGAGCAGGGCCGGCACCCCGTGCTCGACCAGACGTTGCCCCCGGGCACCTTCGTTCCGAACGACGTGCATTTCGGACCGGAAGATGGCCGGCTCTGGCTGATCACCGGCCCGAACATGTCCGGCAAATCGACGTATATTCGCCAGGTTGCTTTGCTCGTGTTAATGGCGCACGCCGGCAGTTTTGTTCCCGCAAAAAAAGCGATGATCGGCATCACGGACCGCATCTTCACTCGGGTCGGGGCCAGCGACGAGCTGAGCCGGGGCCAAAGCACGTTCATGGTGGAAATGACCGAAGCGGCGAACATCCTGAACAATGCGACGACTCGCAGCCTGGTCATCCTGGACGAGATCGGCCGGGGCACGAGCACCTACGACGGCGTAAGTCTCGCATGGGCCATCACGGAGTACCTGCACGACGCCGTCGGCTGCCGGGCGCTGTTCGCGACTCATTATCACGAGCTGGCACAATTGGCCGAGACGCTGCCGCAACTGCGTAATTACAACGTTCAAGTGGGCGAAGATGAGGAAAACGTCATCTTCCTGCATCGCATCGCGCCTGGCAGCGCCGAGCGCAGCTACGGCATTCACGTAGCACGCCTGGCCGGCGTGCCGCAGGCCGTCCTGCGGCGAGCTCAGGCCGTCCTGCAAGAACTCGAATCGCGGCATCATTTGCCGGCCGCGACGGGTGAAGCACCGCCGTTGCCGACGTCGATCCTGCCGCGCCGGCGCCGCGGCAAGGCGGCAGGCCCGAGTCTGTTTCCGACCGACGCTGAATCATCACCACCCTAATCGAGGACTCCACGATGTCGATCAACAAACTCTTCGATCTAACCGGCCGCGTGGCACTCGTCACCGGCGGAAGCAAAGGACTTGGCCTGGCCATGGCCCGCGGATTGGCGGAAGCCGGCGCCGATATCGTCATTTCCAGCCGGCATGAAAACGAACTCCAAGCGGCACTGGACAAAATCCTCACCGGGACCAATCGCAAGGGAGCCTACATCGTAGCCGACGTCGCCAATCGTGCCGAGGTTCAGCGGCTTGCCGACGAAACGCTCAAAAAAATGGGCCGCGTCGACGTATTGATCAATAACGCCGGCACGAACGCGCCGCAGGCGATCGATCAGATTACGGACGAAACCTGGGACCGCATCATGGAAATCAACCTGAATTCGATCATGGTGCTGACGCGTGCGCTCGTACCGCAAATGAAACAGCGAAAATGGGGCCGGATCATTCATATTTCCTCGATCATGGGGCTGGTGTCGAAGGAAAAGCGAAACGTGTATTCGGTCACCAAGTCGGCATTGTTGGGCTTTGCTCGCGCGTCGGCGCTGGACCTGGGCGAATTCGGCATCACGGTGAATTGCATCGCGCCGGGGCCGTTTCTGACCGACCTGCCGATGAGCATCCTTTCCGATCAGGAAAAGGCGGATTTTGCCAAGATGACCGCAATGAACCGGTGGGGAGATCCGAAAGAACTAGTAGGGCCGGCGTTGTTGCTGGCGACCGACGCCGGCAGCTACATTACCGGCTCTTGCATCGTCGTCGACGGCGGGTATGTCTTGCGCTAGCCGGCGGATTGTACCCCCGCCAAATTCACATTCCTGCCGCTGGAAAAGGGAAGAAACGGTTGCCAAAATGGCGGGCAAAAAGCTAGTATAGAGCAGCCCCTAAGTTGGAAGGCGCCGATGCAGACATGGTGGTCACAACCTCTCCCCATGGGCCCAAGGGTACGTCGATGGATACGCTTGTCTCCTCCTCCCGCGGCGATGACTGCCACGTGGATTACATCATCCCGGCTCACGTTGAACGTTGCAGCGTCTTTGCCGATTGCGAACAGGAAATCCTGAAATTCAAGTGGATCGAAAGTCAACGGGCCGGCCGCGACCTGGGCGAAGAGGCGGTCCGACTATGGGTCATTAAGCACTGGTCCGGCTACTTACGCGCCCGCTGGATCGAGCACCTGCAAGGAACCCGCTTCTGGACGGAACTCGATTCCGGCGACTTTGCTCTACTCCAGCGCGAATGTGCCGACCGATTGTGGCTGCTGCAGGATATCGTCGATCGTCTCAAAGTCGGCCATGAGAATCTGAACTTGCTGATCTGGGCAAGCGAACGCGACATCTCACGCGAACTCATCCTCAACATCCTCGAACGCCTCAACATCAACAGCAAACGGCTGAAGCACAAGTATGACCCGTATTTGAATTAGGTGAGTGGTGAGTGGTGAGTGGTGTGGGGTGAGTGGTGTAGGGTGAGTGGTGAATAGCCCACGGTCGCTTGTTTACGTTTCGCGTATTCTGATCACGTTACCGCGCCGCCGTTCACTCTCACAATTTGACCTGTGACATACGACGCTTCCGGCGAGCATAACCAGCGGGCCGTGCGAGCCACGTCTTCGGGCGTGCCCCATCGGGCCATCGGTGTTTCGCGAAGCACGCGATTTTGCCAGACGTCAGACGCTCCGGCGCCCCACGCGGTTTTGATCCAGCCGGGCGCCAAACAATTCACGCGCACCTCGGGCGCAAGCGTTCGCGCCAGGCTGCGCGTAAAGGCCATCACGGCGCCTTTCGATGCCGCGAATAGCTGCCCGCTGTCGCCTTCCATCCCGCTTTCGGCCTGGTCCCAGCCCATCGTCAAGATGACCCCGCGGCCTCGCTGCTTCATTTTCGCGCCGATCGATCGAGCCAACTGAATCGTCGCCAATACGTCCACGGACCAAAGCTCCTGCAGCTTCCGCTCGAACGACCAGCGTGCGGCCTCGCCGGTGAGCGTATCGGCGCCTGCGTTACAAACCAGAATGTCGAGCGGGCGCTCGGACTGCCAGGCCGACTCGGCCAGCCGCAAAACGGCATTCGCATCGGTGAGATCGGCGAGCACGTAATCCGCGAATACATCGAACGAGCTTTTCAGTTTTTCGACAGTTTCGGAAGCGCGCGCTTCGCTGCGGCCATGGATGGTCAGCCAGGCGCCGGCTTCAGCGAGCGTTTCCGCGATGGCGCGGCCAATGCCGCTCGTGCCGCCGGTGACCAGAGCGTTCAAGCCCATGAGCGGGCGGGCGGCGGTTGCGGCGCCGCGCAGATGATCGCGCAATCCGCCGATACGAACACCCATGCCGGGATGCCGCACATCGCAGGCGATTTCGGCCAACGGTTCCAGAACGAACCGCCGCTGATGCATGCGCGGATGCGGAACCACCGGATCGGGTCTCTCGCGGACCTGGTCTCCGTAAAGCAAAAGATCGATGTCGAGCGTGCGCGGGGCGTTCACCTCGCCGCGAATCCGGCCGAAGCGTTTTTCGATATCAAGCAGAACGGCCAAGAGTGCGTCCGGCGCCAGGGTGGTGTCGATGGCGACTGCCGCATTCAGAAAGTCGCTCTGCCCGGGCGGGCCGCCGACGGGTTTGGTTTCGTGATAGCTGGAGACCGCGACGACCTGGATTTCCGCTGTCGTTCGAAGCGCGGCCACGGCGCCGTCGAGGGCAGCCCGGCGGTCGCCCAGGTTGCTGCCCAGCGCCAAATAGGCTCGTTCGGCCATGATGCGCCGCTCGGTTCACGTGGACTTCGCCTGCGGCTACTTGCGCCTTGCCGCCGCAGGCGCGGCGGATCGAATTGCCTGCGATTACTTCTTCTTCTCGCCCGCCGGTGAGGCGGCCGGCGCTGCGGCTGCTGCCGCGCCTTCCGCGCCCGGAGCGCCTTCCGCTGCCTTCTCCTTCTTCGGCTTCTTGACGACGTGTTTTTGCACGCGAACCTTGGGCAGGCCGAATGGAGAGCGTCCGTCTTTCCATTTCTCCTGATCTTGCAGCACCTTGATGCGTTCAGTCCGCGTCAATACGCTGCGAGCGCGCTGAAGCTGATTCTTTCGGCGAAGGCTTTTGTCGATGGACATAGTCAGTGGTCAGGAGTCAGTGGTCAGGAGTCAGTGGCATACGCGATCCGCAGCCACTGCAATGTCTACGCGAGAAGTGATAATATGACTTTCTCCAGGAATCGACAATCACAAGGAACTCCTGACAAAATATGCAATTTACCCTCGATTATGGCCGCACTGGGCTTTCCGTGAATTTGCCGGACGATCGGATTGTCGGGCCGCTGGCAATCCGCCCCGCGATTCCGCTGGCCGACCCGGCTGCCGCGCTCGAGCAGGCGATCCGCAACCCGATTGCGTCCAGGCCGCTTGCCGAGGTTGCCCGCGGTCGAAAAAACGCCTGCGTCGTTATTTGCGACATCACGCGACCGGTGCCGAACCGGCTGATTCTGCCGCCGTTGCTGCGAACGCTGGAAAGCGCCGGCATCGCTCGCCGCGATATTGTCATCCTGATTGCCACCGGCCTGCATCGGCCCAACGAGGGCGAGGAGCTCGTCGAACTCGTCGGACCGGAAATCGCCGCCTCCTATCGCATCGAAAATCACCACGGCAAGGTCCGCGACGAACATGCGTATCTCGGCACGACGCCGAACGGCGTCCCGGCCTGGATCGACAAGCGTTACGTCGAGGCCGATTTGAAAATCACCACCGGCCTGATCGAACCGCACTTGATGGCGGGGTACTCCGGCGGCCGCAAGGTAATCTGCCCGGGCATCGCCGGCCTGGAAACGGTCAAAGTGTGGCATGGACCGAAGTTTCTCGAACACCCCATGGCCGACGCCGGCATCGTTCAGGGCAACCCGGTGCACGAAGAAAATACTCGCATCGCCAAGATGGCCGGCTGCGATTTCATCGTCAATGTCTGCCTCGATGGACAGCGGCGGATCACCTGGGTCGGCGCCGGCGACATGATCGAGGCCTGGCAAGAGGGCGTGCGCTTCATCGAAACGGTCGTCAAGGCGCCGGTGCCCGAACCAGTCGATGTCGTCGTCACGAGTAGTGCCGGCTATCCCCTGGACACGACCTGGTATCAGGCGGTCAAGGGTTTGACCGGCGCGATGCCCATCGTCAAGAAAGGCGGAACGATCGTCCTGGCGGCAAGTCTTAGCGAGGGTCTGGGCAGCCCGGAATTCCAACACCTGCTCGCGGACAACCCCGACCTCGACCAGTTCAAAAAGCGCATCATGGGCTCGGATTATTTCGTCATGGATCAGTGGCAACTGGAAGAATTCGCCAAGGTCGTCGCGCATTGCAAGGTCAAGGTCGTCAGCGACGGCATCCCGTTCGAAACGTTGCGCCAATGCCACGTCGAGCCAGTTCCCACCGTCGAACAGGCCGTGGCCGACTGCCTGCGTGAATACGGCGACCAGGCGAAGGTCGCTGTCATTCCCAAGGGGCCATACGTTCTGCCGTACGTCGCCAAGAGCTAGCCATTGTCATTTCCTCGTCTATCGTTCGAAGTTTCACGTGATCGCCAAAGGAGGAATTTCATGAAATTCGCAATCGCGTCCTCTACGCTCTTGTTGGTCTGCAGCCTGAGCATGGCGGCAATCAAAACGGAAACGGTGACCTATGAATACGAAGGCGTGAAGCTGAAAGGCTTCTTGGCCTACGACGACGCCAAGGAGGGCAAACGACCCGGCGTTCTGGTCGTGCACGAATGGTGGGGGCTCGACGACTATGCACGCAAGCGTGCGCGCATGTTGGCCGAAATGGGCTATGTTGCGTTCGCGGCCGACATGTACGGCGAAGGCAAAACAACCGAGCATCCACAGGAAGCCGGGCAAATGGCCGGCGCCGTACGAAAAAATCTCGATACCTGGATCGGGCGAGCAAAAGCCGGACTCAAGGTGTTACAGGAGCACGAAAAGGTCGATGCCAAGAAGATTGCCGCGATCGGCTATTGCTTCGGCGGCTCCACCGCATTGCAGCTGGCGCTGAGCGGCGCCGACGTGGCGGCCGTCGTCAGCTTCCACGGCGCGTTGCCAACGCCGTCGGAGGACCAAGCCAAGACGGTGAAAGCTCGCATCCTGATTTGCCACGGTGCTTTGGATTCGTTCATTCCGGAAAAAGCGATTCAGGAATTTCGAGGCGCGCTGGAGAAAGCCAACGTCGACTATCAGTTCGTCTATTATGCCGGAGCGTATCACAGCTTCACGGTGCCGGGCGCCGACGACAAGAAACTCAAGGGCATCAAGTACGACGCCAACGCCGATCGCCGCAGCTGGCAGCACATGCAGATGCTGTTCAACGAAGTGTTCGGCGCCAAGTAGGACCGAAGCATGCGTTCGATCGATGTCATCCTGAGCGAAGCGAAGGTTCTTTGGAAGCTTGAGGCAGATGCTTCGCTTCGCTCAGCCTGACAAGGGTTGAGAAATCACCCCGGTTTGGCGAATGTGGAGTCGTCGAGATTGTCGAGCAGCTTCGTTTCGGTAACCTCGATTTCCGCGACTTTCTTGCCGTCGCGATGAACGCTGATGCGCGACGGCCGCTTGTATCCCTCGACCTCCTTGTATTCGTTGATGATCCGCTCTTCGGCGACTTCCTGGCCCGATTGAAATTCGACGCCGCGAGATTCGATCTTAACGAGTAGGCCCGACTTCTTGTCGAACCAGGCGCTCACGTCCTTGTGGCCCTTGGACGTCAATCGGACGCCCGTTGCGGGCTTGTCTTCGACCTTGCCTTCGCCGATGATCGAGCATTCGATCGACTTGTCGCCGAGCATTGCTTTGCCGACGGCACTATCCGCAAAGATTGCTTCGCGAACCGCTGCCACCTGTTCGTCTTTGGACAGCGTAATCGCGACCTTGCCGTTGACCGCGATCCAGAGTTCTTTTTCGTCGAAACAAACTTCCTGCTTGATATCCATGCCGTTAACATTGATGTCGATGATGTGCTTGAATTTCTTGCCGGTTGTGAAGGTCTCCATTTTGCCTTCGATGTTCATCTCCGACACCGTGATCTTCGAGTGCTGATGGACCGATTTATCTTTGGTCTTTTTCAACAGCTCGGCGCCGCCGAGCGCTTGCACCGCCTTGTCCAACACCTTGCGTGCGTCGTCGTCCGCGCGAGCACCGACGCTTGCCGCAGCGACGATTGCAATCGTGACAACCCACTTGCGAAGCATAACCGGCTCCAATCAAAAGATGTGAGGAATCGCTTGTCCGAAATGGACTCAGACGCTGCCGATTCGTTATTGTAGCATTCGCGACCCGGCTTTGAGCATTTCGTCCTCCGCCGGAAAAATGTCAACTTCTTATTGGGAAGCGCGTGCGGCGCGGTCATAATAGCGGCCATGTTTTCAAGCGGACCGAAGCGTGAATTCATCGGTTGGACCCGCCCGGCCTTGCCGGAAGCGGTCGATCGCCTCGTGCGGCGATTTGCCACGGACGGCCGACTGGACCTGGGCGGCGTGATCGTGGTTTTGCCCGGCCAGCGAGCAGGCCGAAGGCTGCAGGAGCTCTTGGCGATTGCCGCCGGCGAACGGCGCCTGCTGTTGACGCCGCCCGACGTGATCACGGAAAGTTCGCTGCCGGAACGGCTGTACGTGCCGCAGAAACCGTTTGCGGACAGTACGACTCAACACCTGGCCTGGGCCCAGGCGATTCTTGAAATTCCCGCGTCGGTGCGGGCGAAGGTCTTTCCTTTTCCGCCGGCCGCCGACGAGAAACTGCGCTGGCTGGAGTTGGGAAAACGGCTCGCTCGATTGCATACGGATTTGGCCGCCGAGTGCTTGAGCTTTGAAGACGTGCGCGATTGCGTGGAACGCCTGAAGCATCCGCGCGAGGCGGCGCGGTGGGATGCGCTCGCAGCCGCTCGCCAGCGCTACCTGGCGATTCTGGATGCACTCGGTTGGTGGGACCGGCAAACCGCTCGCCTGATCGCCATTGAAAAACGCGAAATTCAAACGACGCGCGAGATCATTCTCCTGGGGCTCGTCGATCTTCATCTCGCCGTTCGCAGGATGCTCGATCAGGTCGCCGAAAAAGCAACTGTCTGGGTGGCGGCGCCGGCAAAGCAGGCTGCGGCATTCGACTCATACGGCTGCGTCGTACCGGATTGGTGGCGCAACGCGACGCTCGATATTCCCGAGGACAACATCGAAAACATCGAGGGACCGGACGACCAGGCGTTTGCGCTTACGCGATGGCTGGCGCAAATGAGCCGGCGTTTTTGCAAAGACGAGGTCGCCATCGGCGTCGCCGACGAATCGCTGGTTCCGCAACTGCAGCGGCACATGACGCAGATCGAACAGAAAACCCGCTGGGTCGGCGAGCAGCACGTCGGCGACTCGCGGCCCTTTCGGTTATTGTCGATTGCCGCGCGATTTGCCGCGGAGCGCCGCTACGCCGATTTCGCGGCGATCCTGCGCCATCCCGATATCGAGCGCTGCCTGCAGCTGGCGCCGTCCGCAGCCGTCGGCCAGCTGGATCAATTCCAAAATGCATTCTTGCCCGCCCGATTGGCCCCCGGATTTCTCGCACGGCTGTCCGATTCGTATCCCGAATTGGCTCAGGCTGCACAGCGAATCGACCGCTGGCTGGAACCGGCGTCGCGGCCATTGTTGCTGAGAAAGTGGGCCGAGGTGTTTCCGCAGTTGCTGGCCGAGATTTATCGAGAATCCACGGAAAACGAGGTCCTGGATTCGTTGCGCGCGATGGTGCAAGCGCTGGACTCGCTGCAATCGTTGCCGGAGCCGTTGGATGTGAGGCCGCTTTCGGCGACGGACGCTTTTTACATCGCGTTATCTTCGCTAGCCGGCGTCGAGCTGGCGCCGCCTCTCGATCCGGATGCTTTGGAGATTCTGGGCTGGCTCGAACTGCCGCTCGATGATGCTCCGGCGTTGGCGGTGCTTTCGCTGAACGAGGGAAAGGTTCCGAGCGCGACGCCGGTCGATTCTTTCCTGCCGGACAGTTTGCGGTGCGAACTAAGCATCGAGCACAACGACCGCCGCTATGCCCGTGATGCGTATGCGCTCTCCGTATTGATTCATTCGCGAGCCGATTGGCGGCTGTTCGTGCCGCGACGCGACGGCAAAGGCGACCCGCTGCAGCCGAGCCGGCTGCTCTTTGCCTGCCCCGACGAGACGATGATCGCCCGGGCGCGGAAGTTTTTCCAGGAACGACCACCATGCGCACCATTGCCCGCGTTGCTAGGCGCAAGCGAGCCGCTGCCGCAATCGCTCTTCGTCGTGCCGCAACCGGAACCGCTTGCGAAAAAGCCGACTCATTTCAGCGTCACCCGATTCAAGGATTACCTGGCCAGCCCGTATCGATACTACTTGAAACACGTGAAAAAACTACAAGCGGTGGACGACTCGCTTCGCGAAATGGACGGCCTTTCCTTCGGCAACCTGCTGCATCGCGTCCTGAGCGCGTTTGGCCATGCACCGCCCGAGATTCGCAATGCGACGAGCGAAAAGACGATTCGCGAATTCCTGATGGAACGGCTGTCGGACTCCGTCCGTGCCCTTTTGGACGACAGTTCGCGCGCGGTGCTGCGTTTGCAATTGAAGCAAGCAGAGCTGCGTCTCGCGTTGTTTGCCGAGCACCAAGCCGAACGCGCACAAGAGGGCTGGTGCATCGTCTACGCCGAGCCGGAATGTGAGAACTTCGTGACCGCACTCGAAGCGCCATTCCTCGTCGACGGCGAAACGATGACATTGATCGGCAGGATCGACCGGATCGATTTTCATCCCGAAAACCGCACCGTTTGCATTCTCGACTACAAGACTTCGGACGACGGCAAGGACCCGGCCAAGGCGCATCGTTCGGGCGAAGAATGGGTAGACCTGCAGTTGCCGCTGTACATGCATCTGTGGCCAAAGGCCTGGCCCGAGGCGCCGGACGATTGCGCCGTCCATCTCGGCTACTTCAACCTGTCCAAGGCACGGAGCGACACGCTTGTCCGGCTCGCGGATTGGGATCGGCAAACGTTGGCCGCAGCGGATGAAAAGGCGCGCTGGGTGATTCGGCAAATTCGCAGCGATATGTTCACCGACAGTCCGGCGCCCAGGTTCGAAGACGAATTCGCGGCGATTTGTCTCGAAAATGTCATGCGTTCGACGATCGCCGTCGACGGAGAAACCGACTCGTGAAGTCAGCGGCTGTTCAAACCCTGATTCGCGCCTCGGCCGGCACGGGCAAAACCCACCAGCTGACGAGCCAATACCTGCGCCTGGTCGCCGACGGCGTCGAGCCGGACTCGATTCTCGCCACGACTTTTACCCGCAAGGCCGCCGGCGAGATTCTCGATCGCATCCTCTTTCGTCTTGCCGACGCAGCCCACTGTCCGAAGCAGTCGGCATCACTCGGTCAACAGCTGGGGCTCTCCCCGGTGACGCCGACATCATTTACGCACGTGCTGCGAAAAATCATGCGGATGCTGCACCGCGTGCGAATTGGAACGCTCGATAGCTTCTACATCGCGCTCGCCGGCAGCTGTTCGGATGAACTGGGGCTGCCGCCGGGCTGGCAGATTTGCGAAGAAACAGACGACAATGCCTTGCGACGCGAAGCGCTCGATCGGCTGCTCGACAAACATCCGGACCGCGTCGGCGAACTTTATTCGTTATTGTCCAAGGGCGAATTCAAACGCTCCGTCGAAAAGGAAATCGAACAGGCGGTCGCCAATGCCTATGTGTTGTTCCGCAGCTCATCACCGGCGGCCTGGACGGCGCTGACGCTGCCGGCGCCGTTGTCTCCGGCGGACTGCGAAACGACCATTGCCAAACTTCGGGACCTGGACCTCTCGCGCTGCGGAGACAAGCGAATTGCCTCGACCCGCGATCAAGACATTGAACGATTTTTGGAGCAGGATTTCGAAAGCTTTGTCCGCATCGGCCTGGCTGCGAAAGTGCTTGCCGGCGAAACAAAATTTCAGAGAGGATCGATTCCGCCCGATGCATTCAAGCTGTATCAGAAACTACTGCAGCATGCCCGTTATGAGTTGCTGAAACCAATCGCCGAACAAACGGCGGGGACGCGGGACCTGTTGCAGCTATTCCACCGCGAACTGTGGTCGCTCAAGCAGGCTCGCGGCGGATTGCGCTTTGACGAAGTAACGCTCGCCCTCGTCGAAGCGACACAGAAAGGAACCGTCCCGGCCGAAACCATGGCCTTTCGCCTCGACGGCGCTGTCGATCACCTGTTGCTCGACGAGTTTCAGGACACGTCGCTGTCGCAATGGCGCGTGATCGAGCCGATCGCGAGACGCATCCGCGAAGCGGCCGCGGATGAGCTGCGCTCATTCTTCTGCGTCGGCGACGTGAAACAGGCGATTTACGGCTGGCGCGGCGGCGTCGCGGCGATCTTCGAGCGGCTCGCCGAAACTTTTGATTCGAGCGCGCCGATCGACCTCGTCGAAAGCCGGCGCTCCTCCCAAGCCGTGATCGACGCCGTCAACGCGGTCTTCAGCAACCTGTCGCGTGTCGACGTCGGGAATAAGAACTGCGACGGGCTGATCGCCTGGAGCAAACGTTTTGTCCAGCACACGACCTGCCACAAGGACCGGGCCGGTTATGTCCGACTCGAATCCGGGCCGGAGCAAACCGAAGCGATGGACCAACAGCGGCACGCGCATTGCGAGTACGTCGCCAGGCGCATCCAGGCGATCCGCGATCAAGCGCCGGGCCGCACGATCGGCGTTTTGTGCCGCACGCATGAATTTCTGGCCCGAATGATTTTCGAGTTGCGCCGTGCCGGCGTCGAGGCCAGTGAAGAGGGTGGAAACACCCTTGCCGATTCGGCGGCGGTTGAGGTCATTCTGTCGCTCATGACGCTGGCGGATCATCCAGGGCACTCGGCCGCCTGGTTCCATTTGCGGCATTCGCCGTTGTCGAAGCACCTGGAGGCGAGCGGTGAGCCGGCAGAGTTTTCGAGCCGGCTTCGTCGTGAATTGGGCACGAGGGGCTTCGGTCCATTGGTCCTGGAGTGGGCCAATCGGCTGGTGGACGCTTGCGATGAGCGCGAGCGGTGCCGTCTGCAGCAACTGGTTGAGGCCGCCTTCGACTATCCGAATGCGGATCGGCTGCGGGCCGGCGACTTCGTGCAGTGGATTCGAGCCCGACAGGCGCCGGCGCCGTCTTCCGCCGATGTGCGCGTGATGACGATTAACGGCGCCAAGGGGCTGCAGTTCGATATCACGATTCTTCCGCAGCTGGATGGAAAACTCGTCGGCGAGAGTCCAATGTTCGTCGCAGGACGGAATGCGTCGCTGGACACGACGTTGATTTGCCGCTGGATGGACGAAGGTCTGCGGCAACTACTGGATCCGAGCCAGCAGGAGGCATTCGATCAGTGGCGCTGCGAGCGCGTCGAGGAATCCTTGTCGCTGCTCTATGTCGCCATGACGCGCGCGATCCATGCGCTGTACATGTTCGTTCCCGGCGACCGCGACAGGACCGATAAACAGCGCTGGCATCAGGTGCTTTGCGACACACTGGCGTACGGAAAATCACGCGGCGACAAGCAACTGCTGGCCGAATTCGGCGACG
>Ga0073934_10008424_pt1 | contig 13753 bp, 11 predicted proteins | sample LarsenN4metaG_FD_76834 | JGI IMG/M metagenome (GOLD analysis project Ga0073934, IMG submission 76834) | Hot spring sediment bacterial and archeal communities from British Columbia, Canada, to study Microbial Dark Matter (Phase II) - Larsen... ...
CGCAGGCCGCGCCGGCCGCGGCCGCTCCGCCCCGGCGGGCCGGCTCCGTTTCCGCTCCCCAGACGCTGGAGCCGGAGAAGCACGACCTGCGTCTCCTGGCGCGCGTCGGCCGGATCGACCCCGCGAGCCTCGACGAGTACCGCGCCGCCGGCGGCTACGCCGCCCTGCGCCGCGCCTTCGACCTGGGTCCCGCCGGCGTGATCCGGGAGGTCATCGATTCCGGCATTCAGGGCCGCGGCGGCGCCGCCTTCCCCATGGGCCGCAAGTGGCAGGACGTCGCCTCCGCGCCCGTCCGGCCCCACTATCTGGTCTGCAACGCCGACGAGTCCGAACCGGGGACGTTCAGCAACCGCGTCCTCATGGAGGAAGACCCCTTCGCGGTCATCGAATCGATGACGATCGCCGGCTACGCCGTGGGCGCCGAGCAAGGCTACGTCTACATCCGGGGCGAGTATCCGCTTGCCATCGCCAGGGTACGCAACGCCATCGAATCGGCGAGGCACCGCGGCTACCTGGGCGAGGACGTCATGGGCGAAGGCGTCCGCTTCGACATCGAAGTCCGGGTGGGAGGCGGCGCCTACATCTGCGGCGAGGAGACGGCGCTCTTCAATTCGATCGAGGGCCGCCGCGGCGAGCCGAGGAACAAGCCTCCCTTCCCGACCCAGGCCGGCCTCTTCGGCAAGCCGACGGTCATCAACAACGTGGAGACGCTGGTAAACGTCCCGGACATAGTCCTCCGGGGCGGGCCGGCCTATGCGCGGACCGGCACGGCGCAGTCCAAGGGCACCAAGCTCTTCTGCCTCTCCGGCTCCGTCGCGCGGCCGGGCGTTTACGAGGTGCCGTTCGGCGCGACCCTGCGCGAGGTCATCGACCTCGCGGGCGGCGTGCCGGGCGGCAGGCAGGTCCGGGCGGTGCTGCTCGGCGGCGCGGCCGGCAGCTTCGTCACGCCGGACGAACTGGACGCGCCCCTGACGTTCGAAGGGACGCGCGCCATCGGCGCCTCCCTCGGGTCCGGTGTCGTCATGGTCCTCGACGACCGGGCCGACCTCACGGACTTCGTGCTGCGCATCGCCGCCTTCTTCCGCGACGAGTCCTGCGGCCAGTGCGTCCCCTGCCGCGTCGGCACCGAGCGCCAGGAGGAGGCGCTGCTGCGCCTCGCCCAAGGCCGCCCGTTGGCTTCGACGGCCGAGGAGCTGAAGCTCATCGACGACGTCGCCGCCGTCATGCGCGACGCGTCGATCTGCGGGCTCGGCCAGACGGCGGCGAGCGCCGTGCAGTCCGCCGTGCAGAAGCTCGGCCTATTTCAGAACGGGAGCCGCCCATGACCCAGCTACGCACGCCGCCGCAGACGAGGCTGGTCGAGTTGACCATCGACGGCCGCTCCGTCAGCGTTCCCGAAGGCGCGACGATCCTGGAGGCCTGCCGCCAGCAGGGCATAGACACGCCCACGCTCTGCTTCCTGGAGACGCTGACGCCCGTTAACGTCTGCCGCGTGTGCGTGGTGGAGCTGGAGGGGTCCCGCGTCCTGGTGCCGGCATGCTCGCGCAGGGTAGAGCCGGGCATGGTGGTGAAAACGGACAGCGAGCGCGTGCAGCACAGCCGCCGCCTGGTGCTGGAGTTCCTGGCGTCGTCGGTGGACCTCTCCTACGCGCCGGAGGAGGTGCACGGCTACCTGCGGCGGTACGGCGCCCGGCCCGAACGCTTCGGGCCCCAGGCCCCCGCCGCGGAGGCGGGCGAGCGCGACGCCGCCCACGCCGGCCACCATCACCCCACCCCCTTGACGGCGACCGTGCGCCAGCCGGCGAAAGTGGACAACGAGCTGTACGTCCGCGACTACTCGCGCTGCATCCTCTGCTACAAGTGCGTCGAGGCGTGCGGCGTCGACCACCAGAACACCTTCGCCATCGGCATCGCCGGCCGCGGCTTCGACGCCCGCGTCTCGACCGAGTTCGCGACGCCGCTCCCCGACTCCGCCTGCGTCTACTGCGGCAACTGCATCGCCGTCTGCCCCACGGGCGCGCTCATGTTCAAGACGGAATACGACATGCGCCAGGCCGGCACGTGGGACGAAGGCAAGCAGACGGTGACCGATACCATCTGCCCTTACTGCGGCGTCGGCTGCACTCTGGAGCTGCACGTCCAGGACAACCGCATCGTCAAGGTGACGTCGCCCCTGGACCACGACGTCACGGAAGGGAACCTCTGTATCAAGGGCCGCTTTGGCTGGCAGTTCGTGCAGCTCTTCGACGAAGAGGAGGCTTCGCGGCCTCGTGACGGCGCGCCATAGACCGCCGCCCGCGGCGCCCCTAAAGGTCCTGCGCGTCTCCGATGGCGAAGCGCGCGAGGAGGACGACGTCCTCGCCGCCGAGGAGCCGTTGCAGGTCCGCCTCGTCTGGGAGGACGAAAGCGGCCGCCAGCAGCGCGACATCGCCGTCACGATGCGCACGCCCGGCGACGACTTCGAGCTGGCGGCCGGGTTCCTGTACGGCGAAGCGATAGTCGACAGCCCGGACGACGTCGCCGACGTTTCCTACTGCCTGGACGCGGAGCCGGAGCAGCGGTTCAACATCGTCACCGTGACCCTGCGTCCCGGCCTTCGCTTCGACGCCTCCCGGCTGGAGCGCAACTTCTACACCACGTCCAGCTGCGGCGTCTGCGGCAAGGCTTCCATCGAAGCCGTGGAGGTCCAGGGCTGCCTCCCGATCCAGTCTCAGGCCGCGGTCGACGCGGCGGTCCTCCGCGGCCTCCCCGCGGCCCTCCGCGACGCGCAGGCGGTGTTCGAGCAAACGGGCGGCCTCCACGCGGCCGGCCTCTTCGACCTCCAGGGCCGCCTCCTGGCGCTGAAGGAGGACGTCGGCCGCCATAACGCCGTCGACAAGCTCATCGGCGCGTGCTTCCTGGAGAACGCGCTGCCGCTGGAGGAGCGCATTCTCCTGCTCAGCGGCCGGGCCAGCTTCGAGCTCCTGCAGAAGGCCGTGCGCGCCCGCCTGCCGGTCGTGGCGGCCGTCGGCGCGCCGTCGAGCCTCGCCGTCCAGATGGCGCGGACGTTCAACGTGACGCTGGCGGGCTTCGTGAAGGCCCGAGGCTTCAACGTCTACAGCGCCCCGGAGCGCGTCCGCATCCCGTAGCCCGGCGGCCGGCCTGGCGGTGACGGCGGTCTCGGCAACCCAGGCCTGCGGCCGTCGAAAGCTGCGCCGCGGCTTCAAAGCCGCGGCGCGGGCGCTCGAGGCGGCCGGGCCCGACTCTTGCGCTGCCTGCTAAGCGGCCTGGCTGGCGCGATAGCGCGGCGAGACCCGAGGCTCTACCTCCCGCCGTCCCTCCAGCGGGACCTGCTGGTCCGGCAGGACGATGGCGCGGCCGTGGTGGGTGAAATAGTCGATCAGCTGGCGTTCGTCCAGGGGCTTGCAGAGCAGGTAGCCCTGGCCCTCGTCGCAGCCGACCTTGCGCAGGAAGTTCAGCTCTTCCGCGTTTTCGATGCCTTCCGCGACGACTTTCATGCCGAGGCTGTGGCCCAGCTGCACCGTGCCGCTGATCAGCGCCTGCGAGCGCGGTTCCGACAGCTCGCTCAGGAAGGACTGGTCCAGCTTCAGGGTGTCGATGTCGAAGCGCTTGAGGTAGCTGAGCGAGGAATAGCCGACGCCGAAGTCGTCCACGGCGATGCGGAAGCCGGTCTCGCGCAGGTCGCGCAGGGTCTGTTGCGTCTGGAAGTCGTCCTTGAGGAGGAGCGATTCCGTGATCTCCAGCTGCAGCGCCCTGGGCTCCAGGCCGCTGCGCGCGCTGGCCGCCGCGATTTCGGCGAGGAGCTCCTTCTGGCGGAACTGCAGCGCGGAGAGGTTCACGCTCATGCCCAGCTTGTCGCCGTAAAGGCCCTGCCAGGCGCTGAGGCGCTTGCACGCCTCGTTCACCACCCAGAGGCCCAAATACTTGATGACGCCGGTCTCCTCAGCCAAGGAGATGAACTCGTTGGGGCTGAGGAGCCCGTAGCGCGGGTGGCGCCAGCGGACGAGCGCTTCCAGGCCGACGATCTGCAGCTGCGCCAGGTCCACCACGGGCTGGTAGCAGAGCTCCAGCTCGCCCTTTTCCACGGCCGTGCGGATGTCCGCGTCCAGGGAAAGGGAGCGGGGAGTGGGGCGGGGGAGGTTGGGCTCGTAGAGCACGAACTGGCCTCTGCCTTGGGCCTTGGCGTTGTAGAGGGCGGAGTCGGCCATGCTCAGGAACTCGTCGGCGGGGGGCCTCGGCATCCCCACCATGGCGATCCCCATGCTCGTGCTGGCCCAGATTTTGTGGCCGTTGATTTCGACGTCCTCGTTGAACTGGGCCATGAGCTGCTGCGCCAGGTCTATGACCTCCTGGCGGCCGCTGGCGTTGTTGAACAAGAGCGTGAACTCGTCCCCGGCGAAACGGGCCAGCAGGCCGCGGTCTCCGAGGCAGTTCTGCAGCCGGGAGCTGATCTCCAGCAGGAAGCGGTCGCCGGCCATGTGGCCCAGCGCGTCGTTGATCCCCTTGAACCGGTCGAGGTCGATGAAGAAGACGGCGGTGAAGTGGCCCGGCTCCAGGGGCGTCTCCAGGCAAGCGCGAAGCTCTTCCAGGAAGGCGCGCCGGTTCGGCAGGCCCGTGAGGGCGTCCAGCCTGGCGTGGTCGTCTTCGCGCCTCTGGGAAAGCTCCACCGCGCGGCGGTCGAAATGACGTCCCGCCAGGAGGAGGACGAACATCGGCACGAGGACCAGCAGGGCGATGGGGGTGGTGAGCGTGGAGACGACCCAGCCCGCGGCGACCGTCATGCCCATCAAGTAGAAGCCGCTGGCGACGTGCCGAAGCGTTTTCGGCTGACTGTCCTTCTTGGTCTCGGTTTGCATGTGCCCCACCCTCTATGAGGTCGGCATCGACGCGGCCGGAGTGCATCCGGCTTTCCCCTAGGGAGCGCGTTCAGCCGTCTAAGCGCCAGGTGGGCGGGAACGAAAAGGCCTGCCGTCAGCCCGAAGCTGAGACAGGCCGGTCGGTTTCGCCATTAGGCTCCCCAACGCCTAGGCGACCAAGGTTCAGGCGTCGGCTCGCTGCCACCCGGCACTATGCGGCCCGTCCCTGACCTTGTAGGACTCCTTGTCTTACCCAATAACGCGGCAACCCGGGAGACGTTACACGCGGCACCGCCCGTCCCGGGGCGCCTTCCCCCGTCTTTAGGAGGAAGGCGATTTCGCGCAGGAGCGAGGCCGGGTTAAGCCCCCCCGGGCCGGATGCTTCGGCGGGTCCCTCAGGGCTGGAGACGCCATCCACCGGGCTAGCGTAGCAGCGGCACGCGATGGTGGCGCCGTTCCGAGACCTCGTGCTCGGCGTCGTCAGGTATGACGGCGAGGTGATGGCGGTAGACCATCTCGCCGCCCAGCGCCCCCGAAACGGCGAGCAGGGCGACGCCCACGGCGTGGAGCGCGACGACGATGCCGAGGTCCGCGCCCCTCGTGGCGCCCTCGTCCGCCGCGAAGGCCGCTGCGACGGCGTACAGCCCCACGACCGTCAGGTTGAGGGCTAAGTGCGCCGTTGCCATGACGCGGGCGTCGCTGTAGAGGGCGACGCTCAGGTAGTCGCCGAAGCCGGGGATCGCCGCGACCAGCGCCGTAACGATGCCGGCGACGCCGGACCAGAACGAGATGTCGTACCAGACGTCTGCCTTGCCCGAGGCGAGGTAGACGATATCGGCGATGAACGCCCACGTCAGGAGCCCGATGGGCGCCGTGACCAGCAGCGGGTGCAGCGGATGGCCGCGAATCGAGAAACGGCTGCGCATGGCGCACCTCCTCGCCCTGAGGCTAACGAAGGGCGCATTGCGCGGACATCGGGCGCCGGCGCGATCGCGTTGCAGAGAGTGAACAGAGGCCGCGCCGGCCGCGCCGGGCAGAGGCGGGGGAGGGCCGTGCGTCCGGCCGCCGCGCCCGTCCTCCTCCCCCTATTCCTCTTCTCCCTCTCGGCTTAGGATTAGCGGGCGGCGCCGCCGCAGGCACCCCGCACATACTTCAGGATGCGAAATTTCGGAGGAGGTCACCCGTGATCATCGACGTTCACGCCCACACCAACGGCGGCAACCTCGGCAACTTCAAGGCGGGCCTGCTCGCCTCGCGCGGCTACCACGGCGGCCGCTACCAGGAGAACGAGGAGGCGCTGCGACGCGCCATCGAAAACCACAAGACCAACATCCTGGACAAGGTCGGCACGGACATCCAGTTCCTCTCGCCGCGGCCCTTCCAGCTCATGCACTCGGAGAAGCCGGCGAAGATCGTCTACTGGTACGCGCAGGCCTCCAACGACGTCAACGCCCTCTCCGTGAAGATCGAGCCCAACCGCTATCGCGCCGTCGCCTGCCTGCCCCAGAGCCCCGAAATCCCCGTCAAGGAGTGGTGCGTGGAACTGGAGCGCTGCGTCAACGACCTGGGGATGATCGGCCTCATGATCAACCCGGACCCCTACGAAGGCAGCGGCGAGTTCTACCCGGGCATGGGCGAGGAGCACTGGTACCCGCTCTACGAGAAGATGGTGGAGCTGGACGTCCCCGCGCTCATCCACTCCGCCGGCACGCGCAACCCGTACGACACCTACCAGAACTACTTCATCACCACGGAGACGCTCTGCATCCTCTCGATCGTGGAGCACAAGGTCTTCGACACCTTCCCGGACCTGAAGATCATCGTGTCCCACGGCGGCGGCTCGATTCCCTACCAGATCGGCCGCTGGCGGTCCAACTACGGCCGCCACATGGGCATCGACTTCGACGAGCAGCTGCGCAAGTTCTACTTCGATACCGTCCTCTACAACCAGGAGTCGCTGGAGCTGCTCTTCAGGCTCGTCGGCACCGACCGCTGCATGTTCGGCACGGAGAACCCCGGGACGGGGAGCTACCGCGACCCCAAGACCGGCCGCATGCTGGACGACATCAAACCGCTGATCGAGAACATCGGCTGGCTCACGGAACAGGACAAGATGAACCTCTTCGAGGAGAACGCGAAGAAGGTCTTCTCCCGCTTTCGCGCCTAGGAAGGCGCGCCTCCCCGCCAAGCCGGGCAGCCGCGGGCGCGAGATCGGGGCGGCTGCATCTTGATGCAGGCGTGATATGATCTGATGCATGAGGACGACGGTCAATCTCGACGAGCACCTGATTCGGGAAGCCAAACAACTGGCCGCGGCGAAAGGTCAGACCCTGAGCGAGGTCATCGAAGAGGCGCTGCGCGCAAGGCTAGCGCAGCGGCATGCTCAGCGGGAACGGGAACGGGTCTCGCTCCCCACCTTCAAGGGCCGGGGAGTCCGCCCTGGCATCGACCTGAAGGACTGGGCGAGCGTCCTGGACGCCATGGATGAGGGCGATGGTGCTCCCTGACGTCAACATCCTCGTCTACGCTTTCCGGGAGGAAAGCCCCGGTCACGAGCGGTTCAAGGGATGGCTGGAAGACGTCATCAACGGCGAGGAAGCGTACGGCCTGTCTGACCTCGTGTGCAGCGGCTTTCTCCGCGTGGTAACCCACTCCGCCGTCTTCGTACCTCCCAGCCCGCTTGACCTGGCGCTGACGTTTGTCGAGAGGCTTCGGACACAGCCCAACTGCGTACAAGTAGCGCCGGGTCCGCGCCACTGGAGCATCTTCACCGGGCTTTGCGCCGAAAGCGGCGCCCGCGGCAGGCTGGTGGCGGACGCCTACCTCGCTGCTCTCGCGATAGAGGCCGGCTGCGAATGGGTGAGCATGGACGGCGACTTCGGCAGATTCCATGGTCTGCGCTGGCTGCGCCCCTTCAGCTGGTCGTCGTGACCGGCATGGGAGGCCGTCAGCGGATGCAGAGCGGATGAGCGAATGGCGGCCGGCGACCGCCCATCCGTCTATCCGTTCCCTATCCGTGGGCCGTCAGCGAATATAGAGGGCGTAACCGGATGCCGCACCTCGGGCCCATCCGTTTATCCGTTCCCCATCCGTTGACAGACCAGGAGCGACACCCCGCTTAGACAGGAGTAGGTCAATGAAGCGCAGCACCGATAGGATCCTCACCAGCCACGCGGGCAGCCTCCACGGCACTCCGGAGCTCATCCAGCTCATGGGCGAGCGCCGCGGCGAAGCCCCCGGCCCCGAGCACCAAGCCATCGTCAAGAAGGCCGTCGCCGACGTGGTGAGGCTGCAGGCGGAAAACGGAGTCGACATCGTCAACGACGGCGAGTACACCAAGGGCCTGCTCCTCGGCTGGATGACCTACGCCCGCACCCGCCTGGGCGGCATCGAACAGCGGCCGCTGCCGCCCGGCGAGACCGCCGGCAACCAGTCGATCACCGCCCGCGAGCAGCGCTACTTCCCGGACTACTTCGCCTCCATCCAGCAGCAGGGCGCCGGCGCCTTCGCCCGCACTGCCGTCTACTGCGTCGGGCCGCTCAGCTACAGGGGCCAGGCAGACACCCAGCGCGACATCGACTATCTGCTCGAAGGCATGAAGGGCGTCGGCGTCGAAGAAGGCTTCCTCTCGGCGCTGGCGCCCGGCACCATCGAGCATTGGCTGCGCAACGATTACTACAAGACCGACGAGGAGTTCCTCTTCGCCATCGCCGACGCGATGCACGAGGAGTACAAAGCCATCGCCGACGCGGGGCTCATCGTCCAGCTGGACGACCCCGGCCTGCCGGACGGCTTCCAGATCCACCCGGACCTTACCGTGCCCGAATACCGCAAGTTCCTGGAGCTGCGGATCGAGGCCACCAACCACTCGGTCCGGGACATCCCGGAAGACAAGGTGCGCCTGCACATGTGCTGGGGCAGCTCCCACCACCCGCACACCCAGGACATCCCGCTTTCGGAGATCATCGACCTCATCTACAAGGTCAAGGCCCAGTGCTACTCGATCGAAGCGGCCAACCCGGTGCACGACTGGGAATGGGAGGTATTCAAGGACCACCCGCTGCCGGACGGCAAGATCCTGATGCCCGGCGTCCTCGGCCACTGCGCCCGCGAGTTCGTGGAGCACCCGCGCCTCGTCGCCCAGCGTCTCGTCCGCTACGCCAACGTCGTCGGCCGCGAGAACGTGATCGGCGGCACGGACTGCGGACTGAGCCGCGTCGCCCACCCATCGATCATGTGGGCGAAGTTCCGGGCCATGGCCGAAGGCGCCCGCATCGCCACCGAAGAGCTCTGGGGGAAGTAAGGGGGCCGAAAGGCAAACGGGGGCGTGGCCTGCGCCCCTCGGCGCGGCCGGGAGGCCGCCGGCCGCGCGGTCGACGTCCCTCGTCCCTTGCGGACGTATATTGGGGCCATATCCCGGCCCGCCGGCCGGACGAAAGGAATCGCATGACGGCTTTCAACATCACGGTGCTGCCGGGGGACTACATCGGGCCGGAGATCGTCGCCGAAGCGCGGCGCGTCCTCGAGGCCGTCGCCAAGCGTTTCGGCCACGAGTTCCGGTTCAAGGAGGCCCTGGCCGGCGGCGCGGCCTACGACGCCTTCGGCGAGCACCTGCCCGCTTCGACCCTCGCCGCCTGCGAGTCGGCCGACGCGGTCCTCAAGGGGCCCTTCGGCGGCCCGCCGACGGAGATCAACCACCCGAAGTGGCAGGGCGTGGAGCAGAACGCCATCCTGCCCCTGCGCAAGCACTTCGACCTCTATCTCAACCTCAGGCCCATCGTCGTCCCGGACGCCCTGCTCGGCCTCTCGCCGCTCAAGCCCGAGTTCGTGCGCGGCACGGACATGCTCATCCTCCGCGAGCTGTCGTCCGGCATCTACTTCGGCCCCCGCGGCGAGCGCCAGATCGAAGGCCCCCACGAGCGGACCATCCGCGAGGTTTGGGACACCGAGCTCTACAACGAATACGAGGTCGAGCGCATCGCCCGCGACGGCTTCCGGCTGGCGCAGACGCGGCGCAGGAAGCTGACCCTGATCGCCAAGTCCAACGTTATGTCGACAGGGCTCTTCTGGCGTGAGGTCGTCGCGCCCATCGCCAAGGAGTTCCCGGACGTGGCCATGGACTACATGCACGTGGACGCCGCCTCGATGGCCTTGATCGTCAACCCGCGCCAGTTCGACGTCATCGTCACGTCCAACATCTTCGGCGACATCCTCTCGGACGAGGCCGCCGGCCTCCTGCGATCGCTCGGCATGGGACCCTCGGCATCGCTGAACGAGAAGGGCTTCGGCCTCTACGAGCCGATCCACGGCTCGGCGCCCGACATCGCCGGCCAGGGGAAGGCCAATCCCCTGGCGATGATCCTCAGCGCAGCGATGATGCTGCGCCTCTCGTTCGACCTGCCCGAAGCGGCCGCCGCCGTCGAGCGCGCCGTCGACAAGGTCCTTTCCGAAGGCGCCCGCACGCCGGACCTCGCCTCGCCGGGAGAGACGGCCGTGACGACGCAGGAAATGGGCCGTCGCGTGGCGGAGGCGGTGGCCGCCGTCTAGGCTAGGAACCCCACCGCGGCTCGAAAGCCGGGGCATCCCGAGCCGTGGGATTCATCCCGCGGGTTCGTGCAGGAAACTAACGGACACCGCAGGATGAATCCTGCGGCTTCCCGAGCGACGACCGTGTGTCGAAGCTTTCGCCGGGCGCCAGCCCTCGCCGCATCGCGGAGAGGGGCGCGCGGCAGCGGGGGTGAGGTCCGGCAGCCCGCCGGCAATAGCCCCTCGCCGCATGGCGGAGAGGGGCGCGCGGCAGCGGGGGTGAGGTCCCCCCGTCCGCCGTGTTCGCGGCCGATGGAAAGCGAATCCTCTCTCGCCGGAGGCGTCCGGGAACCAAACCTCGCCTGCCTGCGTCTTGTGCTCTGAACGAAACACCGCCTGACACGGCGGAGACGGAGGCAGCAGGTGAAGACCCGGAAACTCGTAGGCATCGGCGCTCTCGTGGCGCTGGCGGCCGTGGCCGTGGCCGTTGTCGCCGGAGGCGGGGGCGGCGAGGGCCGCCCCACCGTGGCCGTCCCGCCCGTTGAGCCGCCGCCGGCGGCCGACGGCGAGACCATCGACATCGGCACCCTGCTGAACGGCAGCGAGGCGGCGCCTCCCGTTCTGCCGGAGCGCCCCAACGCCGCGCAGGGCCAGCCTTCGAAGCAGATCGACCGCGCCGCCTCGAACCCTGGCGCTCCCGCGCAGCCGGCCGGCGGCCCCGAAACGCTCCTCCAGGAAGACGGCCGGAAGGTCGTCCAGACCGCCTCGCTGCGGCTCCAGGTCCAGGAGGTCGGCGGCGCTTTCGAGGAGGTGGGGCGGATCGCGACGGCTGCCGGCGGCCTCGTCGCCAGCTCCAGCGTCTCCTACCAGGGAGACGACCAGATCGCCGCCGTGACCATTCGCGTCCCCGCCACCGCCTATCAGAGCGTCCTCTCGGAGCTGCGCGCCCTCGCCAAGAAGGTGGACGGCGAAGACTCGAAGGCCAACGACCTCACCGAACAGTACACGGACCTCCAGTCCCGCCTCCGCAACCTGGAGGCCACCGAGGCCCAACTCCTCCAGCTCCTGGGCCGCGCCCAGACGGTGACCGACATCATCACCGTCCAGGACCGCCTTACCGCCATTCGCGGCGAGATCGAGCAGGTCAAGGGCCGCATCCTGCTCATCGACCGGCTGAGCGACCTCGCCACGATCACGGTCCACCTCCGGCCCGTCGTGGCGGGGGTGGGAGACGGAGGCGCCTCCGGCCTCGGCGCCGAAATAAGCGAGGCGTGGGACGAGAGCCTCGAGTTCCTGGAAGGCGCAGCCGCCGCGGTCCTCTCGGTGGTGGTCTTCCTGTGGTGGCTGCCGGTAGTTGCCGTCCCGGCGGCCATCGTGGCGGCGCGCCTGGCCCGCGGTAGCGAGCGGGCAGCGCGCGCCGCCGACTAGCTCCCGGCCGTCCAGAAGCAGGAGCCCGTCCGGCAGCTGCCGGACGGGCTCCTTGGCCTCTCGCGCGGGCGTGGACGGGCTAGCCCGCCGCGTCCTCCGCGGCTTCCGCGTAGACGGGCTCGCGCCCGCGCTCCCCGGCCGGCGCCTCGGCGAGGTGAAACCCGCCCGCCGCGGCCGCCTTCGCGTCGTCGACGAGCAGGCAGGCGAGGATGCCCGGCACCGAGAACGCTGCCCCGAAGATGAACGCGTCGTGGAAGGCCGTGAGCGCGGCCTCGCGCGTCGCCGGGTCGCCCAGGGCGGCGCCGTGGAAGTCGAGCCGGTTCGTGAGGACGGTCGCGAGGATGGCGACGCCGAGGCTCGCGGCCACCTGCCTGCCAACGCTGAACAACGAGCTGGCGCGGCCCGTCGCCTCCGGGCTGATCGTGGCGAACGTCGCCGCCTGCATGGGCACGATCAGGAGGCCGAAGAAGAGGCCGCGGACGAACATGTTCGCGGCGATCAGCCAGTCGCTGGTGCCGTAACCGACGAGCGCGAGCGCGCCGGTCATGACCATCTGGCCCGTGAACCCGGTGAGCATCATCCGCCGGGGGCCGACCTTGGGGTAGAGCCTGGCGGCGGGCTGGGCCATGACGGCAACGCCGACGGCCATCGGGAAGATGATCAGGCCCACGTCGAAGGCGCTCTGGCCGCGCTGCGTCTGGAGGAAGAGCGGCAGCAGGAAGAAGCCGCCCATGATCGCCGCGTTGCCGACGAGCTGGATCACGTTCGCGGCGCCGAACAGCCTGTCGCCCAGCAGGCGGACGTCGATCATGGGCTCGGCCGCCTTCAGCTCCACGGCCACGAAGGCGGCGAGCAGGGCAAGGCCGGCCGCGCCGAACAGGAGCACCTCGCGGTCGTCGAAACCGTGGAGCCCGGCCTCAGCCAGCGCGTACATCAGCGACACCAGGCCGCCCCCCGCGAGCAGGAAGCCCGGCAGGTCGAACCTCCCAGCCGTCTCCTGCCTCTCCTCGCGGAGGAGGGCGGCGGCGGCCACGAGGGCGATGGCGCCGATGGGAATGTTGACGAAGAAAATCCAGCGCCAGTCCTGGTAGTCGACCAAATAGCCGCCGAGGACCGGCCCCAGCGCGGGAGCGACGGTTATCGGGATCGCGAGGATCGCGGAGGCCGCGGCCCGTTCGCTGGGCGGGAAGGCGCGGAACAGCATCGTCATGCCTACAGGCGTCAGCATGCCGCCGCCGACCCCCTGCAAGACGCGGAAGGCGATCAGCGACTCGACGTCCCACGCCAGCCCGCAAAGGAGCGAGCCGCCGATGAAGAGCGAAAGCGCGGTCAAGAAGACCCGCTTCGTGCCGAAGCGGTCGCCCAGCCAGCCCGAGACGGGGATGAACAGCGCCAGGCTCAAGAGGTAACCGGTGACGACCCACTCGATGGTCGTCGTCCCGGCCGCGAACTCGTCCGCGAGGGTCGGGATCGCTACGTTGATGACGGTCATGTCCAGCAGGTCCATGAACAACGCCAGGACGTAGACGATGCCGACCATCCATTTGTATTCGATATGCGGTCTGGCGAAAGGCATGACGGTACCTCCGTGCTTGCGAAATCCGGGCTTGGGTTGCGGGCGGCCGCCCGCGAGGGACTAGAATGCAGGGTGCCTGCTGACAGCGGGTTGTCAGTAGGTGGCGCTGTTCGGATATCTATCCTGACAGCGTTTTGTCAGGAGCTGGGTCAGGAGGGGGACTCGGATGAGGCGGGAAACGGCACCATCATCGAGGCCACGCCCCGCAGGCGTTCACGAGCATAGCGGCGGACCTCCTCGATTTGTTAGACTCTTAAGCGCAGGGTTGCTAATCAAATAAGCATCTTACGCACTAAGATAGTTACAGGGTAAGGGGAGCCAGGCAGGGTGTCAAGCGGTCTCGACGAGGAAATCGAAAATCTCGATC